>Ga0070658_10004840_pt1 | contig 10968 bp, 6 predicted proteins | sample KBSC13metaG_FD_64664 | JGI IMG/M metagenome (GOLD analysis project Ga0070658, IMG submission 64664) | Corn rhizosphere microbial communities from Kellogg Biological Station, Michigan, USA - KBS C1-3 metaG | ecosystem: Host-associated > Plants > Roots > Rhizosphere > Soil ... | reverse complement strand
CCCCGGGTGACCTTCCAGGCGGCGGACGTCTCGCCCCTGCCGGTGGCGGCGGGTAGCTGCGATCTCGCCTACTCGAACCTGGCGCTGGCCGACCTGCCCAAGCCCGCCGAGGCCGCGGCCGAGCTGGCGCGCGCGGTGAAGCCCGGGGGCAAGGTCATGGTGACGGTGCCGCTGCGCGGGTCGTGGGCCGAGTTCCTGGACCTGTACCGCGACGTGCTGCGCGAGCACGGCAAGCACGACGCGCTGGCGTCGCTGCTGGCGTACGAGAAGACGCTGCCCGACCCGGCGACCGCCACCCGCTGGCTGGAGACCGCCGGCCTGGTCAACGTCACGCTGGAGACGGTGCGGTGGGAGCTGCTGTTCAAGAGCGCGCGCGAATTCTTCTTCGCCCCCATCGTCGAGCTGGGCCCGCTGCCGACCTGGAAGCAGATCGCCGGCGGCCGCGGCGGCGAGATGCAGGACGTCTTCTTCTTCGTGAAGGAGGCCATCGAGACGTATTTTTCCGGGATGGTCTTCTCGGTGACCATGGTGGTGGGACTTCTTCAGGGGGACAAGCGGGCGTCGTGAGCAGCGCCACCCGCGAGAGTTACCTGCAGCTGGTTCACGAGCTGGGCGAGCACGACCGGCGTTACTACGTCGAGATGGCGCCCAGCATCGCCGACGTCGCCTACGACGCCCTTTACCGCACGTTGAAGGAGCTGGAGGCGGCGCACCCCGACTGGATCGTGCCCGAGTCCCCCACCCAGCGGGTCGCGCCGGCGCCGCTGTCGGCGTTCCCCAAGGTGGTGCGGCAGGCGCCCATGCTGTCGCTGGACAACACGTACAACGAGGACGAGCTGACCGCCTTCTTCGACCGGGTGGTGAAGGGGCTGGACGGTCACGTGCCGGACTTCGTGGTCGAGCCGAAGATCGACGGCATCAGCATCGAGCTGCGCTACGAGGACGGGCGGTTCGTGCAGGGCGCCACGCGCGGCGACGGCCGCACCGGCGAGGACATCACCGTCAACCTGCGGACCGTCAGATCGTTGCCGCTGCGCCTGAAAGAGCCGGTCGCCATCACCGTGCGCGGCGAGGCCTTCATCAGCAAGAAGGACTTCGAGGCCGTGAACGCCGAGCGCACGCTGTCCGGCGAGGAGCTGTGGAAGAACGCGCGCAACGCCGCCGGCGGCTCGCTGAAGCTGCTGGACCCGCGCGAGGCGGCGCGGCGTCCGCTGCAGGTGATCCTGTACGAGCTGGTGGACGGCGAGCGGCTGCACGCGCTGCACTCGGCCTCGCTGGCCTGGCTGCGCACGCTGGGCTTCCCCACGTCGCCGGACGTGTCCGTGGTGACCGACCAGGCTGCCCTGCACGCGGCGGTGCTGCGCTGGGCGACGGCGCGCCACCACCTGCCCTACGAGGCGGACGGGCTGGTCATCAAGGTCGACGCCTTCGCCGATCGCCGGCTGCTGGGGACCACCGCGAAGTTTCCCCGCTGGGCCATCGCCTACAAGTTCCCCGCCCTGCGCTCGCCGACGCGCGTGCTGGGCATCGAGGTGAACATCGGCCGCACCGGGGCGATCACGCCGGTGGCGATGCTGGAGCCGGTCGAGCTGTCGGGCACCACCGTCAAGCGCGCCTCGCTGTTCAACTGGGACGAGGTGCGCCGGCTGGACCTGCACGTGGGCGATCAGGTCATCGTCGAGAAGGCGGGCGAGATCATCCCGCAGGTGATCGAGGTGGTGGTGGCGGCGCGGACCGGCAACGAGACGGCCATCGAGATCCCGACCGACTGTCCGTCGTGCGGCTCGACCCTGGTGCGGAAGGAGGACGAGGTCGCGCTGCGCTGCCTGAACCGCGCCTGCCCCGACCAGGTCTGGAAGGCCATCCAGTTCTTCTGTCACCGGGGCGCCCTGAACATCGAGGGCATCGGCGAGGTGCTGGCGCAGGAGCTGGTGGACAAGGGGCTGGTGCGCGACGTGGCCGATATCTTCGACCTGACCGTCGAGAAGCTGGTGCCGCCGGGCGACGGCGAGGGCCCACGGGTCGAGCGGATGGCGAAGAAGTCGGCCGAGAACCTGGTGGCGGCCATCGGGCGCGCGCGCACGCAGATGACGCTGTCGCGGCTGCTGATCGGGCTGGGCATCCCGCACGTGGGCGCGGTGGCGGCGCGGGCCATCGCGGCGCGCTTCCAGACGTTCGACGCGCTGATGACCGCCACCCCCGAAGGCCGCCGCGAGACGGTGGCGGCCATCGACGGCGTGGGCCCGGTGATCGCGGACGCCCTGGCCGCCTACTTCGCCGACGACGCGAACCTGCGGGTGATGGCGCGGCTGCAAGAGCGCGGCGTGGCCCCGCACGAGCCGGTGGCAAGGCCGGCCGCCGAGGGACCGCTGTCGGGCAAGCGGGTGTGCGTGACCGGCAAGCTATCCCGCCCGCGCGGCGACATCCAGAAGGACATCGAGGCGGCAGGCGGCACGTTCGTCACCTCGGTGGGCAAGAACACCGACATCCTGGTGGTGGGCGGCGACGTCGGAAAGACGAAGCTGGACGCCGCCCGCAAGCTGGGCACGCAGATCGTCGAGGAGGCCGGCCTGGCGGCGCTGCTGCAAGGCGAGCCGGCCGCAGAATCCCCACCGTCAGAGTGAAGAGGAGCGCCGTGCTGGCGAACGCGCTTCAGCGGCGCCCCCAGTCATCACCGCCGCGGCCCACGTAGCTGGTCGCAGGCGCGCCGCTACCCGGAAAGGGCAACGCGGCGCGGACGTCTTCTCCGTGAAAGGGGCGTAGGCGCCCCCTTCCTTGGGGCTTTCTCCCCGACGGGTCGTCGTCCCCGCCGCGTTCTTCAGCGCCTGCTAGGCGCCGCCCGCACCGCCCGCACCGCCAGCGCCGCCAGCGCCGCCAGCGCCGCCAGCCGCGGTGTTACCGGCGTGGCCGCCAGCCGCGCCAGCCGCACCCGCGGCGCCACTGCCGCCCGCGGCGCCGGCCGCGCCGCCCGCGCCACCCGTTCCCCCCGTCGCGCTTTGCCCCGCCACGCCCGTGCCGCCCGTACCCGCCGGCAGGGGCGGGCAGTTGCTGCTGCCGTCCTCGCAACCAGAGACGGACGCCAGTCCGATCGCCAGCACCGCGCCCAGGGGCAGCAAACACAAGGCCTTCGTGACAGTTTTCAGCATGACGGGATCATCCTTTCACGGTTGGTTGGACGGCGGCGTGTTCGGTTTCGCTTCTTCGGCAGATTCGTCGGCGACCTGAGCCACGCCGGTGCGGGTCAGCCGCTGCTCGGTCGGATTCAGGGCCCGGGCGCGCGCGTAGTAAAGCCCGGCGCCGGTCAGATCCCCTTGCTCGTTCAGCAGGATGTCGCCCGCGGTGACCGCGAACAGGGCGCGCCGCCGCGGCTCCAGCGTGTCGTCGGCGGCGAAGGCGTCCAGCGCCTCGACCGCGTCGACGAAGCGACGATCGACCATGGCCAGCGCCGCCCAGGTCTCGCGCGCCGCCTCGCGCGCCGGGTGATGCGCGTCGTGCTCGGTGAGGACCGAGATCTCCTTCAGGCGCGACAGCACCCGCCCGCGGCGCTCGGCGTCCACGCCGGCCAGCAGGTGCGGATCGAAGCGCATGGACGCCCAGCTGTCCGCGACGTCACGCAGGCCCGCCCCCGACGAGGGCACGCCGGGCATGGTGGCGACGCGGGCGGCGGCCACCACCCGCTGGGCCAGGTGCAGATCGGCCAGCGCCGACCGCAGCGCCAGCTCGGCCTTGTACGAAGGCGCCAGGTCCGCCCCGTGGCGATCGAGGAGGTGCTCGGTGGCCTTCCACGCGTTGTCCCACTGCTGGCGGTCGAAACAGATCTCCGACAGGCGCTCCAGCGACGGCCGGTAGGACGGGTTGCGGGCGTAGGCGCGTGAATAGAACCCCAGCGCGCGGTCGATCTTGCCGCCGTCCTCGGCGGCGCGGCCCACGCGGTGGTAGCGCTCGGCGGCGTCGGGCACGGTGGCGGTCGACAGCAGCGCCTCCAGCGACTGACCCGCCTTCTCCCAGGCGCCCGCCGCCAGCGCGGCGTTGAACATGGCCTCCAGCGCCGGCCTGCTGGTGGCCTGGTAGCCGAGCGCCACGTCCAGCACCTCGACCGCGCGTTCGGGGCGCCCCAGCTTGTCGGCCAGCAGCAGCCCCTGCTCCACCAGCAGGTCGACGCGCTCGCTGCCGCGCACCCGCTCGATCTCCTTCTCCAGCAGCGCGGACACGGCCGGCCAGTCGCGCCGCGCCGCCGCCAGCCGCCGCAACGCCGTCAGCGGCGCGCGATCGGTCTCGTCGGCGCCGCGGGCCTGCGTGAAGGCGAACTCCGCCGCGGACACGTCGCCCAGCCGTTCGCTGGCCCGGCCCACGGCCGACCAGATCTTCGCCGCCACCGGCCCCGCCGCGGCCCCCACCCGCGATTGCAGGCGCTGCCGCAGGCCGCGCCAATCGTCGCGCCGCTCGTACAGCTTCTCCAGCGCGGCCAGCACGTCGCTGGTGGCTGGCCCCAGATCGAACGCCGCCGTCAGATCCCGCTCGGCATCGTCCAGCTTGCCGGCGGAGATCAGCACCAGCGCCCGATCGGACAGCGCCCGGGCGCGCGCCTCGGCGTCGGGCGCGGCCAGGGTGCGGGCGGTCTCGACGGCCAGGCGGTTGTCGCGCCAGCGCCACTCCTCGCCGAAGCTGGCGTCCTCCTTGCGGCGCCCCCGCGCCTCGACGATCTCGCGGTAATGGCCCAGCGCCGCCGGGAAGCGCCCCTCCTGGCGGCGATGCTCGGCCAGACGCCACAGTACCGCCAGGCGCGCCGCCTGATCGTCCTCGCCCTGGCCTCGCGACTGCGATCGGGCCGCGCCCCACGCCAGCAGCTCGCCCAGCCGCTGCTGTTCGCCCAGCGCACGCAGCAGGCGCTCGGCGGCGTCGAAGGCGGCGCCGTCGTCGGGCTCCAGCGTCAGCAACTCAAGCCAGGCCACCACCGCGCGCGCCCGATCTTCGGCCGCCGTCTCGGCCAGCGTGGCGATGTCGCGGAGGGCGGACACGCGGGCCCGCCGCTCGGTGATGTACGGCAGCGCCACCAGCACCAGATCCAGCGACCGCTCGCCGTGCCCCATCGCCTCCAGCCGGCGCCGGGCCGGCTCCAGCAGCTCCAGCTCACCGGGGCTGTCCTCCAGGGCGCCCAGCCGCAGCTCCAGGGCGCGATCGGGCTGGGACAGGTTCTCCAGCAGCGTCGCCTGTTCGGCCAGCAGCGCGGCCCGCGCGGCGCCCGAGGCGATGGCGGCGTCGGCTTCCAGGGCGCGGGCCAGCTCGGCGTCACGGCCGCGGCGGCGCAGCAGCTCGGCGCGCTGCCGCCGCAGCGATCCGGTCTCAACCGGGGGCAGCTCGGCGATGGCCTGCTCCAGCCGCGCCAGCGAGTCGGCGATCAGTGGCGCGGCCGGATCGGCCTCCAGCTCGTCGACCCAGCGCCGGCCCAGACGGGCCCGCCCGCGCGCGGTCGTCTCCTGATCCAGCGCCGTGCGCCACAGCTCGGCCGGCCGGACGGGCACGCCCTCGCCGGTGGCCGCGCCGCGCGCCGCCACGCGCAGCGCCAGCGCCAGCGCCGCCGTGCCCGCGAACGTCCCCGACAGCAGGGGCAGCAACGGGTCAATCGCCGCGGCTCGCTCCCGGTCGCTTTGCAACACGGCCAGCGCCGCCTGCGCGCCGCGGAAGCGCTTCTCGAACGAGTCGCGCGGCCCCACGAACGATCGCGCCTCGCTGCGCGAGATCTTCGCCAGCGGGCGCCCCAGATCGGCGCCCCAGCGCAGCGCCAGCTCGACGTCGTTCGTCTCCAGCGCCTTCGCCACCAGCCCCGACAGGCTCTCGCCGGCGCGGGCGGTGACCGTTCCGTCGCCAGGGATCTCGGCCAGCGTGCGAGAGAGAAACAGGGCCTGGCGGCGGGCCCCGGATTCGGCCATCGCTTCGACCAGCCGTTGCAGCCGATCGAGCCGATCGTGCCCCGCCTTCGCATCCTCGTCGTGTCGGCGCGCGCGTGCCACATCCTCGGCCAGACGCCGCGCCCGCACCGGCTTGCCCGCCGCCAGCGCGGCGAAGGCCTGGTCCAGTCGGTCGGGCGCGCCTGCCGCCGCAGGCTCGGGCGCGGCCACGAACTTCGCCGGCGCCGGCAAGGGAATCAGGATGGGCTGGGTGTCGTCGTGGGGAAGCTCGGCAGTGACGTCCGCGCCGGGACCGCGCCGGCCGGCCAGCCGCCGCCGGCCCGCGGGGGTCGCCGCGGCCTGTTCGCCGTCCACCGCGTCCAGGAGGGCGTCGGCCTCCGCCGGCGTCAGCCGAGCCGCCAGCGTCCGCACGCCGAACATCAGCGCCACCGAGCGAGGCGCCTCCGCGGCGGCCTGCTTCAGCTCGGCAGCGGCGGCGGAAAGATCGCCGCACGCCACCAGCGCATCGGCCAGGCGCGCCCGGATCCGCCCCCGGCTGGCCGGATCGGCCGTGGCCGCCAGGGCCCGCCGGATGTCGTCCAGCCGGCCGCGGGCGGGTCCCGCGTTCTGAACCGCGCTATCCGTCACCGCGGCCAAGGGTATCACCAATGTCCACGGCTTTTGCGACGGGCGCGCGGGCAGGGACGTCCCGGCGAAACAGCGGCCGGGACGAAGGGGCGTATCGCGCGGCGGAACACGGGCTGCTAGATTTCCGGCCCTCCGAATGACTTTCCAGACTAGTTTATCGACGTCCCAGAAAATGCCGGAGGCCGAAGCCTTCGCGGTCATCCTGGCGGGCGGTGGCGGCACCCGGCTGTGGCCTGCCAGCCGCCGCAAGCGCCCCAAGCAGCTGTTGCACCTGGGGGGCGGCGAGTCGCTGCTGGAAGCGGCGGTCCGCCGGGCGCGCGCGCTGTTCGGCGAGGGGCACACGCTGGTCGTGACGGCGGCCGATCAGGAGGAGCAGATTCGCCGCGAGCTGCCCGACCTGCCGCCCGGCGACATCGTGGTCGAGCCCGAGCCGCGCAACACCGCCGCCGCGGTCGGACTGGGCGCCGCCGAGGCGTACCGTCGCCGTGGGCCCGGCGCGCTGCTGGCCGTGCTGCCGGCCGACCCCCACATCGGCGACGAGGCCGCGTTCGCGGCGGCCATCCGCACCGCCCTGTCTCATGCCGGCGAAGCGATCGTGACGATCGGCCTGCAGCCGACGCACCCCGAGACCGGGTTCGGCTACATCCGCCGCGGCGCCGCCGTGGCCGGGTCCAGCGATACCTTCGCGGTGGACGCGTTCGTCGAGAAGCCGACCCGCGAGGTGGCCGAGTCATACGTCGCCTCGGGCGCGTACCTGTGGAACTCGGGAATGTTCTTCCTCAGCGCGGGACGCATGCTGGAAGAGGCGCGGCGGCACCTGCCCGCGCTGGGGGCGATCCTGGACGCGGCCATCGCCGCCGGCGACTTCCGCGCCGCCGTGCAGGCGAGTTACGGGAAGGCCCCGAAGATCTCGATCGATCACGGCATCATGGAGAAGGCCCAGGGGCTGCGCGTGGTGGCGTCGTCCTTCGGATGGAACGACGTGGGCAGCTGGGCCGCCCTGCCCAGCATCCGCCCCCTGGACGCGGCGGGGAACGTGGTGATCGGCGACGCCACCGTCGAGGCGACCACCGGCAGCATCGTGGTGACCGAGCCGGGCGCGCCCTTCGTCGGCGTGGTGGGCGTGCGCGACCTGATCGTGGTGGCCACCGCCGACGCCATCCTGGTCACGCACAAGGACAACGCGCAGGAAGTTCGGCGCATCGTGGACGCGGCGGCCGCCGCCGGCCGAAAGGATCTGCTGTGAACCCGCGCGTGTTTCGCGAGTACGACATCCGGGGCGTCGCCGACAAGGACTTCCCCGACGACTTCGTGACCGATCTGGGCCGCGCCATCGGCACGGCGCTGGGGGACGACGGCGCGCGCACCATCACGCTGGGCCGTGACTGCCGCGTGTCCTCGCCGCGCATCCACGCGGCGCTGCGGGCGGGCCTGCTGTCGACCGGGATCGACATCATCGACGTGGGCATCCTGCACAGCCCGGGGCTGTACTTCTCGGTGTTTCACCTGAAGACCGACGGCGGCGTCATGGTGACGGCCAGCCACAACCCCTCCGAGGACAACGGCTTCAAGATCGTCCAGGGGCGCAGCACCATCCACGGCGCCGCCATCCAGCGCCTGCGCACCATCATCGAGCAGCGCCGCTTCCGGGTGGGCGACCGTCCGGGCACCGTGCGTGATCACGCCATCCTGCCGGATTACGTCGACACGGTCGCGGGCAACGTCACGCTGGGCGCGCGGCGGTTCAAGGTCGTGGTCGACGGAGGCAACGGCACGGGTGGGCTGTCGATCCTGCCCATCCTCGACAAGCTGGGCATCGACTACCAGGCCCTTTACTGCGAGCCCGACGGGCGCTTCCCCAATCACCACCCGGATCCCACGGTGCCCGAGAACCTGGTCGCCCTGCGCGAGCGGGTGCTGGCCACCGGGGCCGAGCTGGGCATCGCGCTGGACGGCGACGCCGATCGGGTGGGCGCCGTCGACGGCAAGGGGCGCATCATCTGGGGCGATCAGCTGGTGATGCTGTTCGCGAAGGAGATCCTGTCGCGCAAGCCGGGCGCCACGTTCGTCAGCGAGGTGAAGTGCAGCCAGGCCCTGTACGACGAGATCGGGCGCATGGGCGGCCGCGCCGTCATGTGGAAGGTCGGCCACTCGCTGATCAAGGTGAAGATGAAGGAGGAGGAGGCGGCGCTGGCGGGCGAGATGTCGGGGCACATGTTCTTCGCCGATCGCTGGTACGGCTTCGACGACGCCGTGTACGCGGGCGTGCGCCTGGTCGAGCTGCTGACGCAGTCGCCGCACACGCTGGCCCAGCTGTACGACACGCTGCCGGTGCTGCACAACACGCCCGAGATCCGCATGAGCTGCCCGGACGACATCAAGTTCGAGGTGGTGACGCGGGCCGTGGCGGCGTTCCGCGCCGGCTATCCGGTGGTCGACATCGACGGCGCGCGCGTGACGTTCCCCGGCGGCTGGGGGCTGGTGCGCGCCTCGAACACGGGCCCGGTGCTGGTGCTGCGCTTCGAGGCCGATTCACCCGAGCGCCTGGGCGAGATCCAGACGCTGGTCGAGACGCGCCTGGCAGGGCTGATCGACGACGTGCGGAGAGACGTCCCCGCGCATGGCTGACGACTCCGAGAGCTTCGCGGCAGACCTGCTGGCGGAGGTGCCGCTGTTCCAGCTGCTGAGCGACGACGAACGTCACCTGCTGGCGGCCGAGCTGGACATCGTCCGCTACGCCGTGGGCGAGACCGTGTTCAACACGGGCGACCCGGGCGACTCGATGTACGTGATCCGCAAGGGCGAGGTCGAGGTCTTCTTCAAGGACGACACGGGCGAGAAGATCGTGCTCGAGACGGCCAGCGAGGGGGACTTCTTCGGCGAGCTGTCGCTGCTGGACAGCGGACCGCGCACGGCGTCGGTGATCGTGACGCGGGCGCTGGAGGCGCTGCACGTCGACCGGCGCGACCTGGACCATCTGCTGAAGCTGCAGCCGGCGGCGGCGCTGGAGCTGCTGGCGGCCATGGGCCGGCGCACGCGCGTCACGGCCGACCTGCTGCGCCACACCGCCTCGCGCAACGTCAACCAGGCGGCGAAGGACCAGCGCACGACGATCCAGCGGGCGGCCGACGCCATCGCGGCGTGGAGCGGCAGCATCGTCTTCCTGATGCTGCACTGCCTGCTGTTCGCGGCCTGGATCGTCATCAACATGGGGCTGATCCCGGACGTCCCCATCTTCGATCCGTATCCGTTCGGGCTGCTGACGATGGCGGTCTCGCTGGAGGCCATCATCCTGTCGGTGTTCGTGCTGCTCAGTCAGAACCGGCAGGTGGCGAAGGATCGGGTGCGGGCGGACATCGAGTACGAGGTCAACCTCAAGGCCGAGCTCGAGATCGCGCACCTGCACGAGAAGATCGACCACATGTCGTACGAGATCCTCGCTCGCCTGGGTAAGCCGACGTCCCCGGGGTCGTCGTCGTCGTCCTCCTCTTCTTCGAATCCATCTCGGCCCCCGCCCGCGTCTACGCGATCGTCGGGTTAGTGGGGATCGGCGACGTCGCGTCGGGACGTCGCTCCGTTACGCTTACGCTCGGGGGCGGCCGGGACCCGCGCTCGAGGCTAGCGCTCCACTACGCTCCCACGTTCTTCAGGCAACTAAGCGACGCCTCATCGCGTGGCAAGTACATCAGTTCGGCACGACTGGATCGTCACGCTTCGCGCTGGACGCCACGACGATGTGGGTCGCGCAGCCAAGCCGAATGTGGCCGTCCTGGCGGAGCGCCTCTGCCTGTCTGCCGAATTCTTCCTCCCAGGAATGCTGAGCCGAGGCGGGCAGTTCGTTGAGAAGCGCCGTCAGTCCGAAGGCGCGCACCCAGGCGATGGCCTCGGCGGTCGTCTCGACCTCCATCACGGGGAGGACCAGGTCCTCGACGTGTTCGATCTTCAAACCGGATTGCTCCATGTCTTGGCGCAGCCGTTCGACGTCTGCGTAGCGGAACGGTCCAGGTGACGTCGGGTCGACCGCCGGCAGCGGTCGATACTTTTCAAGCACGCGCCGGGGCAGGCTGAAATACGAGCAGCGCTCGGGTTCGGCGAGGACTGCGGCGACCAGTAAGCCTCCTGGGACCATCGCGCGGCGAGCGGCAGCCATGGTCACGACAGCCGAGTCCATGTACATGAGGCCCCAGCGGACGAGCGTCGCGTGGAAGTGTCCGGTCGGGAGGTCGCCCAGCGACGCCGCGTCCATCGCGCGCAAGTCGAGATTCGTCAGCCCCTCGTGATCTGCCCGCTGTTTCGCCATGGCGAGCATGCTGGCCGAGATGTCGACCCCAAGAACGGATCCGCTCGGCCCCACGCGATGGGCTGCCGGAATCGCCGGCTCACCCCGTCCGGTCGCCAGGTCGAGAATTCGCATCCCGGGACCGACGCCCGC
>Ga0070658_10004838_pt1 | contig 10969 bp, 15 predicted proteins | sample KBSC13metaG_FD_64664 | JGI IMG/M metagenome (GOLD analysis project Ga0070658, IMG submission 64664) | Corn rhizosphere microbial communities from Kellogg Biological Station, Michigan, USA - KBS C1-3 metaG | ecosystem: Host-associated > Plants > Roots > Rhizosphere > Soil ... | reverse complement strand
GGCCTTCCCCGGCGCCCCCGGTGTCGGGACGCCGGTGAGCGGGCGTAGCTCAGGGGTAGAGCACAACCTTGCCAAGGTTGGGGTCGAGGGTTCGAATCCCTTCGCCCGCTCCAGTTTTTCCAAGACTTTCGTGACTTAAAGGCCTTCGGGCTGGGCCTCCGGGTTACCGGCTAGGTTACCGGGCTAGGTCTCTGCTTTCAGCTTTCGGCGGCCCTTTACAGCGGCATCTTTTCGCCCTGCCCACGAAGGGTCCACAATGGACGCCTCGCTCAGTTTCCCGATCAGGGAGGGAAGCAACTTCAATTTGTCTGCGGTGGTCGGAGCTGCGGCCACCTCTTGTTCCAGCGCAGCGATACCCTTCGCGCGCCGATGGGGGACCTCCCGGCCACGCCGTGTTTTGGCAATCCCGGTCAGGACGCGAGGCTGGCCCGGGGAGAACGCCTTCGCCTTGTGGGCTCGAAGGGCATAGCGGCTGATGATCTTGCGGGCTTCCTGCTGGCATTTGCGATTGGCGAACACGCCGGTGATCGACATATCGTCAACGTACAGCGTGAACTCGCATTGATGCTGCTTTGCCAGCGCCTCAATCTCATCGAACATCGGCTTGTAAGCCCAAAAGGACAGGATGGTGCTGGCATTACCGCCGGTCGGCAGGTGGCCGTCATAGGTGAGCAGGCGCTTCGCCCGGGATGCCACATCGGGGGGATACTCGAGCACCTCTTCGAAGAAGCGCTGGACATAGTGCGAGCTCGAAGAGGGGAAGAACTTCTTGATGTCGAGCTTGATGCAGGAATGGTCCGCCCCGTGGGCGTTCGCATTAGTGATGTAGGAGCGCCCTTTCACGCCGGAATGCAGATAATCGGGCGTCTCGATTTGGGCGAGGAGGCGAGCAAAGCGCTGATGGATGAGCTTAAGCTGCGGCTTCGGCTCCTCGATAATGCGGCCGGACTTTCGATCCGGCCTGACGAGGTAATTGTCATCCCCGGCATGGACCAGCCGCTCGAGGGTGGAGCGCGGCACCAGCAACTTCTCCGCAAGGCGACGGGGCGAGGTCAGCCGGAAGAGCGCGCTGGCCCGGATGGGGACGCGCTTATGCGGGCTCGTGCTCATCACGCTCTGCCGTGACGGTTGCGATCCAATCGAGCATCTTGAGCGTCTTGCCCGCCACAAAGGTCTGGGTTTTTTCGGTGGCAGAAGGATCGGCCGCCTGTTCAGCGAAGAACATGAGCGACGACAGCGGGATGGAGAAGCCGACTGCGTACTTCTCGAGCACCTCCATTGTGACCTTCTTGTCGCCGCGCTCGAGCTCGGTGATGTACGACTTCGAGAGCCCGACACGATCTGCGGTCTGCGTCTTGTTCAAGTCGTGAAAGACCCGAACCAGCCGCAGAGCTTCGTTGAGCATCTTACGTCCTTTCTGTGAATGACGCCTAGAAGTGACGGAACAACTCGAGGACGGCACCGATCAGTTTCACAATGGCTTCCGCCATCTTGATCAGCGACGTCAGGACAAGGCGGTTCCGCAGAACCAATTTGAGGCTCCACCGCACTGCATTCGCAATGCGCAGGACCGCCTGCCGTCCGTACTTCCACAACCCGGCGCCTGGGCTCTTTTCTGGCAAGTTTGCCATCATAGTGCTCCCAGACCATCACCCGGCCGGATTGCCGGGCGATCTGCACTAGGTCCGAGAGCGGATAAGGGTCGCGGTTCAACTCCTAGACGCACACTGCACACAAGATATTCAGATAACCGAATAACTGCATACCGGGTCAGCTTCGTCTCTCCGACGCCACGGGGGCGCCGGAACGAGAGGTGGCTATGTGGTAAAGGTTCCCTGAACCTTCACTGGCGGCGAACCGCCACGCTTCTAGTGCATCTCCATTACCCAAACGCTGATTCGCGTATATGCTGGCGGTTCGCGGGATGCAAGCATTTGTTCGCTGTTGGCGAACTTTTCCACAGCTACAGCGCGTATGGGCTCGTCTCCCCCGCGCGGTTCGTACAGAGCAGACACAGGCGATGGTGCGCGCCCTCGCTCTCGAATGCCCTGCGGCAGCGGAGGCAGGGCCGGGGCTGGGTCTCGAGCTTATTGCCGTGCACGTCCTTGCGGTGGCGATAGGTCGAGCCCTTCTCCCGCGCCATCGGTCAGGCGCCCACCAACGTCCGCATCATGTTCAGCGCGACAATCTGGCGGGGGTTCAGGTGCTCATCCGGGACCAGCGATGCAGTGTCAGGCGAGCGGATCACGTCCACCCAGACCTCCCGCTTCTCGCCCGGCAAGCGCAACAGCCCAAAGAAGGCACCGAGCTCGACCGCCGAAACGTCGAACAGGCGCGCTATCTTGTTCACCAGCGGCACGGTCGGCCAGCGGCTCGGCTCGTTGCAGCGGGCGTCGATCAGCGCGGCCAGGTGGGCGTCCCGGGTGCGGTCATCGAACAGGGCAAGATAGCCGCTGGTGGCGGCCTCCGGGGTCAGCTCCACTTGTCACTCCCCTCATACACCGCATCGGTGCGGGACTTGCGGAAGGCGATCTCGGCCGCCCGTTCGCCGTGGGCCAGCTCGATCAACACGGGGTCCGTGCCGGAGTGGTTCATCAAGGCGGCCTCGGGGGTGCCGCCGTACTGCTTCGCCAGCTCGACCGAGCGGGCGATCATGGCCTCCCCGTACTCGGCCGCCTTATACAGGGGCTTGGCCTGACCGGCGGCAACCTCGGCAGCGTTCTTGCGGATGGGGGCGCCCTCCGCCTTCAACAGGACGGCGGTTGCCCCGGCGATGGCGGGACGGTCCACGCTCGAGATTTCGTCAACGGTCATCGAGCGGATGATCTTCTTGGCTGGGCTGGTCATGCGACTGGTTCCTTCGGCTGGGGTTGCGGCTCGGAGGCGAGGTCATTCTCCACCTGCCGGGCGATCTGGTGGGCTATGGTCTGGGCCTTCGCCCGGGACTGACGGGGTTGCTCGAGGTACTTGAGCAACTGCGGCGCGTTCAGCTCGAGGTCGCACAGCAGGAAAGGGCGAAACTGGCGCATCAAGCGGGACGCGCCGTGGCCGCTGTTGCCGTGCCGCTCGAGCCACTCCGAACAGAATGCCCGGTCAGCATCGAACAGGGCGGTGGCGGCCGCGCCCATTTCCGCGATGGCAGCGGACAGGCGAGCGGCTGCGGCAACCTTCTCCGCCGCGATCTCGCGCAGGCGGTCCGGGCCTTCCGGCTCCGGGCTGTCAGGCTGCGGCTTGCTGAATATCCCCATCGTGGTCTCCTTCGTCATTACCGATTGGCAGGTTGTCGCCCAAAGACAGGCGGATTGCCGCGATCACGTCGCGCGCTTCGTTCGGCTCGAAGCCCGCGCCGATCAGGTCAGCGCGGCGCATCCGCCAGAATTGTTCATCGAATAGCGGCCGCTCGGCCTCGTCCCGGGCGCGCATCAACACCCAGCGATCATAGACCGTCACCGGCTCGCGCTCGCCGCGTATCAGGCGGTCCTCATCCCACAGCGTGGCAAGCTCGGGCGAAGCCGGGGCATTCTCGCCCATCTCCATCAACAACGAGATGCGCAGCGCGCGGCGGCCGTCCGGCCCCATCATCTGGCAACCCACCGCGAAGGCGAGGAAGTCGAGCGCGCTATCCCGGGTCATGGTCGATCACGCGCACCGGGGGAGGCAGCGCCCGCATTGTCTCGGCAAGCTGGATAGCGACCTTCGCCACAGCATCGCCCAAGACACCGGCATTGAGGTCGTGCGTCACGCGGCCGTTCACCGACACCGAGGAGATTTCACGGTACGCTGGCAGCAGGGCCTTGGCGCGCAGCTCGAGGAGGCGGTCCGAATATTTGCGGACGGTGCCGACGACGCGCTCACGATGACGCCCTCCATAAATTGGCTCGTCCCACCCTTCCTGCGCCCGGCGGAATATCTCGTGCTCGATGCTGGCCTCGGCCGCCTGCATCGCCTCGTCCCACTGGCGGGCGAACTCGGGGTCACGCTCCCGCTCGTCCTTGAAGGTCTGGATTGCGCCGTACCGGCTCGAGGCGCGCGGGCTGGCGGCGCGGGCCGCGCGGGTCTGGATGCCGTGGAGCTCCAATTCCTTGAGGAACGCTTTCTTGCGGCGGTCGGTCAGCTTCATGGCCGGAACGGTAGCTGGCGAAGCGAACGGAACGAACGGCGGAGCATTGATAACAAGCGCGCAGAAACCGGAGCGGTAACCCGGCGGGGAGGGGGCTGTGCCGGGGCCATCGAAACGTGGACGAAGGCCCCGGCCGCCCGAACCTAGACGAGGTTCGGGACCAAGCCGTTGATCAAATCCTACAGCCGTGTTCTGTGGGGGAATGAAGAAGCCTCGCAAGACAAACAGACCGGCGCTCGACCCGCCCCCGTTCACGGGCGCGCTTGATGCGCGGGTGCCTGCGGAGAACGTGATCCTGTCCCACTTCGTGGACACGGCCGCACAGTGGATAGCTGCCAGCGAGGCGTCCGATGGCCGCGTGTTCCTCGGTCGAGCCAAGACCGAGCCGCTCGCTCGGAGGGCGGCCGGGCTCAGGACCCTGTCCCATCTGCGGGACCGCGCGGCGGGGACGGCCGAGGGTAGCACGGCCGAGGCGATGGCGCAGGCCCGTGCCGAGCTCGAGGAACAGCTCGGGCAGCTCGTCCGCATGGTCGAGACCTACAACGGCACGTTCCCGCCAGCGGTCTCCCGAGAGGCGGCGATACTACAGCTCCGCGCGGCGCAGGCCCTCGTGCGCCATAGCGATGACCGAGGTGTACTCGCGCGCTGGCTGTTGCCACCGCTGCTGTTCTTGGCAGGGGCGTTCGCTGAGGGCATCATCGGCGCCTATGCAGAGAAGGCGGTGGAGGCTCTCGCCCGTCTGCTGAGCGCCTAGTGGGGAGAAGGGCTTGCGCCATCAACTGACCGGGAATGCTGGCCTGTATCACGTGGCGCGGGAGCTATCCCGGCGCGGCTGGCACGTCATGCCGACAGTGCGGAATGCCCGAGGGGCGGACCTCTATGCCGCCAGCGATGACGAGGCGACCGTCCTGCCGATCCAATCGAAGGCCCTCTCGAAGCGGGACCCGGTGCCGCTGGGCGGCTCGCTGGACACCCTCCGCTCGCCTTGGTGGATCATCACCATCCGGGCGAACACGGCCGCGCCCACCTGCTACGTTCTGACGATGGAGGAGGTGAAGGCCCTCGCCCATCGGGGCGTCAGCCCGACCACTGGCAAGGTGTCGTACTGGCTACAGCCGAAGTCATATTGCCAGCCGGAGTACGAAGAGGCGTGGCACAGGCTCGGAAACCCGAGCGGTAACCTAGCGCTGCCAGCCGATGGCGAAAGCCCAACAAACGGTGGCGCGGTGCTGGACGGGCCTGAACCTCCCTTAGGTTAGCTCCGGCTCCGGCCCAGCGATCTCGCGCCCGCGCGCGTTAGACCGAGCGCAGCAAACGGCGGGCGGCGGGACATTTGCCCAAGCAGGCGCCCAACAAGACGGCTCGACCCGTCTGCGGAGCCGCGACCCGTCTGCCGGGGAGGCACAGAAACCTTGGCGGCAGACGGGTTAGACGGGTTAGACGGGTTAGAGAGAAGGTCAGAGAATATCCCGAGGCATCCGCCTTCGCCTCCCTTTGGGCTCCCATTCGCGCCGACTTGCCGCGCGACCCGCCTACCCGTCTAACCCGTCTGCGACCCACGAAACGCGTGGTTTTGGGCGAGGTGGACCCGTCTGCGAACCCGTCTGCGAACCCGTCTTGCCCGGTCAGTACGGGGCAATATTCGCCCATCCGGCCGGGGACCCATCCGCCGGTTCATCGAACGGCCACGTACCGAACACCTTGCGCCAGCGGCTCCGAAGGTCCGCCAGCGGCGGGAATATCCAGCCGCGCCAGAAATCCCCCTTCTGCTGGTGCTTGTAATTCTCGAAGCCCCACTCCCGAAGGAAGGCGCCCAACCGTGCGTCCGACACGTTGCGAAGCGCGGGGCTGGATTGCCGCATCATGTCATAGAGCCCGGCCTGCCCGTCGCGCCGATCTTCTGCGGCGGTGTCCTGTGACCGGTGCCGCCCGTCGCGCCTGTCGCGCTCATTCGAGGAGCGGATATTCTTTTCGGCCCCGTGCGGCGCCTGCCCGGGAATGATCCCGGCCTCGATCACGTCCAGCAGCCATTCCTCCATCGGCTTCAGCGTCTTGACCTTCTGTTCGCGCAGGGCGACCGTTTGCGGCACGTCCAGACGCGGGTGCCAGTTGCCGAGGTCCATCGCCAGCAGGTCATGCAGGAAGGCCTCGAGGCCGCCGTTGTCGATCTCGTTGTTCAGAGCAATCCACCACTGCACCCGCTCGTCAGTCTCCGGGCTCCCCGGCGGAAAAGCCTTGTCTGGCGATACATTGAACACCGCGAAGCGGCGCTCGTCCGCACTGGCGGAGACAACCCATTCATCGTTCGATGCGATGATGACCTTTAGGCGGTTGCGAGAGGGGAAAGCATCCACGCCCTTCGGCTCGATCATGATGTTCGGCTCGGTGATGAGGCTTTTGATGATGCCCTCCGCCTTCACTTCGCCGCGCGCCAGCGCCTCGTCCGCGAACAACAGGCAGCAATCGTGCAGCGGCTTATTGAAGTTGGAGGTCATCGTGTGCGAGCTGGCGATGGTCGTGCCGTGCTGGCCGAATATCCGGCTCATCAATCGGCCGAAGGTGCTCTTGCCGGTGCCCTTGCCGCCCCGAAGGACCAGCGCCACCTCCGCCCGCCGTTCGGGCCGCTGCACCGCATAGGCCGCCCATCGCAAGAGATACTCGGCCCCGGCGCGATCTCCGGCAGCGAGAACGTCCTCGATCAATTCCCGCAAAAGGGGCCATTCGCCCGCGCGCGGCTGGACAGCGAGACCGCGCCAGATGTTGTACTCTAGCCGGTCATCGACCTCCTCGTTCGGCCGGAACACGACGCTGCGATATTGACGGCGGAGCGGATGCTCGAGCCACCACTTGCCCGCCGGGGCGTACACGGGGCTGTTCTCCTTCGTCACCCCCACCTGAACCTTGATGTTCATGTAGCGGTTGCGGAAGTCAGCGAACGACTGGACCACCATCTCTTCCCGATTGGGGTCAACTTCGCTCGGCTGCCACGAGACCACGCGACAGGCGTTGCCATAGGACAAGATCACGGCGTGGTCGGCATTCAGCTGAGCGAGCATCGACTCTTCGACCTCCGCCCGGGCTCGGCCGATTTGGTGCGCAGCGTAGTCAACGTACCGTTTCTGCGCCAGCGTGTGGGCCGAGATGCCGAAGTCTGGATCCAACAAGACGGCGGCGATTTGCTCGTCAGTGCATTTCGCCCGGACCATGTCGCACACAACCGCAAAGGTGGCCTCCGAACGCGATTTGTAGCGCAACTGATCGTCCGGATCATCGCCCTGCACGATTAGCATTCGGGTGCGCGGCTTCACGGCGGCCGGGAGCTCGTCTAAGTCGCGTAGGCGAGGCGGTACGCCATCGAGCTGTACCTTCCCCTGTCCGGCGGCCGTACCGGCTTTCCTCGCTGGTCCCTGCGTGAATTCTGCCAGCGAATACGCCCGCCCATCATGGAACTGGAGCAAGGTGGCGAGGCGGGGCGTGCGCCCCTTATCCCGCTTCTCCTTGCTCGGCAGATTGATTGTCCCGGGCAACCGCATCACCCGATCAACATTGTGGCAGCTATCGCCCTTGAAGTCCGTCTCGAGCTGCTGATTGTATCGTTCGAACTCCTCGGCTGCCGGAATGTCCCCGCCGATGAACAGCGGCTCGTCCAGCAACCAGAATGCCTGCACCCCGCCGCCACTGTCGATCACGATGGAGGGCGGTGGTGCGTGTTTCCCTTCCTCGAGCCGAGCGATCGCATCGGCGCGGGCCGCCGCCGGGTCCTCTTCCCCCTTCGGGTCGATATCAACCCAGACGGCAACGGCCTCGAGCACGTCCTCTTTCTTCGCCTTGCTGGCGAGGTCGCGCGTCGGCGTGTTGACCATCCAGTAGAGGTTGCGGCGGCCGGACCGGGCCGCAAGCCAAGCCAGCGCCTTGTCCGCTCCGCCGGGGTAGAAGGTCGCTGTCTCGGTTGGGCCGCTGTTCCGCTCGGGGAGGATGGCCGTCAGCGTCCAAGGCCCATCTGGCTTCACCCGGCGCAGGAAAGCAATGGCATCTTCGAGCTTCGCCTCGGGGAGCTCGCTCAACCCTTCGCTATTCGTCCCCGGCATCGGGGCGGGTATAACTGTCACTGGGAAAGACTCCTGGGAACAATGCCGATTGGACCCGCCGCTCGCCTCGATCACATCGGGGCGGGCGGTTTCCGTTTCGGCACCGGGGAAATGCCGATCAGGCGGCCTGCCGTTCGCTTTCGCGCTCGCGCTTCTTCGCTTCCTTCCACGCCTCGATCTCGCTGCGCAGAAATGCCACGCGGTTCGGGGACAGTTGGAGGGGGAGCGGGAAGTCCCGATGCTTCATCAAGCGCTGGATCACGGTCTTGCTGAGCGGAATGGTCTCGAGGATTTCAGACCAGAGCATGAACTCTTGGTTGCGCTTCGGCTCACCCTCGGGCGCGCCGTCCTCCGCTTCTTTGATCTCTTCGGGCAGTGTCGGGGCCGCCATGTCGTACTCCTTCCAACCGGGGTTCGCCTCGGGTCGGGAGGGTTATCGAGGAGCGGTCAGGCTCCGCCAATAAAGGCTATTGGGTACGATCAGGGACGGGCGCCGGACATGACTGCGTCCTGCCACGCGACTGCCTCGCGGAATGCGAGCTTCTCATAGTGGCCCAAGTCGCCTTGGTTGGCCTGACCCAATCGGCGGTCGAGCGCCTCGAGCTCTTCGGCCAGCCACGCGACGGCTTTGCTGGGGGCGTGGGGGTCCTCTGCGTGATTGTCACTTGCCGCGCTCGAGGTGCTGTAAAGCGTGGCGGCAACAGGCCGCCCCGTCGCCTTGCGCCAGTCCATGAGCACGAAGGCGGCGGCCCGGAGCTCCGGCTCCTTCGGTTTGGGTCCGCGCGCGGTCTGAATCTCGCCCTTCCGGCGGGTCCCCTTCTCGACCTCCACGCTGTTGTCGCGCGTGGTCATGCGATACCAATTCTCAATCTGGAGGCGGAACGGCCAACTGGCGAAGCCCGCGACGTGTACGCGCATCCACTCAAGGTCCCCTTCGATCATCGCCCCGGCTTCGGGCTCCTTCTCCTTGATGGTGGCGAGGCGCTTCTCGCTTTTCGCGGCCCGGGCCTGCCGCCGGGCATGGCTGTAAAGCCGCTCCCGCTCGAGCGCGGCGGGCGCCTCGTGGAATGCCGCCTCGGCATGGGCGCGGGCCACCTCGACCGTCCATTGGGCCATCGGCACCGGGGGCGGGAGGTCCGCAACCAGCCGCTCATATTCGGCAATCCAGTCCTCGCCACTCATGCCCAAAGAGCGCCCCAGCGCAACATCGCGTCCCGCATCTCGGCCGCGTAATCGTGCTTGATGTAGGTGCGCTTGAGCTTGCCCATCGACTGCCCGAGGACCCGCTGAATGGTATCGCCGGGGATGCCCATGTCGGCCAGATTGGTAGCGACGGTGCGGCGAATGTCGTGCCGGGTGAAGTGCTCGATTGGCTCGAGCTCGGCCTCCTCGCTCTTCTCGTTGAGGATGCGGATGAGGCGCTTGTGGGCCTTGTCGAAACCGCTCACGGCCGACTTGCCCCCGGTCGAGGAGAACAGGAACTTGTCCTTGAACACCGGGAGGCTGTCGAGGATGGCGACGGCGGGGGGCGAGAGATAGAACGTCTGGCCCCGGCGGCTCTTGTGCTTCGAGGGCGGCACTACGACAACAGGGACGGCCTCCTCGTCATCCTTGTCCAGCTTGATCTCCTTCCGCCAGTCGCGTTCCATCTCAGCGATCTCCGCCCGCCGTGCACCGGTGAGTATGAGCATCCGGTAGAACGGCCCGAAGGGGTTGCCCATATCGCCCGCCGCGTCCCAAACACGGCGCAGCTCGTCCATCGAGAGGACCCGCTCCCGTTCGGTGTACGCCTCGACCCGATCTAGTCGGCTGATGGGGTTGGTGGTGATGATCTGGCGATCCACGGCCCAATGGAAGAACTTGCTCATGTGCTTCCGCATCTCGATTGCGGCGGGCTCGCCGCGCCCGGCAACAACCTTGTCGAGGACGGCGTGAATGTCGGCCCGCGTGATGTCCGACAACTCGCGCCCCTTCCACTTCTCGAGCTCGGGCTTCCTGAGCCAATTCCGGGCGAGCTCCTCCCGGTTGCCGCTCTTCGCCGTGACCGGCCGGGCATACTCGTCAATGAAGCGATCAATCAGCGCCTCGACCGAGCGGGCGGACCGGCCCAGCGCCTTCGCCTTGTGCTGCTCGGCATAGTCCACGCCCTGCGAGGCGAGCTCCATAATCTCGAGCGCTCGTTTGCGCGCGTCGTTGTATTTGACCTCAGTGGTGCCGAGGGTGAACCGCGTGGGCGGCCCCTTCTTCGGCAGGCCGGTTTCCGTGACGGCGGCCCCAGTGACCCGGTACACAACTGACCACGTCATCTTGCCCGTGGGCGAGACCCGGAGCCGGAGCCCGTCGCAGGCTGTGTCGCGTATCTCGAGGCCCTTCAGCGGGGGCGCGGGCGGCCGGATGGCCTTCAGGTCGGCATTGGCGAGCCGTCGCTGCACCATCTCGTATTGCTTGGGCTTGTCCTTCGGCTGGGTCGCCATATCATCCTCCTCGTAACCTGAGGATACCGGCTAGGTTACCGCGAAGCGATACCCGGCGAACCGCGCCGAACCCTCGAGAAGCCCGAATAGTCCGTAAACCGCAGAAAACCTAATGGTTTCCGATCCGGGCGAACTCTCCCGAACCGCGCCGATTTGTCGGAGGCGATCCTTGCCAAGGTTGGGGTCGAGGGTTCGAATCCCTTCGCCCGCTCCAGTTTTTCAGCGGGTGCGGACGTGTGCGGGCAGAATTGCTCGTCCCATTTCGCGCCGTTTAGCATGCTTAATCT
>Ga0070658_10004836_pt1 | contig 10971 bp, 17 predicted proteins | sample KBSC13metaG_FD_64664 | JGI IMG/M metagenome (GOLD analysis project Ga0070658, IMG submission 64664) | Corn rhizosphere microbial communities from Kellogg Biological Station, Michigan, USA - KBS C1-3 metaG | ecosystem: Host-associated > Plants > Roots > Rhizosphere > Soil ... | reverse complement strand
CATTCTTGCTACTGGCCTTCCGGCCATAATAACTCCTATTAATATTGAATCCTCTTCTAGTCCTACTCCAAACTTCCATCCAATAGATGGTTTGTGGTGACGATGATATTCATCAACGAATGCCTTGGCTTCTTTTAATGAAATAGGACGTAGGTTCATCCTAGGACGACACGATAAGGTAAAGCCAGTCGATTAAGAAGCGTTCTTCCTGTAAACAAACGTGATCGTTCTCTGGCCCCTGCCTGCATTTTTACTCTGGTGCGGGAATCAGTGACAGCATGGCTAAGTTGCTTTCTCCAGGGTGAAGGACCTTTCTCAGCCACTAATAGCGCAGAATGTCCATGCATAAGTGTTCGTGAATAAGACACATCTCCAACAATACAGCATCCACCTACCATTGCTGGCAATACCGCTGAGGGGGTTGATTGCTCCCTATCGGGTGGAGATCCTGCAATAACAACGTCAATATGCGTGTAGAAGTCAGCATCATCATAGATTGATCGTGTTTGCCACTCATCGGTAACAACAACAACCTGATCCTTATACTTTTCCATCATCCAACTTACAGCATCCTGAATATGTCGGTCAGAGGTATGCTGTACCGCTATTCGTACGGGACCATTGTAAGGTTCTCGTTTTACGCCTCTCCAGATGCTTGCATTAATTGTTGGAGGAATGCAATAAGTATTAGCATTATAGCTTCTTAGCATCATGGCGATAGGATCGGTAGGAACCAACAAGGCGTCAGCGCTCTTGGCAGTCTCAACGATAGTCTTGAAAAATGACCGATCATTCACAATTGTAGAATCGATATCAACAAATATCTTTCTTGCAACCTTTCTGAGCAGTTCAATAGCCTCAGGCATCTCACTTGGCTCAATCGTCCCGAATGGAATAACAATTCCATCTAATGAACCTTGAGCGAGATTCTGAATATGTGGGAATGGTCCCCATCCTGCCAGAATATGAGCATCTCCCAATGGAGCGAATGAGTTAACAATTCTTCGTTCAAAGGATGGTGTTGATCCATTCACTGGAGCTACTGCCCCGATCTTGTAGACATATTCTTTCATTAATGGTTTGTCTTTTTTATTCTTTGGGACTTGAACCCATTTGTCTCCTCCGTCATAAGAGAAGGCAATAATCTCACCATCTGGTCCGTAACTTTTAAGTGGTTCGCTCATTTTCCTTGTCTCCGTTTTCGTTGTTCTACTCGCTTCTTTTCTGATCGATCTCCCGATTCTTGGAAGTGTTCTCGTTGATACTTCGTATGGGGATCTGCCCAGTCCACTTTAGTGGCTCCATCAGTTCTCCACTCAACTCCGGGTGCTGATTTTAATACAATCTTGTGAAGAGTATCTTTCGTACATGTTTCACAAAATTCATTAAAGCCTTTTACATTCATATCATATTGTTCGTAGGACATCTGTTCTACATGTGTCTCTTTGCACTTTTGGCATTCAACATCATATTTAGGCATTCTATAAAGTCTCCCGAGTGCTAAATCGTGATAACGATTCTGTAAATCTTTCTTTCTCATGACCAATAACTATTTAGGATTCGACTATACAATCCAAAGTGTATTGTAACTTTACCATACCACTCATTCTCACCACCGACAAGCTTGAAACTTGAACCATTGAGGTTAAATACTTGCATTAACCCACCCGTGGTTTCTTGTCCGTCATCAGTAGAAATACCAACAGCAAATTCATGTCTTGCCATCATCTGAATAGCTTTCTCTAAACGGCGAGTATACTTGCCAATATTCTCATAACAATCTGCTTTTGTTTGAGCTTGTGGAGTCCAACCAGATATCAAGAAATAATTCACCATAAGAAACCAACCACCTACTTCCCATTGAGGAGCAGACTCAACATCCTTAAGCTTATTCTTTCTGGCTGCACCAACAGGTTGTCTAAAACCACCAATATCTTCATTACTATCCGGTTCGACAATGAGGAATGATGCTCGCAAGGTAGGATCATCCTGAAGAGGACCTTTCTCCACTGTCTGAACGTAATCAGGATCACTTAAGTTTAATCCTTCATTCATATAATCAAGAAAGTGGTCAACAATAGATTGAGTAATAGAATTCGTTATATCGTAGCTTATTTTTGTACCCTCCCCTCATCTGAGAACCGTTCTTGGATCATCTGAATCATTTTTGGAGTACGATAATCCTGAATTTGTATTCTCTTTTTCAGATTGCAAGTCTTGCAAAGTGGTTGAATATTGAGAATCGTGTTCCCTCCATTCCGAGATATAGGAATAATATGGTCCATCTCTATTCGAGTATATGAGCCACAACAAAGACATTTATTGCCAGTAATTTGAGTTAAGGCTATCCATTGACTCTTATCAAAGGAACCTTGATATCGGGATCTTCTTTTCTGCTGTTTGATTCTGCTTTTCAACCGATATTCTTGCTGATGCACTAATCTCCAGATCTTCTCTTTCCTCAGATGTATCTCTCTTACTTGAGATCGCCAAGTTGACAACCACTCTCTTCGTCTCTCACGGTTTTTTGGAACTTCCAGATAGGTTTTGTGCTTCGCATCAGCATACTTTCTATGAGCAAGATACCACTCTCGGCATTTCTTTTTATTGTATTCTCTATTTTCTTCCTGCCATTTACGAGAACGAAGACGGTTATCTCGTAATTTCTCCTGTTTCCTGTTCTCTTGGCAACCAAGGCAATACGTATGTCTTTGCGTGGGAACAAGACATTCGCATCTTTTACACACTTTCATTTAGAGAACCTCAATCTTTCCAACTACACAGGTTTGCTCATATTCCTTGAGAACAACCTTATGTCTTTGATCATAGTCAAGATATATGCGAGTTAACTTTGCTTCAGTCAAGCTATTTCCTTCTCGTGAGATCATAATTTTTGTAACTCTCATAACCTTGTCGCCATTCATCGTTTTAACATCGTAGATATTATTATCTTTCCACACAAGAACAATTGTGTGAGGGTTTTCATATTTTTCCTTATATCCTTCGGGGATCATTAGTTTCTCCAAGTGCCAACAACCCGACTTAGCTTATAGGTTCTTGGTACTGCTTGTTTTTGCTCAATCAGGCGGCTATATCGTTGCCACAAACGAGTGTAGTGGGGAATGATAGGAGAGTCGTCTCTTTTCTCTCCTTCTGTCCATCGTGAGAGTCCAGCATCATTACCACCGATTCTTTGCCATGCTGCCGCCATGCAATAAGCATAAATGAGGTCCTCATCCTCTTCGGGAATTGTAGACTCTCCTGTGTCAGGCATGGTGTGAATAGCATTGTATCGAACAATAACATCATAGACGCCGATAGGGACAAATCCCAAGACAATATCCTGATCCACAACTTCATAGAATCTATTTGATTGGAGACGACGCTGTTGCTTCTCAGGAATCACTTCTTGAAGGGATGTAATATTGTCAATAAAAGTAAAGTCAAGGATATAATCGTCAATTAAATCATCAGGAACATCATAACGCTGTGTGCCTGTAATTGTCTCAAATTGAAGTTCTCTTCTTCGAGGGAAATACTTGCTGTAGTCACGGGCAGCATCATCTAGATAAGCATTCAACTCATCGTCTTTCCAACGAGTTGCCGCTTGGTCATTCAACCGAATCCTTAATCCTGCCAGTAACTCAGCTTTTGTACTCAAAACTCCTCCGTATCAAAGTTCTTTCTGAAAACTGCATAATCAATAACTTGAATGAAGTGGCCATTATTAGGACCACCAACAATAGGTTCGACAACACCCACTTCCTCTACTGCACCTTCGTTCTTTTCAATAACCTCAATGCATTGAGCAGATAACTTGTTGATTTCCTCAAGATTATCTCCAACGAGTAGGGCTTGTCTTCGAATATAGATTTTTGCTGTCATGTTTCGCCTTTTAGAAATGAAGATGGCCAGTGACCACCAAGAGAATAGCAAGAAGAAGAACAACGACAACAAGACTAAACCAACCGTAATATGGACCCATAATAAGTTCCTCCTTTTCGAATAGTATCACACAATTAAGATTTATCTACTTCACGAGCCTTCTTAACAGCATTTTTGACTGCTTCATCGTTGTGCTCATTCGCCCAGCGTGAGACTTTCGCCAATACAGCAGCAGCTGAGATGCCTTTTCCATTATGACGAAGTTTAATTGCACTCATTGCCGATTTATGATCGAAGACAGGAAATTTCCCACCTTTTGATCCAGACTTGTCCCTCTCTTCTTGAGTGACATTTCCTTTACTTGTTCTAGATGCCATGTAAAACCTCCTCTATACGTTCGATATATTTTTGTGCTTCCTGATAATCATTCGGGTTTCTCCCCTGCATTCGTGCTGAATAACACCAAGCCATAGAATCAGTGGAGTAGAATGTATTACGAATATATTCATTCTTTAATGATGTAATCTTGACTCCGAATCCATGTAATTTCAAATCTGGTCGGAGAGAAGTAATACCTTCTAAGACATTCTGGATCGATTGTGGATTCGTATTCCTCTTACAAACTGATCCTACTCCTACCCAACCTTGAATCTCACTACCATAGTCTAAGACATGCTGCATATAATCTTCTGGTTCGTATCCCTGTAGTACTGGCATAATGGGAGCATCAGTGAGATTCTTGAGTTCAACGTATCGTTCCACTGTTCGTAGTTGATGATCTCGTAGTGTCAAGCCAGTCTTGTTTAATATAAAGTCTTCACACATATAATCTTGACTGACGGCAATCAACATATTTCCACATGTCTTCCATCTATTTACATAATCCGCATAGATCTTAACAGATTCTCTGTAGTGACCATGCTTTGAGAGTTCTGTAAAGGCTCCGGAATCCATCATCCAATCGTTGACACGAAAATCTTTCTTCTTTGTCTTGAGACGATTAACGCTAATCATACATTGGGAAAAGTGTCTTGCATCAGAGGGTTGATGAAGACCAATAAAGAATCTCATAAAGAGAAAAGGGAGCCCGAAGGCTCCCAAGTCCCATTCATATTAGAATCCGAATTCGTACTTAGCGTTCTGAGAAGCGGCTACTTCCACAACACTGTATGTCCAGTTTCTAATTGTTCCGTATCCAAAGAGGCCATACCAACCGATGTATGACATTCTTTGAAGTTTGTCGATCTTGAGAGCTACTCTGACTTCAGGAGCCAGAACAGTTCCCTTGCCAACAGGCTTCTCATTGCCAAGGAAGGTCAATGGGAAGATCGTGATTGCTTTTCGAACCTTGTCACTGTTTGAGTGAGCAAGAGCAGTGGCTCGTTTAAGAGTCAGGGTTGTCCCGTCAGGGATTGCTGCAATGATCACATTCTCTTGAGTGGCGTCTGTGCCATCAGGAGTTGACTTGGCTGCTGCATAAATTGTTACTTCGTCACCAACAGCGAAACCAGTGGTTGAAGCCACAGTAAGCGTGAGTGTATTGAAGGCATGTGCACCAGTAAGGGTTGTCTGAGTTGCTGAACCACCAGCATTGGCAAGTCGAGCATTGTGTGACTCAACGAACCGAACACCATAGATTCGTCCAACTTCACCCTGGACAAGGCGGTTAGGATCTGAGTAAACACCAGCATTTTCCCACAATGAGTCTTCACGAAGGTCGTAAATAACAGCAGGGTGAGCAATGCAGATATATGATCCACCATTAGGCATTACACGAGCACTCGAAAGACGGAAAGCCTCTCGTTTGATCGTATCGATAGTTGCAACGTCAGAAGTTGTCAGGTTTGCCCGAGAAGTCTGATTTGCATAAGTTGTTGGGGCACCAGCCCAGAATGCATTACGAGCCAAGATGTCTACAGTGTCAGCCATCTGAGGAGCAAGCAATGTCCGAACGATATTCTCAATCGGTCCATGGTAGCTCAACAGATTAAGTTTCTCAGTTGTTCCGAGTGCATAACCGTACTCGTTTACAGAGAAGTTAACCTGAAAGTCTTGGATCTGTGATCCATCAACATCCACTGTCTCAGAGAGAGCAGTGATTGATGGTGCCAACTGTCGATAGATAGTCCATACAACTTGCTGTCCCTTGTCAGCAACGAAGTCTCGCTTCTCTTCAACAAACTGATCAAACACCATAAGTGGTTGGGCAGTCATCTCAAGGTCTGCTGAGTAGATCGTTCGCAGAGCATCGGGAAGTGTAGATGTAGATACAATATCGGTATAAGATGTAGCCACGTTATATCCTTAGCGGGGATTGCCCGCATCCCTAGGCTGAACCTAGTGGATCGCCTGTTCTTGACTTACTGACGGGCTCTAGCCGCTTCGTATTGGTCAAGGAGAATCTGGCGTCTCTTCTCATATTCTTGGGGATTCTTGTTGGCTCCATTCAAATACTCACGCATCTTATCTGTATCAGTAATCTGCGCTTCTACTCGTGAAGCATTGGAGCCTAGTGAGGTCACTTGATTGTTTGTCACGGCTCCAATCCGTTGTGCTTCGAGATCTTGCTGACGAGCCTCAGCCAAAGCTTTGCACGCAGTCCGAACTACTTCAGCATCCCTATTTGCCGGAATCAACTTTGCATATCTTAGAAGCTCAGGAAATTCCTCAGTAAGAATCTCCAACTTAGTTGCTTTTGCCTCAGCAGTTTCAAATTTCGTAGTCAACTCAGTATTCTCTGTTGAGAGTGTCTGCGTGGCCTGCGACACAGTTTCCAGTTTTTCCTGAGTTTCTTTGATAAGTTGATCCTTCTGTTGCTCAATCTCAGTTCTTTGACGAACCGCTGTTGCAAGTGCTTCTTGGGCACGTTGCACATCAGCTTTTGTCATTGTCGTTGAGTTCTTCTCAGCCAACCATGCATCGGAAAGACGTTTGATTTCAACATCCTTTGCCGCCAATTCTGCATCATATTTGCTCGTATCAAGAGGTTCAGTCTTCTGTTCAACAACCTTTGTTTCAACTTTCGTCTCAGTCTTAGGTGTTTCTTCTACTTTCTCTTCTTGTACGTTTTCTTCTTCCTTAGACATTCTTTGCTCCTAGGGTTCAACGAGACATGATGTCTCCCAGGACACATATTCATGTTTTTGATAGTAATTGTCTAAATAAGTGGACCTTTTGGCGTTTCCTGCACCGGAATATACGTAATTCCTTGCACCCAACCTAATAAAACTTCATGAGTAACGTTATTTTTAGGTAATTCTGGTAATTCAACTGGCGTTCCAAGAACATTTGTTTCTTCCAGAGGTAAGTAAAAGGGATCTAAATTAGGAAGAGAAATCTCTACAAAGACAGACTTTTGATTCTTATTATTCAGGCAAGCACCACAAGAAACAACACGATATGCACCACCAGCCTCAGCAGCAGTAATAGCGAGTACTTGGGCTAAAACAGCAAAATCTCTTCTAAATTGCTGTATAAGATTGCTCTGCATAACAGGGCGTGGGACATTATTCATTAATTTTCCTTGAGAGCACGGAATTATTCATATCCAAAATCATAATAGCAATTCTCGTCTTTAGACTTGAGTCTGTTGTTGTGTTCATCAGATCCTGTAGGCTTTTCATAAATTCCACAATGAGTTTGTTAAGTTCATCCATTGAGAATCTCCATGGCATCTTCAATAGAAGGAACACCAAGCATCTTCTTTCTGTGAGGCCAGAAGATCACAACAGGAGTGCCAATGCCACCATCAGTGAATCCCCACTCCTGACTATGAAGATCCTCTACTTTATAAGATCCCGTAGTAATGAACCATCGATATTCTCCATGTCTTGGCTCCCAAGCCATTGAAGCAACATGATGATGTTCAGTAATACCAACATCAAACAATCTTTTTCCAAAGTTGTAGGAAGCCTTAGCTCCAGCAGAACGATGTACTCTGGATGATCCAATAGGTCGATGTTTCCTATAAATCGTATAGGTCTGTTCACCTACGATTAAATCGATATAGGTGTCTTCTCCTGTATGTAAGACAGGGAATCCTCTCAATGCACTTTCAATAGCATCTACACCTGTTGCTCTTTTTGTCCATGCATCATGATTACCTCTCCCCACAGCGAGAAGCGAAGGGGAGAGACGTTCAATTGCATACCGGAACATCCTCCATTGGAAGTTCGGACTTACTACTTGTGTATCACGAGCAGCATGAGCCAATTTGTCAGGTATGAAATTGTCGGTAGGATCACCGCCAACATAGGCAACCAAAGATGGACAACTATTGATAAGATCGATATCTCTCATCAAAGCTTCATGATCGGTCCCAATGCCGCCAACATGCCAGTCAGACATGAAGACAACACCAAAAGGACGATCAGTGTCAATCTTAATAGTTACATCGGTGAGGATCTGATCGGCAAATGATTTAAGATGAAGATTCTGGAATGCTGTTACAGCTTCCCACAATTCTTCTCCATCACCCTCTTCAAACAACGGGGGAATTTCAACAATAGGAGCAACTCGGTCCAAGGGTGGACGTCCCCTCATATCAGGAACGTCCTTCCCTTGACTCTTTAATTCATTCCGTCTCCGAACATACTCAGCATGTTTTGGAGTTTTTGGGAACAAATTACGATTTGCTTCAACATCCGAGTAACGGTTGTTCTGAATGAACTCATCTTGCTCCTCTGTGAAGCGAATCATATCTTATCCTTTGATGCGATCTGGTGAAGCCTGTTTCGTGTAAACAGCCTGATTTGGTAGATCGTGTTCCGGGATCAATGACTGATTAGGGTTCATGAAGCCCGGTGACACTTCAACTGGCTCAACAGGTCTGATATCACCTGTTGTATCGATTTGTTTGGCTGGAGTATCCGTCTGGAGATCTCCAGAAGCTTTTGTCTCTTCAGATGGAGTCTCCTGGCTTTCTACTGCCTTAGCTCCTGTATTGTTGGGAACTTCCTGAGCATCATCTTCAGCGACATCTGCCTGTACGTCTTTGTCCATTGCTTCTTCTCCTGACGCTAGTTGCGTCTGATCACCATGTTGCACTCCGAAGAACATATCCAGCAAATCTTGGGCTTCACCCTCAAATTCCTTCAAAAGTTTCCCCGCTTCGTCAAAGTGACGAAAGAAATGTCTTCCATTTTCTTCGATAACTTGAATTGTATGGCCGTTTGCGAGTGTATGTTGTTCGTTCGTTGTGTTATTCATTATTTCCTCTTAAATCTTAAAGTAACCATCAGTATCTGAACATTGAATACGTGTGCCATGCGGAGTCACCCACCAAGCTTTCCCATCAGTGCCTTCCGTAATCCAACAAGTAACAAATGTCTGTCCCTTGTTTAGAGGGGCTCTGGTAAGGTTTGCATTGGGATCAGCACTTGTTCGGCATTGGGCTTTATCAACCACAATATGAACATTCTTCTGAATAGCGTAATACGTGTGACCATTAATTGTATGGTCAAATCCATCCTGTTTAGGGATTGGATCAGCCTTATGATAGGCGATTGCCGGTTGTGGTATAGGTTGATCCTGATATGTCTTCATATAGGCTTGAATCTCTGTCATCATTTGATTTGTGAGATTCATGACAACTGATCCGGGACAAACCTTTCCTGTACCAATTGTAAACTCTTGATGCCAGCGAACAAAACTATAACCTTTCCCAGGAATAATTGGGAAGCTTGTATAAGGGATTTTAGCTTGATCGGCATAGTATGCGGTTAGCATGACGATTGCTTTTCTCGCTTTATCTGAAACAGGATCGTCATAGTTTCCCGAGATTTCAATGGCTGCTTCGTCACGGTTAACAACATTCAGATCCATGTTGTTGTCTTGTAGGAAGGCTAGTCCATCTCCATAAGGCTTATTTACAGGTCCTGAAGCCCATGGAGCCCTATTGGCACTTACACCGGGATGAGATTTCCCAGTAGGATCATTCCATTGATAGATCACCCCATCATAATTAGGTCCATCAATGTTTGCTGTCCCAATGCCAAATTCAGTAAGTCCATCGCTTACGCCCTTACCCCTTCTGAACCAACCATCGGTCCCATTAAGGGTTCCTTCCATTCGGTGCCAGACAACGCCTTTTACTTGTCTTTGTCCTAGATTGTCCCAAGCTCCTGACTCTGAATCAAGAACAAAGCGTTCTTGATGAGCAGGAAAGGGAACTTTTCCATATGTAACCATAGTACCTTCTCCAAAGAGTGATTTCGCCTTTGCTACAATTTGATCTTGATAGGTTTCATCCCAAGCCCATGTAGCTTCAGTTTGCCCAGTAACAGTAGAATTAAAATGAATATTTAAGTCATTAATTGTGCTTATTTCAGGGAAATTGGGATCGGCACACATGACTCGGGTATGCTTGAACCAAACAGGAAGCAATGTTTCCGCAGGACTTAAGTCGGGCGGTAATTTAGACTTTGATCCATTGACTTTAATGTACATTGTCGCCATATGAACCATTGCTGCTTGTTTCCCAGTAAGCTTTTGGAATGGTGATGTTGTGGTATGAGTTGTTGTGTCATCCCCATCAATCCCAATTCCCCCAGGATTTCCATCATTCAGCCAAATACTAGATGTGAAGTTTGCTGTTTCCACACACATTTGAGAAACAATGATGCTTGAATCCATTCCTACATTTGTTCCAATACGGTAGACCTCTTGAATGCAAGCAAGGTAGTCTCCCTTGCCATTAATCGCTACATTCGGTGTTCCACGTACTGGACCAAAGATTTTATCGTTAATCGTGTACATTAGTCTTCTAACCTTGTATTGGGTGGTAGAGATTGATATAAGCGTAAATTACCACCACATTTATCAGGCTTATGAATTAACCTTCCATCAGTATAACTACATGCAGTGGATCTTTCAAGGCGAGCAATGTTTTCGTCACCTATTTTCCTCACCCAGAAGACAATATTCTCGGTATCGTGACACCGATCACATCTTGTCCATATTTCCCATTCTCTTGCCTTAGCCATCTGTGTTAGAACCTCCAGTGGCAGCATCGCTGTTCTTCCCACCAGATCGATTGAGTGTTTCAATTGGTTTTCCTTTTACTCGTGAGACTTTCGTCTGTGTGGT
>Ga0070658_10004835_pt1 | contig 10974 bp, 9 predicted proteins | sample KBSC13metaG_FD_64664 | JGI IMG/M metagenome (GOLD analysis project Ga0070658, IMG submission 64664) | Corn rhizosphere microbial communities from Kellogg Biological Station, Michigan, USA - KBS C1-3 metaG | ecosystem: Host-associated > Plants > Roots > Rhizosphere > Soil ... | reverse complement strand
GTCGTCAGCACCCACTTGTTGTTGTATTTGAAGTAGACCTTGGAATAGTTCGGGTCGTTGCACAGCCGCCGCATCATGTCTTCCGCGTCGTTGACCGTATTGCCACAGCAAAAGTCGCACGACATGAACAGTTTGAATCCTGTGTTCAGGTTCAACGCAGCCTGGAAGATCTGCTCCGTGTAGGTGATGTAATACGTCGTGTTGATCCAACCACCGCAGTTGAGGATAAATCCGTCGATCCCCGCGGCCTGCGCCTGCTGGATCTCTCTCATATACCCCTGCACCTTATCGCCGTTGACATTGGCGCCGTAATCCTGGTTCGTCACCATGTAATGCGCGAAGACCATCTTCGTCTGCGCATGAGCGGGTGTGATCGTTGTTGCCATCAGTACGGCAATTACTGCAAACAGTACTGATAACGGCTTCAATCCATTGAAAATCGGTTTTGTCATCAATTGTTGGTCCTGATCCTTCCTTGTAAAACCATACTAACCAAATCGTAAAAAGGTTGACCATCGGCCTCAGCCGAGCCGTCACTGAGTCGATCCTACCATGTTGATAAGCAGGCTTCCATCGGATTCGGGCAAAACAGGTATTACTATTGGGGTGTCGAGGCGGGAATGGTTTCTAACCATTCTAACCATAAAACGCTGCAGCCGGATGCTTGTGACCTCCAACACAAGGAGGGGCCGAATAGAGGACGCCGACACCCCCGGCCCCCAGCCGTCAACACCGTCCCGTGCGTCCGGCGGTCGGCAAACGTAACTTATGAGCCTTCGGTTGCTTCTGCGGGTCCACGCCAATTGGGACACCCCCTCCCGGCGAGGAACGAGCGATGAGGGAAAGGGGCGGGGTGAGGGCTTACCAGGTACAATAAGGGGCGATGAAGGTGACGTTCCTTATCCCCGGGCACTATTGGCATCCAATTGGCGGCTACAAGGTCATCTATGAGTACGCCAATCAGCTCGACGCCCGCGGGCACGACGTCACACTGGTCTTTCCGCCGTGCGAGAACATACGGACGACGTTCCGGGAAGCCCCGCTGAAGCGAAGGTTTCGCAGCTACCGATGGGCCATCCATCGACGCAACACGCAGCGTCGACGCCCGCTGGTGCCCTGGTTCCCCTTGCGACCCGGCGTCAACCTTCTGACCGTGCCCTACCTCGACGCTTGCTATATCCCAAACGGCGACGCCATCTTTGCTACGGGATGGCAGACCGCGCCGTTTGTGGCGGGATACGACCAGTCGAAGGGCCGCAAGTTTTACCTGATACAGCACTATGAGACGTGGAACGGCGAGGAAGACGTCGTTCGCGAGACGTGGAAAATGCCGTTGACCAAGATCGTCATCGCGAAGTGGCTGTACGACAAGGCCAAAGGCGAGTTCGGCGAATCGTCGACGCACATTCCCAACGGCCTCGACTTTGACACCTTCCATCTTGAGCAGCCGATCGAAGGTCGGCGTCGACGCATCGGCATGCTGCATCACCACCACGATTGGAAGGGCGCCGGCGACGGGCTCGCGGCCATCGACGCGATAAAGACGGAGTTCCCTGATATCGAGGCTGTCCTGTTCAGCACGGCGGCGCGGCCGGACGACCTGCCGCAGTGGATCGAGTACGTCCGCCAGCCGGAACCGGCGGCCCTTCGAGCGCTCTATAACTCGTGCAGCATCTTCATCCACCCGAGCTGGGCGGAAGGACTGCCCGCCCCCCCTGCCGAGGCAATGATGTGCGGCTGCGCGTTGGTCGCTGCCGCCAACGACGGTGTGCGGGACTACGCGATCGACGGTGTCAATGCTGTAATGGCGCCGATCAAGCGGCCGGATCTGCTGGCGGACTGCGTCAGGCGTCTCCTTGTCGACGATGACCTGCGCGTCCGCCTCGCCAAGGCGGGCCACGAGTCGATTCAGGGTTTTACCTGGGACAAAGCCGGGGCGGCGATGGAGCTGTTGCTCTTGGAATCGGTTAAAGGCGGGCGATGAAGATCAGTATCATCATCCCGGCGTATAACGCGGAACAATTCTTGAGGCGCACCGTAGACAGCGTCATCGCACAAACGTGGACGGATTGGGAGCTGGTAATCCTCGACGACGGCTCCGTCGACGCCACCTATAGCATCGCGCAAAAATGCGCCGCGCCGGACCCAAGAATCCGTGCCGTGAAATCCAGTAATGGTGGGGTCGCCAACGCACGAAATGCTGGGTATCGTGAGACTAATGGGGACTCCGAATACGTAACATTTTTAGACCACGACGACACCTGGCACCCGCATGCCCTGGAGCGTCTCGTCGTCGCTCTCGAAGAATCGCCGCAGGCCGTCGCCGCGCATGCACTGGCCCGCACGACGGACATGGACGGCGTCCCAACTGGCCAGATCCACAGCGACATCCGTCGCAAGGTGGTCGACCGTCGAATTGAGACGTGCGATCGAACTGAGCCGACGACCTACGCCGTCCTCATCTGCGACTGTGCTATCTCGACGCCGGGCGTTGGACTGATCCGGCGAGCCGCATTCGAGAAGATCAAACAACCTCACCTCGACCCTCTCCTTGGAAAGGAGAGGGAGGAAGGTATCTACTACGATCAGGCGATGGGGACGGGCAACGACTGGGACATGTGGCTGCGGCTGAGCCTGCAAGGAGACATCGCCTTTGTCGATGAAGTGCTGCTCGACTGGCGACAGCACGCTGACAACGGGTCGAAGGACGAGGCGGGAATGTTCGCCGCCGAGGCCATGGTGCGGCACAAGATGTCGACATGGCCCGAGCTCAGCGATCATCAGCGAGACATCGCAGACTGGCGCTACCAGCGCGTTTACGCCTCAATCGAGCGACGGAACGCCAAAGCCTGCGCCAGGTGGTTCGGCGGAAGTTTGCGTCGAGGCCGGGTCGGTGAAGCGGCGCGGTTTGCATCGACGTGGCTCCGGACATACCTGCACTACCTTGGCCTTCGCATCTTTTGGGAACGTGGCCGCGAGTCGCGGCCTATTCCCAGGCGGCTAGTGGATACGGCACAGGTGCTAAAATCATGAAACAACCACTGGTGAGCTGCATCATCCCCTGCTACAACCGGCCGCGGTATGTGCGCGACGCCATCGACAGCGCCCTCGCGCAGACGTACCCGAATGTCGAGGTCGTCGTTGTCGACGACGGCAGCACTGACCGGACAGCCGAAGTGCTCGAACTGTACGAGGACAAGATCAAGGTGGTGCGACAGGACAACGCCGGGACCGCCGCGGCGAGAAACACAGGCATCGACGCGTCGACGGGCGAATATCTAGCGTGGCTCGACAGCGACGACGCATGGACGCCTCGCAAGATCGAGGCCCAGGTGGCCGCCTTCGAACGCTTCCCGCGAGCAGGCCTTATCTACACGTTGTGCAACCCCATGAACGAACAGGGCGAGCCGAAATCGATCGACGACTTCGCCATTCCCGATGCGGTAGTTCGCGAAGACATTATGCACATGCTCGTGGTGGAGAGTGAGGTCCTGACGCCCAGTTGCCTCGTGCGCCGATCCGCCCTCGACAGTGTCGGACACTTCGACCCAAGCTACAGCGCCGAGGACTGGGAGCTGAATCTCAGGATCGCGCGCAAGTACCCGTTCGTCTACATCGACGCCCCCCTGACCCGTCACCGTATCCACGACGCCACCAAGACGAAGGACCGCTGGCCCCATGCGCAGGGGTTGCTGAAGTTACGTCATAAGATCGAATCGATGAAGGACGAGCTGCTTGCCGCGGACCCAAGCCCCGCAATGCGTCAGGCCTATGAGCGGCACCGCGCGAAGTATGCGGAGGCGTACTATCGAGTCGGCAAACTAGCCCTCGACCGCGGCGACGTCGAATTCGCCCGTCAGATGCTCGACAAAGCGCTGCAACTCAACCCGCGCGTCTTCAAGTTCTACACCCGCTTCCTGCGCGCCGGAATGGTCTCGCTACTCAATCGCAACGCCGAGAAGCCGGTGGCTAAGACATAACCTATGTAGGTAGGTCCGGGTGCCATGCCCATAGCTTCGGATGGGCATGACACCCCAGACCGGTTGCGTTGAGAGTGCAAGCGTCTGGCTACCAGATTTTCATTTTCATGTCCATCAGTATCGTCATCCCTGCATACAACGCCGGCAAATTCCTCGCCGAAACCATCGACAGCGTGCTCGCGCAGACCGAAACCGATTGGGAATTGGTCATCGTCGACGACGGCTCAGTCGACGACACCGCCGCCATGGCCACCGCCTACACCGAACAGGACAGCCGGATTCGCGTGATCACCCAGCCGAACGGCGGCGTGGCGACGGCAAGGAACACCGGCCTGAAAGCGAGCAGCGGCGACTTCGTCATGCTGCTCGATCACGACGATCTGCTTCAGCCGGACGCACTCAATGTACTTCGAACCGCCCTCGCCGGCAACAGCCGGGCGACAGGAGTCCATGGCCTCGCGCAAAAGCTTGGCGAGCAAGGTGCGGAAGGGATTCAGAATTTCGAGCGGCGCAAGCTTGTCGACGGCAAGGTCGTGAATGCCGACCGTAAGGAGCCAACGACAGCTGCTATGGTTGTGTTCGACAATCTGATCCCGACTCCCGGCGTCGCGCTGTTGCGACGGTCGACAATCGACGCCCTGTCTGCCAACGGCGACCTCTTCGACCAGAGTGCCGCCCCGCTCGACGACTGGGATTTCTGGCTACGCGTGACGCAACTTGGCGACATACTGTTTTTCGACGAAGTTGTCTTGCGCTGGCGGAGGCACGAGGCGGCAGGGTCGACAAACATCGCGGCGATGTCGGCGGCGGAGATGCGAATTCGGCAGCGACTCATCAAGCAGGATCTTCCACCGGAGTTGGCGGAGGTTGCCAACTATCGATACCGCAAGCTGCTGGTGACGTCGAAACGACGGGCGGCGCGGGATGAGTGGAAGTCGGCCAGATCAAGCTTTCGGTCCGGCAAAGTCGGCGCGGGCCTATCGGCGTGGTCGCGGGGTGTCGGGGAATACGTCGGTTATCTGCGGAGCCGCTAGCCGTCGTCGATATGTCACAATGATCGTGTTGTGAAGCGAATCCTGATTATAAAGATGTGGGCCATCGGGGACATCCTTATGGCCACGCCCATGATTGACGCGATACGCACTAAAGAGCCAGACGCGCACATCGCCTGGCTTGTCGACGTCAAGAACGCCGAGGTCCTCGAAAATCATCCCGGTATCGACGAAGTCATCGTCATCGATTCCGGTCATTGGCGCAGGCTTCGACGACGGGGAAATCTGATTGCGTGGGCTGCACTCACCGCGGAGCTGCACGGATCGATCAAGCGTCGACAGTTCGACGCCGTTATCAACTGCCAGGCGGAAGATTGGTGGTCGCGCTTCCTGTGTCCGGCGCCAGTGCGCGTGGGCGTGGCATGGTCGATCAAGACTCGCTGGCGACACTGGTACACGCACTTCGTAGTGAAGCAACACCGCGGCGGTCTCCACAACACCGACCACTTCCTCCAGGCGACCACTATCCTCGGCTTTCCTCCGGCGAGCAAGCGGATGACCATCGGCGAAACGCCGGATGAAGCAAGTTTCTTCGAAGACTTTGTACGACGCAACGGCATCGACACCGACCGTCCGATGATCGTCATCGCCCCGTTTTCCACGGCCGAGAACCGGTCCTTAGAGCCAGCCCTTATGGCACAAGTTGCCGACTGGCTGGACGCCGAGTACGGCGCAAAAATCGTCGTCACAGCCGGGCCTGGAGACAAAGAGAAGGCACGCGCCATTGTCGACGCGTCGACGAGGGCGTCGATCGTCGTCGCCGAAGGCACCGGCCTGCGCGAATACATTTCCATTCTTCGTCATGCAGACCTGATCGTCACCGGCGACTCGAGTCCCATGCATCTCGCCGCCGCTCTGGGCACCCCTTACGTCGCCCTCTTCGGCCCGACGCCAGTCAACGAACGAGCTCCTTTCGACAGCAAAGGCCACGTCATCGTCAAGCCCATCCCCTGCTCCCCCTGCGACCTATCGACTTGCTCGAACAAGGTTTTCAAAGAATGCATGAAACTTATCGAGCTGGCAGACATCCAAAAAGCTGTGAGAGATATGGTGGCGGAATACGGCGTCTTTTCAAAGACTCCCGTTCTTTGACCTGGAACTAACCGTGCCGCAAATCGCGTCTTCTCTTATAGGCTTGAGGAGTTTTGTACTATGAGATGGTTTGCTTACGGCGGCTGCGTGATCGCCGCGGCGGCGGCCCTGCAAGCGGTAGCGGCAGCCCCGGCGATTCCGGAGTTCAGCCATTTGACATCGGCGAGGTTTCAGACGCTGACCATGGATTCGGAGGTGGTTACGGAGAATCGGGCGGAGCTCAAAAAGATTCCGGGGGACTTCGCGCAGGCGTATCGGTTCCACAAGGTGTCCATCGCCTACAAACAGCCGGGCAAACTCCAGTTCGACACCACGGTCGCCGGCGCTCACATCACCTACACGATCAACGGAAACAAGCGGTTCACATCGGTGCCGTCGTTCCATGTCCACAAGGTCGAGGACATCAGCGGTGCACCCGGAAAGAAGCAGTCACTGCTCGACTGTGGCCTTGTCCCGCCGGAACTGCTCGATGATTTCGACGGCATCTACGAGCGTAACGATGCCGGTCAACTCGTCTACAAGGTCAAGCCCAAGATCAAAACCGAGCGGTTTCATGAGCAGGTCTGGGTCGACCCTAAGACCCACATCGTCACCAAACGCGAGCGCTACAATCAGGACGGCAAGCTGATGTCCTGGTACAAGTACCTCAACCCCACCGAACCGCGTCCGCGCATGTACGTGCCAACTCGCGTGGAGGTTTACAATCCCGAGAACAAGCTGGCCGGGGTAACGATCTACAAGAACATCAAGATCAATCTGGGCGTCGACGATAAGATCTTCGACTTCTAACACAGTGCCGAGAATTTGAAAGGGGCGATGGCAATCGATGCCATCGCCCCTTCGCTTTTAGCCTCTACCCCAGCGCCGTCTCAATCTCTCGTCGAATCGTCCGCATATCGTCCTCCGCGCTCCGGTTCGACATGTAAACCACGATGCCGTACAGGACTACGAAGATGCCCCAGACGACGACGGCGATTTCACGATGCGCGAGCTTCTGAGTGCCGATGACGAGGTCGGTAATAAAGACGATGCCGGAGAAGAGGACCATGAACAGCCATGACCGGACTATCGTCGTGATCATGGGATCGACGCTGAAGTGGCCTGCAAGAACGGTCTTGCCGTCGAGAGTGGCGAAGCGGCCGTTGAATCGGCGGGTAAGGAGGGGATGCGTCAACGGTTCCGCGACGCGAAGTGACACGTGATTGCCGTCAATGGTCCCGATTACCCGTAGCTGATTGGGACGTGGATCTTCGTCAGGCGCGCTATCGTCGAACCGCGCACTCAGGCGGTCGATACAGTCGGGGATGGTGCGTTCTGAGAAAAATCCGTCGGGGATGCTACGCAAAGAAATATTAAGCATGACTTATGATCAATAGCCGTTGGTGGCGCCAGACTACAGAACCTGAGAACTAGGCTCCGGCGGTGGTTCGCGCGCGGCCGCGCGCAAGTTCAAGTTCGTGCTGGTAGATGTCGACGATCTTGTCCGTCATCACATTGAGCGAAAAGTACTCTTCGACCCGTTCGCGGCCCGCAATCCCCATACTCCGCCTAAGGTCGCCGTCGACAGCCAACCTGGCGATCCCGCCGGCAAGCGATTCGGAGTCGGCAGGCGCAACGAGTAAACCGGTCTCTCCGTCGACAATCATCTCCGGTGTCCCACCCGCTCTGGTGCCGATAACAGGTCTGGAGAGCGCCATCGCCTGCTGGATGACGGCCGAACATGGCTCCTCCCACGTCGAGGGTACCACGATGATGTCGAGGGCGTTGAAAACATTGTTGACGTCGGTGCGGAACGGTGAGAAGATGACGCGGTCCTCCAGGCCATGATCCCGCACATAGGCGCGGCTGGAATCGGCATCGGGCCCGTCGCCGACAACCACAGCCCGGACAGGCATGCCGTCGCCGAGCTTGGTCATCGCTTCGTACAGGTAGCGATGGCCCTTTTCCTGGGCGATGCGGCCGACAATTCCGACCGCGACTTCATCATCCCGCAGACCGAGCTCCGCGCGTACGGAATCGACGGAGGCGGTCGTCTGCTCGAACTCGCCGACATCGGTGCCGTGATGCACGACAGTGATCTTCCGCTTGGGCACACCGCACTTGATCAGCGTGTTCGCCACCGACTGCGACACCGCCAGCAGCCGATTGTAAAGCAGGTCGGTAAAGATCCAGCGGCCGAGCGGAGTTTTAAACGGATACGGAGAATGCCTGGTCATCAACCGCACGGGCACTCCGGCGGCCCTCGCGGCCGACGCCGGCACGAAGGCGTCGGTGCTCCAGTGGGCGTGCACAACGTCGCAGTGGTTCGACTTGCACCAATCGCGGAAAACCCGGTAATCGGTCCAATCCTGCTGACGAAGGACCGTGGCCGGCAGCGTCTTGAGGCCTAGCTCCGTCGCCTTGTTGAAGACCCAGCCGTCCGGGCGACACGCCACCGTGACGTTGTGACCCCGTCGAACCAGCTGATTCGACAGGTTGAGCAAATGCAGCTCCGTGCCTCCCCACGCTGGGAAGCCGCTGGCCACTTGAAGGATCGTCAACGGGCGGTTTGTAAGTTCCATGCTACTTGGGACGCTGCCGGCTTAAGGCGCGATTCTGCGCGATATCAACGCTCTCGGGAGACAACCGCAACCTGTCAATCGTACAGGCACGTGTGAAACCGGGGGAACGCAGCAGCCTACATTATACTCGATGCGTGAAGTTCGACGGCCTATTCTTCGGATTCGCTGCTAGGACATTGGATCTAAGATGGCGAACGAGCATAAAATCACCCTAAAAATATTTTGTACATAAATTATTCATGGGCGATTCAAATGCGAGAATCCCCTGTATAATGGTCAGGTGGACGTTCCCCGGTCGATCTCTCCGTACTATCGTCCACGGCCTGGCAATCATGTTTCGCCCCAACGCGCGCTTGCAGTTTCGGCGGCGGCAGATTCCGCACTTATCTCTTTTACAGCAGGCACATCGACGAGGTTGAAAATAAGCCCGTCGACGATTTGTCAAACGGAGGCGTATCGATGTGGGATAATATCGCTCGCGATTTTCCCGTAACCTGGAAGCCGCGGCGGACGCCGCTGGAGACGACGGCGCTCGCGGGTTCGGGAGTGACAAAGTACATAGTTCTCGAACGGCTGAGACGTCGCACGAAGCAGGAGCTCGATGGACTTAAGATCGTGTCCGTGGACGACTATTTCGTTCTCTTCGGCGAAAGGTCTCTTTTGCCATGGGGCAGCGGAGGCGTCTACCTCGGTGCCGATCCGGCGTCGCCCAATCTGTTGATGCCCGTTGCACTGGAGCCGGCTCTACCGATGCACCTATTCGAACACGTCCTGCGGTCGAGACTGACATCCGAAATGATCGGGAAGAACTCGCCACAGAATATTCCACTCGCCGTGTTGCCGCAACCGTTCCTGGTCTTCGCCGCCGTCGAAGCACGCCCGGTCCTCGATCCCGAGGTTCTCGGCCGGCTGCCGGTTCGACGCCTGGTTTCCCCGGCGCTCACCACCGCCTGAGCCCCTTTGCGGCTTCAGTACTTGGGCACGTCCCAGCGTTCCCAAGTACTGCCCTCCAACTCCTGCTACGACTCGGCCTGCCATTCCGCCGACTTTCGTGTTTCAACGGCGCAAAAACCATTACCAAAATAGCGAACAATCCGCCCGTCAATTTCGTAGTAATGTGAGTGACGACTGCTGCCGTGTCGAAACTAATCTCCTCCCCAACTCTCCGCCTCGTCCTGCGCCGCCTCGCGTTTTGTACGCTCTGCCTGGTGGGAGCGCTCTTTGCCGTCACCTACTTGGGCTCGCAGTCCTACCGTTGGCAAGCGTTCGTCGTCGAACTCCGAGCCTATCCGGCCTGGCACGGCGAAACGTGCCTGATCTTCAACCCGGTCGGCGAGGTGCACGCGCGGACGCATGCCGCGCCCATCGTTCTCGAAGCAACATTGCGGAGCGTGTCAGTTGACCGGCTGCAGCACCTCTTCACGTCGATGCCTTCCAAATCGACAATTGAGCGCGACCTTGTCGACACCGCCCATGTCGACCTTCGCCGTTTCGCGCTTCACCTCATCCTGGTTGGGTCGGCGGGAGCCTTCATCGCTCCCCTTCTGCTGCGCCCGAAACGTCTGATTGCCTGGCTCGTGGCCCCATTGGTCGGCGCGATCGTGATCGCGTCGCTCCTGTTCGCGACACAGCGGAGTTACAATCCGCTCGCATTTCGTGAGGCCAGTTATGTCGGTTCGCTTCGAGAAGCAGGACCGGTTCTTGCTATTGCACGCAGCGCTTTCAACAACGCACACGCTCTCACGGCCCGGTTGAAGACTGCCGCCGCCAACCTCGACATCCTCTATGACCGGATCGGCGCCGCGCCGGGACTCATTGAAGACGACCACGTAGTCCGTGTGCTGCATATCTCAGACATCCACAATAATGCCGCCGCCGTGGAATACGTCCATGAGCTTGCCCAACGGTTCCACGTCGACTTCGTCATCGACACCGGCGATCTCTCCGACTACGGGTCGGCTGTGGAGACTAAGCTTTCAGACGGCATCGGGAAACTCGGCGTGCCGTATCTGTTCGTCGCAGGAAACCACGATTCTCAGGCGACAGTCGCCGCGGTCCGCAAGAATGTCAACGCAACGATCCTCGACGGAACTCCGCTCGCCGTGGACGGCCTGACGGTTCTCGGCCTACCCGATCCAAGCTCGGCTCGCGCGGGCATCGGCAGTGTGGACACGTCGACGGCTGCCCTCGATTCCGCCGCCGCGCGACTTGGCATCGACTACGCCCGGTCGAAGGATACGCCGGACATCGTCTGCGTCCATAACCCGCGCGAGGACGTCGCCGTGCTTG
>Ga0070658_10004834_pt1 | contig 10977 bp, 9 predicted proteins | sample KBSC13metaG_FD_64664 | JGI IMG/M metagenome (GOLD analysis project Ga0070658, IMG submission 64664) | Corn rhizosphere microbial communities from Kellogg Biological Station, Michigan, USA - KBS C1-3 metaG | ecosystem: Host-associated > Plants > Roots > Rhizosphere > Soil ... | reverse complement strand
CCAGCCGCGAAAGCATGAACAGTCCGAAAGCGAAGATCGTGAGGCCAATGCCACCCAGCAACCCGGCGCGGAAGCGGTCGGCCAGCCGTCCCGCAATCGGCGCGATGACGCCGAGCGCCAGCGGCCAGGGCGTCATCAGCAACCCGGTGGCAAGCACGCTCCGGCCCAACACCGACTGGAACAGGAAAGGCAGGGTGACGTAGGCGAGCATTTGCGCGGCGAACGACACGGTCGAGGTCGCGATCGACATGCTGAAGACGCGGATGCGAAGAAGATCGACCGGAAACAGCGGCGCCTTCTCGCGACGCTCGCGCCACACCAGCATTGCGCCCGATCCGATACCTGTCGCAACGAGGCCGAGCCCGATTACAGGGCTTTCGCGCGCGACCATCTCGGCCCCGAAAATCGTGCATCCCATCATCGCGGCGCTGAGCACGGCCGAAATTCCATCGAACCGGCCGCCATGTCCTCTCGCGTTCGGCAAGGCTTTCAGGCCCACGGCGATCGCGGCGATGCCAATCGGTAGGTTGATGAGGAACAACCACGGCCAGCTCCCGACGCTAAGGATCAGTGCCGCCAACGTCGGCCCAGCCGCTGCCGAAAAAGACAGGACCAGCGCGTTATAGCCGATGCCGCGCCCGAGCAGCGACGCGGGATAGGTTGCGCGTACCAGAGCGGCGTTCATGCTCATGATGCAGGCGGCGCCAACGCCCTGGACGACGCGAGCAATGATCAGGCCGCCAAGGCCGTGCGCCATTGCGCATGCGACCGAACCGATGGTGAACAGGACCAGCCCTGGGATATAGATCCGCCGATAACCGAGGCGATCGCCAAGCGCGGCAAGCGGCAACAGCAGGACCGTGATCGTCAGCTGATAGGCGTTGACGATCCAAACCGATGTCGCCGCGGATGCGCCGAGGTCACGCGCGATGGTCGGCAGCGCGACATTGGCGATCGAACCGTCCAGCACTGCCATTGCTAGGGCGAGCCAGATCGCTGCCGCCGACCAGTAGCGCCGGGGAATGGGAAGACCGTCTTCGTCTTGGCTCGGCGCAACCGGCGCCTGAACGACATTCACGTCTGTCAAAAGGCCATGAACCGGCAACGTTCCAACGGTCGTCGCGTCAAAGCTGGTCCGGCTGCGTCAGATAGTTTTGGTAGGGCACCCAGGCGAACGCGTTGATTGCATAGTTCAGCCAGACGAAGAGGACCGCCGACGAATAAAGGACGACCGCGGCTGTCCACATCAGCCAGCCTCGCTGGATCAGCCCAAACGCATAACCGATGCGAGCGTAGGTGAAGATCTGGATTGGAATGAGGTAGATCGCGAGTCGATCGATAATCGCGGTCGATTGAATGAAGGGCAGTGCCAAACCCGCGACGAGGCAAAGGATAGCGTAGGTGCGCCAGACCGCCCGCTCCTCCACGCTCCAGAAAAATCGGCGCTGAAACAGAAGGACGATTATCGCCGGGACCACATCCATGAGCACGCGGATGTTGGCACCGGCCGCCGTCAGCTCCTCGCGAACGTAGCCGCGCGTGTACCGATCCACGCCCGTCCCGAGGACCGTGTAATAAGCGAGCACCAGCGACAGAACGATCAACGAGTAAGAAACCAGCTTATTCCTGGTGCTGGAGATCAGCATGATGGGCACGAAAACGAGCGCGGTTCGGTGAAAGAGCGTGCCGAGCAGTACCCAGCCGATGAAATGCAGGATCGGGCGGCGATCGATGATCGACGACAGGCCGGCCATGACGCAGCCCAGTGCCGCCGCTTGGCGCGTGTATCCCATCGCGACCACGACGATCAGGAATGGTGTCGCCACAAGCAACGCGAGCCATGGGTTCGGCTGCTGGCGCGCGAGCCGCATCAGCCCGTACAGAAACGGCAAGGCGCTCAGGAGGTTGACGAACCACATGCCGAGCCCAAGGCGCGCCGTGAACCAGTTGATGAAGATGTAGCCTGGCTCCTGCGCGGCGTTCTCGACCGCGTACGAAAGGCTGACGTGCGCGACGCTCTCGAGGGTCCCGAGGTAATTCCCCCAGTCTCCACCCACTCGGAAACGGAGTCCTATGACCAGGAGCAGAGCGAACGCGGCGAGCGCGAGGGCGAAGGACCCCTTGTTCCGGATTGTCGCGGCGCCGCCGCTCACCGGAGCCGCGCCGAGCCGGGCAACCTTGGCGGCGTACGAAAAGGCTCCCAAGGCAAAAGTCGCGAAAATCAGCCAGTAGACGAGCACGGGAATCGCTTGGCGTGCAATTGCGGGTACAGCAATGGACAAGTGTGGGGATGAAGCCGACCGATCCAGCGCCGGAACCGATCGAGAGCCAATCACCACGTGTGCTCTTCATCGCGACCGACCTCTCCACCGGCGGCGGAGTCAACAAGGCAATCCGCGACCAGGCCGCGCTTCTCGACGGGCTCGGAGCCGAAGTCTGCGTCGTGAACGCCCGCAGCGAGCGGACGCCGAGTTATCCGTTCCCTCCTGGCGTAAAGCTGGAGCAGGGTCGGAGCGGGTCACGGCCTGCCTATTTTCGGACCTTGCTGCGCTTGCGGAAAAGCAAACCGGATTTCGTCGTCAGCTCCTGGACCCAGGACAACATCCTCGCGGTCCTCGCCTTTGCCTTCTCGGGCGCACGCCTGATCCTTGTCGAGCACACGTCCTGGAATTTTCATTCCGCGCCGCTGCGGCTTCTGAGGGCAATCGTCTATCCGTTTGCCTGGCGAGTGATCGTCCTGAACCCAGCGGAGCTGGAGCACTATCGCCGGCACCTGACGAACGTGCGGATCCTTCCAAACGTCGTACCGACGGCTCCGCCGTTGGCCGCCGTTCCGCGCGAGAAGCTGATCCTCGCAGTGGGGCATCTAGAGCCGCGCAAGAATTTCGCGGACGCCATTCGGGCAATGGCTCGATCCGGCCTGGAAGCGCAGGGCTGGTCGCTGGCGATCATTGGCGACGGGCCACAGAAGCCCGAACTGGAACAATTGGTCGCGAGGCTAGGCCTTAAACGGACGACGATCCACCCGCCGACGCCGGACATCGCGCAATGGTACGCCCGCTCGTCGCTGACGCTGATCACCGCGCGGCTGGAGGTGTTTTCGCTTGTCCTAGCCGAAGCCATGCTCTCCGGCGTCGTTCCGATCGCCTACGCGGCAGACGGGCCGGCTTTCATTCTTCAGGAATTCCCCGAGAACTTGGTGGCGATGGGCGACGTCGACGGGCTAGCCGAAAGGCTGGCTAAATTCGCGAGTACCCACGACCTGTCCCAACTCCGCAGTGATGTGCGCCAATCCATCGAAAACCGCTTCTCGCCCAAAGTGATCGCCGCTGAGTGGAGCAAATTGCTTGCAGAGGCCCCCGCTTGCTAGGGCCGCTTCATGTCCTCTGAGATCGACCCCATTGAGCTGGCCGCCGAGCTGATCCGGTGCCCCAGCGTGACGCCGGCATCCGGCGAAGTTTTCGACGTGCTCGAGCGGGCGCTCACGCCGCTGGGTTTCGAAGTCCACCGATGGGTGATGGGCGAAGCGCCCGACGGGCCGACCGAGAACATGGTCGCGATCCGTGGGTCCGGAGCGCCGCATTTCGGATTTGCCGGCCACCTCGACGTCGTGCCCCCCGGCGAAGGCTGGAACATCGAGCCGTTCGAAGGACGCATCCACGACGGCGTGCTGGTTGGCCGCGGCGCCAACGACATGAAGAGCGCGATTGCCGCCTTCGTCGCGGCAATCTCACGGGTAGAGCCGTCGAACGGCACCGTGTCGCTGCTCATCACCGGGGACGAGGAAGGCTATGCGACCTACGGCACGCCGCGCATCATCGACTGGCTCAACGAGCGGCAGATCCGCCCGGACATGATCCTCATTGGCGAGCCGACCTCCGTCGACCGCCTCGGAGACACGGTGAAGATCGGGCGCCGCGGCTCGGTCAACATGTGGATCGAGGTGCCGGGCGTTCAGGGCCATGTCGCCTACCCTCACCGCGCGACTAATCCAATTGCACCGCTGGCCCGGGTCATCGCCGCGCTGGATGCGATCCATCTCGACGACGGAACGGACGCCTTCCCGCCGTCAAACCTGGAGTTCACGGCGATCTCCACGCCGACCGACGCGAGCAACGTCATCCCTGGCTCGGCAACCGCACAACTCAATATTCGCTTCAACAACCTCCAGCGCGGCGCCGATCTCGTCCACATGGTCGAGGAGATCGCCCAGCGGGAAGCCCCCGGCAGCACGGTTCGTGCGCGCATCTCCGGCGAAGCGTTCCTGACGCCTGCTGGCCCTCTCTACGACGTAGTCGTCGCGGCCATCGAGGAGGAGACGGGTATGAAGCCCGAGCTGTCGACCAGCGGCGGTACGTCCGACGGCCGCTTCCTCATCCAGCTTTGTCCGGTAGTCGATTTCGGCCTGCCCAACGCGACGATGCACAAGGTCGGCGAATGCGCTGCCGTCGAGGATATTCGCTCGCTTTCGCGGATCTACGAGAGGGTCGTCCGAAAGGCGCTCGCTTAGGCGACCGACTTCATGCCGCGGCGGGCATTGCCGATCCAGGCGAGGAACTCTTCCTCAAACATCGGCTCGGCAAAAACGAAGCCCTGCACCGTGTCGCAGCCCATCGCGCGCAGGATGTCGGCCTGGGCGACCGTCTCCACCGCTTCGGCCACCACTTCGGCGCCCACGCCCTTGATCAGTTGGATCACCGCCTGGATGACGACGCGCGCCTTTTCCGAGGTATCGATGTCGCAGATCAGCGAGGGGTCGAGCTTCACCCGGTCGAGCGGCATCGAACGCAGCCGCGCGATGTTCGAATAGCCGGTGCCGAAATCGTCGATCGCGATTTGCGCCCCATCGTCGCGAAGTCCGCGGATGCCCTCGAGGACGCCGTCGCTGACTTCCATCGCCGCGCTCTCGGTGAACTCGAGCTCGATCATCGAAAGAGGTACGTCGAGAGCGGCGAAGGCGTGGCGAAGGCGGGAGAAGAAGTCCGCGCGGTCTACCTGGCGCGGGCTGATGTTGAATGCGACTCGTCCATCGAACCCGTTCCGCCGCCACGCAGCAACCGAAGCAGCCACTTCGCCCAGGACCCAATCGCCGATTTCAGCGATGACGCCGGTCTGCTCGGCAAGGGGGATAAAGGTGTTTGGATAGCGCATCCCTTCGCGCGGATGATTCCAGCGCAGCAAGGCCTCCGCGCCGCAGACCTCGCCGGTCACGAGGCTCATCTGCGGCTGATAGGCGAGCTGGAAATCGCCACGCTGCACCGCTTCGGTGAGCGCCTTTTCCGTCTCGACCTTCTCCTGATGCTCAGCGGCGAGCTTGGAATTGAACAGGCAATGCTGGCCGCCGCCCGCCGACTTGGCGCGATACATGGCGATGTCGGCGGCTCGCATGAGCCCTTCGATGCTCGTCCCGTGGTCCGGCGAGATCGCGACGCCGATCGACGCACCGATATCGACGCTGTGCGCGCACAGCTCGAAGGGCTCGGAAATGGCGAGCACGACCCGGCGAGCAACCCGCTCGATATCGTCGGAAGATGGAATTTCCGGAAAGAACATCGTGAATTCGTCGCCGGCAAGCCGCGCGAGCAACGGGCGGTTGCGAACATTGCCGTTGAATTCGGCATTGACGACCACGCGAAGTCGGTTCGCGACCATGATAAGCAGCTGGTCGCCGCGCGCATGGCCGAGATTGTCGTTGACGCTTTTGAATCGATCCAGGTCGACGAACAGCATCGCGGAGCGCGATCCACTCGCCGCCTCGCTCAGAAGCTTGTCGGCTTCAGAGCGGAAATGCAGCCGGTTGGGGAGCGAAGTCACCGGATCGTACATGCCGAGCGCGTGCGCATTCTCGATGGAGGCGCGAACCTCGGCAAAAAGCGAGTCCACGGCGGCGGCCAGCTTGGGCATCGAGCGACGAACGCTAGGTGGCGCCGGCGAAACCAGGTCTCCGTCCTCCACTGCGAGGAGACGATCGCTAAGCGCTGAAAGGGCTCGCGCGCTCTCGCTGTTTGGGCGTTCCGAGGCGATGTAGCTGATCAGAAGGCAGAAGGCGCCGGCGGCCAGAGAAGCGATGATCTTCTGGTCGAACTCCTTGAGGTAAAGGAGCGCGGTCAGCGAGAAAATGAAGGACGCAAAGCCGGCGGCGCACGACAGGATCGCGTTGCTGATCTTCTGGGCCGTTCCTGCTTTCATCGGTTCCGGTGCGCCTTGCAGGGCGGCAAAGTCCGCCAAACGCACCCGCGTTAAAGAATAGGAGTTAATAAAAAGTCATTGGCGCCTTAGAATGATGTAGAGGCTGCCTCCCCCGCCATGGCGTCGATGTGCTCCGCGAACCGCCGCGATGCGCTCCGCATGGCGAGAGGCCGCAAGCCAGTCGTGCACGGCCGCACGGATCTTGCCGCGCTGAATTGGCGGCTCGCCCAGACGATGGTGTCCGGTGATGAGCAGGACGATCCTGTCGCCGCGAGCGATCGCCGTCTCGAGGCCACGGTCGATTGCCCGCCACGCCTGGTCCAGGTTCATGCCGTGAAGATCGAGGGTTCGGTCCGGATCCACCGAACCCGAGGCGAGGCGGCGGTCCCAGCTTCCGTCCAGCGTTGAGCCTGGCCGAGCCGGTGGAAGCGAAGCTTTCGGGCGAGGCGGCACTGGCCGCGCTGCTACGCGAGGCGGTGAAGGCTCGGGTGGTTGGTCTTCAGGCGGTTGGGCGGGCTTCCTTTCGCGGGAGAGCGGCTCGATCGTGGCCGTTACCCGCGCCCACAGCGCGGCCTCTTCAGGGCTGAGCGACCGCACGGGCCGCGGCACCTTTGGGCAGCAGGATCAGCGCCTCGCCCGAACCCGACATGCCCCCCGCGATCGAGACTGCTTCGGGACCGGCGCCCCAGAACGTGTCGAACCGGTTCGGGCCCTTGATCGCGCCTCCAGTGTCCTGCGCGACCCAAATGCCGTCGGCCTCGCGCCGATCGAGCTTCAGGAAGACGGGCGCGCCGAGCGGGAGGTAATTGGGATCGGCGGCGACAGTTCCGTGCGGCGTCACCGGAACGTTGAGCGCTCCGAGCGGTCCCGGCCCGGTCAACTCCCTGAAGAAGACGTAGGACGTATTCTCGCGCATCAAGGCTCTGCCCGCCTCGGGATTGGCACGGATCCAGTCCTTGATCGTCTGCATGTTTGCGCCGCCCGGCGGGAGGATGCCCCTGTCCCGAAGCAACCGGCCGATGGCCACATAATCGCGCCCGTTCTGCCCGGCATAGCCAATGCGCATCACCGATCCGTTCGGGAAATGGATGCGGCCGGAGCCCTGGATCTCGACGAAGAAGAGGTCGACGGGGTCCTTGGCCCAGGCGAGCTCCAGCCCCTTCCCGTTCAGCGCCCCATCCTCGATCTCAGCCCGCGTGAAGTAGAACTGGCACAGGCCATTCTCGTCGACGCGGCCGCGCCCCGTCGTTCCGTCGGCCTTGGTACAGCGGACGAGGTCGGGCGGGCTGCGATAGATCGGGGTGTAACCTGGAAGCGCGGTCCGCGAACCCTCGATTTCCGGCTCGTAATACCCGGTGGCGAACGCGCGGCCGTCACCCACCCGGACCCAATCGAAATTGTAATAGAAAAAGCCCGGCGCAAATTCCGGGGCGAGCGTAGCCGCCTGGCTGCACAAGGGCGCCCAGTCGCTACCTTGCGTCAAAAGCGAGGCGTCCTGCCGCCGCACGAGTACCGCACAACTCGTCTGGAAAGCGGACAAGGCCCGCTGGGCCTCCTCGGCCTTCAAAACCTGCGGAGCTTGGACCGTTACGCCCACGGCGCGAGCGTTGGGACCGACGGGCGCAGGCGGCGGCGGAGTGGGCTGAACGACCGGCGCAGGCGCGCCAAGGGGCGGCAACGGAGCTTCGGAAGGCGGCAGCGGCTTGGTGGCGCAGGCCGCCAGGAAGGCGAAGGAAGCGAGGGCGAGCGCCCGAATGGCCGAGGTCACTCTTCCTCGTCGGTCTCGATGAGCACCCAGTTCGGGTCGCGCGAAGAAATGTCGCGACGGAAGGTCCACAGGTCACGCGTCTGCACGGCATCGCTCAGCGATCCGGCTACCACCTGGCCCTCGGCATTGCGGGTAATGGCTGCGATGTCGGCCTCAAACCGCACCGTAAGAATGGCAACGCCGCGCTCGGCGGACGCTTCCGAGATTACGGCCTGTTCGATTGCGACCAGCCGATTGTCGAGCGTGAGCTCGTCCTTCTTCCGCTGCTCGATGGCATCGGAGAAGGTCTCGTAGACGTGGTCGTCGACATGCGGACGAAGCGTCTCGGCATCGCCCTTCCAGAACGATTCGAGGATCAGGCGGTACGCGGCCTTGGCGCCTTCGAGGAAGCGAGCGACGTCGAAAGCCGGATCGGCGGCAAGAATTGCGCGCACACCGGGACCCGCGGTTGGGACGAATGCCATGTCGCCCGCGTCGGCAGGTGCGGTCGGAGCGGCGGCAGGCTGGCTCACGCGCGGCTCGACCCGGGCATCGGGATCCGCCGGCTTCAGGATCGGCTGCTGCTCATGGCCGGTGCGCTCGCCAAGCACGCTGTAGAGGCGAAGCCCGACGAACAAGGCAACCAAGGCGAGGATGACGATAACGGCCAACTTGCGATCCTATTCGATACGAAACGCCAACATAGTGCCTGACGCGTAAAGATTCCAACACCACGCAACGCACGAGCCCGCCATTGCGCCCCAAATTCGCGACTGCTAGTCGCTCGGACCGCGCGCCGCGGCATTTTGCGGCTCCCACCTCATCTCATGTTTGCAAGGACAGGAACAGCATGGCGGACCAGGAACCGACGACCGCGGGCAACGGCTCGGGAGAGAATGCCGGCGACCCGCAGGTCACCATTCTCGCCCAGTATATCAAGGATTTGTCGGTCGAGAACCCGAGCGCTCCGCAGGTCTATCAGTGGCAGGTCCAGCCGAACCTCGACGTTCAGTTCAACATCAACGTCCAGAGCGCCGCGGACGAGGTCCACGAAGTCGCCTTGAAAATCGACGTGACCGCGCGTTCCGACAATGGCGTCCATTTCGTCGTCGACCTTAGCTACGCTGGCCTGTTCGGCCTTCGCAACGTGCCGGAAGAAGCTCTTCAGCCCTTCCTGTTGATCGAAGCGCCGCGCCTCATCTTCCCCTTCGCACGCCAGATCGTCGCCGAAGCGGTCAGCAGCAGCGGCTTCCCGCCCCTCCTGCTCGACCCAATCGACTTCACCTCGGCTTACATGAGCCAGGTCCAGTCGCAGGGCGGCGGAGGCGAGCAAGCGTCTTCCGAGACGCCGAGCCCATCCGAAGCCTGATCGCCGCTCCAGCCACCGGCGCGCCATGAACCTTCTCAAGTCGACGGGAACGATCGGCGGGCTAACGCTTGTCAGCCGCGTTGCCGGCTTCGCGCGCGAGATGCTGATGTCGCGCGTCATGGGCGCAAGCTGGCAGGCAGACGCCTTCTTCGTCGCCTTCCGGCTGCCCAACACCTTCCGGCGGCTGTTCGGCGAGGGCGCCTTCTCGGCCGGGTTCGTTCCGCTCTACGCGCAGCGCCTGCACGGCTCCGGCGGCAATGAGGAGGCAAAGCATTTCTCTGAGCAAGTGCTGGCGGTCTTCGTGCCGACGCTGGTGCTGTTCACGGTGGTCTTCGAGATCATTATGCCGCTGTTCGTGGCGGCGATCTCGGGCTACGACGGCCAGAAGCTGGAGCTTGCTACCTTCCTGACGCGGATCACCTTCCCCTACCTGATCCTCATCAGCCTCGTTTCGCTCTTCTCCGGCATCCTGAACTCGCTGTCCCGGTTCACGGCGGCGGCATTTGCGCCTGCGCTTCTCAACCTCTCGATGCTGGCCGCGCTCGTTTTCGTCCGCGTTGGAGGGACGACCACAGCCATCGCGCTCGCGATCGCCGTGACCATCGGCGGCGTGATCCAGCTCGCGCTGCTGCTCGCTGCCTGCGCTCGCGCCGGCATCGTCCTGAAGCTCCGCCGTCCGCGCATGACGCCGGGGGTCCGTCAGTTCGTCCGCGTCGTCGTCCCCGCCACTTTGGGCGCGGGCGTCTATCAGATCAGCGCGTTCATCGACACGTTCTTCCTGACCCGCATCGGCACCGGTGCGATGAGCTATTTCAACTACGCCGACCGCCTGAATCAGCTCCCGCTGGGCGTGATCGGCGCCGCGCTGGGCACCGCGATCCTGCCGCAGGTCAGCCGTCATGTCGGAGCCAACGAGCCCGAGAAGGCTGCCCACGTCCAGGGCCAGGCCGCCGAGCTGGCGATGCTGCTCTGCCTTCCTGCCGCCCTCGCTCTTGCTGTCAGTGCGTTCCCACTGGTCTCGGCGCTTTTCCAAGGTGGCCGCTTCACGACTGAGGATGCACGCCTCACGGCCCTCACCCTTTCCATCGTCGTGCTCGGGCTTCCCGCCTACGTGCTCGTAAAGGTGCTCACCCCGGGTTTCTACGCCCGCCAGGATACGGCGACCCCGGTGAAGGTTGCAGCGCTCGTCCTCGTGGCGACGATCGTGCTCAACTTCCTCCTCATCCCGCCCTTCGGCATCGCCGGCCTCGCCTCGGCGATTGCCTTCTGCTCCTGGCTCAACTGTACCATCCTCTACGTGATCCTCCACCGCCGCGGGCATTTCCGCATTGAGGGTTGGCTGGCCTCGCGCATCGCGCGCCAGCTCATCGCCGCCGCCGCCATGGCCGGTGCGTTGATCGCCATCCGCATGGCGCTGTCCGGCTGGTTCGAAGGCTCCGTCGGCCACCGTATGGCCGGCGTCGTCGCCATCGTGCTGGGCGGTATGGCGGTCTACTTCCCGCTCGTCTGGGTGCTGGGCGGCACAGACCGCGAAGAACTCAAGGGCCTGCTCAAGCGCCGCAGGAAATATACCGATGCCGGCTGACACCCAGGCGATGCGCGTCGTCTCCGGCATCCAGCCGACCGGCGGCCTCCATCTCGGCAACCTGCTCGGCGCGATCCTTCGCTGGGT
>Ga0070658_10004833_pt1 | contig 10977 bp, 2 predicted proteins | sample KBSC13metaG_FD_64664 | JGI IMG/M metagenome (GOLD analysis project Ga0070658, IMG submission 64664) | Corn rhizosphere microbial communities from Kellogg Biological Station, Michigan, USA - KBS C1-3 metaG | ecosystem: Host-associated > Plants > Roots > Rhizosphere > Soil ... | reverse complement strand
TCGTTGGGGCTCGATCAGTTGACCGTGAATACTGGTGGCGTCCTGGCGACGGTGAGCAACGTTCTCAACATCGGTTCGATGAACACCGCTGGGAACACCCAGTTCGTTTTCCACACCGTGGGGGCCGCCACCCAGTTGGACATCAATGGCTATCTCCTCGGTACCACCGGTGGATTGGTGAAGGCCGATGACGGCACGCTGAATTTGAATTTCGCTACGTTCTACACGGGAAACACCACGGTGAACGGTGGAAAGCTCGTGCTCAACAGCGGCGCGGCCAACACCATTCTGGTCAGCCCGACCTCCACCATCCCGACGCTGCAAGGCTTGGTGGTGAATGGCGGCATTCTCGACCTGAACGGCCAGAACCAGGCCGTGGCGAATATCTCCAGCGCCAATACCCTGGCGGGTGGCGGAGGGTCCATTTTCAGCGCCGCGTCCGCCACCCTCACGAGCGCCCTGGCCACAACCGCCGCGACCTACGCCGGGACGATCGACGGGGCCCTGAACTTTGCCCGCTACGGCAGCGGCGCGCTGACGCTCACCGGCCTGAGCACCTACACCGGAACGACCGTCATCGGCGGCAACGTGACGCTGCAGGACGGCGGCTCGATCTCGAGCACCGCATCCGTCGACGTGAACTACGGCAACTTGACGTGGAACAACAGCGGCCTGAACGCGATCGACAACCGGCTCGGCTTGGGCACGTTCACCCTGCGCGGCAGCAACTTCATCATCACGCCGCGGGTGGGTTCGAACGAAACTTACAAGCTGGGCGCGGTCGTGCTCGATGGGGGTTCGAGTTCCTTCGCCATCGGCAGCACGTCGGTTCCGGCCACGGTGACCGCCACCTCGCTCACGAGGGCTCCAGGAAGCGCGGCCACGGTGATTTTCTATCCGATCCTGGGTCAGGTGGGCACTTTGGGCACCGCAACCGGGGCGCTGATCTTCAACACCGCTCCGACGCTCACGAATAACATCATGGGACCGTGGGCCGTTTACTCCGGGTCCGACTGGATGACCTACTCCGCGACGCCGACGCTGCAAGGCGGCTTGGGCGCCAGCGCCCTGGGCAACACTGCCGCGGGCTTCGCGGGTTACGACTTCAGCGCGGCGAACTTCACCGGCTATACCCCGAATGCGAATGCCAACGTGAAGGTGGCTCTGGCCGGCACGAGCCAGGCCATTCCGGACGTGGGCGGCGTGGGCACGCCGGGGACGTTTGCGCTGAACACGCTCTCGCTTTCGAACACGGCGGCTTCCAACCTCACATTTACCGACGACGCCGACATCATGAACCTGACGGCGGGCGGCATTGTGAAGAGCGGCGCCTTTGCCACTCTCATCGGCGGCACCGTCGGCAACGGCACCATCACCGCGGGTGGGCTGACACCGGCTGCGGCGACCGATCTCTACATCTACAACAACCAAAGCACGCTCACGCTCAACTCCAAGATCGCCGACAACACGAACGGATCGGGATCGCGGGTCCGCCTGGTGCTCTGGAGCTACAACCTCAATGCCAATACGGACGTTCTCGCCAATGGCGCGAACACCTATAGCGGTGGATTGGTCGTCAATGGTGCGGCCACCACCGTGCAGCTCGCCGGTACTACCGGCGCGGTCGTCCCATTGAGCCAGGTCGCCGGGCAGCCGGGCCTGACGATCAATAACGGCATCGTCACGATGACCAACGCCACGCCCGGCCAGATCGATCCGGGCAACGACGTGGTCATCAACGGTGGCGGGACGTTGAACTTCTTCAACTACACCACGGCAACGAGCCAGGCGCTGAGGAGCGTGTCGTTCAACAATAGCGGCGGCACCACGACGCCTACCTTGAACCTGGGCAATGCGACCAACAGCACGCTCACGTTCACGGCGACCGCCGCGATTTCCGCGGTGAACAATAACCTCGCGACCACGCCCACGATCGCGACCGGCATCCTGCAATTCAGCGACACTGCGCCGGTCATCGACGTCACGGGTTCGTCTTCGGATGGCTTGATCATCTCCGCGGTGATCGCTTCGTCGGGTGGCGTGATCACCAAGACGGGTGGCAGCGGTCTCGTTCTCAGCGGATTGAGCACGTTCACGAACGGGTTCAATTTGAATGGCGGATCGCTGATCTTTGGCGCGTCCAGCACGGGCACTCTCCCCACAGTCACCTCGGGCCCCGTCGGAACGGGAACGCTGAGCCTCGCCAACAACACCACGATTCTCGCGGGCACCGCGGTAGCGACCGAGGGTAACCTGGTCAGCGTGGCCGGCAATTTCACCTTCGGCGGCACGGTGGCGACGAACAATCTCACCTTGAGCAATACGGTGACGCTGGCCGCGGGCGCGCACACGATCACGGTCACCAGCCCGCTGGTCACCGGCACGATCAGCGGTCAGCTGACCGGTGGCACCAACCTCATCAAGGCGGGCAACGGCATCCTGCTCCTGAGCGGTGCGACGAACAACTACGGCGGCACGACGACGGTCGCCGGCGGCGTGCTCAAACTCGGCAGTGCGAACGCCATCCCGACGACCTCCGATGTCACGGTCAACACGGGCGCTGAGCTGGATGTGAACGCGATCAGCGCGTCCGTGCGCACGCTGTTCGGCACGGGCCTGGTCACGGATTCCGGGGCGGCCGCCACCTTGACCGTGGGCGGCGCCAACGCGACGGATACGACGACCAGCGCGACCAGCACGTTCGACGGCGTGATCACCAATGCCGCCTCGGCGCTCGCCTTGAACAAGGTCGGCACAGGCACGTTCACCCTCACGGGTGCGAACAGCTACACCGGCACGACCACCGTGCGCACCGGAACTCTGGTGGTCGGGGCCACCAACACCCTGCCGACCGCCACGGCCTTGACGCTCGGTGCGCAGGTCCAGGGCGGCACGAACGGCAATCTGGACATGACCAACTTCAGCCAGACCGTTGCTTCCCTGAGCGTCGTGAGCGACAGCGCCGCGGCCAATCAACTCACCATCGGGGCGACGAAGACCCTGACGGTCACCGGGAACGTGCTCATCGGTTCCAACGTGGGCGTGACTGGGGTCGTCACGGCAACCAATCTCACGACCAGTGGCGGCGGCTCCATGATCGTCAATGGCACGGCCTTCACGGTCGGTGGTTACACCGGTGCCGTCGCCGGCCAGGGAAATCTCGCCAATGCGGATTTCAGCGGGTTGAGCAGCCTGACGCTGAACTTGGGAACGGGCGGCGCGCTGCGGGTGGCCAACAATTCGTCAGTCAACACGTCCGGGGAATTCGCGGTCTTGACGCTGGCGCCCACCACCACCATCACGGCGGGCACGGTTTCCATCGGCGATGCCGCCGCCTATAACGCTACCGCCGGCCAGGTGAACCAGTTGAAGCTTGGGTCGGGCGTCAATACGATCAATGCCAACACGATCAACATCGGCACGGGCAATCGCGATCTGGGTTCCATCACCTTCAGCACCGGAACTGGCACCCTGAAGATCCGGAGTGCTGCCGACCCCATCAATGGTCGCGCGGCCTTCAATATGGGCACCGGCGCAGCCTCCACGGGTGTCGCGCTCGGGACGAACCAGAACACCTTCGACGTCACGGGCCATAGTGCGGACCTCCTGCTCGGCGCCGTCAATATTAGCATTCAGACGGCCCGGGTGTCGGACCTCAATAGCGTCTTCTCATTCGACACCGGCATCCTCGACATGACGAGCCTGACCATGGCGAGCCGCGGAGTCGCGGGAACCAACACCGCGACCTTCAATATCGGCGGCGGCACCGTCCTGAGCGGCCCGATCGCCATGGCCAGTGCCACGGCGGGCACGGCGACTGCGACTCTCAATATCACCGGTGGCACCACGACGCTCTCCGGCGCGATCACGAAGACCGGTGGCGCCGGCACGACCAATGCCACCGTGAAACTGAGTGGAGCCACCGCCACCCTCGACATGGGTAGCTTTGGCATCGGCGGAACGAATATCGTCAACCTGACGCTCGAGGCGGGCACGCTCAAGAACGTCGGCCAGATCAACAATGGCGCCGCCATCGCCAAGACGACAGGTGGCACCGTGACGCTCGACGGCACCAACACCTACACGGGCCAGACCAACGTCAACGCCGGCACGTTCCTCCTCAAGGGCGCGATCACGGGCGCGGGCGGGAATATCGTCGTCAGCAATGCCGGCTCGATCCTCGGCGGCACGGGCAACACCGTGGGCAGCGTCACCGTGAACGGGAGCGCGAAGATCGACGCCGGCGCCACTCCGGGCACCGCGGTTGGCACGCTCACCATGTCAGGTGGCTTGAGCCTCGTCGGTGGTTCCCTGGCGGACTTCCAGCTCACCACGCCGGGCTCCAGTGATCTCATCAATGTCGGAACGACCCTGACCATCGGCGCCAGCCCGGTCACCCTCACGCTTTCCGTGTTGGGTGGCGGTGCGGCTACCGCGGGCACCTATACGCTGATCGACTACGGCACGACCCTCTCGGGGTCGTTCAGCAACCTGGTTCTCAGCTCCAACGTCATCGGCACCAATCACCTGACGGCCACCCTGGTCAACAATACGCTGAACACTTCCGTGGATGTGTCCCTGCAACTGGCCGTCAATAAGTGGACGGGCCTGGCGGGCGATGGCGGGCTCTGGAACCTGAACTCAAATGGCAACTGGACCCTCGGCAAGTTCATCAACGGAGACAGCGTCCTCTTTGACGACAGCGCCACGGGGACGACGACGGTCAATCTCGACAATACCACCGGCGCGCTCACGCCTTCCGCGGTCCAGTTCGACAACTCCACCTTGGCTTACACCTTGACGGGCGTCGGCTCGATTACCGGCAGCACCGGAATCTTGAAGACGAATACCGGCCTGGCCACGATCGGCACGGCCAACAGCTACACCGGCGCGACCAACATCAACGGCGGTATCTTGAGCATCAGCGCGAGCAACAATATCGGCGACGCCACGGCGGTGACGAATACGATCGGCCTCGCCGGTGGCACGCTGCGGAGCACCGGGACGTTTGATCTCGGGGCCAATCGCACGGTTTCCGTTGGCGCTGGCGGGGGCGCGTTTGATGTCACGAGCACAAATGTCCTGACCGTCTCCGGCGCGATCTCCAGTGGCGTGGGTGCCTCGGGCAGCTTGACCAAGACCGGCACCGGGACCGTCGTTTTCTCGAACGCGGGCAATAGCTACACGCAGGATACCGTCGTCTCCCAGGGCACCCTGCAACTCGGCGCCTCCAATGTGCTGCCGGACGGCGCGGGCAAGGGCAACGTGTCCGTCGCTGGCACCCTGGACATGAACGGCAAAAACGAAACGATCAATGGCTTGAACGGCGCAGGAACGGTGACGAACAGCGTCGCGGCCACGACCTCCTTGCTGACGGTTGGCGGAGGCAATGCCACCGGATCGTTCGGCGGCGTCGTTCAGAACGGAGCGGGAACCACGGCCGTGACGAAAGTCGGAAGCGGCACGCAGACCCTTTCCGGGAACAATACCTACACGGGGGCGACCACCGTCAGTGAAGGCGCCATGATCGTCAGCGGTTCGCTCTCCGGCAGCACCGTGACGGTTGGAAATGGAGTCAATCCCGCGACGCTGACGGCAAGCGGCACGATCACCGCGCCTTCGGCGGTGACGGTGGGCAACAATGGGACCCTGAGCGGCAGCGGCACGATCAATGGCGGTGTCGCCGTGAACAACGGGGGCACACTGGCCCCTGGTGCGAGCCCGAACGGCCTGTCGATCAACAATGGGCCTCTCACCTTCGCGAGTAGTTCAACGCTCCAACTGTCGATCGCGGCCGCCCCGGCGGACTCCTCGAAACTGACCCTCGGCGCCACCGTTTCCACCACCCTGGACGGCACGCTTCTCGTGAACGCAGTTGGTTCGCTGCCAGCGCAGAGCCTTTACACGGTGATCCTCAGCAGTTCGCAGGTGAACGGCGTGTTTGCAAACATTACCAATCAGGTCGGCGCTCACACGTTTGCCTTCACCCAAGGGTCTGTTCAATACGAGATCAACTACCACTTCGACCAGACCGCCTGGCAGTCGAATGGCGGCAGTCAGGGTGCGTTTGAACAGGACCTGAACGGCACCAATGTCGCGCTGCTCGTGGTGCCCGAACCGAACGCCATGGCGATGCTCGCCGGCGGCCTCGGCCTGGCGCTCGGCCTGCAACGCTTCCGCCGGCGCCGCGCCGCGTAACGACCGACCGCCGGCCGTCAAAATGGAAGATGGGGCTGGGCTTGGCGCGCCGAGGGCGCAACATTTCCACGTAAGAAAGTGCCGGGCAGACGGGTTATGATCCCCGGGGGCAGTGCCCCAGCCAAAGCGAGACGTCCTTGCGAATCGCCCGGCGAACGGCACCCCTCCGCGCTCTACCGATCCTCCCGTGTCTTTCCATTTCTCCATCCGCGCTCTTGCGTTGCCCGCCTTGGTTCTTTGCGGCGCGGTGGCTGCGACGGCCGGCATTGCGCCGAAGGAGGCAGCCAGCCAGCACGCGACCCCATGGTCCTTCCTCCCATTGCGAAGCGTGACGCCGCCGCCGGTGCAGCACTCGGCATGGGTGCAGACCCGGGTGGATCAGTTCCTCCTCGCGAAGATGGAAGCGGCTGCGGTCGAGCCGGCCAGCGCGGCTGCCCCACGGGTCTTGATTCGACGGCTCTATTTCGACCTGCACGGCCTTCCGCCGAGCCCGGAGGAACTCACCCGTTGGGAAACGGCCTTCGCGGCGGGAGACCAGCCGCGCGCCGCCGTGGTCGCACAGCTCGTCGATGCACTGCTCGCCTCTCCGCACTACGGGGAACGCTGGGGCCGGTACTGGCTCGACCTGGCCCGCTACACGGACGTGACGCCCGCGTATCTCGACAACTCCTCCTCGGCCTGGCTGTATCGCGACTGGGTGGTGGGCGCTTTTAACGACGACCTGCCCTACCCGGAATTCGTGAAGCGCCAACTTGCCGTGGACCTCATGCCGGGGCGCACGCCGGAAGAGCGGCATGCGCTCGGGTTCCTCGGCCTGAGCCCCACCTACTTCAAGGAACTCAAGCTCCCGCCAGAACTGATCAAAGGGACGGTGGCTGACGAATGGGAGGAACACGTGGATGCGATCGGCCGGACCTTCCTCGGGCTGACGCTCGCGTGCGCCCGCTGTCACGATCATAAGTCCGACCCGATCACCGCCCAGGACTACTACGCCCTGGCGGGCGTCTTTGCGAGTGTGCGCATCGCGCCGGTGCCTGCGATGTCCGACGAGATGTGGGCGCCGGTGGCGAGGGCGCGCGAAGAGGTCGCAAAGATCGAGAAGGAGCGCGACGAGTTGAAGAAGAAGAAGCCGGCGCCGGAGGACTTGAAGGCGCAGGTGGAGGAGATGGAAAAGAAGATTGCCGCGATCAAAGAGGCGACCCCGCACTACAATGTGCCCATGGCCAACGGCGTCGAAGAAGCCGCGCTCTATGTCGTGTCCGCTGGCAAAGACCAGGGAACCAAGCTCGACTACCGGCGCGGCGAAGCGCGCGATCTCGAACTGCAAAAGCGCGGCAACCCGAACCAGACCGGCGACGTGGTCAAGCGCCGCTTCCTCTCGGCCTTTCCGGCGCAGAGCGGACAGCCCCGCGAATTTACGCAAGGCAGCGGCCGCCTCGAACTGGCGGAGGCGATCCTGGAAGACGCCCAACCGCTCGCGGCCCGTGTGATCGTCAATCGTGTGTGGCAGCATCACTTCGGCCGCGGGCTGGTGGCCACGCCGAGTGAGTTCGGCACGATGGGCGAGCCGCCCACGCATCCGGAGTTGCTCGACGATCTGACGGCCCGATTCATCGCCCATGGGTGGTCGCTCAAGTGGCTGCACCGCGAGATTCTCCTGTCAGCCGCCTGGCAGCAGGATTCCGCGGCGTCGAAGTCGGAGCAGTCTGATCCGGAAAACCGGCTGATCGCTTGGATGCCGCGCCGCCGCCTCGACATCGAGGCATGGCGCGATGCGATGCTCGCCGCGTCCGGTCAGCTCGACCGCAAGCTGGGCGGACCGTCCGAAGCTTTGAACTCGGACAAGAACCGGCGGCGCACCATCTACGGCACGGTCAATCGCGACGAACTCGATCCCATGCTGCGGATCAACGACTTCCCCGAGCCCACCGCGCACAGCCCGACCCGGCCGGAGACTTCCACCCCCCTGCAGATGCTCTTCGCGCTCAACAGCGCCTTTCTTCACCAGCAGGCTGACGCGCTTGCGGCGAGTCTCGAGCACGAGGCATCGGCCGCGGTTCCCGACCGCGTGCGCTACGCCTATTCGCTGTGCTACCAGCGGATGCCGACGGCGAAGGAACTCGACATCGCCAGTCGATTCTTTGCCGGTCGCGAGGGCGATCTGAAGATCTGGTCGGAATACGCCCAGGCCCTGCTGGCCAGCAACGAAATGCTCTTTGTCGACTGATCATGTTCCCGCACCCCATGAACCACCCACTCTCCATCTCCCGCCGCGAAGCTCTGGCCCGGCTCGGCGGCGGTCTGGGCATGCTCGGATTCGCGAGCGCCCTGCATGCCGCGGGTGAGTCTCCGGCGCTGCCGTCGCCGGGCTGCCCGCATTTTCCGCCGAGGGCCAAGCGTGTCATCCATCTGTTCATGAACGGCGGCCCGTTCGGCCCGGATTTCTTTGACCCGAAACCCGCCCTGACGAAATTCGCGGGTCAGCGTCCCGACGGCGCGGACTTGCGGACGGAGCGGCCGACGGGCGGGTTGCTGCCGTCGCCGTTTGCCTACGCCCAGTATGGGGCGAGCGGACTGCCCGTCAGCGAGCTGCTGCCGCACACCGCGCAACACGCCGACAAGCTGTGCATCCTGCGTTCGGTTTACACGGACAATCCGAATCACGGCCCCGCCCTGCTGCTGATGAACAACGGCACGATGACCGAACGGGTGCCAAGCATGGGCGCGTGGTTCTCCTACGGGCTCGGGACGGACAACGAAAACCTGCCCGCCTATGTGGTGCTCTGCCCCGGCCGGCCCGTGCGCTTTTCGATCCTCTGGAACAGCGCGTTTCTGCCGGCGAAGCATCAGGGCGTTTACATCAATCACTCCTCGCTCGACACGAAGCAGCTCATTCCCTGGCTGCACAATGACCGTCTCGACGCGGCGGAACAGCGCCGGCAATTGGATTTGCTCAATGAACTCAATCGGGAGCACTTGGCGATGCGTGGTGGCGTCGATCCGGCGCTGGATGGCCGCGTGGAAGCGATGGAGACCGCCTACCGCATGCAGTTCGCCGCAACGGATGCCTTCGACCTCAGCCGAGAGCCGGAATCGATGCGCGAGGCTTACGGCAAGGGTCACTTCAGCAATGGCTGCCTCCTCGCCCGCCGCCTGTGCGAACGCGGCGTGCGCTTCGTGCAGGTCTACTATGGTAACGGCCAGCCGTGGGACACTCACTCGAAACACGATGAGCAGGTGCCAAAACTGGCCCGCGACATCGACCGCCCCATCGCCGCGCTGCTGGCCGACCTCAAGCAACGGGGCCTTCTAGAAGACACGCTCGTCGTGTGGGGCGGCGAATTTGGCCGGACGCCCGTCAGCGAAAACGGCAACGGGCGCGATCACAATCCGCACGGCTTCATGATGTGGCTCGCCGGCGGCGGCGTCCGCGGTGGCATGAGCTACGGCGAGACAGATGAATTTGGCTTCCGCGCCGCGGAAAACAAAATGCACGTCCACGACCTGCACGCGACATTACTGCACCTGCTTGGGATCGATCACGACCGGCTCAATTTCCGCTACGCAGGTCGCGATTACCGCCTCACCGATGTCGCCGGGCATGTGGCCAAGGCGGTGCTGGCATAGGGTGGTGTTGGCCTCGGGGTGGTGTGTAATTCGATCGCGACTGCCCGGTCGCCCTGCTGGATCGCGGGCGCACGAACGCGGCTTCGCTTCGAGCGCGAGCGCCGTCCTCCTCCTGTCTGAGCTTGCGAAGGACCTGATCTCTTCCGGCATCTGACGCGACGCCGGTGAAGAAAGGCAGAGATCAGAGGTTCTTCGCTTCGCTCAGAATGACCACCAAGGGAGACGCGCAAACCGAGTAGACCCCAAATCCGAGTTCCTGTGCGTGTTCACATTCGCTCGGTTACGAGCGTCTTTATTCAAAACGCTCTACGGCTTCTCCGCACCCGGTTTGACCGGCGGCACCGGCGCCTTCGCAGGTTCGGGTGGACCAACGGGCTTCGCAGGTTCCGCAGGTTTCGCAGCCTCCGCTGGGACTGGCGAGGCCGCCGGCTTTTTCGGTGGCTCGAGGTCTTTCTTTACGATTTCCGCGAAGTCCGCGCCAAACTCGATTTCGACGACCGGCAGTTGCTCTCTTAGTTCGCTCACCCCGTGCGCGGTCACTTTCGTTCCGGCGAGGTAGAGGGACTTCAGATGCCCGAGCCCGGCGAGATGCTGGAGGCCGGCGTCCGTGACCGCTGTGCCAAAGAGGTTCAGGTATGTGAGTTTCTCCAGCTTGCCTAAATGCAGCAGACCTGCATCGGTGATGGGCGTGTTTTCGAGATGCAGCACCGCGAGGTTTTTCAAGGCGGCGAGGCTCGCGAGGTCCTCGTCACGCAGCGGCACGCCGCCGAGATTCAATTCCCGGATGCTGGGAATGCGCGCGAGTTGCGCGAGATCCCCCGATGAGACCTTGTCCGCGACGCTGCGAAAATCGGCCCGGCACCAGTTCGTTCCCGAGGCGATCGGGCGCACTTTCACGCCGCGTTTGGCGAGCTCGGCGACGGCTTTCCGCTCAGCCGCGGAAGGCGGCGGTCCGGCCAGGTCGCCCTGGTCGCGGGGTGTCCCGCCGGTCGTCGTGGCCACGGCTACGACGCCTTCGGGCCAGTCGGCCCCTTCGGTGATCCATCGCTTCATCCGATCGATTTGCGCCGGCGTCAGATGGTCCGCCTTACCTTTCGGCGGCATGACGTCGTCCTGATTTTCCGCCATGGCGATGCGCTGGAAGAAGTCGCT
>Ga0070658_10004832_pt1 | contig 10977 bp, 11 predicted proteins | sample KBSC13metaG_FD_64664 | JGI IMG/M metagenome (GOLD analysis project Ga0070658, IMG submission 64664) | Corn rhizosphere microbial communities from Kellogg Biological Station, Michigan, USA - KBS C1-3 metaG | ecosystem: Host-associated > Plants > Roots > Rhizosphere > Soil ... | reverse complement strand
CAGTCACTGCCCGACAGCTGGGCGATCGACCAGCTCTTCCCGATCATGCCCATCCACCGCCTGAACGAGGAACCATCGCGGCGCGGCACGCTGCAGGACATCACCTGCGACTCGGACGGGAAGATCGACCGATTCGTCGGCGAGAAGGACGGTGATCCGTCTCTTGCGCTGCACGAATGGCGCGACGGTGAGCCCTACATCCTCGGAGTCTTCCTGACCGGCGCGTACCAGGAGATTCTTGGCGACCTCCACAACCTGTTCGGCGACACGAACGCGGTGCACATCCACCTGACCGCCGAAGGCTACGAGATCAGTGACCTCGTGCACGGCGACACGGTGACCGAGGTGCTCAACTACGTGCAGTTCCGGGCGTCGGACCTGTTGCAGACCTTCCGGCGGAAGGTGACCCAGGTGAAGCATCTCAGCCGAACGGACGCGAACAACTTCATTGCCGATTACGTGGCAGGGCTGGAGGGATATACGTACCTGGAGGGAGAGGCAGCGCAGTAGGGTCGAAGCGCAGTTCCCTACATCCCGGATGGATACGTCTCCGGCTCGTCGCCACCCACGTGCACCGGCAGGTGCAGCGGATCGAGCGCCTTCGACTGGTCCACGTAGATGAACGCGTCATAGCGTCGCGGCACGATGGTGGGCACATAGTTGCCCCAGCGTTCCGCGTCGGGGTCGTACACCACACCGATGGCGCGATGCTCGAGCGGCTGCCCCAGCTCCAAGATGCCGGCATCGTCGGAGCCGTCGAAGATCAGGAGCTTGTCGCGCGCGCTCGCGCGGTGCAGCAGGTCCTCCCAACTCCCCTGTCGGCCCGCCGGAACGCGCATCCGGCGCATCGGTGCGCCCCACTCGTCGCCGGCGATCACGGTGCCCCGGTGGCTTCCGAAGCCGACGAGCATGACGCCATCACGTTCGTCCGGGCGCTCGCCATGGGCTTCTCGCACGAGCTGACCGACGTTCACCATGCCCGCGCGTCGCATGTCGGTGAACCGCGCGTCGCCGATGTGGGTGTTGTGCTCCCACACGATTGCCCTCGCACTGCGGCCGTGGTGGTCCATCAATCGGTCGAGCGTATCGACCATGTGATGATCACGCACATTCCACGACGTCGGGCCGCCGCGCACCATGGTGCGGTAGTAGCGTTCGGCATCGCGCGCGACGAGCGCGTTCTGCTCGGCATCGAAGTAGGCGTCGCGTCCGTCCTCGCGGTACGTACGAGCCTTCGAGCGCAGTGCGCCGAGCATGGATACGGCTTCGTCCTCGCATGACGTGGGGACGAGCGCGGTGGCTCGCGCGTATTCCTGCACATCCTCATAGTACGGATCGAAGCAACTGTAGGCACGTCGCGCTGTGCGTGCTGCCTCGGGATCGATGCGCTCGAGGTATTCCACCACGGCGCTCATCGATTCCCACAGCGAATAAACATCGAGCCCGTAGAAGCCGACCTGCTGCTCCGCCGGCAGCGAATGATTGTGCTCGTGCAGCCACTCCGTGAGGGCGACCACCTCGCGGTTGGCCCACATCCACGTCGGCCAGCGCTCGAACGCGTGCAGCACCTCTTCGGCGCTGTGGCCACTATCGCCGTAACCCTTCGCGTAGCGGTTGACGCGATAGCAATCGGGCCAGTCGCCCTCGACCGCGATGAACGAAAAGCCCTTCTCGCGGATGAGCCGCTTGCTCAGCTCCGCTCGCCAGGTGTAGTACTCTGAAGTGCCGTGCGACGCCTCGCCCAGCAGCACGAAGCGCGCGTCGCCGATCGCGTCGAGCAGAGGATCGAGGTCGCGAGCGGAATCGAGTGGGTGCGAGGCCCGCTCTAGTCGTGCGGCGAGCGCGTCGGTCGAATTGTCGCTGGATCGAGCCATGAGTCCTCCTGCGGTCGGCAGAGCAGCCGAGCGTCATCGCGCAGGAGGCATACCACACAGGCCCCGCCTCCCCGTACTCGGGCGCAGGTGAGGGCGGAGGCGCGCGGTATGCCACCGAAGTCAGGTGGTGCGCCGCGCAGGCGGGCGATGTGCACCATCATCAACGGGAGGGTGCTCATGACCGACAACGACGAGGTCGACACCGGCAGCTACGTTGTACCGGGCAGCGACTGGACGGAGGACGAGAACTTCTGGCGGACGAACTACACCTCACGCCCATATGCCTCGAGCGACCAGGGTTTCGAGGTCTATCGCTCGGCGTATCGCTACGGACATGATGCCGCGCGGCAGCATCGCGGGCGTCGCTGGAGTGAAGTCGAGTCGGAGCTGCGCAGCGGCTGGCGGGCGTTCGAGGGCCGCGGCGAGCGCGCGTGGGAGCAGATCAAGGGCGCCGTCCATGATGCATGGGACCGCGTGACGGGGCACTGACCCATGGCTCTCGCGCTCGAGTCATCCGCTTTCACCCCGATGGGCGAGATTCCCGCCACCTACACCTGCGACGGCGAAGACGGCGCTCCGCCCTTGCGGTGGTCAGGCGCGCCGCCGGGAACCCGGAGCTTCGTGCTCATCGTGGATGATCCCGATGCGCCCGATCCCGCTGCGCCCAAGCGTACATACGTGCACTGGGTACTCTATGACATTCCGGCCGACGCGACGAGCCTTGCCGAGCGCGTCACTGCCGCCGGGTTGCCGGCGGGCACGCGGGAGGGAGTCAACGACTGGGACAAGTCCGGCTACGGGGGGCCATGTCCACCGATCGGACGGCATCGGTACTTCTTCAAGTTGTTCGCGCTCGACCGGATGCTGGGCGACCTGGGGCGCGCCAGGAAGGCGGATGTCGAGCGGGCCATGCAGGGACACGTGCTCGAACGGACCGAGCTGGTGGGGACCTATCAGCATCCCCCGGAAAAGCAAAAGGGGCGCTGACGGCGCCCCTTTCCTGTTTCCCCAGCGAATGGCGAAGGCGCACTCAGCCGAATCGCTTTGCGACTTCGGGCCAGTTCACGACGTTCCACCACGCCTTCATGTAGTCGGGACGGCGGTTCTGGTACTTGAGGTAGTACGCGTGCTCCCACACATCGAGGCCGAGGATCGGCGCGGGCTTCCCGTCCATGATCGGATTGTCCTGGTTCGGCGTGCTCAGGATCGACAGCTTGCCACCGTCGTTGATCAGCCACGCCCATCCGGAGCCGAAGCGCGCGCCACCGGCGGCGTTGAACTGCTCCTTGAACTTCTCGAAGTCGCCGAATGCCGCATTGATCGCGTCGGCGAGTTTCCCCGTCGGCTTTCCGCCACCCTTGGGCGACATGATCTGCCAGAACATCGAGTGGTTCCAGTGGCCGCCGCCGTTGTTGCGAACAGCCGTGCGCACGGCTTCGGGCACGGCATTGAGGTTCTTCAGCAGGTCGTCGAGCGACTTGTTCTGCAGCTCGGGCGCCTTTTCCAGTGCGGTGTTCAGGTTATTGACGTATGCGGCGTGGTGCTTGTCGTGATGGATCTCCATCGTCTGCGCATCGATGTGCGGCTCGAGCGCGTTCGTGGGATAGGGCAGCGGCGGAAGTGTGAACGGCATTGAAGGTCTCCGTGATGGTTCAGGCGTGCGGCGCGGGACGCGCAGCTGCAGCGCGAGCCCGTTCGCGACGCCAGGAGATGAGCCCCGGCAACAGCGAGACGAAGATCACCGCGATGATGACCTTCTCGATGTGGTGTTCGACGCCGGGGATGTATCGGCCGAGTACGAAGCCGACAAACAGCATGGACCAGATCCACAACACGGCTCCCAGCACATTGTAGGCCGTGTAGCTCTTGTAATCCATCTCCGCCATGCCCGCCACGACGGGGACGAACGTGCGCACGATGGGCATGAAACGCGCAAGGACGAGCGTCTTGCCGCCGTGCTTCTCGTAGAACGCGTGCGCACGAAGCAGATGTTTCTTCTTGAACAGCAGGGAATCATCCCGCGTGAAGAGCCGCGGTCCGGAGTACTTCCCGATTGCGTAGCCGAGCGAGTTCCCGATGATGGCCGCGATCGTGAGGAGGAGCCCGAGCAGCCAGATATGCAGACCGAACTGCGGCTGTGCCGCGAGGAGGCCAGCGGTGACGATGAGTGAATCACCGGGCAGGAAGAATCCGATCAACAGGCCGGTCTCAGCGAAGATGATCAGGGTGAGCCCGATGTATCCGCCCGCCTGCACGAGCTGGCGAACGTCGGTGAGCTGGTGGAACAGGTCGGGGAGGGACGACATGCGGAGTGCTGAGTGAGAGACAGCGGGAGCAGCGGAAGTTCGGCACCGGTCGCGCGGGGGTCAACCGTGTTCGTCAGCGATCTGGAGCGGCTGGCGATGGAAGCATCGCACCTTCCGCCGATCAGGCGGGGACGCTGGTATCGCGCCGGACTCAGCCCGCGCGTGGAACGGCGGCTCAACTTCGCGTCGGGCGCGGTCGTGCTCCTGCTTGTTGCCGGTTGGGCCTGGTCGATCGGAATGGCGGTGAGCGGTCGTTTGCCCGGCATGGGCTTCGGCTCGACGTCGTCGGCAATGGCTGCATCGCTCACCAGCGCCGAGGCGACGAACACCGCCTACCTGACCGACGCAACCCTGAACGCACTCGTCGGCGGTCTGCGTGGAGCGAGTGGCAAGCTGCGGGTCGAGGTGGTGTCACCGGGCGCCCGCGTCGCCGATACCACCATCGGCGGCGCTTCGCTGCGCGTCGAGTCGCCCGGCACGAGCGGGTCCGACGTGGTCCCGAGCTCGGGGATCTTCCGGATCGTGGCCGCCATCGGCACCGCGCTCAAGCCCGTTGGAGATTTCACGCTCATCGGCGCGGTGCCGCGCAGCCAGAAGCAGAATGGCAAGGTAGGGCTGTATTATGTCGGCAACTGGCCCGGAGAAAAGGGCGGACGAGTGAACGCGCCGGGGAAGGCGCCCCCGGATCGCTACCTGCCACCCTCGGGATTCATCGAGGTCACGAAAGCCAACGCCGACACCCGCGTCTCGGAGCACTTCCGGTTGCGCGACTTCCTCACGCACGATCAGCCAAACGTCTGGCCCAAGTACCTGGTGCTCCAGATGCGAAATGTGGACAAGCTGGAGCTCGTGCTGAGCGATCTCCAGCAGCGCGGCATCGATGTCTCGGGGGTCACGGTGATGAGCGGCTTTCGCACGCCGCAGTACAACGCAGGCGGCGGCATCACCTCCGGCCGCGCCGGCCTGAGCCGCCACATGTATGGCGATGCCGCCGACATCTTCATCGACAGCAATCACGACGGCCGGATGGACGATCTGAATCGCGATGGGAAGATCAACATTGCCGACAGTCGAGTGATCCAGCAGGCGGTCGACCGGGTGGAAGCGGCACATCCGGAGCTGGTAGGGGGCGCAGGCGTCTATCCGGCTGAGTCCGGGCACGGACCTTTCATACACATCGACTCGCGCGGGTATCGCGCCCGCTGGGTCGGCTCCGGAGGAGGGTAAATGAGCAGCGAAAATCGGAGGGAACGAGACAGGATGGCATCACCGGTGAAGGGACCCATCGACCGCCTTGGCGACGCGCTGAAGCCCGATGGAACACAGGTGGAGATCCCGGACGTGCGCTCGAGCGACCTCGAGCCGTACGTCGGCCTTCGCTATCTGTCCAAGTTGTTCAAGCTGATGGGTGTAATTCTCGGGCTGCTGCTCCTGGCTGAGATCATTACCGGCTTCGTGGCGCAGGGCACCGCGGCGGTTCCGACCTTGCTCGGCGAGGCGAGTCGGTTGATCGTGCTTGCCGGCCTCCTCTGGGGAGTCGGCGACCTGGCGATCCTCCTCATCGATGTGGGCCACGATGTGCGTGCGGCACGCATCCTCCTCGCTCGACAGACGCACGCGCTGGCGGGGGGCATGGTTGCACGACGCGTGGAGACGTCGCCAGTGGCAAGCGCGACGCCGACGGCTGCTACGCCCCCGCGAACGGCGGGACCGGTATGATCGTTGCCATGCCTGAGGCCGCAACGCAGCACCCACACTTCAACGAGGGCTGACAAATGCTCTGGACGATCGCCGTCATTCTGCTCATTCTGTGGCTGCTTGGATTTTTCGCCTTCCACGTCGGAAGCATCATCCACGTACTGCTCGTGATCGCGATCATCGTGATCATCTACCGTCTGATCACGGGACGACGGCCAGTCGTCTGAGCTCGTCAGTGCGAGGAGAGATGAAGGGCGGCCGCGGTTCCACGCGACCGCCCTTCGTTCCGTTCCGGCCTCCGGGACGTTAGAGTCCGCGCCGGCAACCGGGCATCGATACCCGGCCCGATGTTACGCTCACATCCCGCATGTCAAACCACCTGCTCGAGCTTCACGTCGTCGCGCACACCCACTGGGATCGTGAATGGTATCACGCTGCCGAACGGTTCCGGCAGCGCCTGGTTCCACTGGTAGACGAACTGCTCGACGACCCGCCCGCCGCCGGTGAGAGCTTCCTCCTCGACGGCCAGGCGATCGTGCTCGACGACTATCTGGACGTGCGCCCGGAGCGCGCCGCCGAGCTGTCGGCGCTCCTGCGCGATGGACGCGTGGAGGCAGGCCCATGGTACGTCCTCGCTGACGAGTTGATCCCGAGCGGCGAAGCCCTCGTGCGCAACCTGCTCGCAGGTCGGTCGGTAGTGCGGCGCCTGCGCGGTGTGGTGCCGCCCGTGTTGTATTGTCCGGACTCGTTCGGCCACCCGGCGATTCTCCCTGAACTGGCGAGTGGCTTCGGGTGTGAGCTGATCGTGCTCTGGCGCGGTTACGGCGGATCGCGATGGCCGGCCGGCGACGTCGTGCTCTGGCGCGGTCCGTCGGGGACGCTGATTCCGCTCTATGCGCTGCCACCTGATGGCTACGAGTTCGGCAGCTCCCTGCCGACCGACGAGGAAGGCGCCGGTCAGCGCTGGCAGCGCATCCGCTCGGTGCTCGAACCGCGCGCCACGGTCGGGGTGGCGCTCCTGCTCAACGGCGCGGACCATCACGCGCGCCAGCGCGGGCAGCGCGACGCGGTTCGTGCGCTCGCCGAATCCGCAGCGCCTGTCCGTGTCGCGGCGAGCAGCCTTCGCCGCGCTGCCCGCGCCATCGTCACCGGCATCGCTCGCGCCAAGGTGGCGACTGTAGAAGGCGAGCTGCGCGATTCCTATGGCCACGCATGGACACTCCAGGGCACGCTTGGCGCGCGTGCGGCGCAAAAGCGGCGCAACGCGCAGCTGGAACGCCGCCTCGTGCGCGACGTCGAACCGTGGATCGCGCTGCTGCCTGACGGAGGCGACGCCGGCACCCGTGCGCTGCTTCACGCCGCGTGGCGAACCCTGTTGCAGTCGCATCCGCACGATACGCTCTGCGGTACGTCCATCGACGCCGTCGCGGCGGCAATGGATGGACGGCTGGCGTCGGTGGATACGCAGTCGCGTGGCCTGCGCGCGGACGCGTTGCTCGCGCTGGCCGGCCACGACCGCGAGAGCGCGCGTGAATCGCTCGACGACTCGCGACCAGTGGTGCTACTGCGAAATCCCGCGCCGCGCACTCGTCATGGCGTGGCGGAGCTGCAGCTTGCTGCAACCGTGTCGAGTGTGGCGGTCGGCCCCGGGTCCGCCTCGCGGCAGGGAAGGGCGACGCGCATGACTGCATGGGCAGTGGAAGGCACCCCGCTGCAAGTGCTTTCACGTCGTGAGCGGATCGCACTTACCGAGGCGCCGCGCGCGTATCCGCGCGCCGATTGCATCGCCGAAGTTCGTGCTCTCGGCTGGGTGGGGGAGATGCGCGGATACTCCGTGGAGACCCGAGCACAGCGGAAGAGGGGCAAGAGCTCGGTTCCCAAGCCGGTTCGCGCCGAGGGCCTCACGCTCGACAATGGGCTGCTTCGTCTCACCGTCGCGCCGGACGGCAATGTCCAGCTTCAGGATGTATCCACGGGCCGCGGGATCACCCGATTGCTGTCGTTCGAGCAACACGTCGAAGCGGGGGATCTCTATACCCCCGCTCCACGCGAGCCCCTCGCCGCGCCACGGCTGCGCCGCGCCCGCACCACGCTGCGCGGTCCGCTGCGCGGGGAGATCTCGCTCGACTACCTGTTCGGCGACGCCGCCCGCGGGCGTGGACGCTGCGCCATTCGTCTTCAGCTCGACGCCGCACTTCCTGCGCTCCGCATCGCGATCGATGGTGAGAATCGGGATGGCGACCAGCGCTTGCGACTTCGCGTGGCGACCGCACTGGCCCACGCCTCCACCGTCGCCGATGCCGCCTGGTTCCCCGCGCAGCGCGAGCCATTGGTGGTGCCTGAGAGCGAGCAGAGGGAGGAGCAGGTGGTGCGCACTGCGCCACTGCACCGCTGGGTCACGCGCTTCGGAACCGACGCTGGGGTGACGCTCTTCTCCGACGGGCTCGCCGAGTACGAGAGCCTCGACGACGGGGCGATTGCCGTGACGATCTTCCGCGCAGTCGGAGCGCTCTCCCGCGCCGATCTGCCGGAGCGGCCGGGACACGCCGGATGGCCCGCGCCCACGCCACTCGCGCAAACGGTCGGACCCTACGCTGCTCGATTCGCCGTCGCTCTGCATGACGCCGACGACGAACCGACACGCGACCTGATCGAGCGGCTGGCCGACGACGTGCTGCTGCCCATCCGCGGCGAGACGCTGCGCTACAACCTGGTGGATCCGCATTGCGCCGCTGGCCTCGAGCTTCACGGCGATGGACTCGTCTTCAGCGCGGCCTTCCCGGCGCAGGCTGCCGGTTGGACCGTGCTGCGCTGCGTGAATCGCCACGACCGGGCGGCGCGCGGCGAATGGCGCCTCGGTCGCCCTCTTGCCGAAGCAGTCCTCGCGCGCCTCGACGAGACGCCCGCTTCCACCCTCACGATCTCGGGACACGTCGTACGCTTCGAGGCCGCGCCTCACGAGATCGTGACGGTCCTCGTGCGCTGATGCGCCCGCGCTCAACCGGGTGAGCGTTCGCCAGCCAGGCGATCGCGCCACGCATCGCCAAGCAGGCTGGTGGCGAGCACGGTGATCACCAGGGCGAGGCCCGGCACGAGCGCGACCCAGGGCGCGACCACCAGCAGGTCGCGCCCGCCGGAGATCATGTTTCCCCAACTCGGCGCTGGCGGCTGGATGCCGAGTCCGAGGAATGACAGTCCGCTCTCGAGCAGGATTGCGTTGCCCACGCCGAGCGTGGTCGCCACGAGGGCGGGTCCGATCGCATTGGGCAGCACGTGCCGGAACAGCACCCGCATCGGCGCAGCGCCCAGCGCGCGTGCCGCCGGCACGAACGGGCGCGCGCGTACCGCGATCACCTCGGCCCGCACCAGTCGGGCAATCCCCATCCATCCCGTGCCGATCAGCACGACCAGCACGGTGCGCAGGCCTGGCGACCAGAGCGCCACGCCGACGAGGAGCAGCACGAGTCGTGGCAAGGCGAGCAGCAGGTCGGCGATGGCCATCAACAGGCGATCCAGCGCGCCGCCTACCCAGCCGGCCATGGCGCCGAGCAGCGTCCCGAGCACACCGGCGAGTCCGGCGCCGACGACACCGACGAGGAGGGAGAGCCGTCCGGCGAGCATCATTCGCACGAACAGGTCACGGCCGAATCGGTCCGTCCCGAATAGATGAAAGTCGCCTCGAGCGTCGTGCGAGAAGGGCGGGACCAGCCGGCGCGCAAGGACGTCGTCGATCCGCAACGGGTCGCGCGGCGCCAGCGCAGGCACGAGCAGCACGCCAACGGCGAGCACGAGCAGCGCGAACGCGGGCACCGCCCACGCTGGATGGCGCGTTGCCGATCGCGCGGAAAGAAATTTCATTCCCGCACTCGCGGATCGGCCCAGGGCAGGAGCAGTTCGCCGGCAAGATTCGCCAGCAGCACGAGCGCGCCATACGCAGCCGCGCAACCCAGGGCGACGGGGTAATCGCGCGCCACGATCGACGTGACCATCAATCGTCCCATGCCGGGCCAGCCGAAGATCGTTTCCACGAACACCGAGCCCGCGACCGTGCCAGGCAATGCGAGCGCGAAGAGGGTGAGCAATGGCGCGCGAAGATTTGCCGCGAGGTGACGCGCCAGCACGCGGCTTTCGCTCGCCCCTTTCGCGCGTGCCGTCCGCAACCAGTCGGAACGCATCACGTCGAGCGCGCTGGAGCGGACGTAGCGCGCGACGCCCGCCGCGCCGATGGCGGCGAGCAACGACACCGGAAGGACCGAATGACGAAGGAGATCAGCCAGGTGCGCCGCGCCCTGCAGCTCGACACCGGGCGTCGTCATGCCAACGGCGGGAAGCCGCATCCACAACGGCAGGTTCAGAGTGGAGGCGAGATAGGTGAAGCAGGCGATCGCAGCCAGGCCGAGCCAGTAGGCGGGCGACGCCGCCAGCACGACGCTGATCACCGTGAGCAGGTAGTCCGTCACGCGTCCTTGCCGCGCGGCCTGAATCACACCGACGATCGCGCCGACGAGGAAGGAGAGCAGGAGCGACGCGCCGCCCAGTGCAAGCGACACCGGCAAGGCATCGCCGATCACCGACGTGACGGGCCGCCGATCCGTGAAGCTGCGACCGAGGTCTGCATGGAGCGTGCGCTCCGCCCAGCGTGCATATTGCACCGCGACGGGACGGTCCAGCTGCAGCTCGACGCGCAACCGGTCGGCGTCCGCCGCGGTGGCGCCGGGCGGAAGGAGGAAGGTCGCCGGGTCGCCCGGCGCCAGACGGAGGAGCACGAAGGTGAGCGACAGCACGCACCAGTACAGCAGCGCCGTGCGCGCGGCCACACGAACCAGGGCAGGGGATCGCACGCGGTGATATCGCATCCGCGCTGGATGGCGTCAACGGCGTTGCACTCCATGCGACGCGTTCGACGCCTGACGAACGCCATCACCGCGGCCTTCGCGGCGAGCATCATCAGCTGCGTCGCTCCACAGCGGCCTCCGGATGTTCTCGTACTCGCCTCGGGCGCCGATCTCGAGTCGCCCGATCCCCTCGTCACCACGCACCCGCTGTCGCGACAGGTGCAACGGTATGCCCTGCTCGTCACGCTGCTTCGCTACGATTCC
>Ga0070658_10004828_pt1 | contig 10980 bp, 12 predicted proteins | sample KBSC13metaG_FD_64664 | JGI IMG/M metagenome (GOLD analysis project Ga0070658, IMG submission 64664) | Corn rhizosphere microbial communities from Kellogg Biological Station, Michigan, USA - KBS C1-3 metaG | ecosystem: Host-associated > Plants > Roots > Rhizosphere > Soil ... | reverse complement strand
GCTAATCAAGGCGACGGCGCAGAAAGCCGCAGGCTTTCGAGAATCGCCGCAGATTATACCCCGTATTCTCCGTGAGGTCACCAATTTTGTGCACTATTACAGAAGTCAGGCTGCACCATTCGGTGCGGCCTTTTTAAACATTCACTTACACGCAGGATGTCTTCGGGTGTCAGCCCGATGGTAAGGGCCGTGGCATTTTGGCTGCTATGGATTTTCTGCAAAGCCTTTGGAATCGGCAATACATCCTGAGCAAGCAGCCAAGCTAGCGCGATTTGCGCTGGGGCTGCATCGTACTTTTGGGCCATTTGTGTGATGAGTGGATCGTGCGCGATCTCCCCTTGTTTAAGAGGCATATAGGCAACAAAGGCGATGCCGTGCGCCGTGCAAACGTCGCGAAGTTCAGGCGTCACCTCCTGCTGGTGGGCAAGGCTATAGTGCATCTGGTCTGCGACTATCGGGTGACGTGCCAAGGACAGCGCTGCCTGCCACGGCGCGTCAAACCAGGGCGCATGGATATATAACAAGTCAAGGTAATCCGTGCCGAGCCGCTTGAGCATGGCCTCCACCGCTGGCCGAGCCGTGCCATCTGCCACATGGTTCTTCCATAATTTGGAGGCAATAAAGATATCTTCACGGTCACCTGACTCTATAGCTCGTCCAACCACACGCTCGGCACCGCCGCCTGCGTACATCTCGGCAGTGTCGATATGGTTCTGGCCGAGGGATAGCGCATATTGCAGAGCTGCGACTTCTGCGTTTGTACCTGGCGAGAATAGCGGATAGTTACCAAAACCCCACGTACCGATGCCGATCGGGTGCAAGGGCTTGCCGGATTTGGTGTGAAGGCCTGTTACTGCAATATTCATACCAATCCCTTTTCGTGCAGTTTGCCGAGTAGCAGGTGAAAATAGACAAACCCCGCATATGGGTGCCACGCATCTGCCAGGGTCTTGAGCTCTTCGTAACCGGGCCTGGCGGAGAGCCCCAATAATTTCTGGATATTATTCTGGCCGCCAATGTCATCGCCGGGAAATATGTCCAGCCGACCCAGTCCACGCAGTAGCACGTATTCGGCCGACCAACGGCCAATGCCACGAATGGTTTGCAGCTTACTGAGCGCTTCTTCGTTACTGGCGTGTTCAAGCTCTTCGGGTTGCAACTCACCGCTGGCGATTGCATACGCGGCCGCCTTGGTAGCCCGGGCTTTCTGATAACTGAAGCCAAGTTTTCTGAAGTCTTCTTCGGGTATGTCAAGTACGTCTTCGGGCCTTGGAAAGGCGTGTGCGGTATCTTCACCGTCAGACAATCCGGGGCCGTACGTTTCGGCCAGGCGGTTTAGCAGCGTAATGCCCGCGTCGAGCGATATTTGCTGGCAGGAGATGGCGTTCACCAAGGCTTCAAATATAGTCGGGAAGCGGGGCGGCCGTACGCCGCGGAATTGTTCGACAAGCGGTTTGAGTTCCGGGCGCTTTGCCGCCAACACCTGAAAGGGTTGGACGTCAACGGCGAGCCCAAGCATTCTGTGCACGATCGCCTGTGCCGCCGTCTGCTGATCTAATGATAACTGCCCAGGGCTATGCAGCTTCACCGTTAGTTCGGTGGGGCTATTTTGGGACACAATAACTCGCACGGGAGCCCCGCGAAGCACAACTATCCGGGAGTACTCTCGGCCGTCCCAACGGTCGAGAGCATTCTTCTCCCGTCTGCGAAGTACCCACATCGTTAAATCTAACCGGAAGAGTGCCGCAACCGGTAGTGTCAGTGTAACCGCGTGCATGGTGCGCTACTTTTCCAGAAAATCTTTGAGCACGACGGCGTCGTTGTGCGCTTCGTCTTTGGCGCCGTAGACCAGCGTGGTGGCACCGGCTTTGAGCTCGGCCTGTAATTGGGCCAGGACTGCTTGATTGGCCTCGAGCTCTTTGTGGTAGCGCTGTTGGAATTCCGGCCATTTGGCCGGGTCATGCCCGAACCACTCGCGCAGTTCGGTACTCGGCGCGATGTCTTTCAGCCACAGGTCAATCTTGGCTTTTTCTTTGGTTAGACCGCGCGGCCAGAGCCGGTCGATAAGTATCCGTTTGCCATCCTCGGCTGACGGCTCCTCGTAAACCCGTTTGATGCGTACGTTCATACTAACCCTCCTTGTGCTCACTTAATCTGCGGCGTTTCGCTCTATAAAAGGCACGAAAGCCGCCCAAAACTTGTCGATACGACCTTTTGTTACCTGGTCGATCAGCTTTCCGCGGTCGTCGAATTTGTCCGCGGCAAACGTCAGGTAGAACTCGGGCTGTTGGAGCGCTGGCATATTTAAGAATGTCAGGACCTGCCGCAAGTGAAACACAGCGCTCACTGCGCCGAGCGAATAAGGGGACACACCGGCAATCGCGGCGGCCTTACCGGCCCACGGGCCGGTGCCGGGCGGCACCTGCGGGCGTGACACCCAGTCGAGGGCGTTTTTGAGCACCGGCGGGATGGAGCGGTTGTACTCAGGAGTGACAAAAAGTACCCCATCCGCCGGCTTAACCTGTGCTTTGAGCTCCAGCAAGAAATCCGGCTCGGGTAGCTCGTCATCCTGGTTATATATCGGCAGCTTGCTGACATCCGCGATTCTAAACTCAATGCCGCTTGGCGCCTGCTCGCCGAACGCTTTTAATAACTTCGTACTGAAGGACTCTTTCCGCAGACTGCCCGAGAAGGCCAAAACAACTTTGCTCATGGCTCTAATATCCTGCGAACTCTTCTGTCCGGATGTTGTCTTCGTTCACATTCAGGCTGACGAGGAGCTGGCGCATGGCTTTGACCATGCCTTCGGGCCCAGCCAGGTAGTAAATAGGCGCATTGAGGTCGGAGACGTGACGCTGGAGCATTGCCCCATCAACCCGGCCATGCTCACCGGTGGCCGCCTCTGGGGCCTCGTCGGTAACAACGGGCACATAGGTGAAGTTTGGGTTATCTTTGGCAAGTTGCTCAAAATCGGCTCTGAACGGGGCGTCTGTCAGGGTGCGGTTGGCATGCAGCAATAGCATCTTATGCCCCGTCTTATCGTGCGTTGCTTGGGAGACCATGCTGCGCACGGGGGTGACACCGATACCGCCAATAATGAATACGGCTGGCGTTGTTTCGGTTTTATGCAGCGTAAAGTCACCATACGGCGCATCCAACTTTACTTCTGTACCGATGGGCAGGTCGCGCAACACTCGCTTGAAGGCCGTATCACGCAGCCGGGTGGCAGCACCGATATGGTCCTCATAAGGGGCGGTGATGAACGAGAAGCCGCGGGTGTTGCCCTCTTCGTCTGTTTCCGGTGGGTTAATGAGTGTGTAGTCGGCAAACTGGCCGGCGCGATACTCAAAGCCTGCCGGCTTTTCGAAGTAAAATGCCATCGTGCCGTTAGCGACCTCTTCTTTTTTGATGAGTTTAACGTTTGTTACCATATGCAATCTCCTTTTCGCTTTCCCAATGTTCGCAATCGTTAATGCAATACGTTTCAACATGTTTTCTGATTTGACGGAAGAGCGGGGCGACGGTTTCTTTGTTGATAGCATAGATGCGCTCTTTGCCCTGCTGTGCGACCGTTACAAAATGACACTGCAAGAGGGGTTTGAGGCTGTGCGACACGGCCGATTGCTCAGCGTCCAGGGCTGTCGCGATAGACGACACGCTGTGCGGGCCTTCTATGTTGAGCAGCTGAAGAATCTTCACCCTTTGCTTATTACCTAATGTCATAAAAAAGTGATCAAATGAAGGGTATCTCATGGCTTTTTCCCAAGTACTGCAAAGGCGGCCTGCTGGATGTGCTCGGCGTCGAGGCCGAAGTAAGCAAGTAGCTCGTCCGGGTTGCCGGATTCGCCGAACCGGTCCTGCATGCCGATACGCTCTACCGGCACCGGTAGCTCTGTGCAGACTAGTTCGGTAATGACACTGCCCAGACCGCCGGCCATTTGCCCCTCTTCGGCCGTCACCGCGCAGCGGGTTTTGTCTACGCTGTTCAAAATAGTCTCTGTGTCGAGCGGCTTAATGGTTGGTACGTGCACCACTTCGGCGGAGATGCCGTTTTCGGCGAGCTTGGCAGCCGCTACGAGTGCGTGGTAGGTCATGGTACCGGTTGTGATGATGCTGACGTCGTTGCCTGGCCGGTACACATATGCCTTGCCAATCTCAAAGGGTGTATCTGTTGTCGTAACAATCGGCGTGGCTTCCCGGGCTAGCCGGATATAGTTGGGACGCTTGTCTATAGCCATTGCTCGAGTGGCTTTTTCGGCTTCAACGGCGTCACAGGGGGCGATGACGGCCATATTTGGTAGTACCCGCATAATGGCGATGTCTTCAAGCATTTGGTGTGTGGCGCCATCCGGTCCGACACTGACGCCAGCATGTGAGCCGACAATCTTGACCGGCTGGTCATTCAGACAGATCGTGGTCCGGATCTGCTCCCAGCACCGTCCCGGTGCAAACGCGGCGTAACTTGAAACAAAGGGGATTTGGCCTTGTGCCGCCAGCCCGGAGCCGACCGTTACGAGGTTTTGCTCGGCCACGCCGATTTGGATAAACCGTTCCGGGTATTTTCGGGCAAAATCACCCATATGGGTCGAGTCAGTTAAGTCGGCGCAGACGCCGACGATCCGCTCATCCTGGCCTACCGCTAACAGCCCCCGGCCAAAGCCTGCCCGGATCGCCTCGCGCTGTACATCACGTGATAAGTCCGCAAGCTGCATGTCCATTACGCGTCTCCCTCACTCTTAATTTTGCCCGCCAGGGTGCGCAGCTCCTTCAGGGCTTGCGTAGCCTGTTCATGGTCCGGCGGTACGCCGTGCCAGTGGAAGTCGTATTCCATAAAATCGACGCCTTTGCCAGGTATCGTGTACGACAATATGCAGACCGCCTTGTCCGAAACTGCCTTGGCCATGCTACAGGCATCGATCACTGCTCGTATGTTGTTTCCGTCGATCTCGATGACGTACCAGCCGAAGCTTTCCCACTTGGCCTTGAGGTCTCCCAGCGGCAGCACAACCTCTGTTGCACCGTCCAGCTGGATATTGTTGCGGTCAACGATGGCCGTGATGTTGTGCAGCCGATATTTCGCTGCCAGCATGATGGCCTCCCAGTTATTGCCCTCATCCAGCTCGCCGTCGCCGACGGTGACATACACCCAGCGGTGCGACTGTTTTTTAATCCGCATAGAGAGCGCCATACCGCAGGCCTGGCTGAGCCCGCAACCGAGCGGACCGCTGGTGTTTTCCAGCCCCGGCAATCGCGTGCGCTCCGGGTGGCCTTGCAGGCGCGAGCCGAGCTTGCGTAACGTCAGGAGCTCCTCGCGAGGGAAGTAACCGGCCTTCGCCATGGCCGCGTAACGCACTGGTACTGTATGGCCGTTGCTTTGCACTAGGACGTCGCGGTCTTCCCAATCGGGATTCTCAGGATCATGTCGCATGACCGCAAAATATAGGGCAGTATATACATCGGCTTGCCCCAGGGAACCGGCCGGATGACCGCTGCCGGCCTTCTCCAGCATCCTGATAATATCCTGCCGGATCTCGTCGGCTTTGAGTTCTAATTCCTCGATCGTGTACTTTTTTGTTGCAGCCATACCTGTTTCCCACTTATATGACAAATATATCATATGTTATGCTAGGCATATAGCTACAATCATAAGTACGATGAATAAGAAAAGGATGTTTGCAAATCATGGATGGTGACAGCATGCCGCTCGTGATAGTTATCACGCACGCGATAAATGCGTTTTGTATCCTGCTGCTTATCCGGAGCGGTCTGCATATCCTGGCCGACCATCCTTTCCTATACTGGACCGACAATACGCGGCGCGATAACTACTGGCTGAAGTTCGGTAAGAAAAAGATGCCAACTGACAAGCTCTGGACGGCGCACGATGAAGCAGAAGTATCCAGCCATGTCTATACCTTGCCAGGCGGCGGCCATCACGAGTTCGGCTCAGCCCGGAACTGGCACTTTGCAACCGCCACCATCTGGCTCATTACCGGATCCGTTTACTGGGGTTATATGTCCACGACCGGCGCGTGGCGCCGACTTATTCCAACCCATTGGAGCATTATCCCGGCGGCTTGGCACGACTTTACGGGCTATATCACATTTCATAGGCCGCCGCTCAGCGCGTTCCAGCCGTATGATCCATTGCAGCAGCTGACGTACGCCGGCGTTGCATTTTTACTGCCTACCCTTATGATCGTAACGGCACTGGCGATGAGTCCGGCGTTCATGAACCGCTTTCCGCGCTATATGCTGCTATTCGGCGGCCGACGGCAGGTAGCCCGCAGCCTGCACTTCGTCGGTATGCTGCTCTTTAGCGCGTTTGTTGTCATCCATATACTGATGGTCTCGCTCGTCTACTTCTCACGAAATGTACGGCTTATTACGTTTGGTAACACGAATGCAAAGCTGAGCTCGGCACTAACTGTCTTTATTGCCGGTATACTGTTGATCTTGATCTTCAACATTTTTGCCACTTATTTCACACTCCGTCACCGGGTCGGTATGCGTAAGGTTCTGGTTAGTATTTTCCAGCCGGTTGTCCATGGGGTCTTCGGCAGGCTTGCGCCACAAAAAACGTACCGAAAGCAGGATGTCTCAGATTTCTTCCGCATTAATGGCTACCCGCCTGAGACTGAAGAATTTTATAAGCTACGTGACAATGCCTACAAAGACTGGCGACTCAAGGTCGGCGGGATGGTGGAGCACGAGTTATCTTTAAGCCTTGATGAGCTCAAAGCGATGCCCAGAAAAGAGCAGATCACCAAACATATCTGTATCCAGGGATGGAGCGCGATTGGTGAATGGGGTGGTGTGCATATGAAGGAAATTATCGCTCGTTGCAAGCCGGACAAGCGTGCCAAGTACATAGTTTTTCATGCCTATGATGTGGACGCCAACGGTAAGCCATTTTACGAAGCACTACGGGTCTCTGACATGAAAGATCCACTGACAATCCTGGCCTACGAAATGAACTGGAAGCCTTTAAATCTTGAACACGGCGCGCCTCTCAGGCTGCGCTGCGAACGAAAACTTGGGTATAAGATGGTCAAGTACATCAAATCCATCGAGTTTGTTGAGGGCTTCAAACACATCGGTGAGGGTAGGGGCGGCTATCGTGAAGATAACGTCCTGTTCGATTGGGAAGCGTCAATATAAGCAAATGACAGGTATGAAGTTGAAACCGTTTACCCCAAAGAGGCGCCAGCGTCGGATATTCTCGCAGCTCTGGATGCTGGCACTTCAGTTTGTGCTCGGCATGCTACTCAATTTGATAGGCAATAGTACCCACGGGGTCTCCCATACTGCGTATACTGTGACACTCGTGGCGCATATCTTGAATGCCATCGGCCTGGTAGAGGGCGGTGTGTATATTGCCTTGAAAGAAAGGAGTAGCCTCTCCTGGCGGGCGGCAGTGGCAATAAGTGTCACCTTTTGTGGTGGGGTATTGGCCGTACTCACTGGGCAAGACTTGTGGTCGTTCGTTATGGCCTGCGGGTTCCTAACCTCGTCGTGGTTATATGTCGTACTTTACGTGCATGCTGACCGTGCATCCCGCAGCCTTACAAAATCCTGACGAGCCCCACCCCCTTATGGCTCGCCTTGCCCTTCCTAGTTTGCCGTGTGGGCTTCTCGTAAGTCACCTTTTAAGTTCGTGAGTTCTTACAGCAAGCTCACCAAAACAAGGGCCCGACGAAAGTCGGGCTTTTATTTTGGTTATTTTTCAGTGAATCGAGCTAAAGGGAGTTCGCTATTTGCGCGCTCAGCGCAAATATATGCCAGTCCGACTCGCTCATCAAATAAGGTAAAAGCGAGCCGGCGCGAAGCTATATTCTCCGTGAGGTCACCATTTTGAATAACAGATAAGGAAACGTTTGTTTTTTGCAATGTTTTTCTTCCATCATTGTATAATAATTTTATGAGCCGTGTAGTATATATAGGCGGGTTGGATAACAGTACGAGAAACGCCCAAGGCGTAGCTTCGGCTCTTGAAGAGTACTATAGAAGTTGAAGCCTTTACTTTAAGGCAAGCTTGGGTGGCTTCCCGTGAGCTTTATTCAGCTGTAGACGAAGCTGATGTTGTCACGCACTCGATTGGTATGGCGGCTATTTGGGGCGTCTCCGCGAATCGAATTGTAGCCTTTGCACCGCCCTTCCAGTATCCTCCAAACGAATCAGTAGTGAGTTCCGTTAATCCTGACCCAAGGGAACACCCATTCGATGACGACCCGGATGCTGTAAATATAGCAATCGCAGCGGGCCGACACGGTATTCCAGTTTCTCTGGTTATTCCTAGAGACGATGAATATTATCAGTTGACCAGCCAACGGGAGATCACAGCAAGAGCTGCTGGGATTAACATTTTGCGAATATTAGGTACGCATTATGATTTTGCTTCCCATCCGGCTGAAGCACTGCTGCAGTCTGGTTTTAAGGATTTAATTTCGAAGCAGCGATAGTATTCGTCATTGTCAATGTCCAGCTTTTCAAGCTTAGCATTTAGCCGTTCTGTGCTTGGCCGAAAGGTTCTCCACATTTGGGATGTAGAGGTCATCAGATAAAGCACTACCTCTTGCGCGGGTGCTTTTGCGCAGCAAAAGTCGAACTCCGAAGGAGTGCGCTAATCAAGGCGACGGCGCAGAAGGTCTGCTTAAATTGCAGGACTTTTACTTGACATTAAATTGAACATGTACTAACATTAAATTAACAATAAATTGAGAATATGCATATTTAAATTAACCTTAAATTAAATAGATTAGGAAAGCAAAAATGATTGCTAAAAATGATGTCATCAACACTATCCAGATTTTAGGAGAGGATTTAAAGAAATTTAAAGCCGGTGACATCCTGGCGCATAACCAGCTCGACATAACCCCACAATACCTCTCTACTATTTTACGAGAAATGGTTGCAGCGGGTAATCTCCTCAAAGAGGGCGGCGGTAGGTATACGACATATCTATTACCGAAATACGCAGACCTTCTTAGTAATTCTTATCATAAGAAGGTCAAGAATGGCCAGCAAGATGAATTTGAGATATCACAGGAAATCATACGTACAACCCGTTTTCTACAGCTTCTAAAACCAAACCTCAAAAGAATTTTTGACTACGCATTCACCGAAATGCTCAATAATGCCTTTGAGCACTCTCAGTCAAAGTTCGTATCTATAGAAGTACTCAAGAGTGGAGATAATCTAATCTTTACAATTATAGATAATGGAGTTGGAGTATATAAGAATGTTCAAGCGAAGAAGCACTTGGCTTCAGAGCTAGAGGCAATGCAGGAAATTTTGAAAGGTAAAACTACTACTATGCCTACAGAGCACTCCGGAGAAGGCATTTTCTTTACTTCCAAGGTAAGCGATGTCTTTATTCTCGAGAGCTATGGGTTGAAGCTTAGAGTCGATAATCTTATCCAAGATATCTTCTATGAAGAGGTCTCTGACAAATTTCATGGAACGAAGGTAACCTTTATTGTCGCTCTTGATAGTACGAGAACTACAGACGGGGTATTTTTGCAATATGTACGCGACCCAGAAGAAGGAGATTTCGATAAAACAGTTATCAGAGTGAAGCTATATGTCGGTGGCTCTATTTATATATCGCGTTCGCAGGCGCGGCGGATTATGGATGGCCTGGCCGACAAGTTTAAGACGATTATTCTAGACTTTGATAAAGTTTCCACCGTCGGTCAGGCTTTTGCTGATGAGGTTTTTAGAGTTTTTAAGATTAAGCACCCAGAAATTGAAGTGATTCCTATCAATGCCAATGAAGCGATTACATTTATGATTGATAGGGTAGCCAAACCATCCGCTTAAAGTCAGGGTAGCCTTAATATCCGTAGCCGATATCCAATATCACGTGACTCGACGCGCAGGCTGAGCATCACAGCCGTCCCTTCCGTCTCTTCTATTATAGAGTACGAACTACCTAGTGTCGGCTCCGATGGTCAGTAATCAGGTATAACTTTTAAGGCGCCTTACGCATGTCGGGAGGATTGGACATATCTCTTAACTGCATTCATGCTCGTGTCTTGCGTTGATCCCATAATTGAATCCGATTCTTTGTCCGTTACGTATCTCGTGACCCTCTATGTGCGCCTGAGGAGGAAATTTTTGTCCGCCAAAAAGTCCTATCATCGTTATGCCGACTCCCTGCGACGTAAAAACAAGCGCGATAGTTCCAAGGGTCTGCAGCTGCTCGGTATAATGTCCTTTCCATCCCTGCACTCGTCTTTCTACCTCATATGTCAGCCTTTCGCCGCGGACTGAGGTTATGTCGTCAGGGTCTATGGACGGTTCACTTTGGGCAATGACTTCTACAATATTCCGTGGTAGATCGGCAGTCGGATAATCAGTTATCCTCCAATATGGATTTCCGGCGTGCTCCTGGTAACTGTTATGGTATGGCAGAAGCTCAGGATATTTCGTCAGGAAATACTTCTGGAAGAGCCCGTAATACTGCTCGTTGAGCGCGCCATCTTTAATCACCCTTGTTACGGGGTCATGCGATGCTCTGGTATGGTTGAGCCCCCCAAGGAATGCCTCACGTGATGCTACTTGCCTTGTATCTTCGCCGCTAAAGACAATTATATGTGACGCCGGGAGGTCCTTCATTGCTGTACTTTTATTCTGATCGAATGTATAGCCGTGATGATACACCGTTCGTCCTTTTTCGTTGAAGTGCGAAAAGAACTTCTGTTTTTCTGGGTTTGCTAGGACATGAATATTTCCAAATGACGCACCAAGCTCCTCAAGTTTTTCGGTAGCACCTTCTAGGAGCGGGGCATCTTTGTCGAGTGGAACAGAATCGCCATTACGAAGTATTTCATCGAGGCCGACATTATGCGCCGCGGGATCATGCCTCCATACGTGCATCTCCGAGATTCTTGTTTCTAAAAAAGCCATGTACGCGACTATAGCACGCAATTGCGCTGAGGCAGTATTACCGCGCCTTGGATTGTAGGGCGCTTTTCG
>Ga0070658_10004827_pt1 | contig 10982 bp, 8 predicted proteins | sample KBSC13metaG_FD_64664 | JGI IMG/M metagenome (GOLD analysis project Ga0070658, IMG submission 64664) | Corn rhizosphere microbial communities from Kellogg Biological Station, Michigan, USA - KBS C1-3 metaG | ecosystem: Host-associated > Plants > Roots > Rhizosphere > Soil ... | reverse complement strand
TTCGACGGTCTCGCAGGACTTGTCGAAGACGCGCATGTAGGAGACGGGGCCGCTGGCCCGCGAATGCGTGCCGCGCACGAATGCGCCTTCCGGGCGGATGGAGGAAAAGTCGTAGCCCACGCCGCCGCCGCGGCGCATGGTCTCGGCCGCCTCCGCGAGCGCCGTGTAGATGCCCGGCTTGCCGTCGACCACTTCGGTGATCGAGTCGCCGACCGGCTGCACGAAGCAATTGATCAACGTCGCGGTGAGCGAGGTGCCGGCAGCGGAATTGATGCGGCCCGCGGGAATGAAGCCGTGCTCCTGCGCCTCGACGAACCTCGCTTCCCATTGCGCGCGTCTGGCTTCCGGCTCGACCGAGGCGAGGGCACGGGCTACGCGCGCCCGCACTTCGGCGGTGGTGCGCTCGCCGCCCTTCGCGTATTTCTCGATCAGGACCTCGTCCGAGATCGGCTGGGGTGCCAGGCTGGCCGCGCTTGCGGGGCGGCGGGGAGGTCGGGTGGTTTGTGCCATATGATTTAGTGTGCTCCGCGGACGTTACGTTGCCAATTCACGCGGTATTGCAACCTACCCAGATTGAGGTGTTTCGACATGGATCAAGAGATCGCCACGTTGGCCGGCGGCTGCTTCTGGTGCCTCGAGGCCGTGTTCGACCAGCTGAAGGGCGTTCAGTCGGTCGAGTCCGGCTACATGGGCGGCAAGAACCCGAACCCTTCCTACGACGATGTGTGCTCGGGCCGCACGGGGCACGCTGAAGTCGTGCGGGTCGCGTTCGACCCCTCGCAGCTTTCGTTCGCGGACCTGCTCGGCGTGTTCTTCACGATCCACGATCCCACGACGCTCAACCGCCAGGGCAACGACGTGGGCACGCAATACCGCTCGGCCATTTTTTATCATTCCGAGGAGCAGAAGCGCGTCGCCGAGGATCTCGTCAAACGCCTGGGCGCGGAAAAGCTCTGGAAGGATCCCATCGTCACCGAGATCGCCCCCGCCTCCGAGTTCTACGAAGCCGAGGACTATCACCAGGAGTACTTCGAGCGCGTGGGCGGCTCCAATCCCTACTGCAGTTTCGTGATCGAGCCGAAGGTCGCGAAGTTCAGGAAGAAGTACTTCGACAGGTTGAAAAAATAATTGGGGTCGTACCCCAATTAAGTTAATCGCGCGTCCCGCGCGGCAGACTGCCGAATTAACTTAATTGGGGTACGACCCCCATTATTTTTTACTGCGCGCTGGCTCCTCCAGCCTCGGTAGGCCGGATCAGCTCCGCATAGTTGAACATGGGCAGCGGCGGCGGCAGCTTCAGCTGCTCAGCCACGTCCATGCGAACCTGCAGCGAGAATCGGGTGAGGGTCTCGACGGGGATCTTGGCGGGCGGGACCTTCTGCACCAGGATCTGCTCGGCCTTGTACGCGGTGAACTGGCCGATGGAGTGGTAGCGGCTGACCAGCCCGGTGAGCGCGCCGGCTTCCATCAGCTGCTCGGTCGCGGCGAAGGTGGGCAGGCGCTCGGCCATGGCGGCGGGGATGATGATGCTCTTGGCCTGCGAGCCGAGGTACGTATCCGGCGGCAGGTAGAGCCAGTCCACTTTCTGCTGCTTGAGCTCGTGGATCATCTCGGGCGCGCCTTCGGCCGTGACGCGCTTCTGCGGATCGAGCTTGAAGGGCTTGGCGATCACCGTGAATCCGAGGCGCTTCGAGACCTCGCGCACCTCGTCGACCACCACCACCGAGTTCTGCTCGGTCGGCGTGTAGATGATCCCGATCGACTTGAACGGCCGGTACGAGGCCATCGCGCGGATCTGCGCCTCGGTGGGCGCCACGTGGAAGACGCCCGTCACGTTGCGCCGCGAGGACTTGAGGTCCGGGACGATCTTCGCGAGCACCGGCGCGGCCACCAGCGTGAAGACCACCGGGATGTCGGTGATATGCGTGCTGGGGTCGTACGCGTCGTAAGTGCCGACCACGCCGAGCGTGACCGGGGTGCCCCACGTGTAGACCAGGTCCGGACGCGTGCGCTTGATCTCCTCGAGGAAGCCGGGCATGCGCGACGGGTCGCGATTGAGGTCGCGGAACGTGTACTGCACCGGGATGCGGCGCGACGCGAAGTAATCCTGGAAGCCGCGCTCCACGTCCGTCGGGCCGCGCAGCGTGATCATGTAGATGCGGTACGGCCGCGCCGGCACCTGCGCCAGGCCGTCGGCGGCGAGCAGCCCCATGAGCGCGAGAAGGACGACGAGGATGCGAAACATCTTCATGGGCTGGCCACCGCGGTCTGTTGCCAATCGAGCCCGCGCGTCGCGATCGTGAAGGCGATGCCGCACACGAGGACCAGCGCGCTGATGGCGATGAACGCACCCTGGTAGCCCCAGAGCACGACGAGGATCGAGGCCATCAGCGGGCCCAGCGCGTTACCCAGCCGCTCGAGCAGGCGATAGACGCCGTACACCGCGTCGTGGCCGTAGATGCGGATCTCCTCCTGGCAATGCTCGGCCACGAGCGCGCTCTGCGCCGCGATCGAGAGCGCCTGTCCGAGGCCCAGCAGGAAGACCACGCCGAAGAGCACGAGGAAGCTGTCGGACAGCAGCAGCAGCAAGCCGCTCAAGCCCGAGATGATGAGGCCGACGGACACGTAACGGTCGCGCCGCATGCTGCTGTCCGAAAGGCTCGCCGAGAGCGGCACGATCAGCACCATCATCACGGCGTACACCATCAGCATGCGTCCGGCCATGGCCGAGGTGTTGCCGATGGACACGATGTAGAGCGGCACGAGGTAGAAGCACACGCCGGTGAGGATCACCTTCGCGGGCATGGCGGCCAGGCCCGTGAGCGTCATGAAGCGGCGATTGAGCATGAGTGCCACGATCTCGCGCAGGCGCGGACCCCGCGCGGGCTTCGTGGTCGACACCGCACGCATCTCCGTGGTCGGCAGCCGCGCGATCGTGAGCAGCGACAGCATCGCCATGATCGCGGAGACCCCGAAGGAGAGCCGGTAGCCGATGTTGTCCGCGAGGATGCCGCCGATGGACGGGCCGCAGACGGTCGCCACCATGATCGCGCCGATGAAGAGCGCGAAGCCCTGCGCCCGGTTGTTCTGCCCGGTGCGATCGAGAACGTAGCCCTGGGCCGCGACGAACACCATCGCGTAACCCAGCGCGCACAGCGAGCGCCACAACAGCAGGTCGTAGAGGTTGAAGGCGAGCGCGGTCGCCGCGAAGCCGACGGTGGCGATCGAGGCGCCGATCAGCATGGCGCGGCGGCGGCCCACACGCTCGCTCCAGCTGCCGAGGTACGGTTGCCCCAGCGCCACGATCAGCATGAACAGCATGATCGGCAGGCCGATCACCACCTGCGGCGAGAAGCCCGGGATCGCGACCAGCAGCTGGTTCACGTAGCTGGGCAGGTACGAGCGCGTCATCTCCTCGGCGAGGATGAAGGCGAAGAGCGGGGCGCGGATGCGATTGAGGTTCATCTCGTCGCCTTCCACGCTCGCCGAGGCGGAGCCGAAGCGGAAGCGACTGCGGATGCTCTCGAGCTGCGCCATCGCGGGCTTGAGCGCCTCGCGCCGCGCGCCCAGCGCCGCGCGCAGCTTGTCGTCGAGCTCGCCCACCAGGAACTCGTAGCGCACGTTCAGGTGGTCGATCGCGGCGTCGATGCGGCGCAGCAGCCGGCCGATCTCGTCATTGGCACGGATGCGCGCCGTGGCCGTGAAGTCGCCGGAGCGCATGCGCTCGACCTGGTGCGCGAATTCGCCGAGGCCGGAGGCGAGCCGCGCGCCCGCCATGAAGTTCAGCAATTCCAGGGTGAAGAAGAGCGACACCACGAGCACCACGAGCACGTCCAGCAGCAGCTCGAGCAGCACGTTGTCCACGAATTTCGAATCGATGCCGATGTGCAGCATGCCCAGCGGCTTGTCGTTCGCGGAGATCGGCATGGAGACGAAGTACTGCTGCCCGACCTTGGAGGCCTTCCACGAGGCCGAGGGATCGAGTCCCACCGCGAGCGTCACCGGCGAGCGGAAGTATTCGCGGGTGCCCTGGGGCTCCTTGCCGCGATGGAAGAGCAGCTGCCCGTCGAGGTCCGTGACGGCGGCGTAGTTGAACTCGGGGTTCTCCTCGAAGACCTCGCCGAAGGTCTGCTCGACGCCATAGAGCTCCGCGAAGGGCACGCCGTAGCCGATGGCCTTCAGCATGAGCGCCCGTACGGAGTTCGCGACCGTGGCGGCCTTGTGCTGCGTCTCCGGCACCAGCTCGCGATCGAACACGCGGTGCGAGAAATACGACACCACGGCGAGCGCGATCACCACGCACACCATGATGACGCCCGCCAGACGCCAGTAGATTCGCCAGAGATAATTCTTTTCCAGCATGGCGCTATGAGGCCGAATCGAGCTTGGCCCGCAAGTCGTCGAGCGACTTGTTGGCCTCCTTGAGCGAGGCTCTCAGGTGCCCGATGGCGGTGTCGAAAGCGGAACCGGCGGTGGTCGGTTGCGGACCGCGGTCCTCGAGATGGGTGGCGGCGGCTTCCAGCGTGCGCAGGTCCCGCTCGAAACGGCGGATGACCACCACGAGGGCCAGCGGCGCCACGATGGCGATGCCGATGAAGGAGGCGAGTGCCGCCAGCAGGATCTCGCGTCCCGCGGTGGCGGCGGCGCGCTCCACTTCCTCGCGCGAATAGCGCAATGCGAGATAGCCCACGGTGAGGTCGAACGCGTTCTTCAGCGAGATGCCGGCCACGTATTCGTCGGTCTCGTCGGTGGCCCACTCGGTCGTCTTCGAGCGCTCCGCCGCGAGCACCCACGGGTTCGGGATCTTCTGCCCGATGCGCGCGCGGTCGGTGCTGTAGATGACCTGGCCGCTGGTGTCGAAGACGTCGATGCCGCGCACGAGGCGATCGCTCGACTTCTCGCGCTGCATGAGCTGGGTGAGCTGCTGCAGCTCGGTGAACTGCATGCCGATCGCGAGCGAGGCCTGGACGCTGTTCTCGATGTTGCGCCCGACCACCAGCACGCGCGACTTCACGATGTTGCTGATGGTGCTCTTGTACTTGAAGTAGTTCAGAAATGCGGCCATGCCGACGGCGAAGAAGCTCACCGCCAGCGCAACCAGAATGAACCGCACTCGTATGGTGCCCATCCCCCGGCCTTCGCACCCCTTTATTGGTTCGGCGGATGGTAGCACGGTCCCTGCGAAAAGTCCTAAAGTTTCATCTGTAAGTCTTTGTCCATGAGTGGTTTTTTCGATACGCCGCGGGCGGCGATTGTGGTAGCGTAAGTTGCCATATGAACGACGACGCCAATGTCCTTGCCCACGGCGGCCCGGGACGCCCGCTCGATCCCACGGTCTCGGACCGCGCGGAGGACCTCGCACTGGGGCCGTTGAGGCGCGCCATCCCGAAGAAGCCCGAGGCGCGGGACGTGTCGCTCCCGCCCGGTTTTCGCCTGCACGAGTACCGGATCGACGCGATCCTGGGCCAGGGCGGCTTCGGAATCGCCTATGCGGCCACGGACGTGAACCTCAACGCGAGCGTGGTCATCAAGGAGTACCTGCCGGAGGGCTTCGCCTACCGCGCCGAGGATTACACCGTCTCCGCGCGCACCGACGAGGACCAGGACTTCTACCAGTCGGGCCTCGACAGCTTCCTCGTGGAAGCGAGGACGCTGGCGACTTTCCGCCACCCCAACATCGTGCGCGTGGCGCGCTTCTTCGAGGCGAACCGCACCGCCTACATGGTGCTCGAGTTCGAGCGCGGGCAGTCCCTCAAGCAATGGCGCGCCAAGCGCGGATTTGTGCCCGAGAACGCCATCGTCGAGCTGCTGGCGCCGCTCCTGGACGGCCTCGCCGCCGTCCACCAGGCCGGCTACCTGCACCGCGACATCAAGCCCGACAACGTCTATGTGCGCGACGAGGACGGCAGCCTGGTGCTGCTGGATTTCGGCTCGGCCCGCCAGACCGCGAGCGAGAAGCAGGACGCGGGCACCGTCGTGACACCGGGCTACGGGCCCATCGAGCAGTACGCGGGCGGCGGCCGCCAGGGCCCTTGGACGGACATCTATTCGCTCGGCGCCACGCTTTTCTGGCTCGTGACCGGCAAGAAGCCGGTGGATGCGCCCGCCCGACTCGCCGACCCGGATCCGCAACCGCGCGCCGAAGAGGTCTGCCGCGGCCGCTACTCGCCCGAATTCCTGCGCGCCATCGACTGGGCGCTGCGCATGCATCCGTCCAACCGGCCGCAGGACGTGGCGCAATTCCGCTCGGCGCTATTCGCCAAGCACGCTGCCGTGCTCGGCCTGCGCGAGGCGCTGTCCAGCCAGGACGAAGACGGCGGCGCCACCTCGGAGAGCTGGGCCGCCACGCTGCGCTCGCCGCAGCTCGTGCGCCGTCGCGCCTCGCGCTTCTTCCGCGCGCTGAAGCGTCCCGGCTCGTGGCCCATCGCGGTGAAGATGACCCTCGCCATGGTGGGCACCGCGTTGCTGCCGATGATGATCACGGCGTACTACAACCTCGACCGCACCCAGGAGCACGTGGCGGCCGTCGAGCGCCGCAACCTCGAGCAGCTGGCGCAGAGCACGGCGGGGCGCATCTCGCAGCTGCTGCTGGACAGCCGCAAGCTCGCGGACTACGTCGGCACCGACGACGATTTCGTGGTGTACCTCTCCCACCCCACGCCGCAGGGAACGCACGCCACGCTCGTGAAGCTGCAGGGGCTCGTGAAGGCGAACCGGGATTTGCAGCACGCCATGGTCATGGACACCGCCGGCAACGCGCTCGTGTCCACCGATCCGCAGGTGATGGGCAAGAATTTCAAATTCCGCGAGTACTGGAAGCGCGCGATGGAGGGCCAGTCGCACATGACGGGCATCATCGTGGGCTCGGTCGCCGGCGCCGCGGGCGTCTACTATTCGCGCCCGGTGCTCGCCGAGGGCAAGGTGATCGGCGCGGTGGTGCTTCGTATCCTCGCCGATCCCGTCGGGCGCATCCTCGCCGCGGCGAAGAAGGGTGACGAGCGCACGCCGTTCCTCATCGACGGCGACGGCGTCGTCGTCTGGCATCCCGACGAGCGCGTGATGTTCTCCAGCCTCGTGCCGATCGCCGGCGACAAGCTCGCCGAGATCGTGGCCGACCAGCGCTTCCGGCGGCAGGCGATCGAATCGCTCGGCCAGACGCACCTGGCGCAGGCGATGATCGGCGCGAAGGAGCCGGGCAACGTGAGCTATTTCTCGAAGACCGCGAATCGCCCCGAGATCGCGGGCTTCGCCGCCGTCCCCGGGACCGATTGGGTCGTGGGCGTCTCCGAGTCGCGCGAGTATTTCACCGCACCCATCGAGAGGCTCTTCCACAACGTGCTCTGGAGCGTGGTGCTGGTGGGCGCGTTGTTCGTGCTGATCGCGATCGTCTTCGCGCGCTCGATCGTGCGCCCCATCGAGCAGCTCACCGACGGCGCGCACGCGCTCAAGCGGGGCGACTTCGCCAACGCGAACATCCCGGTGCGCTCCGACGACGAGGTGGGACAGCTGGCACGCACCTTCAACGTGATGATCGACGTCCTGCGGCAGCGCGAGCGCGAGCGCAACGGGCGGCGTGCCGTGGCCCTCGGCTACGAGAAGGACCGCAAGAAGTGAGCGCACGGCCACGACCCGCGCCGCTGCGCCGCAAGCGCCCGCGCCACGAGCCGGACTGGGAACCGCCGATCTCCTCGCCGCGCCGTCCCCTGGAGACCTGGGACGAGTACATGGCGATGGCCAAGCGCATCATCGCGCGCTTCGACCACCAGTTCGAGCTGCATCACTTCGACTACATCCATCCGGTGAAGCTGCAGAAGTGCTCGCCGCGCTTTCGCAAGCCGTATCCCGTGAAGGTCGCCTATACCGAATGGGGCGACCGCTCGAATCCCACGGTCGTGTGCTGCGGCGGGGTCGCCAACACGGCGATGCGCTTCAGCTATCTCGCCGCGGACCTGCAGAGCCATTTCCACGTGATCTGCATGGATTGGGTGGGACGCGGCCGCTCGGGCTGGATGGCCGACCAGTCGGATTACTCGCTCGCCACCTACACCGAGCAGCTGCGGCAGATGATCGAGCACCTGCAGTGCGGCCCGGTCGTCGTGCTCGGCTCCTCCATGGGCGGCAGCACCGCGATCGAGCTCGCCGCGCGCTATCCCCAGCTCGTGAGCCGTCTCATCCTCAACGACATCGGGCCTTTCATCCCGGGGCCGCGGCGCAAGCGGCGCTCCGAGACGCTCGCGCGCCATTACGTCTTCCGCGATCCCTCGGACCTGCTGCGCAAGATCGGCGCCTCGCAGAAGAACGACGGACCCATCTCCGACGACATCCGCTTCAACGTGACCTTCCACCAGACCAAGTGGTCCGACGAAGAGAGCGGCCGCGTCTATCGCCACGACGTGCGCGCGCTCCAGGCTTACCGCGCCTCCGCGCAGCACAGCCTCGACCAGTGGAACCTATGGAAGCGGGTGAAGTGCCCGATCCTCTCGGTGCACGGCATGATCTCGGACGCGCTGCTCCCGGCGACGATCAAGCGCATGCGCATGAAGCACCAGGTCTCGGTGATGCACGTGCCCGACACCGGCCACACGCCGGTTCTCTCGGATCGCAACCAGAACTGGTTCATCCACGAGTGGCTGATGGGGCGCATGGCGTCGCCCGAATGGACCGTGCTGCACGCCAAGCCGCGCGAGGGCGAGTCCGAGGCCCCGCCGAAGGAACGGGCGCGGCAGAAGCCGCGCCTGGTCACCGCCTAGGGGTCTTCCCTAGATCTGGTTGGGCCGGCGCACGCGCACCGAAGGCATCTGCGCGCCGGGGCCCACGACGAATTCGACGATCTCGCCATTGCCCACCTGCATGCGGCCCTGGCCACCCAGCAGGCTATTGAACACGCGCCCCACGCCCTTGCTGCTCACCACCAGCGGACGCCGGTCGAGGTAGGGGCCGAGCGCTTCGAGCGCGCGGGTGCAGCGCTCGCGGAATTCTTCTTCGGACTCGCCGCCCGGCGGGGTGAGGCCCGAGGCCAGCAGCTCCTCGGTCTCGGTCACGGTGCGGTGGTTCCACTGTCCCAGCCGCCGCTCGTTCAGCAGCGGGTCGATTTCAACTGGAACATTGCCCAGCACGCCCGAGATGATCGACGCGGTCTGGCGTGTGCGGATGAGTCCCGCGGTGACGATGACGCCCACGCGAAGGTTCATGCGCTCGATCTGCTTGGCGAGGAGATACGACTGGTCGCAGCCGAGGTCCATCATCGGCAGGTCCAGGTCCCCGCCGCAACGGTAGCCGCGGAAGTTGGGCTCCGTCACGCCGTGGCGGACGAAGTACAGCGTGAACGGTCTGTCGGCTTGATATGACATGCGTTAATTGTTTTTCGGACGCACCTCTCCTGGCGCGGAAGCCCAATCTAGGGAGAGCGCGTCGAGCGGTCAAATTACAGGGGTAAACGGGACGGCCCGGTAGAATCGCGCTTCCATGCCCGCGCTTCGCCTCCTCCGCATCGTCGATACGATCGGCCGATACGGCCTGGACGAGTTCCTGCCGCGCCGCGGCGGCGCGCTCCTCCGATTTCCGCTCCGCAGCGGCTATTTCTGGGCCGATCGCTCGCGCCCGCGTGCCGTGCGCCTGCGCCTGGCGCTCGAGTCGCTCGGGCCGATCTTCGTGAAGTTCGGCCAGCTGCTCTCGGTGCGGCCGGACCTCGTGCCCGAGGACATCGTGCTCGAGCTCTCGAAGCTGCAGGACAAGGTGCCGCCCGTCCCCTGGGAGTCGGTTGCCGCAACGCTCGATCGCGCGTATGGCCGGCCGCACCAGGAAGTCTTCGCGACGTTCGACCGAGTCCCCATCGCGAGCGCCTCGGTGGCGCAGGTGCATTTCGCCACGCTGCCGGACGGGCGCGAGGTCGCCGTGAAGATCCTGCGCCCCGGCATCGCGGCCACGATCGCCCACGACGTGGGCCTGCTCTACGCGATCGCGGGTCTCGTGGCACGCATGCCCGACGGACGGCGGCTGCGGCCGCGCGAAGTGGTGGCGGAGTTCGAGCACACCATCGGCGACGAGCTGGACCTCACGCGCGAAGCGGCGAACGCGAGCCAGCTGCGGCGCAACTTCATCGACCGGCGCCTGCTCATCGTCCCCGAGGTGTACTGGGACTGGTGCAACCGCGACGTGATGGTGATGGAGCGCATCGACGGCATCCCGGTGAACGCCGTCGAGAGACTGCGCGCCGAAGGCATCGACATCCCGCGGCTCGCGCGCGATGGCGTCGAGATTTTCTTCACGCAGGTTTTCCGCGACGGCTTCTTCCACGCGGACATGCATCCGGGAAACATCTTCGTCTCGCGCGACGGCCGCTACTGCGGGGTGGATTTCGGGATCATGGGCACGCTGTCGGACGAGGACAAGAATTACCTCGCCACGAACTTCATGGCGTTCTTCCATCGCGACTATCACCGCGTCGCGGTGGCGCATCTCGAGGCCGGGTGGGTGCCGCCGGGCACGCGCGTGGACGAGTTCGAGGGCGCGATCCGCTCGGTGTGCGAGCCGATCTTCGACAGGCCGCTGAAGGAAATCTATTTCGGGCGGCTGCTCATGCGGCTCTTCGAGGTCTCGCGCCGTTTCCAGATGGAAGTGCAGCCGCAGCTGGTGCTGCTGCAGAAGACGCTGCTGCAGATCGAGGGGCTCGGCCGCCAGCTCGATCCGGACCTCGATTTGAGGCGCACCGCGCAGCCGATCCTCGAGCGCTGGATGAACGAGCAGATCGGGTGGCGAGCGCTGGTGCGTTCGCTGCGCGAGGAGGCGCCGCTTTGGGCGCGTACGATTCCGCAGCTCCCGCGGCTCGTGCATCGGCTGGTGGCGGACGACCCGACCCGCGGCGTGCAGGTGGCGCTGGCGAGGATCGAGGCCGCGCAGGACCGGCAGGCGCGGGCGATGTGGGCGATCGTGGTGCTGCTCGCTGCGCTGCTCCTGGTGGCGCTGCTCGCGCGCTAGGGCGG
>Ga0070658_10004824_pt1 | contig 10985 bp, 11 predicted proteins | sample KBSC13metaG_FD_64664 | JGI IMG/M metagenome (GOLD analysis project Ga0070658, IMG submission 64664) | Corn rhizosphere microbial communities from Kellogg Biological Station, Michigan, USA - KBS C1-3 metaG | ecosystem: Host-associated > Plants > Roots > Rhizosphere > Soil ... | reverse complement strand
CTCTCAGCGATGTCGTTACCGATTTATGCCTGACATTGGCTTTCCCAATCTACCTGCTGAGTACTTTTTCTATTCGAATAGCCACAGTAGGGTTGTGGCTATTCTTTGCGGCACAATGGATCAACATGTGTTTGGTTAGCCGCCCTCCAACTCTAATTTCTCCGCTAGACGGTGTTCATGGAAATGTTCTCTTTCTCGCAATTGTTTTAGTTACGTTTGCCGATTTCAGAAGATTGTCCAATTCGGTCCAGATTAACCAAACAAGCGCTAAATGAGTGACATTGAGATGTTTGTCTTACAGCGCTTGACTATAGACAACCACTTCACCGGCAAAGAACGTGACACCGAATCCGGCCTCGATTACTTCGGAGCAAGGTACTACGCGTCGAGCATGGGCCGGTTCTCCAGCCCCGATCCGCAGGGAAATTCGTATGCTGATTTCTCGAATCCGCAGAGTTGGAACATGTACGCATACGTTATGAACAACCCTCTCAAATACACCGATCCAACCGGTATGTATTGCGACTATAGCGATCACAACGATCCTTCAAGCGGGTTTGATCCGTCACAGTTTGACTACAACTCTAATTCCGGTGAATGTGGCACGAATGGTGGGCAATGGGTCAACGATGCTTATACGCATGGTGGCTTTGACGATGCCGGACGCCCTCAGGAGGCCATCTCAGCGAACGTCAATACAAGTACGACGCCACAACCCACGGCGAATGAAGCGTTGAATGATCTCACAACTACGATTCCAGGATTGGAGTATGACGTGCTTGGACGCTTGTTGCCGAGAAGCATTGGAGGAAATCAAAACTCCTTCTATACACCGGACCCTTTCATTCTGTTTGGAACCCATTCGTGCGGTCCTGGTGGCGGCAATACTTCTGCGGGCGGACTTGATCCTGCCTGTCAAGTACATGACAAATGCTACGGGGCTGCACCCGGTGGAGGCATCAGCGCAGGAAACAACGTCAATCCATTGACTCCTATGACAGCTGGCCAGGCAACCCAAGCGCAACAATGCAATCAAGCTCTCTACGATGCTGCGCGGAATCATCCAGACGCTCCGGGGTCTAAAGCTGTGCAGTGGTGGATGGTATATGGAAGCCATCTACCAGGCGGAGCATACATCCTCTTCCCGGGGACGGAGGCTAAACCATGGTAAGCGGACCAAAGCGAAGTCTTCGTCTGGTGCTGGGCGTGTTCATTACCGTGATGATCTTGGCCGCGATCTATAAAATTACTTGGCTGTTGCTGGGAGCGATAACGTCCGGGGTCAAACCACGTTCGGTATTCGATGTAGCAAATCTAGTCGAAGGACCAGCATATCTGGCTGCTGCTCTGGCAGCTTGGAAACGACCGTGGATTGCCGAAACTGTTGCAGTTCTCAGTCTAATCGTGATTCTTTTGAGCTTCGGCCCGCTGACAACAGGACCTGTACAGAGGGCATTCTTTGTTGACTATGTATTCATCGTGTCGGCAAACGTAGTGTTCTTTACAAGCATGGTGACGCGTGATCGAGGGAATGATAACGCTTGAGTCGACTCTTCTTTCTATGCGGTCTCGTTATACCGGCAAAGAAAGAGATACAGAATCAGGGCTCGACTACTTCGGAGCTAGGTACTATGCGTCTTCGATGGGGAGGTTCTCCAGTCCCGATCCGTCTGGGCTTTTCTTCGCTGATCCGACAAATCCTCAAAGCTTGAATTTGTATAGCTATGTAAGAAATAACCCACTAAGCAATATCGATCCAGACGGGCTACGGTGTGTTTGGGACGATGGCAGTTTTGATTCCGAAGACGACAAACAGTCTGGAAAGCAATCCGTCTGCGAAGCTGCGGGAGGTACATATCACAAGCCTGGCGAGTACTCGCCAGGAGTTGATTGGGGCAGCTCAAACGCAGATGGGACATTGACTCTTCACACAAATGCGAGCGCACCAGTTCTTCCAAAACCGACTCTCGATACAGCTCTAAGCGACTTGGCTGTAAACACGCTCATTGGAAAGACCGTCGATCTAGGACTGAATACTCTTACGACGCTCATCTACACTCCTCAAAACAGGCAATATCCGACTCCGTCGATTCTTTTTGGAACGAAGAACTGCGGAAAGGGTGGGGACGGTTCGCGAACGGGGCCTATTAACGGTCCATGTGCAACGCATGATGATTGCTATACGAACGCTGGAATAGATGCCAACGGAAATTTCCCTGGTGGACCAGAATGGACATTACCTCAAGCTGCTGCCGCTCAGGGGTGCAATCAGGGCCTTTATAACGCCGCGCGAAGTAATCCCAACGCACCGGGATCAAAAGCGATTCAGTATTGGCTTACTCATGGAGATACAACACCGTTCGGCTATGTCTTGAAACCTGGAACGGAGGCAAAACCATGGTAAATACAAACATTTCCAAGCCCTTCGCCAAACGGATGTATATCTTTGCCTTTGTTATGCTGCTGATCCCCGTCATTGCACTAATTGGGTGGCTTTCGATTGCGATGATCGCTTCCGGCACTCCTCGCCCAAGGATGGTGACGCTTAGGCTCGACATTTTGGTCGGCATGATTGTGGCGGTACTCCTGTATTTCAAATGGCCTTGGGTTGCAACCATCGTAGGATGGGTGACAATGGGAATGGTGATCGTTCATGTCTTGCCATGGGAAGAGAGCGGGGTTGAGAACTTCTTCTATCAATTTGGCTTTGATCTGCTCTTCTTTATCGGCGCAAATATAGGTTTCATTGCGACGATTGTAGGGAGGCAGAGACCACGGACGGCAACATAAATCAGGCCTCACAACCATGATGGAGAATCCCTTCGTCTACGACTGCACTCCACGTTTTGTGCATTTTGCCTACGGGTTCACCGGCAAAGAAAGAGATGCTGAAAGCGGCTTAGATAACTTCGGGGCCAGGTACTACGCGTCTACGATGGGGAGGTTCATGTCTCCCGACCCTTCGGGGCTTGCATATGCCGATCCAACGGATCCTCAGAGCCTTAATCTCTACAGTTGCGCGCAGAATAACCCACTCAAGAACACCGATCCAACCGGACTTTATTGCTACTACGATCCAGACCCTGGGCAAGACCCAAACGATTCGTCACTCTACGACATGCACAGTAGCACCGGCGAGTGCAGCCAGACTCAAGGGCATTGGATTGATGATCCATCAACCACGGTCAACGTCAATGCGGAGACGGGCGATACGGACATTCAAACGATCAACACCGGGTTCAACGGAACGGTTCAAAGCGTGAACATCCAGAATTTCCATTTCACTGGCTGCCCGGCTATTCCAACCGCGCCTCAAGGAGTGAGCGTGAATGAGAACGTGGACATCGCGAAGCTCTCGTATCTGTTCCAACCGCCCCCCTTCAATCAACTCTGGTTCAAGAAGATGGTGGACTACGGCGGCGTGTGGGACTACAAGACTCAGGGCGCGCAGTATGAAAATTTCGGCAACTTCAATTACGGTGCTACAGGGACAGCCGCAGGTGCTCCCCCGTTTACCCTTCTAAGGGCCGCCGGTAGAGCACAGAGAGGACATCCAAGCTCGCCCCAATTCGGCGGTGATCCTGGTAGCTTACCCAGCATCTTCTTGAACCCGAACGGAGGAACGTCTCCATACGGGGACGATCCTAACGATCAGAAGTTCATCAACCTAGGAATCAAGTATGCGCAGTTGGGCTGCAAAGGGTAAATGATCAGCATCGGAGGCCTGATGAAATATGTAGCCAGAATGGCGACGCTAGGAATTCTACTGCTGGCTCTATTGGGAGGGTGTAAGGAGCAACCGTCGAGTTTTGAAGTTGCTAGCGTCACGTCGCCGAATGGCAGTTTAGAGGCGGTGTTAACTGAGACTAATGGCGGAGCAACTACGTCGTTCGGATATGAAATAAGCGTTGGGACAAAGGGCGCGAAGAAGCTCGACCGCGTAGCCAGTTTGTACGGAGCCATTCGGAACGAGCAAGCCTACGGTGTGAATCTGAGGTGGGTGAATGATCATACCCTCCAAATTCAGTACCTCCAAGCGAAGGCCGTTCAGAATGTCTCCCAAACAGTCAATGTCGCTGGCCAGCAGATTGCGATAGAGCTTCAGAGTGGAGTCGAAGACCCAACGGCTCCTTCTGGTGGAATGCACTATAACCTGACCAAACGGGATCATTGAGCAGTGTGTGCGTCACTCCTTAAATGGACGGGTTTGTCACTATGATGCTGACCACATTCGCTTACGACTGTACTTTTCGCTTTGTGCAAAGCTATACTTTGCTAACGTCCCGTTGTACCGGCAAAGAAAGAGACACAGAATCAGGACTCGACTACTTCGGGGCCAGATACTATGCGTCTACGATGGGCCGGTTCATGTCGCCCGAATACAACGAATACGACGACGATCCTGAGCCGGTGCCTTATGCTGACCTCGACAATCCGCAAAGTTTGAATCTCTACATATATACTGGCAACAACCCACTTATCCATATCGATGCAGATGAACACTGCTGGCCACAGTGGCTCTTCGATTTCGTTGTGGAAGCTAAGAACAAAGTTCTTCACCGCGAATTCACCACGGATACAACTGGAGCTAAGATTCACCAACTAGAGCGGGAAGATGCGCACAATCGAGAGCAGCGGCAATTTGAAGAAGAGATGAACAGCCATCCGCCGGAAATTCAATATGGCGTGGCTTTTAATCCATCTACGATCCAGTTGTTGTTGCAGATGGGAAGGCCAGCCTTTGTTCCCAAGAATTGGGAGGAAAGCTCACGAGGAATAGGAAAGGAACAAAATTCGTTGATCCTAGCAACGCTGGCAATAGCGTTCGATTAGTACCTGGTGATCCAAACAGTTCAAATCCGGGTCAACAGCGTGATTACATGGTCGTAATGAAGAACGGACAGTATCTTGATGCGAATGGAAATCAAGTTTCAAGGCAGTCTCTTGAATCCCATATTCCGCAAGGAACAGAGATGCCACCTGAGACCTTTGGTCCAATCGAATAAAATCAATGATGCCGCATGGGGGGCATTTTCGATGATGTCACGCGAGCAGTGGTTAATCTTGATACTTGATGTTGCGCGAGAGACTGCGGACCGGAAGTTTCAAGAAGAGGCGTGGTTATCAGGGCGTCCAAGCACTTCATCTCCAAGTGAAATTTATAATCAGCTTTTTGACGACTACTCATTCGATCTCTTTTTTGAAACCTATTCGAAAGGATTCAGTCCAAGTCAACTGTCGTCTTGGATTGAATTTAAACTTGAGCTTGAAAGATTTGAGGACAAGTTTCCTGAATTTCCTAATGAGCGTGTTGTATTTGAGGACCCTGACTGGCAACGGGTCCGCCAAGCAGCGACACAGTTCGTCGCTGCCTTCGAGCAGAAGCAAGGTAGAGTCCTTTACGGGAGGCCAGAAATAGCCTAACCGTAGGCCATCCCTTTGGGCCGACCTTGCGTCTGGGCCTCTATCTGGCAGCTGTGCAGCGTGTAAATCGCAGGGGATGATACCATTGGCGGGAATAATGTCTTGATGCTTGGAAACACGTCCAGCTTTCGGCCGAGCGTTCCATAATCGAAGTGGCAGCCCGAACTGGGTCTAGTCGCCTACCTTCTACCGCTGCAAGACAACAGTTGATGGAAATACTGCTTCCATTTGCTCTGGGTAACGAATCGGCTATTTAGTAATATGGGCAATTGCATTACAACTCCCACGTGTACAAATCATCGGACGATTCATTAGAACCGCCACGGAGGCTACTTGATTCGGTCTGGACGAAGAGCTGACATTTCGGAACGTTTCCAACTCCTGTCATTGATCGCTTGTCTCTTGTTTCTGGGGAGCGCGCGAACGACTTGCATTGCCCAAGCTGTTCCAGAAACTCCGATAGTTTTAAATACGGTTTGGGAGATGCAATTAGGTACAGACTACACTAGTACCACAAGCCCGCAGGAACGCGACCTGCACCCCGGCTACGTCGGTATTTTCTACATACCATCGCAGAGCACAGATGCTGCTGGCACCAGTATTCCGGGACTTGTGCCCTTGTATCGGCTGGTGAAGCCATCCGCGACCGACCACATGGACTCGTCCATACCGGGCGAAAGTGGATATAACACCGAGGGAGCCATTGGCTATATATGGTCTAGTGGTTCTGCGAAGCCCGGGATATCGGGATTGGCTCGCCTCTACGATAACCAACCACAATCAGCTAATTCGGGTGATCATGTAACGGCCGTAGACTCATCGCCAGTGCCGCATCCACAGTCTTTTCCATACTACACACTGGACTCCACTCCTCTCGGGTACGGTTATGCCCGTTATCCTGGAACTGATCGTGTTCAAGCCTCAGTCTCTGCTTCCGGGGTGGAGATAAAGTCAAATGTTGCTACTGGATGTGCAGTGTGGGAGTGGTGGTGGAACGGCATCGAGTTTATCAACGACTACGATTATGGACGTCAGCTCCAAGCGGCAATGTACCCTGATTACGGGTCACCGCGTTCAGCTCTAGGGGAAGCTGGAGATCAATATGGATTCGGGGATCCGAATGTATCGAATGTTGACATGGCCCACCCCTCTCCATGTATATCGATCACGACATCCGGCAATTCCCAGTCGACTGCAGCGGTGCCACTCGAGTGGAATCCACAAAACTTTGGCGGAGGAGTAGATAACCCTGTAATCTATCCTGATGTGACCATTGGGAAAAATATGACTTTGGATTGGATCGGGCCAGACAATATCGATAGGAAATGGCCGCTTGTTCTTTACCAAACCGTTATAACCGCTCCGCCGATGAGTGGGTCTGCCGTAGTCGAAGCACCAACAGCATATTTGAATCCATCCTTTAATCAGTACTATTATTACGTCCCAGCAAGTCAAAGTTTCGCAGCCGTTTCGTACGCGACAGTGCAGGCTGTCTCTGGAACTACTGGCTATGACGTTCCAGGTTCGGGCTCAGGGCCGCAGGCCGTTATTCTTGCGTCAGGAAATACACCATCATCGCCTGCTATGGGTGTCTTTATAAACTCGCCAAACGCAGGGTTCGTGTTTTATGACAACTCGACAGGAGGATGTACTAGCCCTTCTCCCATAGGATCGACTTGCCAATACAGCAGCAATTTCGCGAAGTGGGGGGTTCATTACGACGGAGGGATTACACCGGGGTCTTGGACATTCAAAACATGGATAATGACAGACACGCTTCAAAATGTGGAGTCCTATATCGTTCAACTGAACACATGGGGAGTTACATCCCGGTAGAAATCGTAACGACCGGGTGCCAACATCTCGACTTTGAGATGCTGGGTTGTAGAATTTCTACGAAGAGACTACGAGGTTGGCCCCACCAATGAATCTCATTCACGCCGGGTGGAGTGTGGCCCGCTCATGGGGTCCACTTTGGGTGACGGGCGGAAGCTCGTCGGTGGCGGTTTTATGATGATTGTAAGGCAGCATACATCCAGTAGTGGAAGCTCGGCTTCAAGTCTATGAAGTGAGCCCTGAAACAGGCTTCTAGGCACATCGTCAGGGCGCCTGTAGGTTGGTGGTATAGGCCAGCAGCTGCCTCTGCTTGAGCTTCTTCTCGACAAGCACCTTGCCGGTTGCCCAATCTGGCTTAAAGAAATGCCGCCTCTGACGGGACAGGAAACTCCTTACCGTGTGCCACCAACGACCGGCACGATAGCCCCAGCCTTCCATGTTGGCTTCAAAAGAAAATCTGTTGAGATTTCATAGCTGCTGCAACTAAAGTCGCGCCACCTAAATTTTCGTGTGGACAGAAAAGTGTTGGAGTTATATAAAGGGCGGCGTTATTTCGTTTTATTATCTTGTTTTTCTAACCATTGCCTTGGTGATCGCATGATCTTTCGATATTTGTCGCTGTGCGCATTCGTTTTGGCCGGTTCTTTTTCGTTGGCCAACGGCCAAACCCCCAGTAAATCAAGCTTTCTGCAGAAGCTCGAGAATGCGCGACCAATTTCTGGCATCACTTTAACTGGCACCGCAGAATGGTGGGCGGGCTCTCAGCATGAGAACGGGGACGCAACCTTGCATGCGGGAGCTGATGGTTCAACGTCGGTTCAACTGAGCCTCGATCATGCAAGCCGGACTGAGACCCAGAGTAGGCTCGACGAGTTTCGGTCTTGTCAGTGGACGGATAGCACCGGCACAGTCCACGATGTTCTCGGACCGAACTGCTTTGTTGCTGTACCTTGGTTTGCACCAGGCCTCTATGCACAACCTTCGGCTCAGCTTCCTGCAATGCTCGTGATGTCGGACGGAGGAGAAGTTTCCTCAAAGCAGGAGGCTGCTACCGTCCATCAAATCAGCTACGCACTAAATATACGCGGGAAAACTACTGCTTCGACCAAGCGGTTGGCGAATACCAGCCGAGTCAAAGTTTTCTACGATCCTCAAGCTCTCCTTCCAACCAGCCTCGAATACAGCATCTATTCAGATTCGGATGATGCTCAAGCGCTAGACGTAAGAGTTGTCTTTAGCGACTACCGTACTGTTGCCGGAGTACAACTACCCTTTCATATTGAAAGGTTCGTCAATCGCAGTCTTCAACTGAAGCTGGACATCAGCAACGCCTCTATTGAATAAATTCTATTGCTGCCTGAGGTTCTTCTTATGCCACATATTCTGAGGATTTTCTGCGTGGTCCTCTTTCTCGTAACGCCCGTTGCCATGGCGCAGATCGATGGAACTGGCCTCTATCGATTCGGCTCATTTGATTCAAGGGGCTTGGACTCAATCAATCTCGGAAATCTCAATACTCATTTTGAAATTCCGATTGTTAGTAAACAAGGCCGTGGAGTGAATTTCAATTATGCGCTCGTTTATGATGGACTTGTCTGGTCACAGACTTCAAGCAGTGGCACGGGGTATTGGCAGCATGACGCTAGTTGGGGCTTCCATGGGCGACTTGGTGGGGCTCTCCTCGGGTACGTTACCTATAACTCAAAAACAATACGATGTCCCACCATAGAAGGAATTCCCCAGTATGGCTATCAACTTTCCAGTTACGTGTACCACGATCCGTACGGCGGGAATCATCGATTTGCTTACTCCTATCAGGAGTGCGATGAGGCTGAGGGCTATCCAAAGATTTTAGGTGATGGGTCTACATCAGATGGTTCAGGGCTATCTTACGGAGTCAACACTGGCGTCATCCGTACTCAGTCCGGGTCGCTCATTTCCGCACCTGAAAATGTTGGCGTAAATCAATCGAGCTATGCCAGTATCAAGGACTCAAACGGAAATACCATCACTAATAACGGCAATGGAACCTTTACCGACACACTTGGAGTTACGGCTCTGACAATCGGAGGAGGAGCCGCTTATGGCAATCCATTAACATTTACTTATCCTGTCGCCCTTCAAGGCGACCAGGCCACCTCAGCAACTATTACCGTGTATTTCAAGACATATACTGTTCAAACCCATTTTCAGTGCCCTGGGATCTCCGAGTATGGTGCTGTGAGTGCGGACTTAATCGATCACATTGTGCTTCCAGATGCGGCAGCGAGTACATACACATTTACCTATGAGACCACGCCTACGGTTGCTGGAGCTGTCACCGGGCGTTTAGCTTCGATTACATTGCCTACAGGCGGAACCATTAATTATTCCTATAGCGGCGGTTGCAACAACAGCGGCATTAACGCCGACGGCACACCCGCTACGTTAACAAGGACTACCTCGGATGGAAGCAAGGTTTACTCCCGAACCATCAATGGAACTGCTTCTACGACTGACGTTACCGATGAAGAACAGAACCACGCTAACTATAGCTTTACTAGTAGTAGCGCAAATCTTTGGTACGAGACAGAGCGAAAAATCTGGCAGGGCGCTGCATCCGGAACGCCATTGCAGGACAGAATTACGCAATACAATGGCCAAACGACGACGTCATCATCTTGGTTGACTACGCCAATCACTCAAACCGATGTTCTGGAGAGCTTCAATGGCGGAGCTCAAAACGATATTAGAAATTTGTACGATTCTTCTGGCCTTTTGACTAATAGCGCCCAGTATGACCCTGGCAGTGGCGGAGCAATGCTTGCATATGATTCCTATACCTACGGTTCGGCAGGAAAGATGACGAGCGTTGTCTCACACGATGCCGCATCCCAGATCTTTGCGCAGTCCAGCTATGGATATGATGAAAGCACTCCAACGGGGACTACGAGTATCCCAAATCATCTCAACCCTTCCGGCCTAAGGGGGAACCGAACATCGACACATGTATGGTTGGGGAGCAGCACCTTAGATTCGTCAACCGCTTATTATGATACGGGTGTTCCGGTATCCACAACAGATCCAAATGGAACAACTCAGTATGGCTACGATTCTACGCAGGCCTTTGTGAATCAGGTCACGCTCCCCACACCGTCAAGCGGAGTGCAGATCAGTACGTCGGCGAGCTACGATCAACAATCCGGCGTACAGACTTCGGCAACAGGACCAAATTCGGGCCAGACGACTCAGATCACGCAATATGACCGACTTCTTCGTCCGATATCTATTTCCATGCCAGATGGCGGACAGACCACCTATTCTTATGCTCCCAACCAGGTAGGAATCTTCTCCACGATCGATGCAAGCCGGACATCAGATACCGAAACGTTTTACGACGGTTATGGGCGTGTTAGACGCTCGGCCATCTTCAATGGTACTGTCTGGTATTTGACGGATTCTTGCTATGACGCTGCCGGCTTGCTCCAGTACCGAAGTATTCCATACTCGAGCTCGAGCAACACCAGCGCACAGGTGTGTTCCGGCGAAGATTACACTTATGATGCGTTAGGACGGCTTACCAATGTCGCCCATCCGGATGGAACATCCGATTCCACAACGTACTATTCCCGAGCGAAGAAGGAGAGCAGTTCTCAGGGGGTTACGCGCATTACACAGTCCGATTTGCTGGGACGGACCTCCGCCATCTGTGAGATCTCCTCGAATGCTTCCATGCCCGGATCCGG
>Ga0070658_10004822_pt1 | contig 10986 bp, 8 predicted proteins | sample KBSC13metaG_FD_64664 | JGI IMG/M metagenome (GOLD analysis project Ga0070658, IMG submission 64664) | Corn rhizosphere microbial communities from Kellogg Biological Station, Michigan, USA - KBS C1-3 metaG | ecosystem: Host-associated > Plants > Roots > Rhizosphere > Soil ... | reverse complement strand
GCCGGCGCTCCACAAATTGAGGTCGCCGACCTGCGAACCCTCGATGCTGACGATGCGGAAGAAGTGTCCGGCCGGCACATCGAAGGCGCGTGCGTCGCGCGGCGGCACGATCACCTCACCAACCTTGCGCAGGGTCTGCCGCGCCCGCTCGAGCAGGCCCATGTCGGGTTGCGGCAGTGTGGCGGTCGGATAGACGACGACGGCCGGCTTGGCGCGCCGCTGCTCGGCGTCATCCGGTGCGCGCATGGTCGCTCCTATCGGTGCGCCTTCAGCAGTTCCGCCATGTCGGCAATGGCGTCATAGGCCTTCGGCAGGAGCTTGGCGCGCGAGGCGAAGCCGTGCATCTGGCCGGGATAGCGGCGCACGGTGGTGGCGACGCCCTCCGCGGCGAGCCGCGCGGCATAGGCCTCGCCCTCGGCGCAGAGCGGGTCGAAGCCGGCGACCACGACGAGCGCCGGCGGCAGACCCTTCAGGCTTGCCGCGAACATCGGCGAGGCGCGCCAGTCCTTGCGCTGCGTGAGGTCCGGCGCATAGGCATCGATGTAGTAGCGCATGCTGCCATTGGTCAGCGCCACGCCCTGGGCGAAGCGTTCGTCATAGGTCGCGGTGAGATCGACGATCGGATAGGTGAGCACCTGCGCCTTGAGCCTGATCCTGGCCTCGTCACGCAGCGCGATCGCGACCGCGGCAGCGAGATTGCCGCCGGCGCTGTCGCCGCCGACCGAGATGCGCGCCGGGTCGATGCGCAGCATCGCCGCATTGGCGGCGACCCATTGCACGGCGGCCAGCGAATCCTCGTACGCTGCCGGAAAGCGGTGCTCGGGCGCCAGCCGGTAGTCGACGCTGATCACGGCGCATTCGGCGGCGTTGGCGATCATGCGGCAGGTCCAGTCGTGGCTGTCGAGATCGCCGACCACCCAGCCGCCGCCGTGATAATAGATCAGCGCCGGCAGCGCCTCGCCGGTCGTCGTCGTGACGCCCCGATAGGCCCGTAGCGGGATCGGCCCGCCGGCGCCGGGCGCCGCGAATTCGCGCACCTCCGCGACGTGCGGCAGGTCGGGCTGGCTGACAAATCGCATCCGGCGCGAGCCCTCGCGGGCGCGTTCCGGCGTCGGTGGATTGACCGGCGGCGGCGGCTGCATCGCCATGAAGGCGATCGAGTCGGCGTCCATCGCGGCGGGTGGCTGTTGCGGCTTGGTCGAGGTGGAGGTCATGCGCGCCACATACCACGCGCGGCCGCCGCGCGTCACGCCGGGGGGGCCCGGCATGCGGTATCGAGCCCTGCATCGCATTGCCGGGATGCATGCCTGCATGGAAAAAGAGCGGCCCCGAAGGGCCGCTCTCTCCTCGGTTCGGCAGTGAACGGTTGCCTCAGTCGTTCGCCGCCGCGAGGTCGCGGCCCATGCGGTTGAAGCGCGCCTTCTGCTCGTTCGACAGCGAGCCGTAGAAGCTGTCGAGCGCCGGCCTCACGGTATTGGCGGCGTCGATCATCGCCTTCAGCCGCGTCGCCATGGCATCGAGCCGGCCGGGCGGCGTGATCGGCGTCTCGTCCGGACAGGCCGCCTGCAGGAGGCCGACCGCCTTGTCGGTGGCGTCCTGCAATTTCGCCAGATCGGCCTCCTGCGCGTCGGTCGGCTTGACCGTGTCCTCGATCTTCTCGATCGGCAGGTTGGCCAGGCCGGGCTTGGGCTGCTTGCAGCTCTGCGCGTCGCCGGCAGAGGCCTGCGCGGTCTCGGCGCCGGTCGTCGGCTTCGGGCCGATCTCGTTGAAGCGCTCCTTCTGCTCGTCCGACAAGGAATTGTAGAATTTGTCGAGCGCAGGCTTCACGGTGTCGACCGCGTCGAGCGTCGATTGCAGCCGCGCCGTCATAGCGGCGAGGCGGCCCGGCGGCGTCATCGGGAAGGCATTTTCGGCCGGGCAGGAGGCCTTGAAGGCGCCGGCCGCCGTCTGGGCGTCGCGGCGCATGTCGGCCAGCAATTGCTTTTGCTCGTCGTTGAGGCCGACCTTCTTCTCGATCTCGGCGATCGGCCAGGCGGTAATGCCGCTGCCCGGCTGCTTGCACAGCTCCTGCACCGCGGCATAACGCACCGGTGCGGGCGCCGACGATGCGCCCGATGGCGGCGGCGCATAGGCATATTCGGCCGGCGGGCCTACCTCGCCCCAGAACAGGCCGTCGACGAAGTCGTCATAGGCATAGGCCCAATAGCCGTCGTCGTAGCCGTCCGGCCAGAACGTGTAGTCGAACACGTCGCTATAGGCGTAGGGCCAGAACACCGGTCCGTACCACGCAATGAACGGCGCGCGGGCATGATGGCGCCAGGCCTCGCGCGCCGACCAGCGGTGGCGTCGCGCCTGCCGCTGCTGCGTGGAGGCCGCCGGTTGCGCGAAGGCGGCGGCAAAACGTCCCTGCCGCGCCGCCTGCGCGGCGATGCGCGGCTGGCCGTTGCGGCGTGGGCCGCGCTGCGCGTTGCGCTGCACTTGCGCATTCGGCTGCGCCAGGGCGTTCGGTGTCGCCTGCTGGCGTTGCTGCACGCGTTGTTCGCGCGCGCGCTGAATGTCCTGGCGACGTACGGCGCGTTGCGCCGGCGGCAGGCGGCGCAGCGAACGGTCCTCCTGACGGCGCAGGGCGCGCTCCTGACGCTGCGCGGCCCGCGTGGTTGCCGGCTGCGGCGCGGCGGCATTGCGTGACGCCGTGGTGGCGTTACGCGGCTTTGCGGTCGCGCGCGGCATGGTTTGACGCCGTTGCGCGCGGCGCTCCTCGCGGCGGATCGCGCCCGCGGCGGACGGGGCCGGGCGCGGGCCGGGTCGGGCGGCCTGACGCGGCGCAATGTGCGGCGCGGCATGCGGCGCGGCGCGCACCACCGGATGTGGTGCCATATGCGGGGCCGGACGTGGCGCCGCACGCATGACGGGATGCGGCGCCGGCGCACGCACAACGGGGTGCGGGGCGGGCGCGGGTCGTGCCGCGGGTGCCGGATGCGGGGCAGGCCGCGCGGCGGGCCTCGCCGGCGCGGCTTTCTTGGCGTCTTCTGGCTTCGGCTGCGCCGACACGGCGGCCGGCAAGGCAGCGCTCAACAGCAGCGCCAGGATCATTCCTGTTGTTCTTGTCATGAATTCCTCCACACATCGGCCGAACAATCGCAGCCGCTTACATGATCAACGGATCGGCCGCGGCTGACCCGGCGGCGTGATCGTGCAAACGTGAACGAACATGAACGTGCTTTAATATTCCGGGTTCCGTCGCGCGCGGTGCGATGCGGCCGCCCGGCGTGCAAAAATGCAAAACGCCGGCGGGGCATGCCCGCCGGCGTCGAAATTCCGAACGAAGTGAAAAACGTCAGCGCTGCGTGCGATGCTGCGGTGCGCGCTTGACCGGCCTGGCTTCCGACTTCGCCTCCGGTTTGGCCTCCGGCTTCTCGATCTCGCGCGCATTGCTGGCGGCGCCGCCTTCGAGGCGTTGCAGCAACGCCATGTCGGGATAGGAGTCGGCCGGCAATCCGAATTTGAGTTGCGCCTTCTTCACCGCGCCGCGCGTGCCATTGCCGACCTTGCCGTCCGGCTCGCCGACGTCCCAGCCGTGCTTGTTGAGCAGGCGCTGCATTTCCATGACCTGCTCGCCGGTCAGCGGCTGGACCTGCTTGGCGCCTTCGTGATCGACGACCGGCGCGCCGTTGAGGCGCGTGGCGAAGTAAGCGACCGTGGTCGAATAGACGTAAGCCGAATTCCAGCCGAGGAAGGCCTGGAAGTTCGGATAAGCGAGGAAAGCCGGGCCGTGCCGGCCCATCGGCAGGATCAGCGAGGCCTGCATCGCGCCCGCCGGTAGCGTGCCGTAAGCGGGCTTCACGCCCCACTTCACCCACTGCGACACCGGATGCTTGATGTTGAGATCGGCCTCCTGCCACGGCAGGGTCTGCGGCACGTGCACCTCTTGCAGCCAGGGCTCGCCGCGCTGCCAGCCGAGGCTGACGAGGAAGTTCGCGGCCGAAGCGAGCGTATCGGGCACGCTCTTGATCAGGTCGCGGCGGCCGTCGCCGTCGAAGTCGACACCGTGTTTGTAATAGTCCGAGGCGGTGATCTGGATGCCGCCGAACTCACCGGCCCATGCGCCGACCATGTCGGGGATCTTCTGGTCGCCGCGTTGCACGAGCCGCAGCGCGTCCATCAATTGCGGGCGGAAGTAGTCGCCGCGCCGGCAGTCATAGGCGAGCGTCGCCAGCGACGGCAGGATTTTGAATTTGCCGAAGTCGCCGCCGAAGTCGCTCTCGAGACCCCAGAAGGCGGTGATGACGGGCGCCGGCACGCCGTATTTCTTCTCGATCTCGCGGAACAGCGCGGCGTGCTCCTGCATCTTCTTCAGGCCGTTGGGGATGCGATAGCCGCCCACCATGCGGTCGGAGAATTGCAGGAAGGTCTGGTTGAACACCGCCTGGCCATGGTCGCGCTTGATCACGTTCGGATCGAAGTAGAGTTCGGGCGAAGCCTCCTCGATCACCTTGGCGGAGATGCCGCTTGCCAGCGCATCCTTCTTGAACTGCGTGACCCAGGCCTCGAAACTGCCGGTATTGCGGCAGGTTGCGGCAAAGGACGGGGCCGCCCACAGGGCCGCCAGCATCGCCAGGGCAAAGGTCGAAGTGGTTTTGCGCATAGGGTTCGCCTGTTCGGGATTTGATCCGCGAATTTGCCGAAGCTGGGCGCCGGGTCAAGTTTGATCGGCGGAAAGCGTTAAGGCCCCAATGGACGGAAATCGTGTTGTTATTGAGTTCATTTTAGCGGCTTGACGGCGCCGCGTCCGGGTAAGACACACAGCGCATGCAGGTTTTGGTGATCGGCGCCGGCGTGGTCGGCCTCGCAGCAGCTCGGGCGCTGGCCCAAAGGGGTGCCGACGTCGTCGTCGCCGAGAAGGCCGACGCCATCGGCACCGGCACGTCCTCGCGCAACAGCGAGGTCATTCACGGCGGCATGTACTATCCGACCGGGACGCTGCGGGCGCGACATAGCGTGGCCGGACGCCGCATGCTCTACGCCTATTGCGCCAGTCATGGTGTGCCGCACCGCAAGCTTGGCAAGCTTGTGGTGGCCGCCGATCAGGCTGAGACGGCGAAAATCGAACAGATCGCCAGGCAGGGCGAGATCAACGGCGTCGAGGGGCTGGAGATCATCGACGGCCGGGCCGCCCGCGCGCTGGAGCCGCAGTTGGTCTGCGCCGCGGCGCTCCGCTCGCCCGAAACCGGCATCGTCGACAGCCACGCCTACATGCTGGCGTTGCGCGGCGACCTGGAAGACGCCGGCGGCATGATCGCCTTCGACACGCCGGTCGCGTCGATCGAGCGCCGCAAGGCCCGGTGGCTGGCGCGCTTCGGCGGCGCCGAAGCGGGGGAAGCCGCCTTCGACGCCGTCGTCAACGCGGCCGGCCTCGGTGCGCAGGCCATCGCCCGCGCCATGCCCGATTATCCGCAGGCGCGCGTGCCGCGGCTGGTGCTGGCCAAGGGCAATTACTTCTCCTATGCGGGCCGCCCGGCCTTTTCGCGGCTCGTTTATCCGACACCGATGCCCGGCGGCCTTGGCGTCCACGTCACGCTCGACATGGCCGGACGCATGCGCTTCGGCCCCGACGTCGAGTGGATCGACCGCGAGGATTACGAGGTCGACCCGGCGCGGGCCGCGGTGTTCTACGCGCGCATCCGCACCTATTGGCCGGGCCTGCCGGACCATTCTCTGACCCCGGACTATGCCGGCATCCGGCCGAAGCTGTCAGGCCAGGGCGAGCCGCAGGGCGATTTCCTGATCGATACGCCGGCGGCGCACGGCCTCGCCGGCCTGGTGCAGATGTTCGGCATCGAGTCGCCGGGGCTGACGAGTTCACTGTCGTTGGGAGAAGCGGTCGCCGATGCGCTCGAGGCTTGAGCCGTTGCTCGAGCCGCTACTTGGCGAGCTGCGCGCTCTTTGAATCCTGCGGCGCGGAAATCGAACCGGTGACCTCGCCGCGCGGAACGCCGTAATTCGGCGTGACGCGAATCTGGGCCAGCGCCGCCCGCTCGGTTGCGGGCAGTGTCGAAGCCTGGACCGGCGTGTATTCGGCCGTCTTGTTGCGTCCGCCGCTCACAGCCATCAGTCCGGCCTTGGTCGCCACCACGTCGCCCGGCCGCAGCGTCGGATCATTGGCGAGCTCGACATGCGCAAGGCCGAAGGCGGTGCGGCCGTTGCAGGTGCAACCGGCGACCAGCTGCTTGCGATAGCGATAGGCGTTGGTCAGGTCGGCGTAACGGCTGCCGTCGGCGGTGGTCGCATAATCGATGTTGCTGCCGGAATAGACGCGCGTCTCGCTCGCCGGGCAGAACGAGTGGCACGTCTCGACGGCGCTCATGCCGGCATTGGCCTGCACGGGGAAATAATGACCGTCGCAGGTGCGCACGCAGAAGCCGTGTGATGGGCCGGCGCCCTCACGCGAGACGACGCGCTCTTGCTGCGGCGAGGGCGGATTGAGCGCGCGGGCCAGACTGGTGAAGGGATCGGCGAAGGGCTGGGCATGGACCGGCCGCTCCTCGTGATGCGAGAAAGCGTGCCGCAGGCCGCCGAACAACTGATCGAAGAAGCCCGCGGAGGCCGGAGCGGGCGCGAATGTCGTCGCCGCGACGGCCACGCTTACGGACGCCAGGAACGACACGAGTTTCCGACCGGACGCCATCGCGCTCTGAGCCCCGCTCCCGGTTTCGGCGAATGCCGAACCGGACATTCAACGTATGGGGAGCGCGAAAGTTCGCGCTCCGCCACGCGAACGTGACCTAAGCGTACAAGCAGTAAAGGTGGAGTTAGCGGCCCGGTTTCAGGTCAGAAATAGCGCCACCAGACGTAAACGTGGCAGATGGCGACCGAGACCACCATCATGGGGAACGCATAGAGCGTGTAGGTCAGGAATTTGAACGGCACCTCGTTGCGCTCGCCGATGCCGGCGACGGTCAGGTTGGCCGAGGCGCCGATCAGCGTGCCGTTGCCGCCGAGGCAGGCGCCGAGCGACAGGCACCACCACAGCGGCTGGATGTGGTCCGGCCCGCCGAAGGCCGGCGCCATGGTCTTGATCAGCGGGATCATGGTGGCGACGAAGGGGATGTTGTCGACGATCGCCGACAGGAAGGCCGACGCCCACAGGATGGCGTAGCCGGTTGTGGACAATTGGCCCCCGGTCGCCGCCACCAGCTTCTGCGCCAGCAGATTCAGAAGGCCGCCGACGTCGACGCCGTGCACGACGACGAAGAGGCCGATGAAGAAGAAGATGGTGATCCACTCGACGTCGCCGAAGGTGGAATGGATGTTGTGCGCAGCCTTCTCCGAGGCGTGCGACCAATTGTCGAGCAGCATCAGCACTGCCGCGCCGGTCAGGGCGATGCTGGCCGGCTCGAGATTGAGCGGGCGCGCGAATACGAAGGCGACTATCACCAGCGTCAGCACGGCGAGTGACTGCTTCAAGAGGAGCCAGTCCTCGATCGTGTCGGCGGCGTTCATCGCCATCACGCGCGCTTCCGCGTCGTGCGACGCGCGCAGGTCCTTGCCCCAGAGGATATGGATGATGATCGCCTGCACGATCATCACGATGACGATGATCGGCGTCAGGTGCCAGACGAAATCGTTGAACGTGAGCCCGACCTGCGAGCCGATCAGGATGTTCGGCGGATCGCCGATCAGGGTGGCGGTGCCGCCCATGTTGGAGGCGAATATCTCGGCGAACAGATACGGATAGGCCGGCACCCGCAGCGTTTTGCAGATGGCGAGCGTCACCGGGACGATCAGCAGCACGGTGGTGACGTTGTCGAGAAAGGCCGACAGCACCGCGGTGGTGATCTGCAGGATGAACAGGATGCCGGCGGGATGCGCTTTCGCCGCCTTGGCCGACCAGATCGCGAGATACTGGAACATGCCGGAGCGGCGCGAGATCGACACCAGGATCATCATGCCGGTCAAGAGGCCGATGGTGTTGAAGTCGATGCCTCGGATCGCCTCTTCCTGGTCGAGCACGCCGACGAGGATCATCGCGCCGGCGCCGATCATCGCCACGATGGCGCGATTGATCTTCTCCGACATGATGATGGCGTAGGTGAGCGCCAGCAGGCAGGTCGAAACCCACATCGGGTTGAGGCCGAAAAAGACGTGAGACGCCGCGTGCGCCGGCATGGCCGAAATCCCCCCAAGGACCGTCATAGGCGATCGTAACCGTGGCCGGTCCGCGCGCCTGCTTTTTGATGCTCCGGAAAGTCCGGCAAGCCGCAGTTCAAGTCAAGGCAGGATCAGGATCGGCGCGATCGGCAGCAGCGTGAGGAGGACGAACAGCGGCAGCAGCACGCAGAGCGCCCAGCCGATATAGCCGAAGAAGCTCGGCATCTTGATGCCGCGCTCGGTGGCGATGGCGTAGACCATCAGGTTCGGCGCATTGCCGATATAGGTGAGCGCGCCCATGAACACGGCGCCGAGCGAAATCGCGGCGAGCGTGCCGGAGAGCGGGCCCATCAGCTCGCGCACGTTGCCGCCCGCGAGCTCGAAGAAGACCAGATAGGTCGGAGCGTTGTCGAGGAAGGCCGACAGGCTGCCGGTCAGCCAGAAATAAGCGGCCTCGTGGGGGCTGCCGTTCTTCGCCGTCACGGCGTCGAGCAGGCCGGCGAAGACACCGTCGCGGCCCGCATTGAGCATCGCCAAGACCGGGATGATGCAGACGAAGATGGCGGCGAACAGCCGGGCGACCTCGCGGATCGGCTCCCAGGTGAAGTCGTTGGCCACGCGGTGCTCGTTCGGCGTCAGCCACAGCGACAGCAGGGCGATCGCGACGAGGGCGGCGTCGCGGAAGAGGTCCTGCACCTGCAGCACCGTGCCGTAGACCGTCACGCTGGCGCCCGGCTTCCACAGCGCGGATGCCAGGATCGCGCCGATGATGGCCGCGAGCAGCGGCAGGTTCACCAGGCCGTGCACCTTGATGCGCGCGCCGGCGAGCGCTGTCGGCGGATCGCGCCGCGCAATCCAGCTATCGAACGCGGCGAAGATGCCGAGCACGAGCACGGCTGCGATCAGCGTCTGCCGCCACAGATGCATGGCCGGCCAGGAGAAGTCGACGCCGCGCAGGAAGCCGACGAACAGCGGTGGATCTCCGAGCGGCGACAGCGCGCCGCCGATATTGGCGACCAGGAAGATGAAGAACACGAAGACGTGGACGTTGTATTTCCGCGCGGCGTTGGCGCGGATCAGCGGCCGCACCAGGATCATGGCGGCGCCGGTGGTGCCGACGACGCTGGCGGCGAGCGTGCCGAAGGCGAGCACCAGCGTGTTGGTCAACGGGCGCCCGCCGAGATTACCGGTGACGAGCAGCCCGCCGGCGACGGTGTAGAGCGCGAACAGGAGGACGATGAAGCTCATGTATTCGGCGAGCATCGCGTGCACGAAGCCGGCGAGCGCCACCGGCAGGCCGAAGCTAAGCGCCATCGGCACCAGCGCGGCGAGCGCCCAGGCGGCGGCGACCTTGCCGTAGTGATGATGCCAGATGCCCGGAATGAGCAGCGGCCCGGTGGCGATCGTCAGCAGCAGGCCGGCGAAGGGCAGCGCCCAGCCCCAGCCCATGGTCGCCCCCGGCAGTTCGGTGGCGGCGAGCGCCGCCTGCGGCGCCGCAAGCGCCGACACGAGTCCCAGCACTGAAACAGCAGCCCGCCGCGCGATCATGAGTGCTGCCTACCAGCCGCGCCGGACGGCGGCAATTCGCGTATTTGCGTCGATCGGTCGCGGCATGGAATGATCGGCGCCAGTCTTGGAGGGCATCATGGCCGCGAAACCCCGCTTTCTCAATCCGAAGACCCTGGCGCCGCCGCCGGGCTACACCGCCGTGGTCGAGACCAGCGGCCCCGGCCGCACCATCTACGTCGCCGGCCAGCTTGGGCTGGATCTCGACAACAAGCTCGTCGGTTCGCCGGGCGATTTTCGCGCCCAGTGCGAGAAGGCCTTCGACAATCTCGCGGCGGCTTTGGCCGCGGTCGGCGGCAAGCTGTCCGACGTGGTGAAGATCAACAATTACCTCACCGACATGACGCACATCGCGATCTTCCGTACGGTGCGCGACGCGAAGCTGAACATGGAGGCGCCACCGGCCTCGACGACGGTGGCGATCTCGCAATTGGCGCGACCGGGCGCGCTGTTCGAGATCGAGGCGGTCGCGGTGCTGCCGCCGGCGAAGGCGCGGACCAGGACCGCGGCGCGCGGACGTGGCGTGAAGAAGAAGTCCCGCCGGCGGTAGCGCACCGGTTCCCGGCGGACGCGCGGGCGGTATTCCAAAATGGTTCTGGTTGTGGGAAGGAGCGGCGGCTAAGCAGAGCCGCCGTCCTCTCCCCCTTTCCCGGATGTCTCATGCGCATCACCAATATTGCCGATGTCGTCGTGCCGATCTCGTCGGCCATCGCCAACGCCTATATCGATTTCTCGCAGATGACGGCGAGCGTGGTGGCGATCCACACTGACGTCGTGCGCGACGGCAAACCGGTGATCGGCTTCGGCTTCAATTCCAATGGCCGCTACGCCCCGCAGGGCCTGCTGCGCGAGCGCTTCATCCCGCGGCTGAAGAACGCCAAGGCTGAGGACATCGTCGACGATCGCGGTATCCTCGATCCGTTCAAGTGCTGGGCGGCGATGATGAAGAACGAGAAGCCCGGCGGCCACGGCGAGCGTTCTGTCGCCGTCGGCGTGCTCGACATGGCGCTATGGGATGCGGTGGCGAAAGCGGAGGGCGTGCCGCTGTGGCGCCTGCTTGCCGACCGCTACAACAACGGCAACGCCGACAAGACCGCCTGGGTCTATGCGGCCGGCGGATATTATTATCCGGAGAAGGACATCCAGGGTCTGCAGGACGAGATGAAGCATTATCTCGACCTCGGCTACTCCACCGTGAAGATGAAGATCGGCGGCGTGCCGCTCAATGACGACCTCAGGCGCATCGAGGCGGCGCTGAAGGTGGTCGGCGGC
>Ga0070658_10004821_pt1 | contig 10987 bp, 6 predicted proteins | sample KBSC13metaG_FD_64664 | JGI IMG/M metagenome (GOLD analysis project Ga0070658, IMG submission 64664) | Corn rhizosphere microbial communities from Kellogg Biological Station, Michigan, USA - KBS C1-3 metaG | ecosystem: Host-associated > Plants > Roots > Rhizosphere > Soil ... | reverse complement strand
GCAAATGATGGTTCGTTTTTCACTCATTGCCGCTGGAGTCCTGATCGCCTCGGCGGCTGCCTCGCAGGCACCGAAACAGGTCAGCAAGACCGATTTCACGAAGAATCTAGACGCCCGATTCGCCGCCATCGACACCAACAAGGACGGCCAGCTGAGCAAGGCCGAGATCGCCGCCGCGGAAGCGAAAGCGCTGCAAAGGGCGCAGGCCGCGGAGCAGCAGCGCCTCGAGGCAGAATTCAGGAAGCTCGACACCAATCACGACAATCAGCTGAGCCTTGCCGAGTTCAAGGCGGCAATGCCAGCACCGCGGCTTGCCGAAAGCCCCGACCAGATGCTCGCGGCGCTCGACACCAACAAGGACGGCAAGATCAGCGCCGCCGAATATCGAGCGCCCAAGCTTGCGAACTTCGACAGGGCCGATGCCAACCATGACGGCATCCTCACGGCGCAGGAGGCCGCCGCGGCGCGCCGCAAAAAATAGCAGGCGGCGAGTGCCGCCGGCCGGCGCCCGCCTTACGGGCGCGTCCCCGGGGGGCGGCGATCCCAAGCGGTTCACGTCGAAATTTCAAGCCGCGGCACTGGTCTCGTGCCTGTGCAGGCGACCTGAAAACCCATCGAGGCCGGGCTCCGCCGGCCGACGCGAGCTTTCGAGACCGCATTCCTGCTCAGGCGGCGGGCGCCCATTCGGGATATTGGATCGCTTGCCATCGCGCGGGAACAGCATAGAACTTTCCAATCGTTCGAATGCCACTCTCGCGGGGAGGCGAAAATGAAGCCGGCAATCCTCTCAGGCGGCGCAGCGTTGATCGCCCTCCTGGCGTCAAGCAGCTGCTCGACGGGCGAGACACCGCCCGCCAGGCCGGCAGCTGCTGCAATCCGGCCGCCACCGGCCGCCCCGGCAATCGTCGCGATGCCGTCATCGCTTTATTTCAGGCAAGCGACGGCCATCGATCTCTTCCAGCTGCGCGCAGCGGACATCGCGCTCCAGCGCGGGAGCGGGAGCGCCCGTTCGTTCGCGCTCGAATCCAGGCGGCAGCACCAGGCGATTTCGGCGCAAATGGCCTTTGCTGGCCGCTATCTCGACATGCTGCCCTCCCGGGACCTCCCCGCCGAGTATCAGCAGATGCTTGCAACGCTCCTGTCGACGGGCGATTTCAACACCGTCTACCTCGCTCAGCAGCGCAGGATCGGCGAGCGCGCGCTGAAACTCCACAGCGACTATTCGAAGACCGGCGACAGCCCGACCCTGCGCCCGGTCGCGAAATTCGCTGTCTCGGCCATAGCGTCCGAACTGAGGCTCCTCGGCCTTTGAAAAAAATTGTTCCGATTCGGAGGTTTAACGCCGCAGTAACCATGAGTTTCAACCATGTTTTCGTCTTCCGCCGTCAAAAGCGGTGGAATGTCGACTCCGCGAAAGCTCCTCCTCGCCGCCACGCTTGCGGCTCCGCTGGCCGGGACTCCAGCAGCAGCTGAAGCCTCTCCGGCTTCCTCCAGCTATTTCGCCAAGACGGAAACGATCATCGGCGGGCCGAGCGCGCTCGCGGCGATCCTCGCCGAGCAAGGGGCTCCTGCCCGCCCCGGCCCGGTCCAGCTCGCCGCTCCGCTCTTGTCCAACGCCTCCTACCAGGTCCGGGATGCGGCGATCCGGACCGCGGACCTGCCGGCAACGCCCCGCAATCTCGTGTCGCCCGCTGTCTTCAGCGGAAAGCCGGATATTTTCGGAACGGTCGCCCTCAAGGTGAACCACACGCCCCTCGACGGGCGCTGGCAGCGGGCCTATCGCGCCGGGGTCGGCGGGGCGGCCTCGGCATTCGCGTCGTCGCTTCGGGCGACGAACGAGAAAACGCGGCTCGGTGCGATCAATCGTTACGTGAACCGCAAGGTGCGCTTCATGGACGACGAGCGCCAATATGGTCGGGCCGACGTATGGTCGACCGCGAACAGCACGCTTGGCCGCGGCCGCGGCGATTGCGAGGATTATGCGATCGCCAAGATCGAGCTCCTCCGGTCGGCCGGATTTTCCGAACGCGATCTCTATCTGGTCGTCCTCAAGGACCTCGTCCGGCGTGCCGACCATGCGGTCGCGGTCGTCCGGTCCGGCGATCATATGTATGTGCTCGACAACGGGACCGACGAGCTTCTCGATAGCGAGGCGGTTTCCGATTACCGCCCGATCCTGACATTCTCGGCCTATGGCACCTGGACCCACGGCTACCGGGTCGAAGGACCGGTCACCGTCGCAGCGAACGAACGGCAGCCGATCGCGAGCGCGGTCGCAACGGCTGCGGGCGCGGGTCAGCGTTCGCGCAGCGCGTCGCTCCTGGCCTTCAACACCGGCTTGAGCAGGTAGGTCAGGACGCTCTTCCTTCCGGTGATGATCTCGGTGTCGCACATCATGCCCGGAGTGATCGGAAGCTGCCGCCCCTCGAACGTCAGGTAATTACGGTCGGTTTCGACGATGACGTTGAAATAGGCCTCTTTCTCGACTTCATCGTAGATCGAGTCCGCGGAAACCTGGACGACCCGCCCCTCGAGCCCGCCATAGATCGAGAAATCATAAGCGGTGACCTTCACGAGCGCCTTGTCGCCGACCTTGATGAAGGCAATGTCGCGGGGCTTCACGCGCGTTTCGACGAGCAGCTTGTCGCCGAGCGGCACCACTTCCATCACTTTCTGGCCGGCCTGGACGAACCCTCCGATGGTCGTCACCTGGACATCGTTGACGACGCCGTCGACGGGGGACCGCAGCTCATTGCGGTTGAGCTTGCCCTCGGCGCCGCGAAGCGACTGTTCGTTCACCGCGATCTTCGTCGCCACCTGGCTATGCTCGTCGAGCGCTTCCTGGCGGAAGGTCGCGGTCGCCTCGCTTGTCTGGGCAAGCGCCTCCCTCACCGCGGCCTGGGCCCGCGACTGCTGTTCGCGGGCCGCCGCGATCCGCCCTTGAAGGTCGATGACCTCGCGGCGCGCATCGAGCAGCTCGGTCTGCGGAACGATATTCTTGCCCGCCAGGGGCTCGATCATCGCGACCTGCTTTTGGGCAAGCACGAGGCTGTTCTGCAGGCTCGAGGCCGTAGCGGCGGCTTCCGCGGCTTCCCGCCGGTGCTGGTCGGCGGTGGCGTTCAACCCGGCGACCTTGCTCTGGAGCGCGGATTGCCGGGCCGCCTTGAGCGCCATCTCGTTGTTGCATTCCGGTCCGGTGCAATCGATGGTCCCGCCGTTGGCCTCGGCCTGGAGGCGCTCCGCCCGGGCCTGGAGGGATTCGGTCTCGGCCTGGATCTGCCCGAACTCCGAGCTGCTCTGGGGATCCTCGAGCCTTGCGAGAAGCTGTCCCTTGTGGACTCGTTCGCCGCCGCGGACGAGGAGCTCGCTCAGGGTCGCCGGAGCCGCGGCCTGGATGACCTGGACCTTGCTCGACGGGATCACCCGCCCCTGTCCGCGGGTGACCTCGTCGACCGGTGCAAGCGCGGCCCAGATCAGGAACAGGAAAAAGGCGGTCGCCGAGGCGACGATGACCAGCCGGGCTCCGGTGAGCGGCCGGCGGGGCTTTGGGATCGGTCCGAAGAAAGGCAGCGTCGCCATCTCGTTACTCCACTATCGCGCCGCGGGTACCGCTGGCGCGGCGGACGCGACGACCATCGGTCCAGCGGACTTAATCTGTTGCTCGGCGAGCACCTTGGACGATTCTCCGCGCGTTTCGCGCGGGTCGGGGATGCTGAGCGTCCAGCCCTTGGACGTGTCCAGCAGCCCGCCGACGTCGTTCGGGGCGCGCGGAATTGGAGGGCCGGAATCCGCTTGCGGTTCCCCGGTCTCCGCCCGGGCGAGGACAAGCCTTGCCGGACGAAGCGCCATCGGGTCCGAAGGCTCGCCGATATAGCGGCCGTCGAACGCCCTCGGCTGTCCCCAGGCCCCCGGCCAGCGGTAGAAGATGTGCGCCCCGATCTGCGTGATCTTGGCAAGCAAAGGGGCCCAGCGCGGCGCCACATAATCGGCGTGATAATGGGTCGCCTCGCCGACCGAACGCTCGACATAGCCGGCGAGCGCGGCCCTGGCGATCGCGCGCGCCTGGCGCCAGGCATCGGCCTCGGGCGGACGATAAAGCGCGCCGTCGCAAACGAAGGTGAACTGGCAAACCCCGGTATTGGCGCCCTGGTAGACGACCCCGCAGATCGATTTCGGGAATGCCGGGTGGCGAAGGCGATTGAGAACCACCTGGGCGACCGCCCGGCGGCCTTCCACCGGCTCGAAGCCGGCCTCATAATAGACCGCCTGGGTGAGGCATAAGAGGGCGCGCTCCTGGTCGGTCGAATCGCCGCTCAGCAGGAACGGGCGGGCAGCGGCGACCGGCGCCTCGCTGAACGGAAGCGCGGCATTGATCACCCTGGCCTCGCTCCCGACCGCCTGGAGCTGTTCGGACGACGGCCCGCTCGTCGCCTCCATGAGCGCGGCCGCCCGGGTTGGCGCGATCGGCGAGAGATCGGGCGTTGCGGTCGCCGGCCCGGACACCACGATCCAGGCGCCGATTGCAAAGGCCGCAACGCTCACCCCGGCAAGTCCGAAGGTGACGAGGCCTGCGCGGCCGCGCCTTGCGATACTCCTAACGTTCACGCCGCATCCCCCTTCGGGGAACCCGCGGGCTGGGCCAGGCGCCCGAGCACTTCGTCGCGCGGTCCGTCGGCAAGGATCCTGCCGCCGTCGATGACGATCAGCCGGTCGAGAATGGAGAGCATGTTGTGCCGGTGCGTGGCGACGACCAGCGACTGCCGCTTTCCAAGCGCGTTCTTGAGATGCTCGATGAAATAGAGCTCGGTCTGCGTGTCCATCGATCCGGTCGGCTCGTCGAGGAACAGCATCTTGGAGGGCGTGACGAGCGACCTCGCCAGGATCAGCAGCGCCCGCTGGCCCCCGGAAAGCCGCCCTCCCCGCTCGCCGACGTCAAGGTCGAACCCGGCGGCGTCGCGCGAGAGGAAGATGTCGGCGCCGGAGCGGACGACCGCGTCGACCAGCTGGCCATCGTCGGCCCTCGCCGACCCAAGCTTCAGATTTTCCCTGACGCTGCCGCTGAACAGGTCCGCATCCTGGGCAACGAAGCGGAACTGCTCGCGCAGCTGGTGCGGATGATATTGGCGGCTGTCGAGCCCGTCGACGATCAGCTCGCCCTCGGCCGGTGCATACAGGCCGCAAAGGAGGCGCCCGAGCGTCGATTTCCCGGACGCGACACGGCCGATGATCCCGATGCGCTCCCCGGGGCTGATGGACAGGCTGATCTCGGACAGGGAATTGCGGCCAGCGCCCGGATAGCGGAACGAAACGTTCGCAAGCTGGATCTTGCCGGAGCGAATCTCCGGAACGATCGAGCGCATCGCCGACTGCCGCTCGTCGGTGACCTCCATCATCCGCTGGAGCGAATTGAGGGTCGCGAAGGCCTGCCGCTGGCGGGTGATCAGGAACGCGAGCTGGCCGACGGGCTGCAGCGATCGTCCCGCAAGCATCACGATGGCGATGATCGCGCCCATCGACATCTCGCCGGCGTTGAACCGGTAGAAGCCGCCGATCAGGAGGCAGACGCTGATCAACTGCTGCGAGACGCTTGCAAGGTTGACCGCGATCGCGGTCAGTCGCCGCATCCGCTCCTGGGTCCTCGTGGTCATTTCCGAGTAGCGCTTCCAGCGGCCGAGCATCTGCCCTTCCGCCCTTGCCGCCTTGAGGGTCTCGGCGCCCGAGATGGATTCGACGAGGACCGAATGCTGGAGGCTGGAATCGGCCTGGGCCTCGACAGCCGCCTGGCCCATCGCGCGCTGGAGGCTCATGCCTGCAGCGAACATCAGCCCCATGATCGCCAGCGGAACAAGCACGAGCCATCCGGCAAGGACGAGGATGAGGCCGAGGAACAGGAACACGAACGTCACGTCGACGAGGAGGACGACGGTCGTCGACGCGAAGAAGTCGCGGACGAGCTCATATTCCGAGACCCTCTTGGCGAACGCTCCGGTGCTTCCCTGGCGATCGCTCATCGGCAGGTTCATCACCTTCTCGAAAAGCTTCTGCGAAAGCTTCGCATCGAGCTTCCGGCCGATGTCGTCGATCACCTGCGCTCGGGCGATGCGCAGCGTGAAGTCGAACGCAAAGGCAAGCACGACACCGATCGCGAGCACCCACAGGGTCGAGATCGCCTTGTTCGGGATGACCCGGTCATAGACGTTCATCGTGAACAAGGGCAGCGCAAGCGCCAGCATGTTGATGATGAAGGCCGCCAGCAGGACCGGCCAGAACTCGCGACGGACCTTCCAGACCTCGGACCAGAACCAGTGGGTCCTTCGGGCCTTGTCCCAGGGCCGCTCGGCTTCGCGTTCCTGGGTCGGGTCCGCCTCGACGAGGACCGCGCGGCCGGCATAAACCGGCTCGAGCTCCCGGAGCGGGACCCAGGTTGGAGCGCCCATTCCAGGCGCGTAGACGAGGCCGTCCAGGTCCCTGACGTCGAGAAGGACGACCGCCCGCGAATCGTGAAGCTCGAGGATCGCCGGGCACTTGCGCGACGGCCAGGAGCGCAGCCGCCTCGTCACCTGTTCCCCGCGCATTCCGATCTGGTCGAGGGCCGGCTCGATCTGGTGGAACGGCAGCTGGCCCTCGGGACCGAGCGCCAGCCCGGCGCAGATGAGGACGGCCGCCGACGGGCGGTCCGCCTCGCGGGCGAGATAGCTTATGCAGTCGAGGACGGGGTCGATCTCACGCGAAGGCGCGGATTCGAGCCAATTCATGAAACTCAACGCCCGTCCCCTCTGCTCTTACCGTCCCGGTGTATCGGCCGGAGGCGGAGTGGTCTGGTCCGGCGTTCCCGTCGGATTGGTGATGGTCTCGCCCGGAGTCGCGCCCGCCGCGGTGCCGCCAACGGGGACCGGTGGTCCCATCGGCGGAGCCGACAGGCTGTCCTCCATGAGGTCGGCGGGCGGGATCGGATTGACCCGGTACCGTGCCCGCTGGCCGCCATAGCCGGCGGTCGGGATGTTCACCCCGAGTGCTTCGACTAGCTTGTTGGTGGCCGCGAGGACCCGGTACTGCGCATAGAGCTTGGCAAGACGCGCGGTCTCGACCTGGGCCTGGACATTGTACCGGGAATTCTGCGCGTCGAGAACGTCGAGAAGCGACCGCCTCCCGACGTTGAACTGCTCGCGATAGGACAGCAGGAGGTCGTCGGAAATCCGGCTTTGCGCCTCGAGCTCGCCAGTCAGCGCGGTCTGGTTGGTCAGCCGGCTCCACGCGCTCCGGGCGTCCTGCTCGGCCTGGCGGGTCTGCTCGAACAGCCGCCCGTGGGCTTCATCCGCACGGCCCTGCTGTTCGCGCACGTTCGCCTGGTTGATTCCGCCCGTGAAAATGTCCCAGCGGATCACTCCAAGCGCCTGCAGGTCGGTCGTGCGGCCCTCGAAGCCGTCGATGTCATGACCGGCCCGGGCGCGGGCCTCGATGCTGAACCGCGGCCCGAGCTTTGCCTTGGCCGAAGTCACATTCTCGCGTGCCGCGGACAGGTCGGCAAGAGCTTCCTGGACGAGCGGATTGCTCTCGCGCGCCTGGGCCTGCGCGTCATTGACGTTAGCCGGCAGCGCCGCTGCGAGATCCGGCGGCATGATTGCGGAGTCGATCGGGATTCCGGCGATCGCCTGGAACTCGATCGCCGCGGTGTCGAGGTCCTCGCGAGCCTGGGTCACCTTCGCGCGCGCGGCCTGGAGGCGTTCTTCCGCCTGCTGCTCGTCGGCGATGCTGATCGAGCCCTTCGACACGCCTTCGCGAAGGTCGCTTGCAAGCTTCTCGTGGAAGGCGACATTGTCCTGCGCGATAGCGACCAGCCGCTCCTGGAGAAGATAATCGATATAGGCCCGGGAGACGTTCAGAGCGACGAACTCGGACCGTTCCTCGACGCGCGCCGCGGCAGCGTCGGTTCGCGCGGCCTGGCGCCGGATCTCGGCCTCGCGGCCGCCGCTGTCGAACACCAGCTGGTCGAGGATGAGATCCCCCTCGACCGGATAGAGGACATGGTTGGCGATCCCGAGGCTTCGACGGGTCGGGTTGCGAAGGTCGCGTACGCCCGCGGAGGCCTCGACGGAAACGCGCGGATAATACAGGCCCTGCGCCTGCACGCGCTCTTCCTGGGTGGCGACGCGGTTGGCGATCGCCTGGTGGATCTGAGGATTGGTCGTCAGTGCGGACTGGACCGCCTGCCGAAGATCGATTGCACTCGCGGGAGTCGCGCTCAGCAGCATCGCCCCCGGGATAATGATGCTCCAGTGTTTACTCTTCATTGTAACCCCCTGCTCTCTATTCCGGGACGCGGGTGCACCTGCGCCCCGGATCTCAGTTCATCGACGCAAACATCAGCTGTGAGCCGGCGCCGCATCCGGATGGAGCATCATGGTCTCCATCGTGAACACAGGATGCGCCGCAGCGAAAGATGCCAGTCCGGCAGCGTCCCAAGCCGGCACATTGGCCGCGCCATGGCTTGCCAAGGCCTCCAGCGCCGCATTCGCGCCGCCGTGACTCGGAAGGCTGTTGAGGATGGCCTCGATCGCCGACTCATGGCCGCCGCCGCCGGCAAGAGAATCCGCAAGGACCTTGCCGACCACCTGGTTGTGCTGGGCGGAGTCGACCTGCGTATGCTGGTCGCCGGCAACACCCCTGCCTCCGGCGCCGCTCGCAAGAGCCGCGATCTGCTCCGCCGAGGGCATGGCGACCGCCGCGGCAGCGACCGCCTGTCCCGGAGCCGGGCCGGAATGCGACGGCATGTCGGTTCCCTGCGGCAATGCGGTCGGAGCGCCCGCCGGAGCATGGTCGCCGCCGTCGAGACCCAAGGACTGGGTATCGTCCGCCTGGTGCGGGCTGTCCTGCGGTTGCTGCACGTCGGTGAGCGCAACCTTGGTCTCGCCGCTGATCGACTGGACATTGCTGTCGTCGGCGGACGTGAGCTGGACATGTTCGATCGGAGCACCGCCGGCCAGGCTGTCCTGGCTGGTCGAAAGCGGGTGTCCAGTCCCGTGCGAGCTGTCCGACGCCGCCGCCTGCTCCGCCATCAGGCCCGCAGCTGCGACCGCGCCGAACATCAGCGCAGTGTTGCCGACGGCCTGCTGCCCGCCGCCCTTGTGGCCGGCGCTGTTGTCGTTGGTCGCAAGCAGGGTGCTGCTCGTGCTCAACGTTGTCGCCTGCGTCGACAAGGTGGAGAAGGTCGAGGCAGTGGTTGCTGCCGCTCCGCCCGATGGGTTGAGCGTGATGTCGATCCCGCCCGGAACAGTCGTATAGTCGCCGTCGCTGTCGGTGACCTGGAGATCGTAGGCGAGATGGACCGGGTTACCCAGGTTGGTCTGGGTCAGCGAGAAGATGCCGAGATCGAAGCTTCCACTGACGTCATGAACGACGATCGCGTTGAAATCGGATCCGGTGTTGACCCCGTAATGGTCGCCTTCCTGGACCCCGGAGAAAGTGACCGACCCGTCGGAATGATAGGTGACGGAGATCCCGAACCCGACTGCAGCCGTCTGCCCGTCGGAGAAGCCGCTGACATCCAGGGTCGCGGTGTTTCCGGTCAGATAATCCTGCACATAGACGCTGGTCACATGGACAATCGTGTCGCCGGCAAAGCCGCCGACAGGATTGCTGTCCGGAGTCCCCGATCCGGTGAGCGTGGATTCAAGCGCATAGACCGTGAAGCTCACCGTCGTCGCCTGATTGCCCTGCACCTGCGGGATTTCGCCGATGAACCCGGTCGTCTCGATCCGCCCGGTGAAGTCGAACCCGGTCGGGGTCGCAGCGCCGCTGGTCAGGCCGGTGACGAAATCCATACGGGCCGATTCGCCGGCGTCGACCGACTGGTTGGCAATGCCGATCGAGTCATTGTCGGTGTTCACCGAACCGCTTGTGTTGGTGCTTGTCGTACCGGAGATCAGGAGGTCCGCGTCAGGCCCGCTGACGGGCGTCGAGTCGGCGCCGACGCCGGCGAAGTTCACGTTGCCGGCATGCGTGCTGGTCAGGCTGTTGAAGGAGATGCCCGACCCATTATCGATCATCCCGGACTGGGTGAAGTCATACTGGGACGTCGACTGGTCGATATGGACGGTGAAGACAGAGGTCCCGTCCGTCCCGTTCGTGCTGTCGACACGGCCATCCAGGGTCTGCCCGTCGCTCGACAGCCAGTAAGTGATATGGTGCGTCGCACCGCCCGAGGTCAGGCCCGAATCCATCCCGTTCGTGATGTTCGCGAAGGTGATCGTTCCGGGACCGTCGGCACCGAAATTGTCGACGACATTATTGTCGACGATGTCGAGGCTCGCAGTGATCGTCGACTGCACCTCGTCGGTCGCGACGATCGCTTCGGGACTGATCGCGCTCGGACCGTCGTCGAACACCGTGATCTGGTCGCCGATATTGGTCGAGCCGCTTGCCGTATCGCCGTCATAGTCGGTGACCGTGATCGTCCCGAAGACGAGGCCGTCGAAGGTGATCGGCGTGTTGGTGTCGTTGTAGGCGATGGCAGTATTTCCGGCATCGCTGTGTTGCAGTGGAACGTCCTGCGTGTAGGTGACCGTGCCGTTCGAGTTCATCTGGATCGTGAACGCGGTCTGCGTCCCGCCATCCTGGTACTGGCCCTCGATGGTGTCGGCGTCGATCTGGACGAGCGTGATCGCATGGTCGCCCTGGGCGGTCTCGAGGCCGCTGCTGAGCGAGCTCACGCCGCCGGCGAGCGCGAGGCCATAGGCCGTCGCCGCTGGCGTATCGGCGCCGGTCGTGACCGTTGCCGTGATCATCGCCGAAGCGCTTGTCACTGAAGTTGCGGGCCAACCGGTGATGTCGCCGACGCTCGTTTCATCGAACGTGATGCTGCTCGCCCCGCTCACGCCGCTGACGGTCGGCCCGTCGTCGGCGAACTGGAGGTTGGCGCCGATGCCGATGGTCTGGCTGTCGGTGGCGGTGTCGCCGTCATTGTCGGTGATCGTCGCCGACGCGGTCA
>Ga0070658_10004820_pt1 | contig 10987 bp, 15 predicted proteins | sample KBSC13metaG_FD_64664 | JGI IMG/M metagenome (GOLD analysis project Ga0070658, IMG submission 64664) | Corn rhizosphere microbial communities from Kellogg Biological Station, Michigan, USA - KBS C1-3 metaG | ecosystem: Host-associated > Plants > Roots > Rhizosphere > Soil ... | reverse complement strand
CTTTAGCTCAGCTGGTAGAGCGCCACGTTTACACCGTGGATGTCATCGGTTCGATCCCGGTAGGGCCCACAGCAGAGCCTCGCGAGGCCACCAGGCCTGACAAGGGTGTGCGCTGATTAGGAGATGCGGTCGAGCAATCGGCGTGTTGCGCCCGGATCCGCGGCGTGTCGCCCGGATTTCCTCGACAGCCTACGACCACGTGGTGTACCGCAGCCACCGTCAGGAAGACCGCAGCCGGCTCTCCTCGTGAGCGGCACGCTCTTGGGCGGCCTGCGAAGCAGAGACGATGAGCCGGATCGAAGAGTGCACGTATGCGACGGCGAGCAAAGCATTCACGGCGGTGCTCAGGCCGTTCGTGAAGTCGTCCCCGGGTGCCTTGGCCGTCGTGCTGAAGAGGTAGTTGACGACACTCGCGGCAAGGAACGCCGCGATCAGCAGACCGGCCGTCGGGCGTGCGGTCATGCGCCACCATGCCCGCGGAGGTTCGACCGGCTCGTCACGACCGCGAAATGACCTGATGGCCACGAACACGAACGCGAGGATGAGCAGGTTGAAGACGACGGCGTCGACCTGGGGCGGCAGGATCCGCAACAACACGTATCCGTTGAGCGTGATCAGCAGCACAATCCCCACGGCAACGTAGGCGAATCGCCAGCGGGCCTTGTGAATTCGCAGCATGAGGCGAGTTTACGTCAGCGAATGATGTGCACGCTGACCGCGCGCACTACGATGAGGCACTCGCTTTCCGCCAGTCTTCGGGCACCCGGCCAGCCGGACCTGGCGAGGGCTGTTCAGCCGGATGACTCAGCGGCGGTGCCAGAACCACCTGTTCCGAGAATGCTCCGGTTCTGTAGTCCCAGAACCACTCTTCGCCTGGCTCATAGCTGGCAATGATCGGATGCCCGGTCTCGGCGTAGTGCGCCGTCGCATGCTTTCCTGGCGAGCTGTCGCAGCATCCGATGTGCCCGCACTCGGCGCATCTGCGCAGGTGCAGCCACCACCCGGAGACCGATTCGCACTCGACACAGCCCGGGCCGGAAGGCGTGGCGTGCTGGTTGATTCCGTCATTCATTTCAGTGTGTCCTTATGCTCTGCGTGGTCTGATTGAAGACTCGTTATGGCGCGCCCGTGGTGGCCAATTCGGGCGCCGCGGTCGGATTGCGGATTCCGATGAAAGAGACGATTCCTCCCACGAACATCAGAATGGCCGTGACGAACACGACGCGTCCGAACCCGTCGGAATCCAGTGCGCCACCGGCGACGATTCCGACCAAGGCGACTGCGACCAGGCCGGCCACTCTCGAGACGGCGTTGTTCACAGCTGAACCGATGCCGGCGCGAGCCGGGTCGATCGCACCCAAGATACCGCTGGTCAACGGAGCGACAGTCACTGCCAGACCGAGTCCGACCAGCACGATACCTGGGAGGATGTTCGTCCAGTAGTTGAAGTCGTGCGATGCGCTCGTCATCAGCGCGAACCCTGCTCCGGCGACGATCGGCCCTACGGTCATGAACAGGCGGGGGCCGTGGATGCCTGCGAGCCTGCCGAACCACGACGACAGCGCAAGCATGATGAGCGTCGACGGCAAGGCGGCCAGTCCGGCGAGCGTCGCACTGAACCCTGCGCTCTGCTGAATGAACACGGTTATGGCGAAGAACCCGACAGAGAGCGCGCCGTAGATGAACGCTGTCGCGATGTTCCCCATGCCGAAGTTGCGCACCCGGAACAGTGACAGCGGCAACATCGGGCTCGGGTGATGGCGTTCCCACCACAAGAACGCCGCGAACGAGACGATGCCAACGATGGCAGGCACGATCAACACCGGGCTGCTCCAGGCATACCGCCCTTGCTCGATCAACGCGAAGACCGGGCCGCCCAGCCCGATAGCGCCGAGGAGCGCGCCAACGACGTCGATCTTCGGCCGTTGCGTGTCAGTCGCCGTTTTCGGTAGCGGCCGCATCAGCCACAGCGTGAACATGATCGGAATGACGTTGATGAGGAAGATGTAGCGCCACGACATGCCGTCCACCAGAAGGCCGCCCAATACCGGCCCGGCGATGCTGGCTGCCCCGGTCCACGCCGTCCAGATACCGATTGCGCGGCCCTGCGCCGGCCCGCTGAACGTTGAGACGATAATCGCCAGCGAGCTCGGTACGAGGAGCGCTCCCGACGCTCCCTGAAGAAGACGCGCACCGATCAGGATCTCAGCAGACGGGGCCGCGGCGCACAATAGCGACGTGATCCCGAACCCGATGAGACCGATTCGAAGAATGCGAACGCGCCCGAATGCATCCGAAAGCGATCCGGCAAGCAGAATGAGCGCGCCGAGCGTGATCAGGTATGCGTCGACGACCCATTGCTGCACCGCGAGCCCTCCGCCAAGCTCGTCCGTCATGGCGGGAAGGGCAACATTCACCACCGAGCCGTCGAGAAAGGCGACGAAAGAGGCCAGCACGGCGATTGCCAGCACGCGACGTTGCTGCGCGCTCATGCGTTGACGATTCGGGCTGCTGGTGACCATGTTGCTCATTCCGTGTGTGGTGGGCGGGGATCCGTTCACCAAGAAGGACAGGATTGCAGATCGAGTTGTGACACCGGACAGCGACGGGGTGGCGCGGATGCTGGTCCGCAACCCGTGCATAGGCTGGCAGCATGAAGATGACTGGCACAATTCGCAGCACAGAAGGATGGACAGGGCACGGTGCCGGGTTGACGGCAGGCGAGGCACGCGAGCACGCAATTGCGGATGTTCCCGCTGGGTACGAACTCGTGGACACGATGACCGAATCTGCGAAACCGGGGGAGCCGGTCACGATGCGCAGCAGCGCACGAAGCATTGAAACACGGGCGATCGCTGCGGATGGCGCGGATTACGCCGGCGCGCTTCGCGGCCTGCGCGACGCGGTCCCGGATGGCTGGCAGCTGCAGGCGGTCACCCTCGAGTCCGCGTAACCGTCTGCGGTTTCAGAGCCATCCCCGATCCCTGGCCAGACTGAAAGCCTCGATGCGATTGCGCGTAGCCGTCTTGCCGATCGCTGACGACAGATAATTGCGTACCGTGCTCTGCGATAGATGCAGTGACGTCGCAATGTCGGCGATCGTCGCACCGTCAACGGACGCGGCAAGCACGTCGCGCTCACGATCGGTCAGCGGATTGGCACTCGCGCTGAGCGCTTGCGTGGCCAAGAGAGGGTTCACAACGATACGGCCGGACACGACCGACCGTATGGAGTCGGCGAGTTCCTCAACAGGGTCGTCCTTGACGAGAAATCCTCGCGCGCCTGCTTCAAGCGCACGCTTGAGGTAGCCGGGCCGACCGAACGTCGTCACGATGATCACGGCGCAGCCTGGGACCGTCTCGATAAGCTCCGCAATCAGATCCAGCCCGCTGCGCCCCGGCAGTTCGATGTCGAGCAAGATGACATCCGGCATTGACCGTGCCGCCTCTGCCACGACCTCGTCGCCTCGTCCGACCTGGGCGACAACGGTCATGTCGTCCTCGAGTTCGAGCAACGTTGACAGTGCTGAGCGCATCATGCCCTGGTCTTCTGCAATCATGATCGATGTCGCCGCGGTCATGAGCGGGCCTGCGTACGCTCAGGAACGGATGCTGCAAGTCGGAAGCCGCCAGGTACACGCCCAGCCGTCACAACGCCGCCATACTCGTCGACACGCTCACGCAGCCCCTTGAGCCCGCTTCCGTCACCTGCCGACCCGCCGCTGCCGTCATCGATCACCTCGACTCGCGCGATGCCGTTCTTCACCGTCACCTCGATCGTGCATCGACTGGCGTCAGAATGCTTGAGCACATTCGTGCTTCCCTCTCGAACGACCCAGCCGAGCAGCGAATCAAGATGAGCATCCAAGCCGAGCGCCTCATGTGTCACACGCACGAGCACACCGGCCGCCTGCAAGGCTGACTGGGCGTTAGCAAGCTCTTCTGCAAGCCCAACGGACCGGTATCCCGTGACGGCCTCGCGAACCTCTGTGAGCGCGTGCCGTCCGATTGTCTCGATGTTCGACGCGTGCTCGGCCGCCGCGTCAGGGTCCCGTGTCGCGAGTCGCCTGACCGCCTGCGCCTTGACCACGATCACCGAGAGCGTGTGGCCAAGAAGGTCGTGCAGGTCGCGCGAGAATCGCAGCCGTTCCTCAGCCACCGCAGTCTGGGCAAGACGATTCTGGGCTTCGCTGAGCTCGGCGATGACGCCGATGAGGTAGTGCACAAGAAAGTTGCTGATTCCGGCCATGAACGTGGCGAAGCCCAGGAACATCCCGACATCGAGCGATCCGCGTTCGAGCCCGGTCTGAACTGCTCCGCTGATCGTCAGCCCGCAGATCACCCCTAACGCCCAGCGCCGCCGCACGGCAACGGCCGCTGCGATCGCAAGCAACGGGTACACGAATTCTTCGTCTGTTCGCCACGCGAACAGGTACGCGACACTCAGTGCCGCGAGACCGATCGCGGCGAGTTCCGACCACCTGCTCGCGTGCGGCACGAACGGAATCGACACGGTCGCAACGTTCGCCGCCGCGAGCACCAGCACACAGACGACCCGAAGCGGCTGGCCGGCGATGGACGCATCAACGAGCGGGCCGATGAGCAAGAACGGAACCCAGATGAGTGCGAACCAAGGCCCAGGGTGGCGGGCCAGCCACTGCATGGTCGGCTCTGGCTCCGCGCAGCCGGGCGGCGTGAGGTCAGTGGTCATGGTGCTAGACATTACGCACTCCTTCCCGGGCTGACCAGGCCGAGCAGCAGCGTCACCCCGACCACGAGGTGCATCGCGAGCAGCGTGATCAGCACACCGGCCGATGCGGCCATCGTGAGCGGGCCGGCGAGGGACACGGCCAGGACGAGCCATCCGATGATCTGCCAGACACGACGACCGGTGGTGCCTGCCTTCTCAAGCAGGGCGAGCAACGTCCATGCAGCGCCGCCCGCGATGATCGAAACGATCGCCACGGGCACCGGCTCGATGTTCTGTGCAGTCGGTCCAGTGCCAACGAGCACATCGATGCCGAGAATCGGAGAACTGATCGTCCACACGGCCAGTGCGAAGATTGTGGCCGCGATGAGCGTGCACGCCCGGCGAGCACGCCGTGCGCGTGCCGGACGGATGCGACTGTCTGTGATCGTCTGGGTCATGGTGAGCCTTTCCGTTGAACACTGTGTTGACGGAACACTGTGTTGACGCGTTCGACGTTACGGAAGGCCGCACGGCATGGGCAGGGCTGCGTGTACCGAAGTCGGCAGGACAAATGTCCTTATCTCAGCCCTCGAGCCCCATACGGATGCGCTTCGGCAGCGCGTGCACGACAATCGCGTGCGACTCCATGATCAGTTCGCGCACGTGATCGTCTGGAAGACGTCCGTCCAGGCTGACCGTCACCCAGTGACGCTTGTTCATGTGGTAACCAGGACCGATACCGTCAACACTGGCGATCAATCGCGGCACGTTCTCTGGGAGCGCCTTGACCGTGATCGTTCGGATCGGAGTGTCTTCGCGGTCGATCGCGAAGATCTTGCCTCCGACCTTGTGCACACGGGTTTCCGGTCCGAAAGGATAACTGGCCTGCGAGCCGTTCAAACCGGCGAGAAACGCGGTCAACCGATGCGGGGTCATGCGACTATTGTTGCCCACATGCCGCCGTCGAGCGCGGCGTAGTGGCCGTCTGGTGCTTGGAGGAATCGGTATGTTCGGACGTCGACGGCACGAGATCGGTGATCGGCCGAATCCGACCGAACCGATCGGGATCGGGGCGCAGGTGGTCGTCATGCCTGATCCGTCTGCCGCCGACCAGTGGGAGGGCGAACCCTCGGGAGTTGTTGTCGCGCCGGGTGACAACAACATCGTCGCGTACCCAGGTTTGACATTCGGAGGGCCGACGCGCTGGCTCGTCGCGTTCGACGAGCTTCAATTCACCGCCGACGGACGCGGCCCGTTCGAACAAGCGACTGTCGGCAGTTGGCGGCTGGTTCCCGTGCCTCAGGTGGGGCAGGACGGACCAGAATAGTCGCATGGAATACAGAAAACTGGGCAGCACTGGCCTGGACATCTCGCCGATCGCCATCGGCTGCATGACATACGGCGACCCGAAGCGCGGAAATCACCCGTGGTCGCTCGGCGAAGAGCAGAGCCGACCGCTGATCAGGCAGGCCATCGAGGCCGGTATCAACTTCTTCGACACCGCGAACGTCTATTCGGATGGTTCAAGCGAAGAGATCGTCGGTCGCGCCCTGGCGGACTTCGCGAACCGTGACGAGGTCGTCATCGCCACCAAGGTGCACGGCAGGATGCGGCAGGGTGCGAATGGAGCAGGGCTCTCGCGCAAGGAGATCATGCACGAGATCGACGAGTCCCTGCGCAGGCTCGGAACCGATTACGTCGACCTGTACCAAATCCATCGCTGGGACAACGGTGTTCCGATCGAAGAGACGCTCGAGGCGTTGAACGATGTCGTAAAGGCCGGTAAGGCGAGATACCTCGGCGCTTCATCCATGTATGCGTGGCAGTTCTCGAAGGCACTGCATCTGCAACGCGAAAACGGCTGGAGCAGATTCGTCTCGATGCAGAATCATTACAACCTGCTCAATCGTGAAGAAGAGCGTGAGATGTATCCGCTCTGCGCTGACGAGAAGATCGGGGCCATTCCGTGGAGCCCGCTTGCTCGCGGGCGGCTCACACGCGAGTGGGACACGACAACAGCGCGCTCCCAGACGGATGAGTTCGGCAAGACGCTTTACGCCATGCACGACAACGACCGTGCGATCGTGGACGTGGTCGGTCGGGTCGCAGCAGAACGCGGCATCCCGCGTGCGCAGATCGCTCTGGCATGGGTGTCGAAGAACCTGGTCGTGTCCGCACCCATTGTCGGCGCGAGCAAGGCCGAACAGCTGCAGGATGCCGTTGACTCGCTGGATATTGAGCTGACCGCCGATGAAGTCGCGCGGCTCGAAGAGCCGTACCTGCCTCACCCGGTTGCCGGGTTCTGATCCGAGAAGATGGGATACTGGCAACCATGGAAGTTATTCTCTGGTCGATTCTCGGGATCATCGGCGGCATCGGCGGCATTATCGGCATCTTCGGCGCCGTCGCGATGATCAAGTCCCCGTATCGCGACTGATCCGTTCATACCGGACAAACCGATAGCGGATGCCGGTGCGTGACTGAAGCCACGATCCGTCGGCGGGCTCGCGCAGCTGCGCAGCCCAGCTGTCATCGATGCTCGGAGCGAATGTGTCCCCTGGCGCTTCTGTCTCGATCTCGGTGACCTCGAGCACATCTGCCCGGCCAATGGTCGCGGCATACAGTTCGCTGCCGCCGATGATCCATGCGTCGCCGCCCGCTGCCGCAAGGGCATTGTTGACCGAGTCGGCGGCAATCGCGCCATCCGCGTGCCAGCCACGCTGACGCGTCACCACGATGTTGCGCCGTCCAGGCAGCGGCCGGAACCGGTCAGGCAGCGAGTCCCAGGTGCGCCTGCCCATGACGACGGTGCTGGTTCCGGTGACGGTCCGAAAATGTGCCGAATCCTCTGGCACCCGCCACGGAATCGTGCCATCCATGCCGATCACGCCGGTGAGCGACTGCGCCCAGATCAGGCCGAGTGTCATACGGCGACGGCACCGCGGATCGCGGGATGATGCTGGTAGTCGACGACCTCGAAATCTTCGAACCGATAGTCGAAGATCGACTCGGGATGCCGCAGGATACGCAAGGTCGGGGCCGGGAAAGGCTCGCGGCGCAGCTGCTCTGTCACCTGGTCAACATGGTTGTCGTAGATGTGGCAGTCGCCGCCCGTCCAGACGAATTCGCCGGGGGCCAGACCGACCTGATCGGCCACCATCAACGTGAGAAGCGCGTAGCTTGCGATGTTGAACGGCACGCCGAGGAACAGGTCGGCGCTGCGCTGATACAGCTGGCATGAGAGCTTGCCATCGGCTACGTAGAACTGGAACAGCGCGTGGCACGGTGCCAGTGCCATAGCCGGGATCTCAGACACGTTCCATGCGGAGACGATCATGCGTCTGGAGTCCGGGTTGGTGCGCAGCGTCTCGATCACCTGGGCGATCTGGTCGATGTGTCCTCCGTCAGGCGTGGGCCACGACCGCCATTGCACGCCGTACACGGGGCCGAGATCGCCGGACTCATCCGCCCATTCGTCCCAGATGCTCACCCCGTGGTCGCGCAACCAGCCCACGTTGCTGTCTCCGCGCAGGAACCAGAGCAACTCGTATGCGATCGACTTGAAGTGCACCCGTTTCGTGGTGATGAGCGGGAACCCTTCAGCCAGGTCGAAACGGAGCTGCCTGCCGAACACACTGCGTGTGCCGGTGCCCGTGCGATCGGACTTCGCTGACCCGTGCTCGAGGGTTTCACGCAACAGGTCTTCGTACGGTGTTGCGATCGCGGATTTCATCATTTCGCCAGTCATCGGTTCGATGCTACGGCCTCGTGGCCGGTTCGCGCCGACAGACACCGCTGTGCCAACGAAGTAGGCTCAGAATGTGGCCTCTTCGTTAGCGGATGTACGTGAAGTCCTTGAACGGCTCTGGCCAGCGGACGGTGCTGAGCCGTGGGATGCGTCGGGCCTTGTCAGCGGTCGTCTCGACGCGCCGATCGAACGCATACTTCTGACAGTGGATGCTGTCGGCCAGACCGTCGACGAGGCCGTCGACGCACGCGCCGATCTGCTGATCGCCCACCACCCGCTGTTGCTGCGCGGGGTGACCACGATTGCGGAAGACCGATACAAGGGCTTGTTGCTCGCCCGCCTGATCCGCGCCGACTGTGCCCTGGTGGCCGCACACACCAACGCCGACGTTGTGGCGGACGGCACGTCTGCGGTCTTCGCCGATTTGCTCGGGCTGCGCGAGACGCGCCCGATCGTCGAAGGAACGCGGCCGAACACGGGAATTGGACGCGTCGGCAGAACCAACGAACCGACAACGCTCGGCCGATTTGCCAAGCGGATCGCAGACATCCTGCCAGCCACAGCATCCGGCGTACGGGTCGCCGGCGACTACGACACGCCGATCACCACCGTTGCTCTGTGCGCAGGGGCAGGCGATGCCTACCTCACCGAACCCGCGGTCATGGCCTCGGACGTTTACGTGACAAGCGACCTGCGGCACCACCCGGCATCCGAAGCACGCGAACAGGCACTGCTTCGAGGAGGCCCTGCACTGGTCGACGTGTCACACTGGGCAAGCGAATGGTTATGGTTGCAGACGGCTGAGCGCCAACTGCGCAACGAGTTGCCAGAAATCAGCATCTCGGTCAGCCAGACACGCACCGACCCGTGGGATTTCGCGATCATGCAATAACTCAAGAAGCTGCAATTACTCAAGAACCATGGAATGGAAAGTCGAGAAACGTGAAGGCTAGCCCTGAACAGCAGAAGGAACTGCTGAGACTGCAGGCACTCGACACCCGAGTGCAGCAACTTGATCACACGCAGGGGGCGCTGCCTCAGCACGTCGCTCTCGCTCAACTCGCGCCGAGCGTCGAGGCCGTTCGACAACGGCACACCGCGAAAACAGGTGAGCTCGAAGACGCGCGCACCGAGCTGTCGCGTGCAGAGTCGGATGTGCAGGTCGTGGAGGCGCGGATGGCGCGCGATGCGGCCAGGCTGCAGCAGACCTCCTCCGTGAAGGACATTCAGGCACTTGAAGCCGAGGTCGACGCGTTGAAGAAGCGCCGCAGCGATCTCGAAGACATCGAGCTGGCGGTCATGGAACGCATCGAAGGCATTGAGGCTGAGCTTGCCGACATCACGAGGGAGCGCGACGATCTCGCCGGAAAAGTGGCCGAGCTTGAGGCAGCAAAGGGGGAGGAACAGGCGGCGATCGAGAAACAGCGCGCCGCAGCATCCGCAGACCGGACGGCAATCGCCGCTACGATTTCCGAGGACCTTCTCGCGCTCTACGAGAAGCAGCGCGCTCGTTACGGTGTCGGCGCAGCGTTGCTCGTGCGCGGCGTTTCGATGGGCAGCAATGTCAAGCTCACCGAATCGGACCTCCAGGGCATCCGCGCGTCAGCACCGGACGATGTCGTGCTCTGCCCAGACAGCGGTGCGATTCTTGTGCGGAACGAGGAGTCTGGGCTGTAAGAGGAACCTGGGCTGTAAGGGGAGACCGGGCTGCAAACGATAGGCTGGGCTTCGGAATGGGTCGGCAAGACGGTCGCGTCATCCGCGTCGCCCATGGGCGGCAGGATGCCGAGGAACGTCCGGGCTCCACAGAGCAGGATGGTGGGTAATACCCACCCGGGGCAACCCGCGAGACAGTGCCACAGAAAGCAGACCGCCGCCGGGCAACCGGGGGTAAGGGTGAAACGGTGGTGTAAGAGACCACCAGCGGCCGGGGTGACCCGGCTGGCTCGGTAAACCTCGTCCGGAGCAAGGTCAGACAGGAAACAATGAGGCTGCTCGTCTCGTTTCCGGGTAGACCGCTAGAGGGCTGCGGCAACGTAGTCCCGAGATAGATGGCCGTCCACGGTGGCTTCCACGGGAGTCACCCGGACAGAACCCGGCGTAGCAGCCGGCCCATTCCCTCACCTCTTACGGGGGTGGGTCTGGCACGAAACGGTATCCCATACCCGGTTCGGTCAGAAAATGCTGTGGGCGCGATGGCAGGCGCTCAAGCTTCTTGCGCAGTTGAGCCATGTAGAGCCTGAGGTAGCCGGTGTCCGCGGTGTACTGCGGCCCCCACACTTCGGTCAGCAACATCTGTCGTGTGACAAGCCGACTCGGGTTGCGCACAAGCACGTCGAGCATGCGCCACTCCGTCGGCGTCAGCCGCACAGTCGCGGTCCCAGCGTCGCTGCGTCTCGTCACCAATTTCGCCGCGAGATCCACCGTGATGTCTCCGAAGCGCACGATGGGTTCATCAGTGCTGTTCGGGTTGCGCCTGGTCAATGCACGGATGCGTGCGAGCAGTTCGTCGGCTGAGAACGGTTTCGTGACGTAGTCGTCGGCCCCGGC
>Ga0070658_10004819_pt1 | contig 10989 bp, 7 predicted proteins | sample KBSC13metaG_FD_64664 | JGI IMG/M metagenome (GOLD analysis project Ga0070658, IMG submission 64664) | Corn rhizosphere microbial communities from Kellogg Biological Station, Michigan, USA - KBS C1-3 metaG | ecosystem: Host-associated > Plants > Roots > Rhizosphere > Soil ... | reverse complement strand
TCGCCGAGCCCATGTCGGCGAGCTTTTTGGGGTATCCGGGGTTGGTCTGCGGGTCCACAGAGGACCAGTAGTAGGCGTCGCCGTCCGTGACATCTGCTATCCGCCGGTAGTCGGCCTCGCTCTTCTCGGTGTTCAGTACCAGCATCGAGCCGCGCACCGGACCCGTCACCGAGGCCACGTCGGTATGGCTGAACGCCCAGGTGCCGCTCCAGATGGTCAGAGGCTTGCCGCCGAGGCGGAAGAAGACCGGATCGGCGGCGTACTGGTCCCGGAACGTCACGAAGTCTGCGGCGATCTGACTTGCCGGCAGCGGGTTCCGGTTGAAGTCCAGCCCCTGGTAGATCATGGCGAGCTTGAAGTTGGCCTGCTTGGCCACGCCCATCAGCAGGCGCAGCCGACGATCGTTGGTGGGCGTTTCCTTCCAGCTCACGATGAATCCGTCGATGCCTGCCGACTTCGCCCAGTCGATATGCTGGCGCATCACGCCCGGGTCGTCGCTGGAGTAGTGGCCGAGCTGCGGATAATCAATCTTGGCTCGGTCCCACGAACCGGGGTCGAACCAGATGTAGTAAAAGGCGAGCAGCGGGATGGCGGGGGCGGCGGCCGGGCTGGGGCTCGCGCCGGCCGGAGCGGCCACGGGTACCGCGACGAGCGCCGTCACCATGCATGCAGCCACCAGGCACAGCCGTGCCAGTGGGCTGAGCTGGGCCGCCATGGCGGAATGGGTACCTGGCTTCCTCACGTGACCGCCGCCCCTTCCCGCGGCGGGCGGCGCAACCGCCGCGGGATCGACCGCAGGTACCAGCGCAGTCCGGTCCGGCCGAGCAGCAGCATCCCCACCGCGAGCAGGGCGGCCGCCGCGCCGATCGCGGCCAGGTCGGCGCGGCTGACCACAGTGAGATCGACCGCCGCGTCTCTGGATAACACCAAGTGCTCCGCAAGCGTGACCCCGTGCGCGCCCTTGAGCCGGACCGAGTACGGGCCACGCGGCAGGCGGCGCAGGGTGACCGTGTGGTCAGGCCCGAAGGCGGCGGTGTGTACGGTGCCGTCTGGGTAGGTCAGCGCCACCGTGCTCCCGGCCGCGCCGTCGAACAAGGCGTCGTGCGCCTGGATGGTCAGGTCATGGAACTGCAGGGTGAAGGTCGGCGTCGGATTGCTACCCGGTTCCAGCTGCTGCCGGCCCGCGTCCACGACGTTCGTGCCGCGCATCACCACGCTCTGCAGGCTGTAGCGGACCTGCCCGGTGACCAACGCGCTTTTCTCGTACTTGGGGAGCACACCGTCCAACCAGGCCGTGCCGCTGGTCGGCAGGTTCAGCATGGCCCCGGTGTCGCTCTTCAACGTGACCGCGCCGATCGTGCCCGGATCGACCGGCCGTCCCTGGCCGTCTACGAACCGGACTGTGACCGGGTACTGCACAGCGAAAGCGGCGGTGACCGTGACGTCGGCGCGCATCGGCAGGCCGGTGACGGTGGGTCGGTATGCCTGGTCGGGGTCGCGCTGTCCGGACCAACGGACAAAACGGTACCGCCGGTCCGGGCTGCTGACCGCGGTATCCATCAGGGTCAGCGTGTGCGTGTCGAAGTTGTGCTCCTCGGTGTGGCTGGCGCGGCCGTTCGCGTCAGTGGTCAGCGGTTGGCCGTCGAGTGTCAGTCGCACATTAGGCAGCGCCGGTACGGTCTGCACGGTGAGCGTGACCGGCCACGGCTTGCGGTGTGGATGCGGGCGGGGTGCCCCGGTCGTGTGTTGGGGCGGCGCGGCGGACGTCACTCGTGGCTTCGGCGCGGCGGACGCGGTCGGCGCGGGACGCGCCGTGGCCGAGGGTGTCACGGGCGGGGTCCGCGTGGGACTCGGGACGGGTGTCGCCGTGACGGCGGCTGGAGGCTGCGCCGTGGCTGCCGCTGGAGGCTGCGACGGGGCGACGGCCGGGACCGGATCGGAACTGGCGGCCGTGGCCGCCAGCGGTGCGCTGGCCAGGAGGCCCACCACGACATACGGCAAGAGCGGCGCCACGATCCCCGCGGTGCGGTTCATCGGACCGGCACCTCCGTCCGCACGGGTGCCGATAGCGCGCGCCGCCGACGCCGACCCGCCAGCGTGGACCAGCCCGCGGCGAGCGCTAGCAACAGTGCGGTCAAGGTGGCCGCGCCGCCGTAGTACCAGTAGATGATCTTCAGGCCTACCAGCGGCGGGTGCGTGGTGGCTGGGCCGGCCGGGATGATCTCGGCTCGCCTGGGCGCGCGGGTGAAGTTGAATGCGTTGGTGAGGCTGTTCGCCGTGGCGTCCCGCGCGGTCAACGGCGCGAGATTCCAGTTCTGTTCCACGAACCGCAGCGCGCTGGTGTAGTCGAGCGTGGTGTCGTTGACCTGGCCGCGTTTCGCGTAGGCGCTGACCAGCAGGGCGGGTACGCGCAGACCGGCGCTCGCCCCGTCGAGTGTCGGCGGGGCCACGTGGTCGTACCAGCCGCCGGAGCCGTCGTAGCTCCACATCAGCGCGGAGCTGCTCCACGCTGAACTCATCGCGAGCTGGGTGAGCATTGTGCGCACCAGGTCCTGCCCGGCCTGCATGGTGCGTGCGGACCGCTCACTCGCGCCGGAGCTGGCCACGTAGGCGACTGCGGGCAGCGTGCCGTGTGCCAGATCCTGGTAGTACTCCTCCAGGTCGACGATGTGACTGCGCAGGGCGGGGTCGTCGACGAACCTCGGGTAGTTCAGCAGGGGTACTCGCACCGTCTGGCTCGCCGGGTCGCTACCCGACGCCGCCCGGTACGTTTCTGCGGGCTGGTAGTCCTGCACGTAGAACTTCCAACTCACGCCGGCGGCCTGCAACCGGTCGAAGATCGTCGGCTGGTCCGGGTAGCCGTCGGGCGGCACGTGGTCGGTGTCTCCGGGTTGGGCTGCCGCAGACACCCAGTAGGAGCGGTTGGCCCGGGACCCGTAGGGCACGGAGGAGAAGAACTTGTCAAACAGCACGTAACGGTCCGCCACACTCCAGTAAAACGGCAAATCGCGGGCGTCGTAATGGCCCATGGCCGCGGCTCCGTCGCGGCCCTGGCGGGCATAGGCGGCCACGAAGCCGTCCATCTTCCCGCCGTCGATCTGGCCATCCACCAGCGCCGTGCTAGGTGCCAGCGCGGCGGGCGGCTTGCCGTGCAACGGGAACGGCTTCACACAGTCGCTCTGTGAACGGCCCAGCACGAGCGGCTGGCAGGTACCGGCCGGGATACCGTCGGCAGCGGGATAGGTGCCGAAGTAGTTGTCGAACGTCCGGTCGCCTTGCATCAGGAAGATGAAGTGTTTCAATGGCGTCGAGGTCCGGCCGGACGGATCCGCCGGGGAGCCCGCGTGTGCTGGTGAGACGATGGCCAGACCGGCGACGAGCCCGACGACACCCATCGCGACGGGGCGGGTGAGGGCTGTCATGCCGCGCGCACCTGATAGATGACGATGACCGGTTGGGTCACCGGGTGCCCGGACTTGGCGCGCACAGAGATGGTTCCCGTGTAGACCGCCACGCCGTGGTACTTGTCGGCGAGCCGGCGCGCCTTGCTGGCGAAGAAGCTGGCCCGGTCGGCAGTGTAGGAGTCCCAGACGACATATTGGAACTCGCCCCGGCGAAGCGAAAGGTCCGGGTTGGGCACTGGGACGTAGGTGGGATTGCGGTCCTTCGGGTTCGGGCTCACCGACAGCGCGTAGACCCGCCGGCCGCCGTAGTACTCCAGCACGTTGGCCATCGACGGTCCGATCGCGAGCAGCTGCGCGCCGATGGGAACGTTCGCGCGTACCCACTGGCCGGCCTCCCTGCCGCCGGGCAGGCCGCCGGTACCGGCCAGGAACGTGCCGGTAGGTGTCGGGTTCACCTGTGCCCAGGCCGGCACGGCCAGACTGACCACCGTGCCCAGCGTCGCCGCGACAACGGTGACCCGACCCAGCCATCGGCGGGCGGCAATGGCCTGCAGGCTGGGCAGCCGGGACAGGGCCCGCCCGGCGAGGACGGCAAGCGGCGGCGCGATCGGCAGCAGATACTGGTAGCCCTTGACCGGCCAGAGGCTGAAGAACGCCACCGGCACGGCGATCCAGCACAGCAGCAAGCGTTCCCGCCAGGTGCCCTCTCGGCGCAGCCACACCGAGCCGAGCGCTGCGGCGGCCAGCACAGCCAGGCCGATCGCTGGCGGAACGACGGTGCCGTAGAACCACAGTGGATGGTTGGCCGGCCGGAATATCTGCCAGAGCAGGTAGTTCTCGCCCGTACCGGCCCGTCCGGACAGGGTCAGCACGAGCGGGTACGGGACGACGACCAGCACCATGACGGCCAGCGCGGCGAGCGCGTGGCGCAGCCGGACGCGGACCGTGGCGGTGAGGGCGAAGAAGGCGTAGAGCCCGCCGAGGAGGACCACACTGGTCTCTTTCACCAGCACGGTCAGGCCCATCATGCCGCCGGCCGCGATCAGCCAACGCGGCCTGGTCGAGCCGGCGTACCGGGCGACGCAATACAACGCCACCGTGGCGGCCATTGTCATCGGGCCGTCCAGCAGCACCTGCCGACTGACCAGGACGTGGTACGGCATGACCGCGAGCACGAGCGCGGCCAGCAGTCCGGCGGGCCTGCCGTAGAGGCGCTGGCCGAGTAGGTAGGTGACCAGGACGGTCAGCACGCCCAGCGCCGCCGGCAGCGCCCGCGCGGCGAAGTCGGTTGGTCGGCCGGTACCGGTCAGCGACAAGGCCAGCTGGAACAGCACCGGGTGCGCCCGGAACACCGGGAACATGCTGCGCAGCGACTGATCGCCGGCGATCGACCCCGCGGTGCCCGCGTACACCGCCTCGTCGCTGTTGAACCCGACGCGGGTCAGCTGCCAGAACCGCAGGAATGCCGCGACACTGAGCACGGCAACCGGCGGCGCCACCCGTACCAGCGCCGATGACACCAGCCGGACTGTCCAACCGGCGCGCCGGCCATCGGGCGGTGAGTCCACGGCCGGCCCCGCACCCGCCACACCGGGCACCGACTCCACCGGCACCGAGTCCACGACCCGCGCGACCACACCCTGATGCGAAGCACCGACCCGGACAACCTTGTGCGGGCGCCCCCGGATCGCCGAGTCGGTGCGACGCCTCACGCCGCCTCTTCCGGCACGACCGGCGCGAGCGGCGCGAGCGTCCAGCTCGGCCACGCCCACGCCGGCAACGACTGTCCCGCGGCCGGGCGGCCCGGCGCTTCGCCCGCACCCATGAGCCCCCGGGCGGTGATCAGCTTGGCGATGTCAGCGGCCCAGCCGAAGGTGTCAGAAGCGACCACCCGGGTCCGGGTGTTGGCCAGGAAACCAGCCAGGATCTCCCGCTCCCGTACGCGCAGTTGCTGATACCCCTGGCCGTCGAGATTGATCGACGGGGCGAGGTAGCGGAAGGGCGGAAAGCCGTACGCGTCATCGGTGTTCGCGATCATCCGGTCCACCGTGGCGACCCGATCCAGTTCCTCCAGCCGCGGTGCGCCGCGCTCGATGATGAACAGCTCCTCCACCCGGATGGCGCTGCCCAACCGGCACGGAACCAGCCGGTCGACGGTGAACTTCGGGGGCGGCACCAGCATCTGGATCAGAGCGTTGATACCCATGATGGGCAAGTTGAAGCGGCTGAGCGTCAGCGCCAGCGACCGACCGCCACGGGAGTGCAGCCGGCTCTGCACCTGCAACCGCCGCCACTCCCTCGCAGTCAAGTCAGTCGCCTGGACCGCGCGCAGCGTGTGCGCGCTGATGGTCAACGGTTTCGGAAAGCACACCGCGTTGCCGTGCTCGTCGACGACCGTCATGTCGTCGGACAGGAACAGGCCGCCGTGGTCGCGCAGCAGCCGCAGTACCGTGGCGGTCTTGCCCGTGTCGGTCAGCGCGGAGAGCATGACTCCGACGCCGTCCAGGCTGACGCACGCGGAGTGCAGCAACATGCGGCCACGGGAGATCATCACGAACCGCAGCAGCGCCTCGACGATGTTCGTGTACACCACGTGGGGCGAACGGGCCAGCAGCGGGCCGACGACCACGTTGACCGGCTTGCCGAATTCGACCTGGAAGTTGGCGCCCCACCGGCCGAGGTGCTCCTCGTACCGCAGCGTCGTCGGGTTGGCATGCTCGGTCATGGCCGCACGCCGGCGCGGCCTGCGGCGCCCAACGTCGCCGACCCGCAGCGCGATGTCAACCTCCCGGTCGGCGACCCATTGCGCCCGGAAGAACTCCAACTCCGGCAGCAGGATCTGCGAACCGATGGTCACCGCTCCGGCGATGTCGTAGCGATACTGCAGGTACTGCGAGCGCCGCCGAGCCACCGCAGCAACCGCGTCCTCGGGTCGGAAATCGACCAGCATCCGAACCGGATCCCGGCTTCGCTCCCAGGCGGGCCCGTAAATCACCCTGTCGCTGACCAGGAACCGCAGCAGGAACAGCCCGGCGAGGGTGATGCCGTTGGCGACGAGCACCTGCGTTCCGGCCCAGACGAACACCTGGAACACCGGCAGCCGCGCCAACATCAACAGGTTGTTCATCAGCACGAAGCGGGTCGCACGGCCACCCCTCGTCCCGTTCCCCGTCCCCCGATAGACCAGCCCCTCAACGAGGAAGAAGTTCCACGTGGTCGACACCTGCGTGGCCAGGGCCGCCCCGGCCAGGTGGTGCACCCCGAGCCGTTCGTAGAACAGCCACAATGCGCCAGTGTTCACCGCCAGCCCCGAAACCCCGACAAGCCCGAAGAGAACCATGCGCAGTAGTTGCGCCATCCGCTCGCGCGCAGTCGGTGGCCGTTGACGGATCTGCCGGATCAGGTGCTGGCGCCGCAGCCGGGTAAGCAGCCGCAGGAAGATCAGGCCCTCTCGCACCCCGGCCTTGGAGTCGCCGGCGCGGCGACGCGCCATCTCGTAGGTGAATTCGGCAACCCTGGCCGCTGGGTGGCGGATCAAGATCTCCAAAAGAATCTTGAAGCCGGCGGGGTTCAGCCGGTCCGGGTCGATCGCCGCTCGCCGGAACACAAAGAGGCCGCTGAGTGGATCGCTGATCGTGGCGAGGCGACGTGGAAACATAGTCTTGCACAGCCGGGTCGCACAGGAGGAGGCAATCGTCCGGGCGGCGCTTCCGAGCCCCTCCCCGGAGCCGGTGCCCGCATAGCGGGTACCGACGACGACGTCCACGTCGTGCCGCAACGCGGTCCGGGCGAGACCGGCCGCGGCCTCCGGTGGATGCTGCAGGTCGCCGTCCATCACCATCACCCAGTCACCGAGCGCGTGGCGGACGCCGATCAGTATCGCACCGCCGAGGCCGCCATTGCGCTCCTCTCGCGACCGGTGCAACAGCCGCACCGGCAGCCCGTGCTCCGCCGCGTACTCACGGACAAGGTCCGGTGTGTTGTCGTCACTGTCGTCGACGACCAGGATCTCGCCTGAAAGCGGTGCGATCGCCGGCCACAACCGGTCAAGCAGCGGCCGGACATTGGCCGCTTCATTCCGCATCGGTATCACCACGGTGAGCCGTAGTGCGTTGCCCCTGCTACCGCCCGTCGACCTGTCAGCGGCCCGCTGGATCATCGGTAGGGATGAGTGTGAACGATCCCCGTGCTCGATCAAGAGATACTCCTGTGATGGATACAGGCGCGGCTGTTCGCGCCGGCATGGCGGCATCGCAGGGGTATCGAGCCAGTTCGTATACGGATAGCCGGCTCACGCCAGTGGGCGCAGCGGCAGCGGGGTGTCGGTGAGTCGTTCGTGGTCGCCCGAACGTGTCGGTACGTACAGACGGATTGCTTGTCATCCCTTCGTGACGCGGCGGCCCACCCTGTCACAACAGACGCAGGTGCGTAGCGAGTCGTCGTACGACGAAACTCTAGTTGTCCGGCACCTGAACAATAGGTAAACGGACGAGTCGAGGCGGCATACCATATTGGCGCTGCTGTTGGCTTCTGTCGGGCATCCTCACCTCCGCAACCGTCGACCCGAACAGCCCACGCCCCCGGCCGACACGCCCTGCGACTCGGGCATCGACGGGCCGAGCAACGCCGGCGCCCGCAGTCAGAGATCCGCGCTTATCGCAACCGACACCGCACTCGACAAAATCGGGCTTGCCGATCAGGCCGAGTGGCCGCTGGCGTTGTTCGCTGCGCTCGCACTGGGTGGCTGCGCCGGGCTGCCTGCTGGTGTGGACAGGGACTTGACCAACGGCTGGCCGCCGATGCCCGAGCCGCGGGTGCCGGTACCACAGTCCGGCTGGTGCTATGCAGTCGTGCCCTCAGAGACCGAGACCTGGTTCGGCGACTTCTCGCCGGTGCCGTGCGCCGGCACGCACCAGAGCGAAACTGTGTTCGTGGGTACCTTCGTCGGGGCGCCCGCCGACCGGTCGACCCCACCGGCTTGGGGCAGCCAGGGTCGGATCGACGCCTTCACTGAACGCCGCAAGAAGGCCAGCGACTATCTGGGCGGCGACTTCCTGCTGGGCCGGCTGGGCATGAAGCTTGTGCAGCCGGATTCGGCAGCATGGACCGGCGGCGCACGCTGGTTCCGGTGCGACATTACTCGCTACAAGGACTTGGACGATGCACAGCTCAACGACAACGCCGGCAGCGTCAGGGACGGTCTACGGGGCGCCCGGCCGCTCGCAGTGACCTGCGCCATCGAGAGCGATGATGGCAAGACAAACACGGTCACCGACGTTCACACCACCGACTGCGCCACACCGCACAACGCCGAGTTGGCCGGCGTGTTCACCGCTCCGAACCTTCCGTGGGAGGCTGACGACAAGGCGCGGCAGAACATGGCGTCCAAGGGCTGCGAGGATGTGGTCGCCTCCTACCTCGGGCTGCCCGACGGGGAGGTGACCAACCCGGTTCTGGGTTGGTCCTTCGGCGTGTTTACCCAGAACGAGTGGCAGCGCGGTGACCGGACGGTCCGGTGCTTCGCGGTCGGATTCAAGGGCGCCTCCTCCAACGGCGTGCGGTTCACCGGCAGCGTCAAGAACATCGGAAACAGGGCGCCCACATGAGGCGGTGCAAGCCGATCCGGCTGGCAGCGATCCCGGTGATGCTGGCCGGGTCGGTGGCCTAGTTCGACCGGCCCAACCCGGAACGCGGCAGATCCGGACATCCGAGGGTGTGTGCGGCGTTGGGTGCGGTCGCGGGAGAATGCTGGGCGTGCGCGCTGCCTACGTCCACGGCCCCGGGCCGGCTGAGGGGATCGTCGTCGGAGAGTTGCCCGAGCCCGTCTTCGGGCCGACCGAGGTGCTGGTCGATGTAGCCTGCACCACGGTCAATCCGGTCGACGCGCTGGTACGCGCGGGAACGTACCCGACGCCGATGCCCGACCCGTTCGTGGTGGGTCGAGACCTGGTCGGCCGGGTCGCTGAACCGGCGTGCGGATTCCGCGCCGGCGAGTGGGTGTGGTGCAACAGCCTCGGGCACGGCGGTCGGCAGGGAAGCGCTGCCGAGCGGGTGGTCGTCCCGGCGGAGCGGTTGTACCGGCTGCCCGACGGCGTCGCCCCAGCCGACGCGGTGACACTGTTGCACCCGGCCGCGACGGCGTATCTGGCGCTGTTCGTCCACGGGGCACTGCGGGCCGGGCAGACCGTACTCGTTGCCGGCGGGGCCGGCAACGTGGGCAGCGCAGCCGTGTTCATGGCCGCGCAGGCCGGCGCCCGGGTGATCGTCACGGCAAGCCCACGCGACGAGGAGTACTGCCGATCGCTGGGCGCTACCCAGGTTCTGGACTACGCCGTGGCACCCGAGCTGCGCGACGAAGTGGACCTGTGGATCGACACATCGGGTACCAACGACGTCACCACTGCCGTGACCGCCCTCGCCGAACGCGGCCGTGTCCTGCTCATCGCCGCAGGGCAGGCCCAGGTACCCCTGCCGGTGCGGCCCCTGTACTGGAAGTCCTGCACCGTCGGCGGCTTCGTCATCTCTCGCGCCACCACCACCGAACTCGCGGACGCCGCCCACGCCGTCAACCGTCTGCTCACCGGCGGCCAGCCGCGCTCACGCCACACCAGAGAGGCGACCCTGCCGGACCTGCCCGCCCTACACAGCGCTGTCGAGCGCGGGGACCGCGGCACCCGTGCCGTGGTCCACGTCGCCGGCTGACCGCCCGCGACCAGCGGCATGAGCCGATGGGCTGATGCCGTCTATACGTCAGGGTCCAGATTGGCGGCGGTGCTTGACCGTCGCAGGACCTCGACCCAGCGGGCGGCAGCCTCGAACGTGTCTGATGGAGTGGAGTTGAATGCGATCGCTGAGCTGGGAGCGTGCCGACGTACCAGGTTGACTACCCGCTCGAATAGCTCCAGGTCATTGCGCACACCGCCGCCAATGACGACACATTCCCAGGCTTGGGTGCAAAGGGCAGCGGTGACGACCGCCTGCACATCGTCGCTGCCGTCGAGACCGACCAGGCAGAACACGGCCTCCAACCCATGCTCCACGAATCGCGATCTTCCGGCTTCGATGCCGTCTGCGACCGGCTGGGGATCCCACGGGCCCGGTACCCGAAAGGGATCAAGCCCGATCACGAGCACGCGAGGTGCAAGGATTGACCCGTCCACCGCAGAAGCCTACCGCGCGGGCGGGTGGACGCTACGGCCGCTGACGCTGCGTTGCGGGCTCCACGAGCGGATCGCGGCCAGATGAGAGCACCGCCCTACGTAGTCTTTTCGGATGTGATCGTCGTTTCGACCGTTCCCTCAATTAATTCATCAACCGTTGCCGCGAACGACAGTGCGTACATCCCGCGTGCGCTCGGCCACAGCCGGCGGTAGAACGGATCGGTCAGGTCTCGACGCAATGCCTCGGTCCATGCACCCCCCGTAAGCACATCTGCTTGTCTGCCTAGTATCTCGTGATTCTGGTGTCTTTACTTGATGTCGGTTGTGGTGTTGGCTGGTGGGGTGGCGTTGACCGATGAGCAGCGGACCGAGTTGCGGGCGTTGACGAACAGTCCGGACGTGGCGGCGACGGTCGCGACCCGTGC
>Ga0070658_10004818_pt1 | contig 10989 bp, 4 predicted proteins | sample KBSC13metaG_FD_64664 | JGI IMG/M metagenome (GOLD analysis project Ga0070658, IMG submission 64664) | Corn rhizosphere microbial communities from Kellogg Biological Station, Michigan, USA - KBS C1-3 metaG | ecosystem: Host-associated > Plants > Roots > Rhizosphere > Soil ... | reverse complement strand
CGAGAGGTGGGTACAGAGGGACGTCTTGGCGGGCAGGCGAACGTGCCCGGAGTGGCCGGTACCTGGAAAGACTTGACGGACTCGGTGAACTCGATGGCCGGCAACCTTACGGGTCAAGTCCGTAATATCGCCGAGGTCACAACTGCGGTAGCTCGTGGAGATTTGTCCCGCAAGATCACTGTGGACGTGAAGGGCGAAATTCTCGAGCTGAAGAACACCATCAATACGATGGTGGACCAACTCAACGCGTTCGCCGCCGAAGTGACTCGCGTAGCGCGCGAAGTCGGTACGGAAGGTAAGCTTGGCGGCCAGGCGCAGGTGCCTGATGTTGCCGGCACCTGGAAGGACCTCACCGACAACGTCAACGTTATGGCTGCCAACCTGACCGAGCAGGTACGGGGCATTGTGAAGGTGGTTACTGCCGTCGCGAACGGCGACCTGACGCAGCAATTAACCGTGAACGCGAAGGGAGAAGTAGCGGCGCTCGCTGAGACCATTAACAACATGACGAACACACTTGCCACGTTCGCCGACCAGGTGACAACGGTGGCCCGCGAGGTTGGTGTGGAAGGCCGGCTCGGTGGACAGGCGAATGTGCCCGGCGCGTCTGGTACTTGGAAGGACCTGACGGGTAACGTCAACCTGCTTGCCGATAATCTCACAAATCAGGTGCGCGCCATCGCGGAAGTCGCGACCGCCGTAACAAAGGGTGACTTGACCCGGTCAATTCAGGTGGACGCGAGCGGCGAGGTCGCCGAGCTAAAAGACAACATCAATACAATGATCGAAAACCTGCGGTTGACGACAAACCGCAACACTGAACAAGATTGGCTGAAGACTAATCTCGCGCGATTTACCGGAATGCTTCAAGGACAACGGGAACTCGCCACTGTGGGCCGCATGCTTCTTTCGGAACTGGCACCGCTCGTCAACGCACAACAGGGTGTCATTTACCAGATGGAAGCGGAAACGCCCGGTACCATGCGCCTGCTCTCTGCATTTGCAGATACGATCGAAGGTCACCAGGAAACGGTGCGTCTTGGGGAAGGTTTGGTAGGCCAGTGCGCGCTTGGGAAGCGCCGCATGCTTATTACCGATCTTCCGGAGACTACGGTGCCGGTGCGGTCGGGCCTGTTTGAGGCGGTGCCGCGCAATGTGATTGTCCTGCCGGTGCTCTTCGAAGATCGAGTAAAAGCTGTAATCGAGCTCGCCTCCCTGAATGCATTTACTCCTTCACATCTCGCGTTTCTTGAACAGCTCACTGCCAGCATCGGCATTGTGCTGAACAGTATTGAAGCAACGATGCAGACAGAAGGACTACTAAAGCAATCGCAACAGCTCGCGGTTGAACTGCAGACGCAGCAGAAGGAATTGCAGCAGACGAATGAGCAGCTTGCGCAAAAGGCCAAGCAACTTGCCGAACAAAACGCTGAAGTAGAACGCAAGAATCAGGAGATCGAGCAGGCACGCGGCGCCCTGGAAGAAAAGGCAAAGGAGCTGGCTCTAACCTCGAAGTACAAATCCGAATTCCTTGCCAACATGTCGCACGAACTTCGGACGCCGCTCAATTCAATCCTTGTTCTCGGCCAGCAACTTGCCGACAACCCGGATACCAACCTAACACCGAAGCAGGTAGAGTTTGCTCGCACTATCCATGCAGCCGGGACCGACCTGTTAAATCTCATCTCGGACATTCTGGATCTATCAAAAATTGAATCTGGAACGGTGTCGGTCGAGGCGGAGGAGGTCTTCTTCGGTAGCCTTATCGAGATGATAGCGCGACCGTTCCGACACGAAGCGGAGAACCGTAAGTTGGCGTTCGAGATTGAGACTGATCCCCACCTCAATCGAAGCCTGGTGACGGATTCGAAACGATTGCAGCAGGTTCTCAAAAATCTGCTCTCAAACGCCTTTAAGTTTACGGAGCAGGGCGGAGTGCGGTTGTCGGTCTCAACTGCGGCTGCGGGTTGGACACCTGGGCACCAAGTTCTCTCTAACGCTGGCTCGGTCGTGGCCTTCGAGGTGTCTGATACCGGCATTGGAATTCCGGCTGACAAGCAGCGCATCATCTTTGAGGCCTTCCAGCAAGCAGACGCCGGTACAAGCCGAAAATATGGTGGAACAGGCCTTGGACTTGCTATCAGCCGCGAACTCGCCAGCCTCCTGGGCGGAGAAATTCAACTCCGTAGTACTCCGGGTAAGGGAAGCACATTTACTCTTTTCCTGCCCCAGACTTACGTGGGCCCAGCCAGTCAGTCCACGAGTATTTCAAATGCCCCGCATCATGGCGTTCGGCTTGAGATTCCAGTCTCGTCAATGGTTTCGATGGAAGATCCGATCGAGGTGCTCGAAGATGATCGGAACGATATCCATCCCGGCGATGCAGTTTTGTTGATAGTCGAAGACGACGTTCACTATGCACGTATACTTTGTGATCTTTCCCGCGACAATGGATTCAAGGTTCTGATAGCTTCACGCGGTTCGGAAGCGCTAGCTCTCGCGCGGGAGTTCCATCCGACGGCCGTCTCGCTGGATGTCTCGCTATCTGACATGTTGGGCTGGACGGTGCTTAACCATCTAAAACAAGATCCATCCACTCGTCACATTCCGGTGCAGATGCTGACTGTCGATGAAGACTGGCACCACGGCCTTTCGCACGGAGCGTTCGCTTTCGTTACCAAACCGACAACAACGGAAGGGCTGAATGCGGCTATCGCGCGGATACGGGAGTATTCAGCTCCTCGCCGCAAGCGGCTCCTGGTCGTAGAAGACGAACCGGCGCAGCAGATGAGCATTGAGGCGCTACTTGGCCATGACGACATCGATGTGAGAGTTGTTTCAACAGGAGTGGATGCACTCGCGGCCGTTGAATCGGAGCAGTTCGATTGTCTGGTACTTGATCTGCGTCTCCCCGACATGAGTGGTTTCGACTTGCTGGAACGCCTCAAACAGGTGAAAGGCGGTCAGGAAGTGCCGGTAGTTGTGTTTACAGGCAAAGACCTATCTCCGGAAGAGGATGCCCGTCTGCACATGCTGGCGCGGAGCGTTATCGTCAAAGACGTCGAATCGCCAGAGCGCCTGTTGGACGAAACTTCATTGTTCCTGCACAGAGTAGTGGCAGATCTTCCGGAAGATAAGCGGAGGATGCTTGATCGCTTGCACCGTTCAGACGAGGCGCTGGTCGGCAGAAAAGTGCTGATTGTTGATGATGACGTTCGTAACATTTTTGCTCTTTCCAGTGTTTTAGAGAGACGCGGTATGACGGTATTAACCGCAGGGACAGGACGCGAGGCGATCGCTACAGTAGAATCGACCCAAGACCTTGCTATCGTTCTCATGGACATCATGATGCCTGAAATGGATGGGTATGAGACGATGCAAGTTATTCGTCAGAATCCTCAATTCCGTCGTCTCCCGATTATCGCGCTCACCGCCAAGGCCATGAAGGGTGATCGCGAGAAGTGTCTCGAGGCGGGGGCGTCGGAGTACCTGGCAAAGCCGGTGAATACGGAGCAGTTGCTTTCAGCTTGTCGGATGTGGCTGCATCGTTGATGACTTGGCTGGCACGATGTGTGATGCCGTCTAAGATTAAAGCGTAGAGCACGAAGGAAGCCGATGAACCAGCGCGACAGGGCAAATATCCTCATGGTCGACGATCAGCCTGGCAAGCTGATGAGCTATGAAGTGATTTTGAAAGACCTGGATGAGAACCTCATTCAGGCTCGCTCTGCCAAAGAGGCACTCGAGCATTTATTGCACAATGACGTGGCGGTTGTGCTGATGGATGTTAGCATGCCGGAGATCGACGGCTTCGAATTGGCTGACATGATCCGCCAGCACCCGCGATTCCAGAAAACTGCGATCATCTTTATTTCGGCGGTGCACCTTACCGATCTGGACCGGGTTCGTGCTTACAAGAGTGGCGCAGTGGACTACATCTCTGTCCCCGTGGTTCCAGAACTACTGCGCGCCAAGGTGAGTGTATTTGCAGAGCTCTTCAGAAAGACCAGACAGCTTGAACGACTGAATATTCAACTGGAAGAGCGAGTGCAGGAGCGCAGTTTGCAACTCGGCCAGAGTGAGGCCCAGTTTCGGAATCTGGCTGATAGCATTCCGCAACTCGCATGGATGGCGAATGCACAAGGAGATGGAGTCTGGTACAACCAGCGGTGGTGCGAATTTACTGGTTGTTCTCACGAAGAGCTCTTCGATTCCGGGTGGGCGCACTTCCGCCATCCGGATCACGCAGAACGCGTGCTGAAGGGAATTCAGGAGGCCATCGAAACCAATTCTCCGTGGGAAGACACATTTCCACTGCGGAACGCTGTTGGCCAATATCGCTGGTTTCTTTGGCGAGCAGTCCCACTCCTCGATGCGCACCGGAAGCTAGAGAGATGGTTTGGAACCGGCACTGATGTTACCGCCCAAATCAAGGCAGAGGAACAAATCCGCAATCTAAATGCACAGTTGCAGGAACGTGTTGCCGAGCTTGAGGCGATTATGCAGGTCTTGCCTGTTGGGGTCGCCATCTCACACGATCCAGAAGGTCGAGTGATCACTGCGAATCTGGCGCTCAGCCAACTGCTTGGGGTTGCGCCAGGCGAGAATATTTCCAGTCGAGTCGATCCTCTGAATGCGAACTCGCTGCGAGTGTTTAAGAATGGCCACTCGTTACCTTTAACGGATTACCCGCTGATTCGTGCAGCAAAAACAGCCCAGCCTACGGGAAGTCTCGAACTTGAAATCTGGCGTTCTAATGATGGTCCGTTCTATCTTCAGTCCAGCGCTAGCCCGCTTTTCAGTCATGACATGAAGGTCCGCGGCGCTGTGGGTGCGTTCATTGACGTCACGGAGAGAAGGCACCTAGAAGATTTGCTTCGCGAACGTGCAGAGTTACTTGAACTTGCCACCGAAGCGATCTTCGTACGTCACACTAACGGCGAGCTTCTGTACTGGAATAACGGAGCCGAAGCTTTATATGGGTGGCGACGTGAGGAAGTCATCGGGAAGAAAATCCACGATGTGCTGAACACTAGGTTCCCGATCGATTTCAGAGCTATCAACGATACTTTGGTTGCAACGGGCAGGTGGACTGGACAACTGGTGCAGTCCACGCGTGACGGTCGCGATGTTACGGTCGCTTGCCGCAAAGCATTAAAGGCAAGCGGCGACGCAATTCTCGAAATCAACCGAGACATCACATCTCAGTTGAAGGCAGAAGAGGCGCTGCGGAATGCCGAGCGTCTTGCTGCCATGGGTCGCGTCGCTGGAATCATTGCACACGAGATCAACAACCCTCTTGAAGCGATCACGAACACCTTCTATCTCCTGCGAGATCACCCCTCGCTCGACGATGAGGCACGTTATTTCGCGAGACTTGGGGAAGAAGAATTGATAAGAGTTGCCCATATCACACGTCAGACGCTCGGCTTTTACCGTGAGTCGAAATCACCAGTGGAAATCTCAATTCCAACTCTTATTGACGAAATTCTCGAGCTTCAATTGCGTCGCCCCGAGTTCAAGAACATAAAACTTGAAAAGCGCTACTCGACTATGGGGATGATACGGGGGTTCCCCGTAGAGTTGAAACAGGTTTTCTTGAATCTGATCGGCAATGCCATTCAAGCAATGCCGGATGGGGGCACGTTGCGGCTTCATGTCTTTCAGCTAAACCCGCAGCATCGCGGGCCATCTGAGATATGCGTTACCATCTGCGACACGGGCACGGGAATCAATCCTGACCACGCAAAGCATCTGTTCGAACCATTCTTTACGACCAAGTCGGTTAAGGGGACCGGGCTGGGACTTTGGATCAGCAAAGGCATTGTTCAGAAGTATGGTGGCTCGATTCGATTTCGCAGCCTTGAGTACCAAAGACGGCATATCACGTGCTTTCAAGTCACTCTCCCGAAGGCCGACGAGCACGCCGCGGGTATCTTGAGTTCCGCGGAGCCGCACGAAGTCGGCGCTAAGAACGGTCTTCGTTGATGCAGCGGGTCGCGGTACCGGAGCCGATTGAGTACGCATGAGCGTACCAGAAGAAGACTGCCGTCAGCTTTTTTCTCGCGATGCGAATGCGCTGGCCAGACAACCTGGCGAACGAAAGTTGACTGGGGCTCGCCGAACGCCGTCAACTCTTCATCAGCAGGTCGGTGATGCGTGCACGGTAGGTGCGGCTCATCCCCAGCTTTTCGCCATTCAACAGAACGACGGAATACTCGCCATCGGGCTCCGTGCGTACTTCCTTCACGTACTGCAGGTTCACTATGGACGAGCGGTGGATGCGAAGGAAAACATCTGGATCTAGTTTCTCTTGAAGGCGTGCCATTGTCTCTCGCAGCAGGTGCATTTCACTCGCGGTGCGGATCCGAACGTAGTTCTCTTCCGCGCTGATCCATCGGATATCAGACATCGGCAGAAAAACGATGCGCCCGCGTGATTTAAAGACTATGCGCGTCGCATATCGCCCTGTATTGGTGCTGCTTGTTGATATCCCTGTAGGCTGAGAGTCCACGCTTATCTGCTTGCGTACATGTTCGATTGCGGAAATAAGGCGCTCGTGAGTAAAGGGCTTCAGGAGATAATCTACCGCATGGACCTCGAACGCTCGCAGGGCATACTGATCGTGTGCTGTCGTGAACACAATATGCGGTACGGGCGAGCCTTTACTCTGACTAAGCTCTGCAGCGATGTCCAATCCATCCATGCCCGGCATATGGATGTCAAGAAACACAAGGTGCGGCTTCATAGCGCGTACGAGCGTAAATGTTTCGTCTGCATTAGTAGCTTCCCCAACAATTTCAATGCCACGCTCTTCTTGTAGCAACTGGCGCAGCTTGGCGCGCGCCAGCGCCTCATCGTCGGCGATCACTGCATGGATCATGCGACACCATATCCTGTCAATGTTGCGACCTCTGATTCACGGAACGAAAGCGGCAACGTGATGGTTACCCGCACTATGCGATCGGGCAGCTCATCGATTGAAAGGCTCTGCTCGTCGCCATAATGAAGCCTCAGACGCCGCTGTACGTTGGCCAGCCCAACTCCTGCCCGAGTACCGTCTTCGGGCAAAAGACCTACGCCACTGTTTGAAACTCGCACTTGCAGCTTCGAACCTTCACGCCGCGCGGCGATTGTCAGCAGTCCCTCATGCTGTATCCGGGAAAGACCGTGACAATAGGCGTTCTCGATGAGTGGCTGCAGAATCATGGTTGGAACTAACGCGTCGTGCAGTTCGGGGTCCACCGAAATCTCCTGGCTTATCCTGCCCGCGAACCGCAAATTTTGCATTGCCAGATATAGCTCGGTGAACTGCATTTCTTCGCTGATGGGGATGAGCTGTACCTCACCTCGCTGCAGCGTCATACGCAATAGGCTGCTCAGTTGTTCCAGCATCGCGTCCGCGGCCATCGGATCAATCCGGATGAGACTGGAGATGCTATTCATCGTGTTGAACAGAAAATGAGGATTTAGCTGCATCCGAAGAGCACGCACGTGGGCATGCGCCAGTTGTGCCCGCAGCTCCGCTGCAGCCTCTTCCTTCTCACGTAGCTGCTGGTAGTAGCCAATTCCGCGGAACAGAGCCAAGGTACACCAGAAGATCACCAGATTGTCCACCAACTCCGCGTCTAAGTTGAACCACAGCCGTTGCCAATATGGCATACGAGGCTTATTCAGCGGAAGGTGCGGGAAACAGGCGACCCAGATCATCTCCTCAAAAATGCAGCACAACAAACTGACAGGTATTCCAGCCAAAATCAGGGTAGAGAGCCTTGCTCTTTGGATGCGTTGCCCCATCAAGGTCCACGCAATCCAACACATTATGCCCCAGATGAAGTACTGCATGCCCCACGCTTGAATCAGCAGCATGAGATTCACGTGGTAACTCGAGGATCGCATCGCGAGTACCCAGTCCTGGAGAGCGAACATCGTACCGAGCAGTACCCAAGCACTGAGAAAGATTGCGGGGTGCAGAAAGCGCGGCTGCGGTTGCGAGTTTGTGGTCCGCCAAAACAATGTGTTTACCTGCGACCTTCACAGACTACATCCATCCACCGCGGGGCATGTACTACAACCCGTATCAGTGAATTTTTTACTAGAATTTCCACCGATTCGGCATCGCGACCATATAGGTGCCGGCGGCACCTCTCTCGGAGAGCAACTGCTCTTCCTCCATCCATAGAAAGACTTTTGCGGTGGATACGATCACCACGCACAATCCAACACGCCGCTAAAGGCTTACCCGAGGTAGGCAGGCAGGCATCGACAGATCCCAAGCTCCAGGGCCCTCTTAAACAAATTATTCCGCGTAGACTCACTCGAGGATCTCGTTGACTGGTGATCTTTGATCATGCGCACTGCGCTCGGGCTATGAGGCCCATGCGAAGCTCTTAGACGAATTAGTCCTCTTGTGACAGGAGAATACGCGCACGTTATCGCGCTTTGCCCCTAAATACTGTATTCCGTCACATTTCGGTTAGGCTTAGCGACGGTCCCCATTAGAAAAAGCAGGGCACGCAAATATGGTTTTTAGTTGTGTGAGGCGCAATCAATTGGAGCTGATAAGTCTCGCAGCCCTTTACTGATGTCAGGTGGATTGCATTTGGTCACCCGAAAATGCACTTCGTCACTTCATCCCAAAACCAATACCGTCTGACACGGCATCTCCGCGGAAACACGAAGTCGGTCCATCATTCATATAGCGCATTACAAGCCTAAACTGCAAAATTGTGGATACTCGTACAGCTATCCGCCCCACTTGATCCCTGATCAACGCATTCCATCACATTTCTAGCCTCGACCATTCATTTCGGCTTCCCGCTTGCGGGGAAAGTCGCAGGTACGTTGAGACCTCAGATGCCCGAAGCGGCGCCACGTCGACACCAGACCGATAGAAATCGGTGATCAAATGAGTCTTAAGTTATTTCTATTGTGGTGCATTGTGATTGCGCCGACCATGGTGACGAACTACAAGCTCCAAGCTCAGACTAGTAAGGGCAGCATCGTTGGTGTCGTGCGAGATCAGAGCGATGCTGTGATCGCACACGCACTCGTGAGCGTGGCCTCAGAGGATAGGAGTGAATCCCGGGCCGCCGCTGCCAACGACCGTGGCGAGTTCCGCATTGACGCGGTGAATCCAGGGCGGTACTCGATTCATGTCCAGGCCGCCAGTTTCCAGTCGCTTGATGTAAAGGGTCTCAACGTTCCGCCATCCGTAATTACCTCGTACAGCCCAATCCTAAAAACCAGTACAGTCGCCGAGACGGTTACCGTCAATGCGAATACAAACGGAATTAATACGGAGAACGGTCAGCTTTCAATCACCGTTTCATCGACTGAACTATCTCAGGTCCCTATCTTCTCTCTCAATCCCTTTGAACTCATCCAGAACATTCCCGGCGCACAGATCGTCGACCAGAATCTCGGAATTGGCGGTGTTGGAGGCAACTTCGCGCAAGTGGAAGTCAATGGCGCGCGTCCTCGTAGCAATAATTATCTGATGGATGGGCAGGAGATCAACGACATCGGCATTGGCGGTCAGGCATTCAACATCGCTATTCCTGAGGCGTTTCAGAACATCACTGCTCTCACGAACTCCGCATCCGCGGAGTTTGGCCGGTCGGGCGGAGCCGTCATAAACCTTGTCAGCAAAGCTGGAAGCAATCAATTTCACGGAACCGTTTGGGAACTTTATACGGGCTCCGGTCTTGACTCTCGCAATGGCGTAACCCGGCTTAATGGCGGCACAAAGGCTCGTTACGATCAGCACCAATTCGGAGGTACGGTCGGCGGTCCCCTTTGGCGTCAAAAGCTCTTTGCCTTCGGGGCGCTGCAGTTTACGCGCTTTTATGGCAACACGCAGCCGGGAGCAATCGAACTCCCAGACGCTGCAGGGTATGCGCAGCTCACTTCCATTGGAGGTCCGCAAATAGCGCTGCTGGAAAGATACCTATCCAACGGCAGCTATCTCCAGAGCTACAACTCGAACAACCATGTGATGAACCAGATACGCGTCGGTCGTCGTTCGGGATGCCCGTCCGGTTGCACAATCAGCACATCCCTCTTCCAACGTCCACCTGTGCCACAGCAACAGCCCGATACGCAGTGGATTTATCGCATTGACTTTATTCCCTCTTCGAAGGACGCATTCAACGGAAGATATTTACACGACCGCGCCAACTTCAATCCCGATCTCGCTCTCAATACTTCAGGGCTCTCGGGTTTTGATGCTCAGGTGGGAGGGCCCGCTGAGGTGGGGCAGGGCACGTGGACGCATGTTTTCTCAGCGCGCTTGCTCAATGAGCTTCGCGTATCGGAGACACGCACCAATTTTCTTTTTGCTCCGACTCCGGAGTCGAAGGCAAATCCTCTCTCCAGCGCATACAGCATCACCTTTTTCGGGCAAGGGTTCGGTGGACAAATTACGCCACTCGGCATCTCGCAAAACATCCCGCAAGGTACGATTCTTGACCTGTACCAGTTCCAGGACACCATCAGTTGGATTCACGGTAGTCTGACGCTACGTGCCGGCGTCGACATGGGTCGCCAAATTGAGATCGATGTGGTTCCTCAGAATGCACTCGGAGCTTTGACTTTTACTGGCAACGGAGCTCTCTCGCCGCTGGATAATTTTCTTGATGACTATCTGGGTGGCTCGGGTCAGGCCACCAAGACATTTGGACCCACCCGCATCGATCCACATTCTTGGAAATCCGCGATGTTCATTCAAAGCGACGTGAAGCTCACCCCTGAATTTACCGTCAATGTTGGGCTCCGTTACGACTATCTGACCCCGCCGGAAAATGCCATGAAGTACCCCGCGATCGACATCTATAACCCATTTGCGCCTATTGATACCGTAGTAAGAGCGAAAAACGATTTCAACAATTTTGGACCTCGCTTCGGATTCGCCTGGAATCCGCACGCAAATATCTTCGGTGATGGCAGGGCGGCGTTTCACGGGGGTGTTGGGGCGTTCTATGACGCAGA
>Ga0070658_10004816_pt1 | contig 10991 bp, 6 predicted proteins | sample KBSC13metaG_FD_64664 | JGI IMG/M metagenome (GOLD analysis project Ga0070658, IMG submission 64664) | Corn rhizosphere microbial communities from Kellogg Biological Station, Michigan, USA - KBS C1-3 metaG | ecosystem: Host-associated > Plants > Roots > Rhizosphere > Soil ... | reverse complement strand
AGCACGCGCAAGGGGCAGCCGATCTTGCGGCCGCGCTCGAGGTCCGCGCGATCGTGCTCGAGATCGATCGTCGCCGACGCGCGGTAGTCCTCGCACATTGCGTGCACCGCGCCCGGGCCAACCAACGCATCGCAGTAGGCCCGCAGCGCATCGGGCTCGAACGGCGCGAGACCCGCATGGCGGCCGCCCATGACGGCTTTGACATAAGCCGCCGGATCGGCGCCGATCAAGGTTTCGGGCAGCGGCTGCGGCTGAATCAGGAAGAACCAATGGAAGTAAGCGGTGGCGAAGGCTCGGTCAGTGCCCTCGTACATCGCAAGCGTCGGCGCGATATCGAGCAGCATCATGCGCTCGACCGCATCGGCATGATCGAGCGCCATTCGGTGCGCGACGCGGGCCCCGCGGTCGTGCGCGCAGACGAGAAAACGCTCGAATCCGAAATGGCGCATGAGCGCGACTTGATCGGCCGCCATGGCCCGCTTCGAATAGGGAGCATGCGTGTCGTCGCTCTCGGGCTTGGCCGATTGGCCGTAGCCGCGCAGATCCGTCGCGACGACGGTGAAGTGCTCGGCAAGCCGCGGTAAGCAGCGGTCCCAGATTCGGTGCGTCTGCGGATGCCCATGCATCAGCAGCAATGGGGGACCGTCGCCGCCGGTTACCCCAAAGATTTCGACGCCGCTTGCGTCGATGCGAAACGGCGTAAAGTCGGCGAAACTCATAGGTTGGCTCCTGCTGCTCATTGTTGTTCGAACTCCCCATATTGTAGGTGCGCGAACGAAACGCGCTCGTTCGGCACGCCACGAAACGTAGAAACAGAGCACTCCCTCCAACGCCGTACGCCCATTCGACCCACGCCTATCCCCTATAATCGAACGATCGTTCTTTTGAAAGAAGGAGACACGCTTCATGGCCCTGCCTGCTGTCCTACGGAATTTGACGCTGCCGGTCGTCGCGTCGCCGATGTTCATCGTGAGCTACCCCGAGCTCGTGCTCGCGCAGTGCAAGGCCGGCATCGTCGGCTCGTTCCCTGCCCTGAATGCGCGTCCCGCCGGGTTGCTCGACGAATGGCTGACGCAGATGGGCGAATCGCTCGCCGCCCATCGGGCCGCCCATCCCGACGCGCCGATCGGGCCGATCGCCGTCAACCAGATCGTTCACCAATCGAATGCCCGGCTCGAGCAGGACGTACGTGTCTGCGTCGAACACGAGGTACCGATCTTCATTACGAGCCTGCGGGCCCCCGCGCGCGAAATCATCGATGCCGTCCACCACTACGGCGGCATCGTACTGCACGACGTCATCAACCTGCGCCATGCGCAAAAGGCGCTCGAAGCAGGTGTGGACGGCTTGATTCTCGTCGCGGCCGGCGCGGGCGGGCACGCGGGGACCCTTTCGCCGTTTGCGCTCGTGGGCGAAGTGCGGCGCATGTTCGACGGGCCGATCGTACTCTCGGGTTCGATCGCCAACGGCGGCTCGATTCTCGCTGCGCAGGCGATGGGCGCCGATCTCGCCTACATGGGCACGCGCTTCATCGCGACGCAAGAGGCGCACGCCGTGGACGACTACAAGCGCGCGATCGTCAATTCCAGCGCATCGGACATTGTGTACACCAATCTATTCACGGGCGTTCACGGCAACTACATCCGCGAAAGCATCGTCAACGCGGGGCTCAATCCGGAGGCGCTGCCGGAATCGGATAAAACAAAAATGAACTTCGCCGGCGACAAAGCCAAGGCGTGGAAGGACATTTGGGGTGCGGGCCAAGGCGTCGGCTTGATGGACGATGTGCCGAGCGTCGCGACGCTCGTCGAGCGCCTTAAAAGCGAATACGATGATGCGCGCGCGCGACTGCTTGCCTCGCGCTAAGTGCATCGGCGCGCCTCACATGTTGCGCCGATACTGTCCGCCCACCTCGAACAACGCGTGCGTGATTTGCCCTAGCGAGCAGACGCGCACCGCATCCATCAAGACGGCGAACACATTCTCGCCTTCGATCACCGAGCGTTGCAGCCGCTCGAGCATCGGCGCCGCTTCATTGCGATGTCGCGCGTGGAACGCAGCCAGTCGTTCGCGCTGACGCTCTTTCTCTTCGCTTGTCGAACGTGCCAATGCAAGCGGCACCGAGGAGTGGCCGCCCGGCTCGCCCACGAACGTGTTCACGCCGACGATCGGATACGAGCCGTCGTGCTTGCGGTGCTCGTAACGCATCGATTCGTCCTGGATGCGACCGCGCTGATAGCCCGTTTCCATCGCGCCGAGCACGCCGCCGCGCGCAGTCAAACGATCGAACTCCTCGAGCACAGCCGCTTCGACGAGATCCGTCAATTCGTCGATGACAAAACTGCCTTGATTCGGATTCTGGTTCTTCGCAAGACCCCACTCGCGATTGATGATGAGTTGAATGGCGATCGCCCGGCGTACCGATGCTTCTGTCGGCGTAGTGACCGCTTCGTCGAATGCGTTCGTATGCAACGAGTTGCAGTTGTCGTAGATCGCAATGAGCGCCTGCAGCGTCGTGCGAATATCGTTGAACTCGACCTCCTGCGCATGCAGGCTGCGACCCGACGTCTGCACGTGATACTTCAGCTTTTGGCTGCGCTCATTGGCGCCGTACTTCTCGCGCAGCGTCACGGCCCAGATGCGCCGCGCCACGCGGCCAAGTACCGTGTACTCGGGCTCCATTCCATTCGAGAAGAAGAACGATAGGTTCGGCGCGAAGTCGTCGATCGCCAAGCCTCGCGCCAAGTAAGCCTCGACGTAGGTAAAGCCGTTCGCAAGCGTGTAGGCAAGCTGCGTGATCGGGTTCGCGCCGGCCTCCGCGATGTGATAGCCGGAAATCGACACGGAATAGAAGTTGCGCACCCCGTGCTCGATGAAATAGGCCTGCACGTCGCCCATCGTCTTCAAGCTGAAGTCGGTCGAAAAGATGCACGTGTTCTGGCCTTGGTCCTCCTTCAGGATGTCGGCTTGCACGGTACCGCGCACCTCGCGCAACGCCCACGCCCGCGTCGCCTCGATTTCGCTTGCGCTCGGCTCGCGCCCTGCTTCGTTGCAACGCGCTGCCAGGCGTTCCAGTTGTTGGTCGATGGCCGCATTGAAGAACATCGCGAGGATCGTCGGCGCGGGGCCGTTGATTGTCATCGAGACCGAGGTCGCCGGATCGCAAAGGTCGAAGCCCTCATAGAGCGATTTCATGTCCTCGAGCGTGGCGACCGAGACGCCCGAGTTACCGATCTTGCCGTAGATGTCGGGCCGCTCGTCGGGGTCCTCGCCGTAGAGCGTCACGGAATCGAATGCGGTCGAGAGGCGCCGCGCCGGCATGCCCTCGGACAGCAGCTTGAACCGCCGGTTCGTCCGGGGCGGGTCGCCTTCGCCCGCGAACATGCGGGTCGGGTCTTCGTTCTCTCGCTTGAAAGGAAAGACGCCGGCAGTGAACGGGAAATAGCCCGGCAAGTTCTCGAGCATCAGCCAGCGCAGTGTTTCACCCGGGTCGGTGAACTTAGGCAGCGAAACTGCACGCATCGACGTGCCCGACAAGGTCGTCACCGTCAGCGGCGAGCGAATCTCGCGGCCGCGGATCGTCACGGTACGCGCCTCGCCCGAGTAGTCGGCCACCGTGCGCGGCCACGCGTCGAGCAGCGCACGTTCGTGCGGGCCCAGGCGCGCGTCGCGCTCGGCGATCAACGTGTCGAATCGGGACATCAGCGGATCGGCCGCGACCGGCGATGGCGATGGCGATGGCGATGAGGGGTTCGTTCTCGCGGTGCTTGCCGACACGGAATCGGCGCTCGAATCGACAGGGGGCGAGCCGGAATGCGCTCCCCCTGCCGCCCCGCGCCAGGCACCGCCTGACTGCATCGCCATTCGCCTCGCTTCGGTCAACTGCCAACGCTCGCGTGCGCATTGCGCCTGCGCATCGGCCCGTGCCCGATAGGCGCGAACCGTTTCGGCAATCTCTGAGAGATAGCGAACACGGGCCGCGGGCACAATCGCCCCTCCCTCGCGCGAGTGGCGTGCGTCGGTGCGTGGCAGGCGTGGTCCGCCTTCCGGCGGGCGCAGCCCGCGCTCGCGCAGCGCTTCGACGATGCGCTGATAGAGGGCTGTCACGCCGTCGTCGTTGAAGCGCGAGGCGATCGTGCCGACCACGGGCATCTGCTCCGGCGCTTGGCCGAACGCACCGCGATTGCGCTGCATTTGCTTGGCGACGTCGCGCAGCGCGTCGAGCGCACCGTTTCGGTCGAACTTGTTGATGGCGACGAAATCGGCGAAGTCGAGCATGTCGATTTTCTCGAGCTGGCTCGCCGCGCCGAACTCGGGCGTCATCACATAAAGCGAGCAGTCGGCCACCTGCGCGATCGCCGCGTCGCCCTGGCCGATACCCGAGGTCTCGACGATAACGAGATCGAAGCCGGCCACCTTGCAGGCGGCGATCGCATCGGGGATGGCATCGGGCAATTCAGTTGCCGCATCGCGCGTCGCGAGCGAGCGCATGAAAACCCGCGGCCCATGGCCCCAGTCGGCGATCGCATTCATGCGAATCCGATCGCCGAGCAGCGCCCCGCCCGACTTGCGCCGCGACGGATCGACCGCGAGCATCGCGATCGAAAGCCCATCGCCGTAGTCGAGCCGGAAGCGTCGCACGAGCTCGTCGGTCAGCGAAGATTTACCGGCCCCGCCCGTGCCCGTCACGCCGAGCACCGGCACGGCTCGCGCAGCCGCGGCGCGCTCGGCCAGCGCGGACCGCGTTGCTGCATCGGCGCGGCCGCTTTCGAGCGCGCCGATCAAGGTCGCGAGCGCTCGCCGCGCCGGCGCACCACCGCGCTCGAGCGCGGCCAGCCGCGCGGTCGCGTTGTCCTGCGCATACGATAACGCCGCTCGCGCCGCCGCTTTTGCGCAGCGCGCGATCATGTCGTCGATCATCCCCTGCAGCCCGAGCCGCTGGCCCTCCTGGGGAGAATAGATGCGCTCCACGCCGTAGCGTTCCAAGGCATCGATCTCTTCGGGGACGATCACGCCGCCGCCCCCGCCGAAAACGAGAATCCGCTCGCCCCCGCCGGCTCGCAGCGCGTCCACGAGGTATTTGAAATACTCGACGTGCCCGCCTTGGTAGCTCGAGACCGCAACGCCGTCCGCATCCTCCTCGAGCGCGGCACTGGCGACTTCGGCAACGGACCGGTTGTGGCCGAGATGCACGACCTCGACACCGCTCGCCTGCAAGATACGCCGGACGATATTGATCGCCGCGTCATGACCGTCGAACAGCGCGGCGGCCGTCACGAAACGCACGCGCGGAGACGGTGCGGGCCCCGCGGAGCGGAGACGTTGCGGCGTGGAAAGATCGGTCATGGGCTGCCCCTCGCTGCGCTTGCCGGCTGGCGCCGATAGTCGTTGTTGCCAGTATAGGCAACGGCGGGGACGGCTCGCTCAGCGGCGCTTTGCTCCCACTCGCATCGCGCCGTCCGGCCAGTCCGATCGATATCGCCGGACATGTACGGGAGTTATGGAGGCGCCAAAGCGAGGTCAAAATACAGATACGTTAAGATCGCGTTTCAAGAAACCTCTAGGTAGGCCGAAAAATGCAAACAATCCTTTCGGTTTCGATGTCGCGATAGATTTTGAAAATCCGAGTCGCACAAGAAGAACAGATCTGTCTGTTTTGGCGCGGCTAGTTTTCGGCAAACCGATGCATTCATAGCAATACTGAAACCGCCAAAGAACCCATGTACTCGTTATTGCCCGCATTCGTCTCCGCGTTGTTTCTCGGATTCGGTACGTATGTCCTCGTAACCGAGGGGGCGACGCGAGTGTCGGTTCCGTTCGCGGCAATGTGTACGACAACGTTCGTCTGGCAAGCGACTTGGGCCTTCTTGTTCCAGACGAGCAATACGGATATCGCGGCCCTGCTCGTCAAGATCGGCTATCTCTTCATCCTCTTTCTGCCCACGACGTTCTACCACTTCATGACGGCGGTCGTTTCGCGCAACGGCGAAAAGCCGCTACTGTTGGCCTCCTACGGCCTGTGCGTGGTATTGGCCGTTCTATTGCTGACCAGCCACGAAGTCGTCGACGGCTTCCGCTCCTATTTCTTCGGGCCCTATCCCAAGGCCGGCCGGCTACATCCGATCCATGTCGCACAAACGGTTCTTCTTGCTGCGCGCAGCGGCTGGCTGCTGCTGCAGGCCAAACGTCACGCCGACGCGCCGACTTCCCGCCGGCAGTTGAACCTGTGTCTCGTCAGCCTGGGCTTGTATTCGCTCGCCGCGACGGACTACGCAGTCAATTACGGCTATGCGTTTTATCCGCTCGGCTTCGTCTTCATCGCGATCAGCCTTGGCATTCTTGCGGTATCCATCGTCCGGTACGGTCTCATGGGGCCTTACTTGATGCTGGCGACCGTCGCACACGAGGTCGCCACACCGCTCGCGACGATCGGCCTGCACGCCGATGAATTAAGGCACGCGCTTCCCGATCTGATGCGCGGTTATCGGTTGGCGGTGCAGCATCGCTTATGCGGCGACACACTGTCGATGTTGGACGAACCGGAGCGATTCGCGGCGCTCGCTACCGCCATTCGACGCCAGGTGGACAGCACGAGCATCGTGATCGACATGTCCCTGGCGTCGCTCACGTTGAATCGGGTCGATAAACGCAGTTTCGCGGCTCATTCGGTCCTCTCGTGCGTTCAATCCGCACTCGATCGCTTTCCGTTCCGAGCGGGGGACCGCGAGCTCGTGACGGTCGCGGCGATCCATCCCGACATGGTCTTTCTCGGCTCCGATTCGCTGCTGATTTTCGTTCTGTTCAATCTACTCAAGAATGCGATTCACGCTATCCGCGCGGCCGGCAAAGGACGCATCGAGATCAGCGCGCATCGCAGTGAGGGCTTTTGCGTGCTGCGCTTCAGCGACAGCGGGTCGGGCATCGCCCCTGACGTACTGCCGCGCATTTTCGATCCGTTTTACTCGACCAAGGCGCACGGGCGCGGCGTCGGGGTCGGCTTGACCTTCTGCCGTCGGGTCTGCGAAGCGTTCGGCGGCGGCATCTCATGCGAATCGGTGCCCGGTGTCCATACGACCTTCGTCCTGCGGCTGCCCCATCCCGTATCAGTATCGGAATCCGCCTCCCGGCCCTCGTCCCGATCCGAATCGCGGTTCGGCTCCGCGGCGGGCCGCAAATGGCGCGACCCGCCGCGTCCTTACTGAGACTATGCCTATGGCGTCAAGTCAGAACCCAACATGGCCGTTGCTAGGCAGCGGTCGGCACGGCCAGTTCGTATTGCGTGACGCGTTCGATGACCCCGGCCGGGAATCGCGCGATTCGCTTGTCGGGGCCGGCGAACAAGATCTGCTGATAACCCATGGACACCGGGCGGCCGCCCACGTAGAAGCGGAACAGCAGGTACGCCGAGCATTGCCTGACCTTTACCGTATTCAGGTAACAATCGACCCGCTGGAACGGAAAGGTCTCTTGTACGTACTCTTGATGGGCGCGCTTGGTGACGAATGTACCGCTCCCCCCGAGCAGGTTGTTGTCGATGCACTCGTAAAACCAGCGTTCTCGGCATACGCCCTGCCATTCGAAGTAACGGGCGAAATAGGTATTCATGAAGGCGTTCGAGTCCTTGAGATAAATATCGATTACATGGTGAAAAGTCTTGGGTGCCGTCACGTCGAGCGGCTCGGGCGTAAGCAACTGAGTACCCGTGGAAAGGAGATGGGGAATTGCATCTCGCGTCAACATGGATAAACTCCTCGGAAAAATCGCTACAGACGGTAGCGGCGTATTCACCCGACAGGGCGAATACGCAATTCTTACCGCGCCTATTCACGTGACGCAGGAATGGACGACGATTGAGGCGAAAGTCTGAACGTGTTATCTAATTTATTTTTGATGAGGCCCGGCATGAGTTCTTTAGTCACGCAGCCGATGTTTCACCCCGCATCCGTTGTCTTTGTCGATGACAGCGCGGATTTTTTGAATGGATTACGTGGAATCTTTCGAGACAGGGCACTGAATCGGTTTTTCACGAAGCCGCAAGCGGCGCTCGATTTCATGTTGTCGCGGGACCGCGGTGCGCCCCCAATCCGGATGGCCGGGCACGATTATTCGCAAGTGGAGGGGGGCGGCTGTAACGCACTGGGCAGGGATGCGCTCGATGATGCGGCGCGATTCGAGGAGGTCGCCGCGGTCGTGGTGGACTACGAAATGCCGGAGATCGACGGCATCCGGTTTCTTTCGTCGATCAACGATGCGGCCTGCACGAAAATCCTGCTGACCGGCGCCGCGGGGTACGCCGAAGCAGTAGACGCTTTCAACGCCGGCCTCATCGATTTCTATCTGCGCAAGGGCGATCCCGATATGCCGGCCAAGCTGGCTGCGGCGCTGGCCGAGGCCAATAAGAAGCATTGCCGCACACGAGGCCACATCGGAGTGCACGATGTCGGCGCGACCTACTGCGATCCGCGGGTGGTACGGCTACTCGAACACCTCGCCGATCGCGAAAAGCTGGTGGAGTACTACTGGCGCCCCGCGCAGGATGCCGTGCTGATGTTCGATGCCGAGGGCAATGCGAGCGTCTTCGTGGCATGGAATGCCGACGAATGGGCCTTTCAGTGCGATACCGTAACGGACGCGGGCGGCCCGGCAGCGTTACGCCTCGGGATGGAAGCGCGCACGGTCATGCCGCTTTTCTGGCCGTATCAGGCCTATCGGCCGGGCGCGACGGAGGTTCCAACGGCGAAGCCGCTGCCGGTCCCGGAATGGGACGAGACGTTTTACAGCCTCACGCCGCTCGAGCGCTCGGAACTCGACGCCGGGCTACTGACCTTCGCAACGTGGCAGGCGATGAAGCGGGACGCGCTGAAGCGGGTCAGCGGCGGCTGAGCGCAACCGAGACGCGCACTCGGCCGCCGTCGGGCCATGCGACGGCGCATCCCTCATCCCGCACGCACCGTATCGCAAGGCCGAAAGCGCTGCTTCCGGCCGTCTCGCCGCGCTGGCTCGCGGTCAGAACTTGGCGCGAATCCCTGCGCCGACGGTCTGCCCGGTCGACAAATTGCTCAACTGATCGTTCATGTAGGCCGCATACAGGTCGGTACGTTTGGACAGCGGATAGTCATAGCCGACGGCCCAGGTGCGGCGGGTTTGGTCGAGCCCGCCGCTGTCGCGCGAGTAGGCGTACGAGGCCATGACCGTACCGGGGCCGACCGGTACGGTTACGCCGCCCTGCCCCGTATTGACATGCCAGCCGCCGCCCGTCAGTCCGTCGTTCTTCGTGTACATGTACTGGCCGTAGAACTTCACGAACTTCAAGTCATAGCTCGCGCCGAACTGGGCGACGCTCTGGCTCTTGAATGGCACGATCGTGCCGAACGGGGTGGCCTGACCGAGATCGTTCGGCCCGTTGTTGAAGTTCACGTATTGATAGACGCCCGTCGCCGCGAACGGCCCGTGGAAGTATAGGAACTGGGCGCTCCACTTCTTCGAGCGATTGTTGCCGGCTTGATTGCCGAGGCCGTACATCACGCTGCCCGTCAGGCCGTTGTAGTTCGGCGTCGCGTATTGAACCGCGTTGTTCCAGCCCGAATCGCCCACCACGCCGGTATCGGTCGCGTAGGTGGCGCCGGTCGGTACCGCCGTGTTGCCGAGAAACACGTGATAGACCATCGGCGAGAATGTGTACGAATCGATGAACGGGTTGAACAGGATCGTCGAGACGAACAGATGCGTCGTCAGCCGGCCCGCGGTCACCGTGCCGTACGGCGATTCGATGCCCACATAGGCGTTGCGGGCGAAGAAGGTATCCCCCGAGAAGCGGCCGTAGTTACCGTTTTGCGGTCGGAAGAAGTCTTCCAACGTGAAGATGGCCTTGTAGCCGCCGCCCAGGTCTTCGGCGCCCTTCATCCCCCAATAGGACGTCGACATGCCGCCGCCGCCGACGACCCATGCGCGCTGTCCGCCCGGGAACTGCTGCATGCCCGCCCAGGAATCGACTTGCCCGTAGAGCTGCACGCTCGATTGGGCGTGCGCGCCGGCGCCGGCGGTGGCAAAAACGGCAACGGCCGCTATGTTGAGCGTTGTTTTCAGCGTGCGGCTGACGGTGGCTTTCATGAATTCTCCTGTCGTTTGTCAAAAATGAAGCGCGCGAACCGTTCTCGGGGCCGTGGATCGCCTACGTTTCCTTTGGGGCGAGCCCATCGTTACTGGCCATATTTCCGGACAAAAATACGTTCGCTTATTGCCGGTATAGCGATTCGCTTAAACACGCGCCTTGGCAGGGCACACCGCCCGTCGGCGGTGCACGCCGGGGCCGGCTCGCCCGCGCGCGTGCATGGCGATCGGTCCGACAGCCGCGCCTGGCCTCGCTCACAAGCTCGGTCTCGTATCGCTGCCAATAGTGACGCAGGCGCCCGGGGCGCCGAAATGTTTTCGTCTGAGGATGCCTTTATCCAGCCCTCGGCTAGGCATGGCGGGGGCGAAAGTGTGGCGTACTTGCATCACAGCGACACACGCCACACCTGCGGATTCGCCCGATCGGGCGCGATGAAGGAAAGAGAGAAGGAGAATCGGCAAATCGGGGCGGCGAGGCACCGACGTCAGTCGCGGACTGCCTAGTGGCGAACGTGGGCGTGCGTGCGAAGCAAGCAGGTGCTAATTGCGATAGACGGGCGGAGACTCGGACGAGCGGGCGCCCGTAGCGGGCGGATGCGGGGCGCGGTTAACGCCGCGTTCCTCGTTGTAGCGAGCGATGTCGGAACGAATGGAGCCGGCGCGCAAATAAGCCGCCCCGCCTTCCCGCGCGAGCGTGCGCGCCTCTTCGCTGACAGGCCGGTAGAATGGGCCCGCCGGCGCAGCCGAAGCGGCGGGAGCGAGGCGCGGGCCGCCGTGCCCGTACGGGTCCACCGTTACCGCGAACTGACGCCGCGCTGCGCGGCGCGATGCGGTGACACCGGCGGGGTGCTCGGGCGCGCGCGCAGATGCGCGGGCGGCGG
>Ga0070658_10004814_pt1 | contig 10992 bp, 10 predicted proteins | sample KBSC13metaG_FD_64664 | JGI IMG/M metagenome (GOLD analysis project Ga0070658, IMG submission 64664) | Corn rhizosphere microbial communities from Kellogg Biological Station, Michigan, USA - KBS C1-3 metaG | ecosystem: Host-associated > Plants > Roots > Rhizosphere > Soil ... | reverse complement strand
CGGGTTACCGACAGGTAAAACCGGTCGTCTTCTGCGGCCTCTACCCTATCGACAGCAATCAATACCAGGACCTCAAGGAGGCCCTCGGCAAGCTCCAGCTCAACGACGCGTCTCTCACATTCGAGCCGGAGTCCTCGGCGGCGCTCGGTTTCGGCTACCGATGCGGCTTCCTCGGACTGCTGCACCTGGACATCGTCCAGGAGCGGCTTGAGCGTGAGTTCAACCTGACTCTCATCGCGACGGCCCCCAGCGTCATCTACCATGTGCACATGACATCCGGTGAGATGGAGCCCATCGACAATCCGGCGAACCTGCCGCCTCAGACACATATCCTGTCGATGGACGAGCCGATGGTCGACGCCAGCATCATCATCCCGTCGACCTATGTCGGCACCGTCATGGACCTCGCCCGCGACCGCCGCGGCGTCTACATTCGCACCGACTACCCTGCCCGCGACCGCGTGATGATCCACTACAAGCTGCCATTAAATGAAATTTTGATGGACTTCTTTGACCAGTTGAAATCGCGCACAAAGGGGTATGCTTCGTTTGACTATGAGATGGCCGGCTACGAAGAGTCCAAGCTCGTCAAACTCGACATCCTGCTGAATAACGACCCTGTCGACGCCCTGTCGTTCATCACGCACAAGGACAAAGCCTACCAGCGCGGCCGCCAGCTCGTGGAAAAGCTCAAGGAGATCATCCCGCGTCAACAGTTCGAAGTGCGGATTCAGGCCGCTATCGGCCACAAGGTCATCGCCGCCGAGAACATCTCCGCCATGCGAAAGAACGTCATCGCCAAATGCTACGGCGGCGACATCTCGCGAAAGCGCAAACTGCTCGAAAAGCAAAAAGAGGGCAAGAAGCGCATGAAGTCCATCGGCAGCGTCGAGATCCCCCAGGAAGCGTTCATGAGCGTCCTCAAGCTCAGCGACTAAACGAGCGTCCGGCTTCCGGGTGCCATGCCCATAGCCCGGGATGGGCATGACGACGCCAGACCGATCCGTCGACCAGCAAACGACCTGGCCCTGGGTCCTTCAAGCTTCAAAAACCACGCAATATTGCGTGGTTTTCGACATTCTAAAATAACTTTGTGAACGGTTGCCCTACCGTGGTATAAGCATTCGCCGCAGGTTCCAAGCATCCAAATCTACATCGTTCCGGATCGGGCTGAAAGACCAGGACTTTTGGCATGAATTTTGCTCTGGAATCTTCTTTAGAAGCGCGCCCGGAACATGAGCTTGAGCGTAGTCCCGAGACGGCATACCTGGGACTGGGGGGCAATCTCGACGGGGCGACGGCGGCAATAGCTTCCGCACTTGAACTTCTCGACGCCAACCCGCACATCGACGTGCGAGCCGTCTCTTCGCTCTATCAGACCGCACCGATCGGCCTGACGGCGCAGCCGGACTTCGTTAATGCAGTCGCGCACATAGAAACGCGCCTCTCACCCGAAGACTTGCTGTCCGCCACCCTGAACATTGAAAACTTACTCGGCCGGATTCGAACCGAACGCTGGGGTCCCCGTGTTATAGATATTGACGTGCTGCTGTACGGCCGCCGCGAGATATCGACACCGCGGATCACCATGCCGCATGCACGCATGCACGAGAGAGCGTTCGTACTCGTTCCTTTGGCCGAACTTGATCCGGGTCTTCGTATTCCCGGATCGACCGAGACCGTCATCGAAGCCGCCCACCGGTTGGCCAACGAGACGCGCATAGTCAAGGTCACCGAAGCCGGCCTCCCCTCTCCTAATCGAGATGGCGTTCCGGGAACGTCGACGATCGCCTCTACGTAAGAGGAATCGAGCATGCTTTATTCGTATGAAGCCAAAGACCCGGAAGGGCGAACGGTAACGGGGTCGATAGAAGCGCAGGACGAGCGGTCGGCCGCGCGTCAGGTCCACGAAATCGGCTACTTTTTGATGCGCTTGGCGCCCACGCCTGGACAGCCGCAACAACAGCCGCCGCCGCCCCCGGGTCCCGGAGCCTACCCAGGCGGACCGCCGACCGCGTCGACATACACGGGACCGCCCCGCGCTGTCGCCTACGCACCGCCTCCGACGGTGGCTGCGCCGGTCGAGATACCAAGCGGATACGCGCCTCAGACTGTACCGTCGATCGACTACGATCCGCGCCCAATGACCGTCGGCCGCTGGCTGATGGAAAAGATCATACTGCAGATCTGGAACGGAGTAAACCAACGCGACCTGGCTCTCTTCTACAGACAGTTTGCTACCTTGCTCGATGCCGGTGTGCCGATCCGTCGGTCGTTCGAAACATTGACGGCACAATCCGCAAATCGGAGTCTTGCCAAAAGCCTGACCAAAGTTTGGAAGGTAATAGAAGCTGGGGGAACCCTCTCCGACGGTATGGCGCTGTTCCCATGGATATTCCGGGACAATCAGCGAGCGCTCATAGTTGCGGGGGAAATGACGGGCACTGTCGACATCATGTGCCACCGTATCTCGGACTTTCTAGAGAACGAGTATACATTCCGAAAGAACCTCATCAGGGAAGCGACGATGCCGTTGATCACCCTGTGCGGTGTCTTCCTTTTGCCGCCATTGTTTCTCGTGGTGGCCCTCGGACAGTGGGGCGCTTACTACCACGCCGCCATCGAGCCGCTTTTGATGACAGCCGCTGTCGTCTTCGGAATATACGTAGCGGGAAAAGTTTTGTCGCAGATCAAGGTCGCCACGGACTTCGTCCTCGCGAATTTCCCGGGTCTCGGAGGAGCTCTCAGACTAGTTGCATTGGCGAGGTTCGCGCGGACACTGTCGACTTTGTACTCGGCTGGGGTGAGCATTCCGACGGCCATCCGATACTCAGCGATCGCTTCCGGCAATGCCTGGATGGGCAACCGGATGATGTCAACCATTCCAATGATGGAAGCGGGCTACGGCATTGTCGACTCGCTGGTTCAAACGAAGATCTTTCCGCCGATCGTGATTTCGATGCTTGACGTTGGCGAGACCACGGGTAGCATTGACACGATGATGGACAAGATCGCGACACACTTCGAGCAGGAAGCGCTGCTCAAGTTGCATCAGATCACCGTGGCAGTTGGTGTTCTGGCCATCATTATCATCGGCATCAAGGTCCTCTTGATCCTGATCAAGTTCTACACCGGCTACTTCGGCGACATGATCAAGCAAACGGATCCCGACGCCCCAGATACCCCAGGCGGTGGCGACGGAGGCGGCGGAGGGATGTAAATCTCGTCGACTCGGCCCGCTCAAGGTTTTATTTTTAATATTGGACGGAAGATAGATTAAGATTAAGTTAACGAGTGCCTATAATTAAAAGTAGTATTCCAGCAGACGGAACATAGTCGCCGAAAGCGCAGTCGTATGAATAGTCGCAAGTGCCGCACGCGACGTCTATCGACTTCGGTGATCCACTGGGTTGAAAAGGAAGGGGAAATAAATAACCTTCGACCGCGCTCCCGGTGAGTCAACATGGGGCACGGAGCAATCGCTCCGTACTTGGCTGAAGACCACAATGTGTGGTCGACAGCGACCGCACCCGCGGCGTCCCCACCGCGAGGTGGCCCATTGGCTCCAAAATGGGTTGAGATTGTGATTTAATTTATTTGATTGTTTGGAAATATGGTGAGGGAGCGAAGGAAAGATGCACCTGCAACGTAATTATTACGAGGTGCTGGGGCTGCCACAACAGGCAACTGCAGTAGAAATAAAACAAAAATATAGGGAACTCGCGAGAAAGTTCCATCCCGATCTCGTTCAGGATAAGGCACTCGGTCAGCGAATATTCACACAGGTGAATCAAGCGTACCGGGCGCTCAGCGACCCGGAACGACGCGCCCAATACGATGCCACGCTCAACGCACCGACGTCTCGGACGCCGGCGAATGGCACGAACGGCACAAACGGACGTCACCAGGCGGATATAATTCCAGGTACGGGTTCCGTCGGCGCGCAAAATCGAGGGTCCAACCGGTCCTACGCCGAGATCGACAAGATGGTCCGCGACGCGGACATGGCGATGATCTCCGGACAGGCCGCGGACGCACAAAGAATTTGCGAAGCCGTTCTCAAGATCGAACCCGACAATGCGCAGGCACTCGCCATCCTGGGCGATTCCCTGCAGAACCAGATGAAGCACGAAGAGGCGCTCCGCGCCTACCGACGTTCACTCGGCCAGCAGCCAAGCTCAATCGTCGAAGCCAAGATAGCTCGGCTTCAGATGATTGCACAGGCCTCGGCTGCAGTCAGCGCCGGCGCCAACGGCAATGGCCGAACCGCGGCTAAGCCAGAACAAAATCGCGGTCTGTTCGGACGACTTCTCAAACGCAAGTAGCCATTATTATTCTTACCATTGCGTTACCCAAAGGCCGATGAAGCGATCGCTTCATCGGCCTTTAATCTGACTCGGATGAACTCTATAGAGGCTGTTGCAAATTCCATAAATAGGCGGTAAAATGGTAACAACACAACAGAGGCTTGCTCCACATGGAAAGTATGACCAAGGTACGAATGAACGTTGAAATCTGCGAGTCGAAGGCGGCGACGGGCCTGCGAGCGTCCGCCCTCGGCGCCGAGGCTATTCGTAAGGCAATCGACGACCGCGGTTCTGCGAACGTTATCATGGCCACAGGAATCTCGCAGTTCGACATGTTGAACGACCTCGTCACCGCCCCAGGTATTGACTGGAGCAAGGTCACAGGCTTCCATCTCGACGAGTACGCCGGCATTCCCGGAACACATCCTGCCTCGTTCCGTCTCTATCTCAAGGAGCGCTTCCTAGACAAGCTTCCGCGTCCCATCGGAGCCTTCCACTTTATCGAAGGCGATCGCGAACTTGAGACGGAGCGTCGACGGATCAGCGACATCATCACCAAGCACCCGATCGACCTCTGCTTTCTGGGCATCGGCGAAAATGGACACGTCGCCTTCAACGAACCACCGGCAGATTTCCAGACGGAAGAACCCTACATCATCGTCCACCTCGACGACGTCAGCCGCAAACAACAACTCGATCAGGGTTGGTTCGCGTCGATGGACGAAGTGCCGGCATTGGCCATCTCCATGTCGGTTCGGCAGCTGATGAAGTCACGTAACCTGATCTGCACCGCTACCGGTCCACGCAAGACGGCGGTGGTAAAGAGCACCGTCGAAGGGCCGATTACGCCCAATGTTCCGGCGTCGATTTTACAGGAGCACCCTGGAGTAACCCTGCTTCTGGACCCAGAGTCAGCAAAGTTGCTAGGCTAAAGCCACCTTGGCTGCCGTGGCGGACACTTTCTCCCTCTCCTTTCCAAGGAGAGGGTTGGGGTGAGGTTTCCGCGCGGTACCCTGAGGGTGGTTATTCTCAAGTGAAACCCTCCTTTCGCGTGATTTAAGGGCGGCCGTACCCCGCCCTCTTTTTTCGCGTCCCTATTTTAGACCTAGGCCAAATAAACAAGCGCCACCGTCGAGGCCCAAGGGCTTCGACAGTGGCGCTTGTTGATGTACCGGCCTGTTATACAGTCGTGCGGCGGCCGGTTAGGAAATTGAACAGGAACACAACTACGGCGAGCACCAACAACAGGTGGATCATAGGCCCGCCCCAACTCATGACGAAGCCGATCAGCCACATCACAAACAAAATCGTAATAATCGTGTAAAGCATCCGTGCGTCCTCTCTCTCCTTGCAACTGGGACCGGGGCATCCATTAACCGCCCCAGTCCATTCTGCTAAGGATTTACCCGGTCTCTCACGACAGTCAAACTCAGCCGGCAAGCGGAGGAACAGCCACGCAAATCGTCGAATGTGGAGGCATGTACCCTCCGTCCCTATTTCTCGCTCGCAACCAGTCGTGGGGGATCGAACTCATAGGTCCGCAGCACCTTCGCCTTCATCGCGACCACCGCCACCGTCACCAAACACGCCACCCCGCCGACGATCACCGAGACCGGCGCGCCACACCATTGGGCGACAAGGCCGGCTTCCAGCTCGCCTAGTTGAGGCCCGCCCATGAAGAAGATCATGTTCACCGATGTCATTCGTCCACGCAGGCGGTCGGGCGTCGCGAGCTGACGAATCGTTTGCCGGAGTACGGTGCTGACGGCATCCGACGCGCCGACGATAGCCATGGCGAGCCACGACAGAAAGAACGCCTTCGACGCGCCGAAGATCACCGTCGCCACGCCGTACAATGTGACAGACGTGAGAATGGTCATCCCTTGCTTCTTGATCGGCGGGAGGAAGGAGAGGAAGAAGCCGGCAATGAGGGCACCCACAGCCTCTGCCGCGGCCAGAGTTCCATAGCCCTCCGGACCCACGTGGAGAATATCTTTGGCGAAAATCGGCAAGAGCGCGTTAGCCGAGGAGAAGAATGTCGCGAGAAAGTCGAGCACCATGGTCGACACCAGCACGGGCGTGCTCTTGACGAACACGAGCCCTTCCTTGATCGACTCGACCGTGACTCGATTGACGATCGGCGCCGCTGGCTCCAGACGGGGCTCTTCTCCCTTTCCTTTCCATGGAGAGGGTTGCAGTGAGGTTTCCGGCCGCATCGCGATCAGCGCCCAGATCACCGCCAGGAATGACACGGCATTGATGCCATACGTCGCGCCAATCCCTCCGTGTGCGATCAGTAGTCCGGCGAGCACCGGGCCGATGATAGTTGCCGTGCGAAACATCACCGACATCATCGACAGCGCGTTGGTGAGATGTTCACGCTTAACGAGACTTGGGATGAGTGCCTGTCTGGAAGGATTGTCGAACGCCATCGCCGAAGCGCCGACCATGGTCAGTAAGTAGATCCAAAACGCGTTCAAGTGATGGGTTAGCGTGAGGACGCCGAGGGTGCAAGCGACGGCGGCGAGCGACGACTGAGTCACCAGCATGACCTTGCGACGGTCGGCAAAGTTAGTCACGGACCCGCCAACCACCGAGAGTATAACGATCGGAATGACCCGGAAGAGACCAATGAGGCCCAGTGCGATGGGCTTATGTGTGAGCTCGTACAGCTGCCAATTGATCGCCCACACCTGCATGAGCGACCCGATGCCGCTGATGCCCTGCCCCATCCACAGCAGACGGAAATCGCGCGATTGTAGGGCCGAAAAGCGGCCAGCCGATGCGTCCGCGCCCGGTTCTTTGTCGATCAAGGGCAAACCACGCGTTTAGCCTTCCTCAGATATGAATGAGAACGCGCGCTGTGGATATGTAGAGCGACCGCACAGCGGTGTCGACTGACACAGCGAATTGGCAGTGGCCGCAGGACACGCTATCTCAGCGCAGTACCGCTCCTGTTAGCCGACCCACAAGGATTACGCCCCAATGCTAATGGTTACACCATCACTTGAGCCGTCTGTTCCTGAGCCACGCTGCTGATCAGGATCTCGCCCACCTTGATGAGCTGCTCGACGCGATCTGTTGTGTAGACAGCCGGCGAAATCATAACCACGCCCTCTGCTCCCATACGGATCGAAAGATGCCCCGCGCTCGGCAAGGCCAGGAGGGCCTTCTGCATCCGTTGGGGTAACAATCGACGCACCATCGACTCCTTACCCGTACTTGCGACGTAAAATTGGGCGAGGAAATCTGGAGTGCCAACCTGCATCTCACGCGCGTGCAGTTGCGCGTCCTTCCAGACGCTCTTCTTCACTCCGGCATGGAGATCCTCCGGCAGTCGCTGCCCTGCCTCGGCGGTACGCTGTCGCGCCTTCATCTCAGCGGCGCTGGCCCTGGGTTCGAGGAAGACCCACGCCTGCTCAAGAGGTACGTCGGCGCACTTGAACTCAGTGACTTCACGATCCGAGTTGCGTTTGGTACGCAGATGCCACCGTACACGCCAGTCGAGCGCGCTCTCGTCTGCGCCCTGAAGCATCGACTCACCACTGAGACCGTAGGCGGACGAGGTTGTTTCAGGGTGGGAAAAGTGCCACCCGCGCACGTCCGCGAGTTTCCTCAGCGCACGTGTCGAGCTGTGCGGATCCGATTTCCGTCGGATCGTCAGTAATACGATTGACGCAATTGCGGCAATCAGTAACACAATGCCAATGATGATCCCGGTCATCTTACTCCTCCTGTACGACGGTCTAAAAAGTTTGACCGATCAGCAAAATCGAGAGAAAGACATCAACAATAGAATGAGTGATGGGAATTAGCCGGCGTATAGCTCGACGTACATTTGGCCTAACAACTCTGGTTCGACCATCATTGACTATGCTCACATTCTACCCAATCGCGTACGTGTCCCGAATGTATATACGCACGACGGATCGATTAGTTACGCTGTTTCTGCAAAAGATTGTCATTTATCAACGGTCACAACCCAACTTACGCCGATCGGCCCAAACGCTAGCGAGGCTCAACCTCAGGCCGCCGAGATAGACACCATCGTGCGCAAAGCCCGCATAAGCTTTCGACCAGCATAACGGCGCGAAGCGTCATTAGCCGCGGGCTTTATACCCGCGGAATCCGCGGTGCCGCAAAGTTCCCTCATCGTCAACGTACTTGCGGACTCAACGTATCCAGTTGGCCGGCAGGCACGTATCTCCTCAACGAGACATGCCGCCAATCGACGCCTACTATCACGCGCACCGTCCGCGTCAACCCGACCCACAGGGATCACGCTCCAACGCTAGTTGGTCGATCACGGTGAATAGGTAGAAACCACCCGTCCACACCCGGAAGCGACATCGTCCCACCGATCGACAGCCAGCTCGACCTGCGCGACATTCGCCGTGCCAAGCCCGACCACCGTCGTCGGATCGTCGACGAGAAAATAGACCAGACCCTCCAATCCGGGATTGTGGCCGACGATAACCGCCGCATGTTCAGTATCGGGGATACGCTGGACAACATGGCAAAGGTCGTCAACGGAGGCTTCGTAAATGTCGTGATCGACATCGACTTTCCCAACACCCACCACCCCCGCGACGATCCGCGCCGTCGAGAGAGCCCGACCCGCATCGGAGGTTACGATCCACGGCGGCGTCGACGTTATCCCGGCGATATACTTGCCGGCCTTCGCGGCATCGGCTTCGCCGCGGTCTGTGAGCTTTCGTGCGAAGTCCCCTCCACCCGAATGCGCTTCCGCCTTTCCGTGGCGCAGCACGAACAATGTCTTCATCTATAGATCCTATCGTTCCGGCAAATCTGCCTGCTAATTATTTACTACCACAACGGCGACGAGATTGGATTCAATTTTTTCTGGATAGTGGGAACTAATGGATTATAGATTGAGTTCAAATAATCAGGAACACTGATTATCAGTGAACAGGATAAGTATCGATGGAACAGGAACAACGAGTTCTAGAAACAACGGCGGATGTCGAGCTGACGCATCCCGCAACCACAGCGGAGATCTGCCCACACGCTTCTGAGTGGGCCCGCGAAGCCTTCGCCAGGGACGTCGTCTACTTACTCAACGAGGCCGCAGGATCTGCGCGGTCGAGTGTCGCGGCGGCTCTCGGATTGGTAGGCGTGTCGGCGCGGCAGATGTCGATCATGCGGCTCTTGTCGCTCAGGTCGCCGATTCGCCAACATGACCTCGGTGTCCTGCTCGGAATCGACCGCACCAGCATGGTGGCGCTCATCGACGGACTCGAAGGCATTGGGTACGTTGTGCGGGAAGCAGATCCAAGCGATCGCCGTGCACACGCCCTTCGGCTAACCAAGGCGGGACTGACGGCCAATGTCGACATCGGCAAGGCCGTTGACGAGGCCCAAAACGCGATACTTGAGCCGTTGACCGAGGACGAACGGGCATTGCTTGTTTCACTATTGACGAGACTAACGAGCCGAGATCCGATTACGCCCGCCAAAGCTGCGGACCAGCACTAAACCAAGAACTTCAACGACCTACGATAACCAAGAGGAGAACACGACCATGTCTACGCAAACTTACCAACTCGACGCTACGCATTCCGCAGCGCGCTTCTCCGTCCGGCACATGATGATCTCTCGCGTGCACGGCGAATTTACCGGACTGAGCGGCACTCTCGAGTTCGATCCGACATCCCCTGAGACGGCCAAGACGAGCGTCGAAATCGACGTGTCGACGGTATCGACCCATCAAGCCGACCGCGACGCGCACCTCAAGTCCGCTGACTTCTTCGACGTCGCGCAGTATCCTAAGCTCACCTTCGTATCCACCAGCGTCTCGAAGCTCGGCGATGAGGAGGCGACGATCACTGGCGATCTCACCATCCACGGTGTCACCAAGTCGGTCACGCTGCAGGTCGAAGGGGCGTCCGTGGAGGTCAAGGATCCGTGGGGCAACCTACGCCTGGGCTTTACCGCCAAGACGAAGATCAAACGCAGCGATTACGGGTTGACCTACAACGCCGCGCTCGAAACCGGCGGCGTCCTCATCGGCGACGATATCGAAATCACGCTCGACGTACAGTTCGTCCGTCCCGGCGCATAACATCCCGTCTTATCGTCAATAACTGGTATTAACTGGGCACGGTTTGTGAATTTAAACCGTGCCCAATCGTATGCGTAGATGGTAGAATCTATGTGTCCGGTAGTTTGACACGAATCACCAACAATATCCAAGCTTGACCGACAGCGTCAATATTGATATAATGAGACGTTTAACGATGAATTAATCGATAATCGTTGTGCTATATCGTTTGTTAAGGGTTTTGGGTCATCCTAAAAGAATGGAACGTAGGGAGTTGTAAATGGGTTTTCCGAAGGACTTTGTCTGGGGCGCCGCAACTGCGTCATATCAGATCGAAGGCGCAGCGTACAAATCCGGTGGCGGCGAGTCCGTATGGGACATGTTTTGCCGCAGGCCCGGGAAGGTGTACGACGGCGGTTCGGGCGAGTTCGCCTGCGACCACTACCACAGGTATCGCGAAGACGTCCAGCTTATGAGCGACCTGGAGCTCCAGGCCTATCGATTCTCCATCTCGTGGCCCCGCGTTATGCCGACAGGCACCGGAGCGATCCATCAAGAGGGCCTCGACTTCTACGACAAACTCGTCGACGAACTCCTGGCCAAGGGAATTACGCCCTGGGCAAC
>Ga0070658_10004812_pt1 | contig 10993 bp, 9 predicted proteins | sample KBSC13metaG_FD_64664 | JGI IMG/M metagenome (GOLD analysis project Ga0070658, IMG submission 64664) | Corn rhizosphere microbial communities from Kellogg Biological Station, Michigan, USA - KBS C1-3 metaG | ecosystem: Host-associated > Plants > Roots > Rhizosphere > Soil ... | reverse complement strand
AACCCGGCGACGCGCGCGAGGTGATCGTAGTCGATGTCCTGCGGCTCGTCGATCACCTGGTGGTAGCCCGTGTGATAGCCGAGCGAGAAGTACGTGATCGGGATGCCGTAGCGGGCGTACATGTAGTGATCGCTGCGGCAGTAGCGGTTGAGCGGATGCCCGTTCGCGTCGAAGCTCGCGTCCACGTCCATGTGCGGGGTGCGCGCCGCGTTCACGGAGTCGATCAGGTCGCCGAGCTGCGTGGACAGGCGGCGCATGCCGATCATCTGCACGTTGTTCGGGCCGCGCCCCATGATGTCGGTGGGCTTGCCGCGGCCCACCATGTCCATGTTGAGCTGCGCCACGATCGAGTCGCGCGGCACGGTGGGGTGGTCGGTGAACCACTGCGAGCCCCACAGCCCCTTCTCCTCGCCGGTGTGCGAGACGAAGAGCAGCGAGCGCGCCGGATGCGGCGCCGTCGCGAAGCGCTCGGCGATCTCGAGCAGCGCCACGGTGCCCGAGCCGTCGTCGTCCGCGCCGTTGTTCACGGAGTCGGCGCGGATGCCGCCATGCGCGATCCGCAGGGAGTCGCGCAGCGCGGCGATGCGCACCGCCTCGGCGGCGGTGGGCAGGCGCACGGCGTCCTGCACGCCCTGCCGGCGCACGACCATGTTGTTCGCGAGCACGGAGTCGTGGTCGAGCGGCTTCGGCGTGAGGCCGATGTGGTCGTTGTGCGCGCCCACGGCCACGTACTCGCCGCGCAGGCGCGCGTCGGAGCCGGGCAGGATGCCGATCACGTTGCGCGCCGGGTACGGCGTCGGCGTGCGCGACACGCGGAGGGAGCCGCCGAGGGTCTTGCCCGAGGCACCGAGCGCGAGGCCATCGAGGGAGTTCGCGGCGAAGAGCTGGCGCGCCGCGTGGGCCGGGATCACCAGCACGGGCGCGGTGGTGTTCGCCGCCGCGCTGGTGGACGCGGCCAGCTCGAGCGACGGCTCGCGCATCGACTCGAACAGGGCGGGAGCGCCCGCGTCGGCGGTGACGTAGACCAGCGCCGCCGCGCTGCGCGAGAAGGGAAGGAGTGCCTGCTGCTGCTCCCGCACGATGGCCGGCGGACCGGCGAACGGGGCGCGTCCCATGCGCACGCCGGCGATCGGCGCCACCGGGGTGGCTGGCAGGAGGACCACCACCTTGCCCGCGGCCTGCGACGCGTCCATCAGCCGGCCGCCCACCTGGCCGCCGAACACCACCTGGGCCGGCCCGGTGAACGACTTCGTCGTCGCGCCGCCGAGCTGCGGCGCGACGTCGGTCCAGAGGGCGAGCGGCGCGCCGTCCACCGAGAACGACGACGACGGATCCACCCGCGCGATGAGCACGGGCACCGTCTGGAAGTACGTGCCGTCCTCGCCGCCGGGCTGGAGCCCCATGCGCGCCATCTCGTGCGCGATGTAGTTCGTCCCGCGCACGTTGCCCAGCGTCCCGCTCTCGCGCCCGAGCATCGAGTCGTCGGCGAAGATGTAGAGGCGCGTCATCAGGTCCGCGGGGGTGATGGCGCCTTCGGTGGGCCGCGGCGTGTGCGTGCGCGGCAGCTCGGCCACGGGGCTCGCCGTCACGCCGGCGGTGGCGCAGCCGGCGAGCAGGGCGACGAAGGGCAGGAAGCGGGATCGGGACATGAATTCGGCGGCGAAGGGGAGCGGTGGCTACGTTCCCGAAGTATCGCCAGCGTGCTCGCCGCGTGGGAAGCGGGTCCGCGGCATCCAACCTGCCCGGCACCGTTCGCGCTGGGTCCGGTGGTTCCACGCCTCTCCCGAGGAGTCCGATGAACAAGCGTATCATGAAGAAGAAGGTCCGCGAGATCCTGCTCGCCGAGCTCGCGCTCCGCTTCGAGACCACGGAGGAGGCGGTGGCGTGGCTCGAGTCTCCGCTCGCCGAGCTCGAGAACCGCACCCCGCGCGAGGCGATCTCCGCCGGCGAGATCGAGCGCGTGACGCTGATGCTGGAGGGGATGAACGCGGCGTCGGGATGAGTACGGGATAAGGGATAAGGGATAAGGAACTGCACCGGGCGACACGGATCACCGGCAGCGGCGCTCATTGCCACGAGGCGCCGCGCCCTTGCGACGATGGCGTCAGCGAATTATCTTAGTACTAAGATGAAACACGCCGCCACCTCTCCCGATGCCTCGCCGCCGATGTCCGACGCGGCCCGCGACCGGGCCCTCAAGCTCTGGGTCGTGATGGCGCGGGCCTTCGCGGCGGTGGAGCGGCGGGTGGAGGCGGATGTCGCGGCGCACGACCTCACCATCGCCGAGTTCGGCATCCTCGAGGTGCTCCACCACAAGGGCCCGCTGCTGCTCGGCGAGATCCAGCGCAAGATCCTCGTCACGAGCGGCGGCATCACGTACCTGGTGGACCGCCTCGAGAAGAAGGGGCTGGTGCGCCGCGAGGATTGTCCCACCGATCGGCGCGCGCGCTTCGCGGTGCTCACGCCGGCGGGAACGCGGCTCATCGCGCGGATTTTCCCGCAGCACGCCGCGGCCATCGGCCACGCGCTCGCCGGCCTCTCGGCCCGCGAGCAGGACGAGGCCACGGCGCTCCTGCGGCGTCTCGGCACGACCGCTGCGGAGGCAGAGACCCCGGAATGAGCCTTCCAGAGGCCCCAAGCGGCCTTGGCCGGAACTAATATTTCAGTAGTGAGATACTTGCACGTCACCCATTTCATGGAGCTTCGAACATGACCGCACCAGCCGCCACCGGCACCACCACCTGGACCCTCGATCCCTCCCACTCGTCGATCGAGTTCTCGGCCAAGCACATGATGATCACCACCGTTCGCGGCCGGTTCGCGGAGGCCAGCGGCACGGTGACGACGCAGGGGACGTCGCCCGCATCGGCGAAGGTCGAGGTCACCCTCAAGGCGGCGAGCCTCGACACCCGCACCGAGCAGCGCGACCAGCATCTGCGCTCCGCCGACTTCCTCGACGTCGAGAAGTATCCGGACGTGACCTTCCGCAGCACGAAGGTCGAGGGGACGAAGGAGCACTTCAAGCTCACCGGCGACCTCACCATCCGCGGCACCACGAAGCCCGTCACGCTCGACGTGACCTTCGAGGGCGAGGGGAAGGATCCCTGGGGCGGCAGCCGCATGGGCTTCAGCGCCACGGGCAAGATCGACCGCCGCGACTTCGGCCTCGTCTGGAACCAGGCCCTCGAGACGGGCGGCGTGCTGGTGAGCAACGACATCAAGCTGCAGATCGAGGCGCAGTTCATCCGCGCCTGAGCGCCAGGCCGGCCCCTCAGCCGAGGGGCACAGTCTCAACGCGGAACACCCGGATCCCCCGGATATGCTGCCTGTTGGCTGCCGAAGCCGGCGCCCGAACAGGCAGGTATCCGGTTGGTTCGTGTGATCGGGTGATGAAAAGCCGGCGCTGAGTGGCCGGCTCGGCGCATCACGGGCGTGCGTCGCCGGCGTCGTCGTGGCCCGCGACCTCGCGCGGGCCCGATACCTCACCGCGCGCGGAGTCTTCCTCGTGCGAGCGGCGGGCCTCGTCGGTCGTGCTCGCCGGTGCCGCGCTCTCCTGCTCCGCCACGCGGCGCATCAGGTCCAGCCGATCGTCCGGAAGCGCGTCCCAGCCCGGCGGCACCTCGTCCAGGGGGATGCGGCACCGGCGCGCACCGTCGGCGCGCTGGAAGCACAGCCACCCGTCCCGGTAGCGGCTGTGGACGGGGGAATCCTCGCGGACGGCGGGGCGCACGCGCCACACCTGCCATTCGTTGCCGTCGCGGTCCTGAAAGGCCCGGAGACCCATGGGACATCCTCCGTTCATCCCGCGGGAGGCCGCCGAGGAGTTCCGGCGCGCCAGTGGGTCCGGCGGGACACCAGCCACTGGGGCAACTCGCGTACCCGACCCATCCTTCCCGTTTCATCACTCCGCCGCGCTTTCGCGTAGTATTTCATCTGGCCCCCCGGCCCGCGCCCCGCGCGGCGCCGGCGGGGCCCCCTCGTCACCCGGCGCGCGCCCGGCGCGCGCCAACACCCCCCATTCGGAGCATCGCACATGAAGCGCAGCACACAGGGCGCGTTCGGCCCGTTCGTGGCCGGCGGTCTCGCGCTCCTCATCGCCGCCGCCGCGGTTCCCACGGCCGGCGCCCAGTCCGGGCGCACGCTCGGCATCGACACCACGAACTTCGACCGGAGCGTCCGGCCGCAGGATGACCTGTTCCGCTACGTGAACGGCGGCTGGCTGCGGCGCACGGAGATCCCGTCGGACGCATCGAGCTGGGGGGCCTTCAACTCGCTGGCCGAGAACAGCCGCAATTCCATCCACGGCATCCTCGAGAAGGCGGCGACGTCGAACGCCGCGCCGGGTTCCGAGGGTCGCAAGGTGGGTGACCTGTACGCCGCGTACCTCGATTCCGCGCGGGTCGAGCGGCTCGGCATCACGCCGCTGGCCAGCGACATGGCGACGATCGCGCGCATCGGCTCGTCGGCCGACCTGCCCGCCGCCTTCGCGAGCCTGGCGCGCGTGGCGGTGCAGTCGCCGTTCGCCGTGGGCGTGGGCGCCGACCAGAAGAACTCCACCGTCAACATCGTCACGATCAACCAGGGCGGCCTCGGTCTCCCGGACCGCGACTACTACACGTCGCAGACGCCGAAGATGCAGCAGGTGCGCGCCGCGTACACCGACTACATCACGCAGCTGCTCACGCTCGCCGACCGCCCGGACCCGGCCGGGTCGGCGCAGCGGATCCTGGCGCTCGAGACGGCCATCGCGTCGAAGCACTGGGACCGCGCGCGCAACCGCGACCGCAACGCGACGTACAACCGGATGACCGTGGACCAGCTGGCCGCGCTCTCCCCGTCGTACAACTGGAAGGCGTACCTGGCGGACGCCGGCCTCGGCGCCGCGACGGAGGTGGTGGTGCGCCAGCCGGACTTCATCAGCGGCATGGACGCGATCATCGCCTCCACGCCGGCGTCCACGTGGCGCGAGTACCTCACGTTCAAGCTGCTCGACCGCTACTCCGACGAGCTGCCCGCGGCGTTCGGCAACGCCACGTTCAACTTCCGCGGCAAGACGCTCGCCGGCCGGCAGGTGCAGGCGGTGCGCTGGAAGCGCGCGGTGGACGAGGTGGAGGGGATCCTCGGCGAGGCGGTGGGGAAGCTCTACGTGCAGCAGAACTTCAAGCCGGAAGCGAAGGCGCGGATGGACGAGATGATCCGCAACCTGCGCCTCGCGTACCAGGTGGGCATCGACAGCCTGGACTGGATGAGCCCCGAGACCAAGGCGCAGGCGAAGGACAAGCTCGCGCACTTCACGGTCAAGATCGCGTACCCCGACAAGTGGCGTGACTACTCGTCGCTGCAGATCCGCCGCGATGACCTGCTCGGCGACGCGCGCCGTGCCAACGAGTTCCGCTACGCGGACAACGTCTCGCAGCTCGGCAAGCCGGTGGACAAGGCGCGCTGGGGGATGACGCCGCAGACGGTGAACGCGTACTACAACGCGACGAACAACGAGATCGTCTTCCCGGCCGCCATCCTGCAGCCGCCGTTCTTCGACGTGAACGCGGACGACGCGGTGAACTACGGCGGGATCGGCGCCGTGATCGGCCACGAGATCGGGCACGGCTTCGACGACCAGGGCCGGAAGTCGGACGGCACGGGCAACCTGCGCGACTGGTGGACGCCGGCCGACGCGGCGGCGTTCGATGCGCGGACGAAGAAGCTGGGCGCGCAGTACGCCGCGCTGACCATGATCGACGACCTGCACATCAACCCCACCATGACGATGGGGGAGAACATCGGCGACCTGAGCGGACTCGCGCAGGCGTACCGCGCGTACCACATCTCGCTGCACGGCAAGCCGGCGCCGGTGATCGGCGGCCTGACGGGCGACCAGCGCTTCTTCATGGGCTTCGCGCAGATCTGGCGCACGAAGATGCGCGACGAGGCGCTGCGCCAGCAGCTGCTCACCAACCCGCACTCGCCGGGGATGGCGCGCGCCTTCGTGCCGCTGATCAACAACGACGCCTTCCAGGCGGCGTTCAACGTCAAGCCGGGCGACAAGATGTACCTCGCCCCCGCCGACCGGGTCCGCATCTGGTAAGACGCGGCGCCCCCCGGCGTGAAAACGAGCCCCCAGCGCCGGACCGGCGCTGGGGGCTCGTCACATGCATAAGGGGGTCAGGAGGTTGCCTTGACGAACCCCAGGTCATAGCTGCCGATGTGCTGGGTCATCGCGGTGGCCGACCAGGTGCCGTTGTAGCTGATGAAGCCCGTGAGGTCCTGGAAGAAGACGGTCCCGCCGATGGTGGTGATGACGCCCTGCTCGGTGTAGGTCGACCCGTCGCTGTAGTGGGCCTCCTCCGTGTACGTACCGTTGATCGTGATGACGAAGGTCTCGTCCAGGATCTGCTTGCCGTTCGGGTACGTGTAGGGAACGGCCTGGCCGTTGACGGTGGAGAGGCTCCAGGTGCCCACGAGGAGCGACGTGGACGGGGCGGTCGTGTCGCTCAGGCAGCCGGTGAACAGCAGGCAGAGCGCAAGGGCAGCAAGACGGCGCATGAATGTTCCTGAAGACGTTGGAATGGGAGCCGGACGACGACCCGGGGCAGACCTTTCACGCCCGCGAGCCGTCACCCCAGGGGCACGCAAGAAGCGGGCGGCGGGGGGCGGGGCGCGAAAGGCCATACCCCGGCACTACCATAGGCAGACACATTTCGTGACCAGCACCCTCAACCGATGCGAGCCGGGATGACCGACGGGAAGCAGCCAGCGCGCGACGCGGTGGCGACGGACGTGACCGAGACCGCCCAGGCCGCGGCCCAGTCCGGGATGCCGGCCGCCGAGGGGGGCGCATCGGGCGCGGCGGCCGGGTTTGGCGCAAAGCTGCGCCGCCTGGGGTCGGAGTCGCTCGTGTACGGGCTCAGCTCCATCGTGGGGCGGCTGCTCAGCTACCTGCTGCAGCCCTACTACGCGCACCAGTTCGACCCGTCGCAGAACGGCGTCCAGAGCCTCGTCTACTCGTACATCCCGATCATCTCCATCGCGCTGTACCTCGGGATGGACGTGGCGTACATGCGCAGCGCCGCGGGCATCAAGGACACGGATCCGGCCGAGCGACAGCGTGTGTTCAGCATGTCGTTCGGGATGGTGGCGCTCGTGGGCGGCATCATCGCGGCGCTCGCGTTCCTCGCCGCCCCCATCCTTGCACCCCTGACGGAGCTGGACCCGCGATGGGTGCGCTACATGATGCTGATCGTCTACACCGACGCGCTGCTGGCCGTCCCGTACGCGCACCTGCGGATGACGAACCGCTCGCTGCGCTACGCGGTGCTGCGGCTGCTGTTCGTCGGCATCAGCGTGGGGCTCAACATCGTGCTGATCGGCCGCCTGCACTGGGGGGTGGAGGCCATCTTCGCGGCGAACCTCGCCGCGAACCTCGCGATCCTCGTGTTCTTCCTGGCCGAGATCTTCCGGCTCTTCCGTCCGGGGCTGCTGCGACACGCGCCGTGGAAGGCGCTCTGGAAGTACGCGCTGCCCATCATGCCGGCGATGCTCGCGGTGATGCTCGTGGAGAACGGCGATCGCCTCGTGCTCGGACACCTGCCGGAGTCGGTGGCGCGGACCCTGTATCACATGACGTCCAAGGACGTCGTGGGCATCTACAGCTTCAACTACAAGCTGGGCGTCGCGATGCTGCTCGTCGTGCAGATGTTCCGCATGGCGTGGACGCCCTTCTCGCTGCAGCATGCGCGGCAGGAGGGGGCGCCGCAGCTCTACTCGCGCGTGCTCACCGTGTTGATGCTGCTCTGCGGCTTCGTCTTCCTCGGCGTCTCGGTGCTCCTCCCGTCGCTCGTGCACCTGCCACGCGTGTATCACTACGTGAAGCCCGCGTACTGGGCAGGGCTGCCGATCGTCCCGGTGATCCTGCTGGGCTACGTCTTCAGCGGCATGTACACGGTGGTGACGGCCGGCCTGTACATCGAGCGCAAGACGAGCGCGCTGCCGTGGATCGCCGGCCTCGGCGCGGTGGTGAACATCGCGATCTGCGTGGTGGCCCAGTCCCGCTGGGGGATGGTGGGCGTCGCGTGGGCGACGCCGATCGCCTACGCGCTCATGGCGGCGCTCGGCGCGTGGCAGTCGAACCGCGTGTATCCCGTGCCGTTCGAATGGGGGCGCATCGCGCACCTCGGCGTGGTGATCGCCGCGCTCTACGCGCTGGACCGCTGGGTGGCGTCCACCGGGCTGTCGCCGCTCTCGGCGGTGGGGCTGGCCGAGAAGCTCGCGGTGATCCTCGCCCTGCCGGCGCTGCTGGTGGTGACGCGGTTCTTCCGCCATGGCGAGTGGAAGGCCATGCGCGGGATGGTGACGCGCCGGCGCATGGCGGCGGCGCGGGCGTGAGCGCCGGTCGATGCGACCGAACCCCGCAATGCAGCCCTCCGGCCCCACCGTCTCCGGCGCGGCCGTAGCCTACCGCCTGTACGACATCGGCTACGCCATCGCGCTGGACCGCGTCGCCGCGCTGTTCGCCGCGGAGCCATCCGGACGCAGCCGGCCGGAGCGCGTGGAGGGGCAGGCGCTCCAGATCGCGAACCCGCCCGTTACGGTGGCGCTCGGTCCGCGCGCGGTGCAGGTGGATGGTGCGGCGCTGACCGCGCAGCTGTCGGCGCGCTTCTTCGATTTCGGCGTGTGCTCGCTGCAGCTCGAGATCCCGGCCACGGCGAACCTCCCGTGGGATGCGTTCGTCCGCTTCGGGCGCGAGGTGGACGCGTCGGCGGAGCTGGATGCGCTCTTCACGCGGGAGCTCGCGTCGCTCCGCGAGCGCGTCGCGCCGGCGGTGGAGCGCGCCGGCGTCGCGCCGGTCCGGGAGGAGTATCTCGTGTTCCGCGTCTCCTCGCTGCGCGCCCCGGACGGCTCGGCCGCCGACCCGCACGATACGCTCACGAGCGAGCGCCTGGCGCCGCTGCTCCTGGGCGAGCCGCGCGCGCTGGCACCCGCGGCACTGCGGGACCTGCTCCACCACCGCTTCTCGTACTTCGCGGACGACCTCGTGGTGTTGACCTGGGAGAACGCGCTCGTGCTCGAGCCTACGGCCAGCGATCGCGACGTGGAGTACATCCTCGAGTTCGCGAACGCGCAGCTGCTGGAGCTGCGGGTGTACGACGCCGTGCTCGATGCCGAGCTGCCGCTGATGTACGACCAGGTGGCGGCGGCCCGACGTCGCACGCGGCCATTGCCCACGCGCCGCTTCCAGGACGTGCTCGCGCGGCTCCAGACGCGCGTGGCCGACGTCACCGAGACGGTGGAGCGCGCCGAGAACGCGCTCAAGGTGACCGACGACGTGTACCTGGCGCGCGTGTACGGCGCGGCGCTGGAGCTCTTCCGCGCCACCGCGTGGCGGCGGGGCATCGAGCGGAAGCTCGAGATCTTCCGTTCGACGTACGTGATGCTCAACGGGGAGGCTCAGAGCGCTCGGTCGGAGCTGCTCGAGATCGCGGTGATCGTGCTCATCGTGGCGGAGGTGCTGGTGTCGTTCTTCCACTGAGGGCCGCGAAATTCACCCTTGCGCTCCGGGCATATGTTCTACATGATAGGCCTTATGCAACCCACGACTCTCGGCTCCCTGGAGCTTGCCACCCTCCTCGCCGTCGCCCGGCTCGGCGAGGATGCCTATGGGCTCGCCGTCCGGCGCGACCTCGCCGATCGCACCGGCCGCGACCACTCGGCCGGCGCGATCTACACCACGCTGCAGCGCCTGGAGGACAAGGGGCTGCTCGCGTCGCACACGGGCGCGCCGCTTCCGGTGCGCGGCGGCCGGGCGCGGCGGCACTTCACCGTGACGGGCGCCGGCGCCCGCGCGATTCGCGCGGCCGAGCGGCAGGCGGTGCAACTGTGGGCCGGGGTCGGCGACATGTCGCCGAAGCCCGCGTGAGGCCGGCGCTGGCGCTCTACGCCGCGCCGCTGCGGCGCGCGGAGCGTTCCCTCGTCGAGCGCGTGATCGAGTCGCTCGGCGCGGATGCCGCGATGGTGGAGTCGGTCTTCGGCGACCTCGAGGAGGAAGGTGCGGAGCGCGCGGCGCGGGAGGGTGCACTCCTCGCGGCGCTCTGGCAGGCGCGGGAGGCGGCGCGATCGGCCCCCTGGCTCCTTGCGAGTGCCCTGCGCCAGCGCGGATGGCGGGGCCGGGCGCCGCTCGCCGGCATCCTCGCGCTGCTGGCGCTCGTCGTCACCATGCTCGTGCTCGCGATTCCCACGCGCCTGTCGGCCGCCGGCGACGCGGGGGAAGGCGTCGTCATCAACAACCTCCGCCCCGTGCAGCTGGGCACGCGCGTGCTCGGCGTTGGGGGTCGCGCGCTGCCGGTGTGGGGCGTGCGCTACCACTGGCTGAGCGGCGCCCCGATCCCGGTGTCGGCGGCGGGCGTCGCGCAGTGCACGTACTTCGGCGACGCGACCGTCCGCGCGACCTGGGGACCGCTGGCGACGGACATGCTCGTACGATGCCGGCCGGTGAGCTCGCTCGGTGGTGACGACGAGGTGAGCGTGGTGGTGGGCGAGCGGGCGCGCCCGATCCCGATCGTCGCGAAGGACGCGTGGAACCGGGTGGTCTCGCCATTGCGCGGCGAGATCACCATCGACGACACCAGCGTGGTCGCGACGGAGCAGTCGCCGGCGGGAGAGCAGCTCCTGCGCGCCCGCGCGCCCGGAAGCTCCGAGGTGGTCGTGAAGGTCGGCGACCACTCGGCGACCCTCTTCGTCGATGCGTATCGTCGCGCCGGCACGCCAACGGGGATCAAGCCTGGCGAGCGCGTGGCGGTGGCGGCGGAGCTTTCATCGCACGACTACGTGCGCTGGACCCTCAGCGCGTCGCGGGAGCGGTACCTCATCACGGTCATCCCCGAGAATGAGGGAGACCCCATGCCATACGTGGCGGTCGCCGGCGCCGCCTGCATCCCGTCCGGCACGCGCGCCTTCGCGTGCACCGCACCGACGGACGCCAGCGTCTACCTCTACTACC
>Ga0070658_10004811_pt1 | contig 10994 bp, 13 predicted proteins | sample KBSC13metaG_FD_64664 | JGI IMG/M metagenome (GOLD analysis project Ga0070658, IMG submission 64664) | Corn rhizosphere microbial communities from Kellogg Biological Station, Michigan, USA - KBS C1-3 metaG | ecosystem: Host-associated > Plants > Roots > Rhizosphere > Soil ... | reverse complement strand
CCCTGCTGCGCATCTGGTGGCGGCCCGGCACGGGCGGGGCCACCACGACGCCGACTCAGCAGACGTCCGCGCAGCAGACGGCGAGTGAGCTGTTCGGCCCGAGCCCGGTCCCGCCGATCCCGGCGGCGGCCCAGGGGAACCGCTCGGTCCTCCGCCTCGAGGCCGCCGACCGGCTCATCCTCTGGGGCATCCTGCTGCTCCTCCTGGCGGCGGTCACGGCCGGCGCGATCGGCTTCAACCTCGGCGCCGACGCCCCGGTGAAGTAGCCGCCACGGCTAAAACCGGCCGGTCTCCGGCGCCCCCCGCCGGGCCGGCGTACCGGAGGGGACTATTCTGCCCTGCGGGGCGGATCCCGCGTGGTCCGCGCCGTCGGGTGACCAGCCTGCAGGAGGCAGTAGCGTGACCACCGTTGCACCGAAGCCGATCGTGACGCGGCCCTGGCCGGTCAACCGGCCCGTCAAGGGCTCGGCGTTCTCCCGCCTGCTGCGGACCACGGACGCCAAGCAGATCGGCCTGATGTACCTGGTCACCTCGTTCGCGTTCTTCCTCATCGGTGGCCTGATGGCGCTGCTGATGCGGGCCGAGCTGGCAAGGCCCGGGCTGCAGTTCTTCTCGCCCGAGCAGTACAACCAGCTGTTCACCATGCACGGCACGATCATGCTGCTGCTGTTCGCGACCCCGGTGCTGTTCGCGTTCGCCAACTACATCGTGCCGCTGCAGATCGGCGCGCCGGACGTGTCCTTCCCCCGGCTCAACGCCTTCGCCTACTGGCTGTACCTGTTCGGTGGCCTCCTGGTGGTGGCCGGGTTCCTGACCCCGGGCGGGGCGGCCGACTTCGGCTGGTTCGCGTACCAGCCGCTCGCCAACGGGGTCAACTCGCCGGGCGCGGGCGCCAACATGTGGATCGTCGGCCTGGTGATCTCCGGCCTGGGTACCATCCTCGGCGCGGTCAACATGATCACGACGATCCTGACCCTGCGCGCCCCCGGCATGACGATGTTCCGGATGCCGATCTTCACCTGGAACATCATGATCACGGCGCTGCTCGTGCTGATGGTCTTCCCGATCCTGGCCGCCGCGCTGCTGGCCGCGATGGCCGACCGGGTGCTCGGCGCGCACGTGTACGACTCGGCGACCGGCGGCGCGTTGCTGTGGCAACACCTGTTCTGGTTCTTCGGCCATCCCGAGGTCTACATCGTCGCGCTGCCGTTCTTCGGGATCATCACCGAGATCATCCCGGTGTTCAGCCGCAAGCCCATCTTCGGGTACAAGGGGCTGGTCGGCGCCACCATCTCGATCGCCGCGCTGTCCATGAGCGTGTGGGCGCACCACATGTTCGCCACCGGCCAGGTGCTGCTGCCGTTCTTCTCGTTCCTGTCCTTCCTCATCGCGGTACCGACCGGAATCAAGTTCTTCAACTGGATCGGCACGATGTGGCGGGGCTCGCTCAGCTTCGAGACCCCGATGCTGTTCGCCCTCGGCTTCCTGACCACGTTCCTGCTCGGCGGCCTGTCCGGCGTGCTGCTGGCCAGCCCGCCGATCGACTGGCAGGTGTCGGACACCTACTTCGTCGTGGCCCACTTCCACTACGTGCTGTTCGGCACGATCGTGTTCGCGGTCTACGGCGGCATCTACTTCTGGTTCCCGAAGATGACCGGCCGGATGCTCGATGAGCGACTGGGCAAGGTGCACTTCTGGCTGACGCTCATCGGGTTCCACCTGACCTTCCTGGTGCAGCACTGGCTCGGCGCGATGGGCATGCCCCGCCGGTACGCCGACTACCTGCCCAGCGACGGCTTCACCGTCATGAACACGATCTCCACGATCGGCGCGTTCACGCTGGGCGTCTCCACGCTGCCGTTCCTCTACAACGTCTGGAAGTCCTACCGGGCCGGCCGGATCGTCGAGGTGGACGACCCGTGGGGGTACGGCATGTCGCTGGAGTGGGCGACGTCCTGCCCGCCGCCGCTGCGCAACTTCGACCGGATGCCGCGCATCCGCTCCGAGCGGCCCGCGTTCGACCTCAAGTTCCCGCACCTGGCGCCGGGCGCGTCGATCGCCGCGCCGCCGCCGGGCGGATCCACGCCGCTGACGGCCGAGTCGGACAACGGGGCCAGCTACCGGGACCACTGACACCGGGACACTGACCGTTTGGGGGAGACGGGATTGGACACCAGCGGATTCGCGCGCATCACCTCCGAGGAGCAACTGCGTGAGGTGGTCGGCCACCCGAGCGACGCGGTGGCCAACAAGGTCCGGACGGCGCTGACCCAGGAGCACCGCGACTGGCTGGCCCGCTCGCCCTTCTGCATGATGGCCACGGCGGCAGCCGACGGTACCTGTGACGTGTCGCCCAAGGGTGACCCGGCGGGCTTCACGCTCGTACTGGACGACCGCACCATCGCGATCCCGGACCGGCGCGGCAACAAGCGCACGGACGGCTTCCGCAACGTGCTGGCCAACCCGCACGTCGGGCTGGTCTACCTGATCCCCGGGCGCGGCGACACGCTGCGCGTCAACGGCCGGGCCACGCTGCTGCGGGACGCGCCGTTCTTCGACGACATGGTGGTCAAGGCAACCCGTCCCGTACTGGCCCTGCTGGTCGAGGTCGAGCAGGTGTTCTTCCACTGCCCCAAGGCGTTCATGCGGTCGAACCTCTGGCAGCCGGAGACCTGGGACCCGGAGTCGCTGCCGTCGCGGGCCCGGCTGGTACAGGCGGTGGAGCGCCCCGCGGACAGCATCGAGGAACTGGAACGGTACTACGGGCCGGAGTACGCCAAATCGCTCTACTGAGCCGTCCCGCTACTGAGGCTCCGGGACGGTGGGCAGGCCCGCCGCGAGCCAGGCGTTGAGCCCACCGGCCAGGTCGGTCGCCTCGCGGGTGGCGCCCACGCGGTACCCGCGCGCCATGAGCCGCACCTCGGGCCGGCCGATCGGCGACTGCTCGTCCAGGCGGCGGTCGAGGACCGTGAAGGCGCCGGCCGACCCGCCGTGGTCGTAACTCCCACGGGTAAAGCGGGAGTTACGGCCGTCACCCCTTCGGGGTACCGACCAGGGTGACGCCCTTCGCGCGCAGCTCGGTGAGCGCGGTGTCCACGGTGGACGGAGCGACGCCCGCCGTGAGGTCGAGCAGCACGGTGGTACCCAGGCCCAGCCGCGCCGCGTCCAGCGCCGTGGCCCGGACGCAGTGGTCGGTCGCGATCCCCACGACGTCCACAGTGGACACGTCGCGCTCACGCAGCCAGTCGGCGAGGGATACGCCGTCGGCCTGCCCCTCGAAGCCCGAGTACGCGGCGGCGTGCTCGCCCTTGGTGAACACCGCCTCGATCCGGTCGGTGGCGAGGTCGGGGTGGAACTCCGTACCGGGGGTGCCGACCACGCAGTGCCGCGGCCAGCTGACCGCGTAGTCCGGCGGTTCGCCGAAGTGCCCGCCCGGGTCGACGTGGTAGTCCTTGGTCGCCACCACGTGGTCCCATTGACCGCCACCGGCCGCGAGCCGGGCGGAGATGTCCGCCGCCACCGCCGCCCCGCCCTCGACCGCCAGCGATCCGCCCTCGCAGAAGTCGTTCTGTACGTCGACGATGATCAGTGCGTGCACCGGGCGACTCCCGTCACGAGGCCGGAACGATGGTGACCGACAGGGCCGGGTCACCGGCCGACAGCTTCAGCCCTTCCCACGGGATCGAGATGAGTGCGTCGCGCAGCCGTTCCCGGCTCTCGTTCAACGAGGGGATGTCGTCCACCGGCTCGCCGCCGACCATGAAGTCGCGCTGCAGCAACCGGTCGCCCGACTCCCAGTCCGGTACCCCCTGGGACACCACGATCTCCTCGGTCGCCGTACCGCTGGGCTTGTGCCGGCGTACCGCCGTCTTGCGCCCGCCCACGGTGGCCTTGTTCTCCGAGCGCTTGACCACCGGCCGGCCGGACACCTCGACCAGCTTGTAGATCAGGTTGGCGGTCGGCGCGCCCGAGCCGACCACCACCGCGGTACCGGCGCCGTAGATGTCGACGGGCTCGGCGGCGAGCGCGGCGATCGAGTACTCGTCGAGGTCGCCGGAGACGATGATCTTCGTTTCGGTCGCGCCCAACGAGTCCAGCAGTTGCCGCGAGTGCGCCGCGAGCACGGACAGGTCCCCGGAGTCGATCCGGATCGCGCGCAGTTCCGGGCCGGCCACCGCGATCGCGTTGCGGATGCCCTCGCTGATGTCGTACGTGTCGACCAGCAGGGTGGTGTCCTTGCCGAGCGCGGCGACCTGGGAGGCGAACGCCGTCGACTCCTCGTCGTGCAGCAGCGTGTACGCGTGCGCCGCCGTACCGGTGGTCGGGATGCCGTAGCGCCGGCCGGCCTCGAGGTTGGAGGAGTAGGCGAAGCCGGCAAGGTAGGCGGCGCGGGCGGCGGCCACGGCGGCGCGCTCGTGGGTGCGCCGGGAGCCCATCTCGATGACCGGCCGGCCGCGCGCCGCGGTCACCATCCGCGCGGCCGCGGCGGCCACGGCGCAGTCGTGGTTGAGCACGGACAGCGCCAGGGTCTCCAGCACGACGCACTCGGCGAAGGTGCCGGAGACGGTCAGCAGCGGCGAGCCGGGGAAGAACAGTTCACCCTCGGGGTACCCGCAGACGTCGCCGTGGAACTCGTACCCGGCCAGCCAGCTCGCCAGCTCGTCGCCGATGACGCCGGCCGATCTGAGGTAGTCGATCTGCTCGTCGGTGAATCGAAACTCCTGGATCAGCTCGACGAGCCGGGCGGTGCCGGCCACCACCCCGTAGCGCCGGCCTGTCGGCAGCCGCCGAGCGAACACCTCGAAGACGCAGTGCCGGTCAGCGGTACCGTCGCGCAGCGCCGCGCCCACCATGGTCAGTTCGTAGTGATCGGTCAGCAGGGCAGAAGTCACGCCGCCAAGCCTACGGGCGCGGCCGGCCGAGGAGGGGAGTGGGCGTGGCACGATGGAGGGCATGACCGCGCCGCAGGTCGTCCCGACCGAGACGCCAGATATCGAAGAGGTCCCCGCCGCCGACCGGCCGTGGGTCACTATCGTCTGGAATGATCCGGTCAACCTCATGAACTACGTGACCTGGGTGTTCCAGAAGCTTTTCGGGTACAGCCGCGACAAGGCGGAGAAGTTGATGCTGGACGTGCACCACAAGGGCAAGGCGGTCGTCTCCAGCGGCGCCCGTGAGCGCATGGAGCACGACGCCGCCCGGCTCCACGGGTACGGGCTGTGGGCCACCGTGGACAAGCAGTAGGCGCGGATGGGTATGTTCCGCCGACATGGCGACCAGTGCGTGTCCCGGTTCGCGGCCGACGAGGTGGCCGTGCTGCGCCAGGTGGCCACCGAGGTGATCGGCCTGCTGACCGAGGGCTACGACCGCGACGACCCGGTCGTCGAACGGCTGTTCCCCGACGTGTACGGGGACGATCCGGCGCAGGCGGCCGAGTTCCGCCAGTACACCGAGGGCGACCTGAAGACCGGCAAGATCGATCAGGCCGGTGCCATCCTCGCGGCGCTGCCCGCCACCGGTGGAGCGGTGGTGCGGCTGGACGCGGAGGCATCCGAGGCGTGGCTGCGCGCGCTCAACGACGTGCGGCTGGCGCTGGGCATCCGGCTGGACGTCAAGGACGACACCGACCTGCTGGCGGAGCTGGACGACGCGGTCATGCGGGACCCCACCTCGTCCCGGGTACGCCAGCTCACCATGTACCAGTACCTGGGCGTCCTGCAGGAGAGCCTGCTGGACGCGATCATCGGCTAGGCGGTCGTTGGCCGTACCGGTCGCCGGGTGCGTGACGGCGGCCACCTCCGCCGGGCCGGGTGGCCGGGTAGGCTGTACAACCGTGCTGACGATTGGGCGGGAGATCCTCGACGCGATCATCGCGCATGCCCGTCGGGACCACCCCGACGAGGCGTGCGGCGTGGTCGCCGGTCCGGAGGGCTCCGATCAACCGCTGCGGCACGTGCCGATGGACAACATCGAGCGGTCCAGCACGTTCTACCGGTTCGACGCCACCGAGCAGCTGCGGGTGTGGCGGGAGATGGACGACCGGGACGAGGAGCCGGTGGTGATCTACCACTCGCACACCGCCACGGAGGCCTACCCGTCCCGTACCGACACGTCCCTGGCCGCCGAGCCCGGCGCGCACTACCTGTTGGTCTCCACGAGGGATCCGCACGACACCGAGATCCGCTCGTACCGGATCGTCGACGGGACGGTGACCGAGGAGCCGGTACGGGTCGTGGACGCCAGCGTGGATCCGGCCGCGGTCACGACGTACATGTTCGGGCAGAGCCCGGCAGAGGTCGACTACGAGTGTTCCGTCGGCCGCTGAGCCGCCGACCGTACCGCGTGACGCCCTAGCCCGCTCCCCGCTTTTCCCTGTCTGACCCAAGGAGTACCGCACATCATGGCCATCGAAGTTCGCATCCCGACCATTCTGCGCCAATACACCGGTGGCGCGAAGATCGTCAACGGTTCCGGGGACACCCTGGCCGGCCTGCTGACCGACCTCGACGCCAACCACCCCGGCCTGCGCGGCCGGCTGGTGACCGAGGACGGCGGCCTGCACCGGTTCGTCAACGTCTACGTCAACGACGAGGACGTGCGCTTCCTCGGTGCGCTGGACGCCAAGCTGAACGACGGCGACTCGGTGACCATCCTGCCGGCCGTCGCCGGCGGCGCCGCCTGACCGGGCGCGGGACGCCGCATGGCCAGGTTTGACTCGCTTCTGGACGCGACCGGCGGTACCCCGCTGATCGGGCTGCCCCGGCTGTCCCCGGCCGCCGAGCCGGGGGCGTCGGAGGTGCGGCTGTGGGCAAAGCTGGAGGACCGCAACCCGACCGGGTCGGTGAAGGACCGGGCGGCGCTGTGGATGGTGCGCACGGCCGAGGCCGCGGGCCGGCTGCGGCCGGGCGACACGATCCTGGAGCCGACGAGCGGCAACACCGGCATCTCCCTGGCCATGGTGGCCAAACTGCGGGGGTACCGGCTGGTGTGCGTGATGCCGGAGAACGTGTCCAACGAGCGGGTGCAGTTGCTGCGCATGTACGGCGCGGAGATCATCTTCTCGCCGGCCGCGGGCGGGTCGAACATGGCCGTCGCGCAGGCGAAGCAGATCTCCGCCGAGCACCCCGACTGGGTGATGCTGTTCCAGTACGGCAACGAGGCCAACGCCCGCGCGCACTACGAGACGACCGGCCCCGAACTGCTACGCGACCTGCCCACGATCACGCACTTCGTGGCCGGGCTCGGTACCACCGGCACGCTCATGGGCACCGGCCGGTACCTGCGGGAGAAGAACCCGGAGATCGAGATCATCGCGGCCGAGCCCCGGTACGGCGAGCTGGTCTACGGGCTGCGCAACATCGACGAGGGCTACGTTCCCGAGCTGTACGACGCGAGCGTGCTGACCCGGCGGTTCTCCGTGGGTACCCGGGACGCGGTGCTGCGCACCCGGCAGCTGGTCGAGGTGGAGGGGCTGTTCGTCGGGTTCTCCACCGGGGCGGTGGCGCACGCCGCGCTGGCCGTGGCGCACGAGGCGCTGCGGGCCGGCCGCCGCGCCGACGTCGCGTTCCTGGTCGCCGACGCCGGCTGGAAGTACCTGTCGACCGGCGCCTACGGTGGCACCCTCAGCGACGCCGAGGAGGCGCTGGAGGGCCAACTCTGGGCGTGAGCCAATGAGGTCACGTCGCGGTGCCGGTGAAGACGGCCGAGGTGATCAGCGCGGCGGTGCCGCCGCCGAGCAGCAGCCAGGGGATCAGGTGCTGCCGTACCGTCAGGAACGCGCAGGCGGTCAGGGCGATGCCGACGCCGCCCGAGATGAGCAGGCTCGGCAGGTACCAGTGCGGGGGATGGCTGGCCAGCATGGCGACCCCACCGCGGATGCCGACCACGACGCCGGCCAGGTCCAGCACGGCGGCCCAGACGCAGATCCACGCGAGCCGGCGGCCGGTCGGCGGCCGCTGCGGCGCGGGCACCACCGGCCGGGGCCCGGTGGCCGTCCGCAGCGCGGTGACCAGGCCGGTGAACGCTCCGGTCTGGGGCGAGGACGTCTGGCCCGGCACGCGCGGAGCGGGCACCGCGGCGGTCGCCCGCTCGTGAGGCGCCTCGGTACCGGTCCGGCCGGTTTCGGTACTTGCGTCGCTCGGCACCAGATTCACCCTTCACTCGTCCGGTTGTATTACTCTACGTAGTCGCTCACCGTCGGTGCGTTTTGTCGCAGGTGGGCCGCAACCCACCCCTGTCACGTTAGCGACATCTTGCCCGACGGGCCTCCGGGAGAGGGCGCGACTAAGCGTAGGCTTGCCCTCCGTGACGGGCGCGCCGATCGGCATCTTCGACTCTGGGGTCGGTGGACTGACGGTTGCCCGTGCCATTCTCGACCAGTTGCCGCACGAACAGGTGCGCTACGTGGGCGACACGGCGCACCTGCCGTACGGGACCAAGCCGATCGCGGACGTTCGACGGTACGCCCTGGACTGCCTCGACAAGCTCGTCGAACAGGGCGTCAAGCTGCTCGTGATCGCGTGCAACAGCGCCTCGGCCGCGTGCCTCTCCGACGCCCGCGAGCGGTACCCGGTGCCGGTGGTCGAGGTGATCCGGCCGGCCGTGCGCCGGGCCGCGGCCGCGACCCGCAACGGCCGCATCGGCGTCATCGGCACCACCGCGACGATCACCAGCGGCGCCTACGTGGACGCGTTCGCGGCCGCGCCGGAGGTCGAGGTGACCGGGGTGGCCTGCCCGCAGTTCGTGGACTTCGTGGAGCGCGGGATCACCTCGGGCCGGGCGCTGCTCGGGCTGGCCAGCGGGTACCTGGAGCCGCTGCAGGAGGCCGGCGTCGACACGCTGGTGCTCGGCTGCACGCACTACCCGCTGCTGGCCGGCGTCATCGGGCTGGTGATGGGCGACGCGGTGACCCTGGTGTCCAGCGCGGACGAGACCGCCAAGGACGTCTACCGGGTGCTCAACGAGCGCGACCTGTTCCGCCCGGACGACGCGCCGCCGCCCCGGCACGAGTTCCTGGCCACCGGGGACCCGGAGGTCTTCGCCCGGCTGGCGCACAGGTTCCTCGGCCCGGAAGTCTCCGCGACCGCACCGGCGCTGGGCCGAGCAGCCGCATGAGCGAGCGTCAGCGAGCGGACGAGGTTAACGGCATGAGCGGGGTGCAGGCGTGAGGCTGACCGTACTCGGCTGCGCTGGCAGCTTCCCCGGCCCCGACTCGGCCTGCTCGGCCTACCTCGTGGAGGCCGACGGGTTCACGCTGATGCTGGACTTCGGCTCGGGCGCCCTGGCCGGACTCCAGCGGTACGGCGACATGCGGCGTGTCGACGCCATCCTCTTGTCGCACCTGCACTGCGACCACATGCTGGGCGCGTGCGATTACGTCGTGGTCCGCCGGTACTCGCCGGACGGCCCGTACCCCCAGTTGCCCGTGTACGCACCGGAAGGCGCGGCGGAGCGGATGACCGCGGCCTACGGGAACCCGGACGAGGGACCGCTGGACGACGTCTACGAGTTCCGCACGCTCACGGCGGACACCTTCCAACTCGGCCCGTTCACCGTCACGCCGGTACGGGTCAACCATCCCGTGGAGACGTACGGCGTGAGGCTGGAGCACGAAGGCCGGATCCTGGCATACTCGGCGGACTCGGGTGTGTGCGACGAGCTGGATCGGCTGGCTGCCGGTGCCGACGTGTTCCTGTGCGAGGCCAGCTACCTGGACAGCGCGGTCAATCCCCCGGACCTGCACCTGACCGGCCGGGAGGCGGGGGAGGTCGCGGCCAAGGCAGGTGCCGGTCGGCTGCTTCTCACCCACCTCGTGAGTGCATGGGGGAACGCGGATGAGACTCACCAGGCAGCGGCCGGCGCCTTCGGCGGACCAGTCGAACTTGTGCGCCCTGGGCGGGTGTACGAAATATAACGGGTTCTTCGCTTGCCGGTCAGATCAATGTGGCCTGGCGCACCTGCGGTACCCGCACTTTGAGCGCATGCGGATTGCGATCATAACGGAGTCGTTCCCGCCGGACGTCAACGGCGTCGCGCACTCGGTCGTGCGCATTGCCGAGCACCTGGTGGACCGGGGACACCGGCCACTGGTCATCGCGCCCGAGCCGGGTTCAGGCACCAGGCGGGTGACCGGCCCGCTGCGGTACCCCGTCGTGCGGGTGCCCTCGGTGCCGATGCCCGGGTACCAGACCTTCCGGCTCGGCCTGCCCAGCCGCCGGATCACCGACTCGGTCGTCGGCCACGGCACCGACCTGGTGCACCTGGCCGGACCCTTCTTCCTCGGCGCGCGGGGCAGCGCCGTCGCACAACACCTGCGGCTGCCCACGGTCGCCGTGTACCAGACGGACGTGCCAGCCTACGCGGCCGCGCGCCGGATGAGCGCCCTGGCCGAGACGGCCGCGTGGCGCTGGGTGCGCGGGATCCACAACGCCGCGGACCGTACCCTCGCCCCGTCCACCGCGTCGGCCACCGCGCTGCACGCGCACGGCATCGAGCGGGTGTGGCTGTGGCGCAGGGGCGTCGACACGGTGCGGTTCGACCCGAGGCACCGCTCCGCCGAGGTACGGCACGCGCTGGCCCCCGACGGGCAGGTGCTCGTCGGGTACGTCGGCCGGCTGGCCGTGGAGAAGCGCGTCGACCTGCTCGCCGGCGTTTCGAAGATCCCCGGCGCCCGGCTGGTCATCGTCGGCGACGGGCCGGCCGCCCCGGCGCTCCGCAAGCAGTTGCCCGACGCGGTGTTCCTCGGCATGCGGGACGGCGCGCAGCTTGCCAAGCTGTACGCGAGCATGGACATCTTCGTCCACAGTGGACCGTACGAGACCTTCGGCCAGACCCTCCAGGAGGCGTCGGCCAGCGGGCTGCCGGTCGTCGCGCCGGCAATCGGAGGCCCCGTGGACCTTGTGGTGGACGGCGTGACCGGGCTGCTGGTCCCGCCGCTGTCCGAATCGGCCCTCACCGACGCGGTCGCCAGCCTCGTGGCGGACGGCGAACTGCGC
>Ga0070658_10004810_pt1 | contig 10995 bp, 8 predicted proteins | sample KBSC13metaG_FD_64664 | JGI IMG/M metagenome (GOLD analysis project Ga0070658, IMG submission 64664) | Corn rhizosphere microbial communities from Kellogg Biological Station, Michigan, USA - KBS C1-3 metaG | ecosystem: Host-associated > Plants > Roots > Rhizosphere > Soil ... | reverse complement strand
AGAGAGAGAGATTACTCCGCGCAGCCGTCGCGAGGATCCCATCTAACCTACGTCTTTCGTGGGATTATGTGCAATTTTTTGCAACTTCGCGCCTGAAGTCTGATACTTTGTAGCCGATTACCTCGATTCCGGCATCTTTCCGGCTCCGGGTCTGACTGGTTGGTTTCGTTGAAAGAAAGGGCTTCCGATGAGTTTTCTTCTGTCTGTCTTTCAGGCGATCTGTCATGTGTTGTTGTCGATGTTGATGGTGCTGCATCCTGCTTCGGCGGCGAAGCCGGGCGATGCGAATACGGCAGCGGAAGACGCCGGAAGCCGGGTGGTGCTGGCCGCGATGCGCGCGCCGGATACCGGGTACTGGCACACGAACGAGGCGCAGATTCTAGACTCTTGGAACCGGCCCGTGCGGATTCAGGGCATCAACTGGTACGGCTTCGAGACTGTGCGCGGAGTAGCAGGCGGGCTGACCGTGCAGGACTATCGGTCGATTCTGGACACGATCAAGCGCGACGGATACAACACGGTCCGGCTGCCCTTCTCGAACCAGATGGTGGAGACGCCCTTCGTTCCCAAAGACATTGCATTCTCCAACGCCGGCGGGCCGATCAACGAAGATCTGCGCGGGCTGAACTCGCTTCAGATTATGGACAAGGTGGTGGACTACGCGGGTGAGATTGGACTGAAGGTGATTCTCGACGACCACCGCTCCGAGGCCGGAGACAGCGCCGAGGCGAGCGGGCTGTGGTATACGCCGGGCTATCCCGAGACAGCCTGGATCGCCGACTGGCAGATGCTGGCCGCGCGCTACAAGGGGAACTCGACCGTGGTGGGCATGGACCTGCGCAATGAGCCGCACGGGGCCAACGCAGACGGCGCGTGCTGGGACTGCGGCGGCGAGCACGATTGGCATCTGGCGGCGGGGCGCGCAGGCAACGCGATCCTGAAGGTGAATCCGAAGCTCGTGATCTTTGTAGAGGGGACCGACGTTTATAACGGCGACTCGGCCTGGTGGGGCGGCAACCTGGAAGGGGTGCGCAACTCGCCGGTCGAGCTGGCCGTGCATGACCAGTTGGTGTACTCGCCGCATCTGTATGGGCCGAAGACGTACCGGCAGCCGTGGTTCAATGCGAAGACGACTCCGGCCAGCCTGGAGGCGGTATGGAAGAAACACTGGGGCTACATCAGCGAATGGGGCATGGCTCCGGTGTGGCTGGGCGAGTTCGGCACGTCGAACGACGCCGGCGACCTGGAGGGCAGCGAGCCGGGTACCGAGGGGCAGTGGTTCGGGAGCCTGGTGGTCTACCTCAGCCGCAACCCGGACGTGGGCTGGGCGATCTGGGCGCTCAATGGCGAGGATGAAGACGGCCTGCTCGACGCGAACTACCAGTTCCCAGTGAACGGAAGGAAGCAGCAGATGATGTCGAGCATTATGTCCCCCAGGTTGGGTGCGACGCAGGAGGTTGCGGGAATGGAGCCGCTGCGCTGATTGCGCACAAAATAATCGACCACGGATTCCACTGATCACACGGATGAGAGGCAAAATCCGTGAATTATCCGCACAAATCCGTGGTCGATTTTTAAATCGGTCGGTGAAAATCGACTGGTTGCCCATTCATGCGCGTTTTCTGCGCATGGAAGAGGAAAAGCTAGCGGTGTACCATTTTGGATGGGTGTTCAATATGGGTGCTGAGCGCGTAAAGGTGACAGTTGGGGTCTGCGGGGGGATTGCGGCTTACAAGTCCGTCGAGTTGGTGCGGCTGCTGCAGGACGCTGGACTCGATCCGCACGTGGTGATGACGCGCGCGGCGGAGGAGTTCGTGCGCCCGCTGACGTTTGCCGGCATCTCCGGGCATCGGGTGATTACGAGCCTGTGGGGCGAGGACGCGGGGGCCGGCTCCGAGGGGGAAGAGGGCGCAGTCTCCGCGATGGAGCACATCAACGAGGCGCAGACGGCGCGCGTGCTGGTGGTGGCCCCGGCCACGGCGGACGTGCTGGCGAAGTTTGCGCACGGTCTGGCGGACGATTTTCTGACAACGATGTTTCTGGCGACGACGGCTCCGGTCGTGGTGGCTCCGTCGATGAACGTGAATATGTGGGAGAACGCGGCGGTGCGCGCAAACGTAGCCACGCTGCGGGCGCGGGGAGTGCGCGTCGTCGAGCCCGGCAGCGGCTATCTGGCCTGCGGGATGGTAGGCGGCGGCAGGCTGGCTGAACCGGCGGCGATAGCGGCAGCAGTGGCCGAGGCGTTGGCCGGGCATCCTCATATCACGGAGAGAGAACGCGGTGCGGCGGATTTTACAGGCGAGACAGTCTTGGTGACGGCCGGCGGAACGCGCGAGGCGATCGACCCGGTGCGCTTCATCGGCAACCGGTCGAGCGGGCGGATGGGGTACGCCATCGCTGACACGGCCCGGCGGCGCGGCACAAGGGTGATTCTCGTAAGCGCGCCGGTGAATCTACCCGCGCCCGAGGGCTGCGAGTTCGTCCCGGTCGTGAGCGCCGAAGAGATGCGCCGGGCTGTGATGGAGCATCTGCCCGAGGCTACGGTTGTAGTGATGGCCGCAGCGGTGAGCGACTATCGCGTAAAGAACGCCGCCGCGCAGAAGATCAAGCGCGTAGGCGAGAGAGTGCTGGAGCTGGAAGCGACGGAAGACATCCTGGCAGAAGTCGCTGCGCGGCGGCGGCCAGGAACGCTGGTTGTGGGCTTCGCGGCGGAGACGGAGAACGTTCTCGCCAACGCGCGCGCGAAGCTGGAGCGCAAGGGAGTCGATGCCGTCGTGGCCAACGACGTCTCCTCCACCGAGACGGGCTTTGATTCGCAGAGAAATGCAGGAAGTTTCCTGACCCGCGACGGCGCGGTGGAGCTTCCGCCGATGAGCAAGACGGAGATGGCCGGACGCATTCTGGACGAGGTCGGCCGGATGCTGACCGCGCAGCGCATCGCGCGTTGAACCGCATTGCCAGGCTGTTGGACCGCACTACCGAACAAGCGGGATGTAGGCGGGGACTTCCTGCTGGTAGTCGCGGAACCGATCGCCGAAGTGGCTGGCGAGCAGGCTGTCTTCGGTGCGAACGCGAATCTCCGTGCCGATGAGAAAGATCACCACGGCGGGGATGAAAAGGACCGGCGCCGCGATCATGGATCCCGTGCCGAGCAGGACCGCGAGCATCGACGCATAGATGGGGTGCCGAACGATGGCGTAGGGGCCGGTGCGGATCAGTTCGTGGTCGGCGGTAACGGCAGCGTCGAAGCGGAGATGGCGGCCCAGGGCGTTGGTGGCGGTCCACGAGAGCAGCGTCGCGAGCACGAAGAAGATGACAGAGAGTGCGACGCGCACTGGTGTTGGATGCCTGGTCCAGAAATGGCCTTGCCAGATAAGCACATACGAGACGACCTGAACGAGAAGTCCCCAGCGGGAACGGTTGTCGCGTCGCGCGGGCGAGCCCTGGTTCCAGCGTTTGTGGGGAAAGGCCAGAAACCAGACGAGCCATCCGGCGGCCAGGATGAGGTAGTCGTATGCGGGCATGGTCTCATTGTAGGCCGGTGGGCTTGCGGCGCGGGTTGGGGGCGCGTAGGCTTTAACTACTGCCAGGATTTTGCTGGCACAGGTGGCATCCGGCCAAAGCTGTTCGGGGTTACTTCCGGCGGCGCGCGGTGGAGCTGCACTGGAGTTGGTATGAGTCTGACTACGTTCCGAACGGCGCCTGCCGGAACGGCGGGTGACGGTGCCGCGCGTGGTGAGCGCGGCGATATTTCTCTCAGCAAAGTTACTGTGCCTTCGCTGCTCGAAAAGAAGCAGCAGCGGCAGCCGATCGTCGCCCTGACGGCGTATGACTACGCCAGCGCTCGGCTGGTGGATGAGGCCGGGCTCGATGTCGTCCTCGTAGGCGACTCGCTGGCCATGGTCATGCAGGGCCACGAGAACACGCTGGCCGTCACAATGGACGAGATGCTGCTCTACACGCGCGGCGTTCGGCGGGCCGTGCGGCGCGCCCTGCTGGTAGCCGATATGCCCTTCGGCAGCTACCAGACCGGCGAGCAGACGGGCGTGGCGAACGCAATCCGGTTCATCAAAGAAGCCGGCGCCGAGGCCGTGAAGCTGGAAGGCGGGCGTGAGCGTACGGAGCTGGTCCGGAGGCTTGTGGCGGCGGAGATTCCCGTGATGGGGCACGTCGGGCTGACTCCGCAGAGCGTGCATCGCATGGGCGGGTACAAGGTGCAAGGGAAGACGGCGTCGGCGATGGATGAGCTGCGCGCCGATGCGCTGGCGCTCGAAGACGCCGGATGCTTTGCGATTGTGCTCGAAGGCGTGCCGCGAGAGCTGGCGCGGATGATCACCGACGAATTGCAGATTCCCACGATCGGCATTGGCGCGGGACCCGACTGCGATGGGCAGATTCTCGTGCTGCACGACATGATGTCGATGACGTTTGCCGAGCCGGCGAAGTTCGTTCGGCGATACGCGGACGTTGCCGGAGTGATGCGCGGGGCGCTCGCGGAATACAAGCGCGACGTGGAGGCGCGGACGTTTCCATCCGACGAGGAGAGCTACCATCTGCCGCGCGAGGCGCGGAAGTCGCTTGAGGTGGTCGCCGGGGTGGCGGGTTAGACCGGCGATCCATGCGGATTGTGACCAGGGCTGAGGAGATGCAGTGGGTGTGCCGCGAGTTGCGCGTGAGCGGGGCCGTGCTGGGTCTGGTGCCGACGATGGGCGCGCTGCACGAAGGGCATCTCTCGCTGGTACGGCGGGCGCGCGGCGAGTGCAGCGTGGTGGCGGCATCGATCTTCGTGAACCCGCTGCAATTCGGCCCGAATGAAGACTTCGCGGAGTATCCGCGAACGTTTCCCGAGGACTGCGCGGCGCTCGAGCGTGAGGGCGTCGGCGTGGTGTTCGCGCCCGATGCCGCGGAGATGTATCCGCCGGGCGCGGTAACGACCGTGACGGTGGCGGAGGTTGGCGATCGGCTGGATGGCGCTTCGCGCCCCGGCCACTTCAGCGGCGTCGCCACAGTGGTGGCGAAGCTGCTGCATATTGTCGGCCCGGCGCGGGCTTACTTCGGACAAAAGGACGCCGCGCAGTTGGCCGTGCTGCGTAGGATGGTGCGCGACCTGAACTTCGACGTGAAGCTGGTGGGCTGTGCGATAGTACGCGATGCCGACGGGCTTGCGCTGAGCAGCAGGAACAGGTACTTGAGCGAGCACGAACGAAGCTATGCGCTGGCGCTGCGGCGAAGCCTGCTGACGATGGAGAAGATGATCGCTGAAGGAGAACGCGACAGCGAAGCCTTAATGCAGGCCGGCAGGCGTGTACTCGATGCAGAGGCGGGGATACGGGTGGACTATCTCGCCGTGGTGGATGCGGACACGCTTATGCCAGTGCAGACAGCGGCAGCGGGAACGCTGGTGGCTGTTGCGGCGTGGATTGGCGGGACGCGGCTGATCGACAATTTTCTGGCCCGGTAAGTTTGCTTAAGACGCCGCGTTATTGCACCTTCACCCGTGTCGATGAGTCGCCATGCGCGTGGTGGCGTCCCGACCAGCCGTGCGAGGCGGTCCGTTTTTTGGAAGGCGTCATCATCTCGCCCCAGCAGACACGATTGCGGCCGGTGCCCTTCGCTTCGTAGAGCGCCTTGTCGGCGGTCTCCAGCAGGTCTTCGCGGTTGCACGACTCACCGGGCCAGCAAGATGCCACACCGCAACTCACGGTCGATAGCGGAGGCGGAGCGCCCGGCTCCTGCATCGCCGGCGATCCGGCCACTTCGACCAGTTTGCGGATACGTTCAGCCACAATCATCGCACCCTCCTTCGTGGCCGCCGGCAGCAGCACGACGAACTCTTCTCCGCCAAACCGCGCCGCGAAGTCGTCTTTGCCGCGCAGGCCCTGCACCAGCAGCGACGCCACGCGCACCAGCACGCGGTCGCCGTACAGGTGTCCGCGCGTGTCGTTGACCGCTTTGAAGCGGTCGATGTCGATGACGATCGCCGAAAGCGGCGTCCGCGCCACGGCGGCCTCTCGCCACAGCCTGCGGAACTCCATTTCATAGGCGTGACGGTTGGCAAGCCCGGTCAGGCTGTCCACGCTTGAGATGCGTTGCAGCTTCGCATTCACTGACGAGAGCTCACGGCTCTGCAGATCGCTGCGCAGGCGGATCAGATACGCCAGCCGCTCCTCGCGGTTGACGCTGTAGTTGGCGATGGCCGTCATCAGAATCGCGCAGACCGCCAGCGCAATGCCAAGCAGTTTGTCCGAAGCGTCCAGAAAACGGTCCTGATAGATAAAGAAAAAATCGCCCGCCGTCAGCACCGCCGACGCGGCCACGGCATACGGAAACTGTAACCGCATCACAACATTGGCGAAGATCACCGCGACGATCAGGCCCACCTGCGCATATGCCGAGGCGGCCGCGCTGCGGTTGCTCTCCAGATAAAGATGCGTCAGCCCAATGCCGCAGCTCGCCACTGCAATCACCGTCTCACGATAGATTCTGTTGGGGTTCCACCTCATGCTTGCGTTCAGAATCAGTGCCACCGGGGTGATGATGCACAGCCGCACCTGGAGCGCGAACCACGAGCTGCCTCCGCGAATGAAGTAGTCGGCGATGATGAATGCATTGAACAGCCCGATTGCGATCAGGCCCTCAATCCACAGCCGCGCTGCGCGCTGTCCGGCGGTCGCCTGCTCGAAGCTGTTTTCGAGCGGAGCGGGGAGGCCTAGTTTCCGGTATCCATGCTTCGACAGCCGTTCTAGCTGTTCGATGACGAGTTCGTAGTTTGAAGTAGGCAGCATTCTTTCGTGCTTCTTCCTCGAGTTACTACTGGGTCGCTTTCTTTCAAGTCGTTGTGGCCCCTCGACTGGAAGAAACTTCAATTCGGATGTTACTAGCGCGGCTAACCAATGTGGCGTCAAATCCGCGAAAACACTGGCACTTTAGTGTGATTCGCGGCTCCGTCTTTCGTACACTTTCCATAACGCAGGCAGCCACTTGCGGGCAAACACGGCGTGCTCCGTCCGGCGCAACCCGGAAGTGTGAAAACATAGGTGAATGGCTGAGGATGCCCAACGAGTGTTGCCTGCGGCGGGAGATGCATTCAAATCGCGGGACTTTCGCCTGTATCAGGTCGCTCGGCTGATGGTCATTGTAGGCGCCGAAGCGCAGGCCGTTGCAGTGGCCTGGCAGGTGTACGCGATCACGCACTCGGCGCTGGACCTGGGGTATACGGGGCTGGCGCTGTTTCTGCCGGGGCTGTTTCTGATGCTGGCGGCGGGCCATACGGCGGACAGATACGACCGGCGAAAGATCATCCTCGCGTGCTACGGCTTGCAGATGCTGTGTACGGTCGCGCTGCTCGGGCTGTCATTGAGCGGCGAGACGGCGCTGCGCGGAGGGCGCGTGTGGCCCATCTACGTGGTGCTGTTGGGCATCGGCATGGGGAGGGCGTTCAGCGGGCCCGCGGCGAGCGCGATGCTGCCGAGCCTGGTCCCGGAGGAGCACTTCGTCAATGCGGTGACGTGGAGCGCGACAGTCTACCGCACCGCGAACATGACAGGTCCCGCTGTGGGCGGAATTCTGTTTACGCTGCCTCTGACCGGGGCGCTGGCGCGCTTTAATGGCGCAGCGATCGTGTATGCGTTCACGCTGGCGATGCTGGCGGGATTCATCGTGCTGGTGGCGATGATCCGAACGCCGATGGCTCCCGGCGAAAGGCAGTCCTTCACGACGAAGACGATGCTGGCCGGGCTCGAGTATGTGTGGCGGACCAGGCTGCTGCTGGGGTCGATCTCGCTGGACCTGTTCGCGGTGCTACTGGGCGGAGCGACGGCGCTGCTGCCTATCTTTGCGACCGACATCCTGCACTCCGGCCCGCAGGGGTTGGGTATGCTGCGTGCAATGCCTTCGGTGGGAGCGCTTGCGGTCTCGTTGTTCATGGTGGTCAAACCGATCAAGCGGCGCGCCGGTTGGCTGATGTTGATGTGCGTCGCCATCTTCGGGATAGCGACGGTGGTGTTCGGGCTGTCGAAGAGCCTGCTGGCGAGCGCGATTGCGCTGATTATCGTCGGAGGCAGCGACATGGTCAGCGTGGTCATTCGCGGCAGTATGCTGCAACTGGCAACCCCGCCGGAGATGCGCGGGCGCGTGAGCGCGGTGAACTGGCTGTTCATCGGCGCGTCCAATGAGTTTGGCGAGTTTGAGAGCGGCGTGACGGCGCAGTGGTGGGGCGCGGTTCCCGCCGTGGTGATTGGCGGAATCGGGTCGATTGCAGTGACGGTCGCGGCTGCGGGTCTGTTCCCCACGCTGCGCCGGGTCGATACTCTGACTGCCGATGAGCTGTTGGAGGCGGACCGCGAGTTGAGCGTGGCCGAGCCGGTGGATTAGATTTACCAGCTACGGAGGATTGTGTATGAAGAACGGTGTGAAGGCGGCGATTGGCGCTACTGCGGTTCTGGTGCTGGCTGTTGGCGGTGAAGTGGCGTGGCTGCACCATGAGCGCAATGCTCCGATGAAGATGCAGGCCCCGCAGCAGCAGACCATCGCCGAGGACGATCTCGTCTTTCTGAAAAAGATGCGGCCCGAGACACCGAAGGACGTGAAGGACCTCGATGGGAAGACGGTGTGGGTGTCGGCGGGCGGGCAGTTGGAGTATTACCCGTTCGCTGGCCGTCGCGTGGAGTATGCAAAGAGCGCTGGGACGCTGCTGGGCGCCGAGCCGCTGTTGGTGAAAGATGTCGTCGAGCAGGTGGCTCCAAAGGACGCGACCTATCGGATTCCGGGCGGCGACAGGCAGGTGCTGGTGGTCTTTACGCTGCCGAACGATACGGATAATACGAAGCAGTATGCCGTTCCTGTCGGCTACCGTCAGGGCAAGGACTACACCTTTTATACCGACGAGGTTTTTTTCTATGACGACCCGCATGAGCTTTATAAGCACTGGGGGCCGGAGGTCTGGAAGGCCGTTGATGCGCATCAGGTGATTCTGGGCATGAACGAGCGGCAGGTGGAGCTTTCGCTGGGGCAGGTCTCGAAGAGCACCAGCCAGGACTACGGGAACCGGATGGTCGTGTTTGCGAATATGGGCAAGCCGATGGCCGTCACGTTTGTGAAAAATAAAGTTACGGCGTTCCGTCCGGACCAGGGTTATTAGGGCCGCATACTCCCCTACTTAATTTGTAAATTCCTTTAAGCATTGGACTTAGCTCTCGATATTCCGCTAAATTCCTTTAAACATTGAGTTTAAATCCTTGACTTCTTTAAATTCCTTCAAATATTGGACTTAGAGTATTTCCCATATAGGTATAGCCTTGGCAGGTAGACGGGTGCAAAATACAGATTCTATGTCATTGCTGGGAACGGAAAAGCCCCGGTGTCCGGGGCTTCTCCGTCTTATTTCCTTGGTGTTTAGAACTGGATCTTTCCGGCAAATTGCAGGATGCGTTGCTCGTTTGCGGTTCCGGTGATTTGTCCGAAGCTCGACTGGGTTGTGACGGTTGAGGCGGGATTGCCAAGTACGGGGTGATTGAAGACGTTGAATGCCTCGACATCGAGCTTCAACGCGAGGCTCTCTCTGATGGGGAAGAGCCGATGGACGGAGGCATCGACGTTCCAGAGGTTTTGCCCGTGCAGGAAGTTGCGCGGCGAGTTGCCGAGCGTGCCGTTGGCCGGAATCCCAAAGGCGCAAGGGTTGAACCACTGGGCGCGGGTATGAGTAGGGCCGGTGGGCGCTACGCAGCTTGGATTGTTCGCAACGGGGCCGCTCTTGTAAGGGTCGCCCAGCAGGTTGGCCCGTTCGTACGTGCCGCCGCTGCCTGTATTGGCAATATCTCCGCCCGCCATGACGCTGAAGTTCTGTCCGGTGCGAATGGAGAGGATGCTGTTGACCTGCCAGTTGCCGATGACGTAGTCGGCAAACCGGTTGCCGGTCGAAAACTGCTTGCCGGCGCCGAACGGAAGCTCATAGATCGCGTTGGCGGTGAGCACCTGCGGAATGCTGAAGCTGGCGGGGCCGCGGCTGCCTTTGGGGTTGTACGGATCTTCAGGAACTCCGCCCTCGACGCCGAAGTAGCCGTCGCCGCCTTCATTGAGCGTCTTGCTCCAGGTATAGGCGACGGTATAACCGAGGCCGGAGGCGAACTGCCGCGCCAGCGAAGCCTGGAAGGCATTGTAGGATGCGCTGGCCCCGCTGTGGTCCCAGGATTTTTCCGGCGGGGCATAAGGGAACGGCTGGCCGGTGGTTCCGGCCTTCTGCCGAGCGGCGAACGAGGCCGCGGGCGCGGGAGTACCGGTGTTGTAATAGCCGCCCACATCCATGCGGTGCGACGCGGAGCCGACATAGTTCACCGAAAGAATGGTCCGGCTGCCAATCTGCTGCTCGATGCCCAGGTTGTACTGCTCAGAGTACGGGTTCTTCCACAGCGGATCGACCATATAGTTGACATTGGATTTGTCGAACGGCGTCGCCGCGGGCAGGTTGCCGCCGTTATCTGCAAAGGGGTCCTGGGCGGAGGTGTAGGGCGTGCCGGGGGCGTTTGTGCCGTTGATCTGGAGCGTCCCAGTGTCAGGCCAGGAACCCTGGTAGTTCTGGGTCATCTGGATGATGGCGGCCCAGTTGTCGTAGCTCATGCCAAAGCCCCCGCGTACGGACATTTTGTCGTTGACGCGGTAGGCGAAGCCGAAACGAGGGCTGACGTTGTCCTTGCTGCCGTGGAGAATCTTGCTGCCCGTGGCGACGCGGACATGCGCCGGAAGAGTCGCGCTGGGCAGGCAGGGAGCGTGTTTGCGGTCGCTGCAAAGCGGCGGCAACTGCTGGACGATGTAATCGCCGTTGTTGAAGTCGAAGTCGCCGGTCTCGATGCTGCCTTGCAGGCCAACAGAAGCCTGCGTACCGAAGGCGGGGATGACGCTGCGGTCGTAACGGACGCCGTAGTTTATGGTCAGGTTGCGGGTCATCTTCCAGCTATCCTGCAGGTAGATGTTGCCGATGCCGCCGGGGCGCTCCGTCAG
>Ga0070658_10004809_pt1 | contig 10995 bp, 9 predicted proteins | sample KBSC13metaG_FD_64664 | JGI IMG/M metagenome (GOLD analysis project Ga0070658, IMG submission 64664) | Corn rhizosphere microbial communities from Kellogg Biological Station, Michigan, USA - KBS C1-3 metaG | ecosystem: Host-associated > Plants > Roots > Rhizosphere > Soil ... | reverse complement strand
CGTAGCTGCGACGCCTGCGTCGCCCTGAGGGTGCAGAAAACGGCGACGCGGGCGTCGCGGCTACGTGTAGTCGCAACGACTAATACGCGGTAGAATCACGGAATGTTCGACGCCCTTACCGAGAAGTTCACCGACGTCTTCCGCTCCCTGTCCGGCCGGGGCAAGCTCAGCGAAGAAAACATCCGCGAAGCCATGCGCGAGGTGCGCACCGCCCTGCTCGAAGCGGACGTGAACCTGAAGGTCGTCAACGATTTCTGCGAACAGGTCGTCCAGAAGGCCATCGGCCAGGAAGTGATCAAGTCGCTCCAGCCGGCCCAGCTGATGGTGAAGATCGTCAACGACGAGCTCGTCAACCTGATGGGCCCGGTCGACACGTCGATCATGACCGTCACCCCCGGCCCGACCGTCATCATGATGGCCGGCCTGCAGGGCAGCGGTAAGACAACGACCTGCGGCAAGCTCGCCCTGCTGCTGCGCGGCAAGGGCCACAACCCGATGCTGGCGGCCGTCGATTTGCAGCGCCCCGGTGCCGTCCACCAGCTGCAGACCCTCGGCCAGCAGACCGAAACGCCCGTCTACGCCGACGAAAGCAAAGTCGCCGAGCACGGCCACGTCGGCCGAGGTGCGGCGGTCACGGTCGCCAAGGCGGCGATCGAAGCCGCGCGTCAGCAAGGCCGCGACATCGTCATCCTCGACACCGCCGGCCGACTGGCGATCGACGAAGAGCTGATGCAGGAACTGACCGACGTCCGCGACGCCGTGAAGCCGCACCAGATCTTCCTCGTCCTCGACGCCATGACCGGCCAGGACGCGGTGAACAGCGCGAAAGCCTTCAACGAGCGCCTTGAGCTCGATGGCCTGATCCTCACGAAGTTCGATTCCGACACCCGCGGCGGCGCGCTTCTGAGCGCCAAGATGGTCACCGGCAAGCCGGTGAAGTTCCTCGGCATCGGCGAGAAGCTGCACGCGCTGGAAGAGTTCCGCCCCGAAGGCGTCGCCAGCCGCATCCTGGGCATGGGCGACATCGTCGGCCTCGTCGAAGAGGCGCATAAGCAGTTCGACATGGACAAGCAGGCCGAACTCGCGGCCAAGATGGAGAAAGGCGAGTTCACCCTCGAAGACTTCATCGGCCAGATGACGCAGATCAAGAAGCTCGGGCCGATGGGCAAGATCCTGGGCATGATCCCCGGCATGAGCGAGCTGGCCAAGAACGTGAACATGGGCGGCGGCGACATCGAGAAGCACATGGGCCGGATGCAGGCGATGTACGACTCGATGAACCGCGCCGAGCGCAAGAAGCCCGACTTGGTTGACGCCCCCCGCCGTCGCCGCATCGCCAGCGGCAGCGGGCTGAGCACGCAGGAAATCAGCCAGTTCCTGAAGCAGTTCGAAATGAGCCGCAACATGATGCGGGCCGTCGGCGGCATGAACATGATGAGCCGGATGCGCATGATGAAGGGCCTGATGAGCGGCAACCTGAGCGCGATCGCTCAACCGGGCGCGAACCTGCTGCAGACGAAGCGGAGTGGGTGGCAGGAGAAGAAGGACCGGAACAAGAAGGGCAAAAAGCGGTAGTCGATGCCCGCCAAGATCACCAAGATCGTCGAGCAGAAGAAGCGGAAGAACCGCCAGAGCGTCTACATCGACGACGTTTTCGCCTTCGGCTGCAACATCAACGTCATCGCCAAGTTCCACCTGAAGGTCGGCGACGAGCTGACGCCGGAGAAGCTGGAGAAAATCCGCGACGGCGAAGTGCGGCAGGAGTGCTTCGACCGGGCCGTGCGGTATCTCGAGCAGCGGATGCACAGCCGGTCGGAACTGAAGACGAAGCTGTCGAAGTTGGAATACGGCCCGCCGACGATCGAAGCCGTCCTCGATCGGCTGACGGAGATGAAGTATCTCGACGACAAGCGCTTCGCCGAATCGCGGGCGGAATCGGCGGCCGTCTTCAAGCATCACGGGCCGAACCGGGCGCGGATGGAACTGGCCAAGCGCGGGGTCGAACGCGAGACGGCCCGGCGGGCGGTGGAAGAAGTCTACGAAGCCCACGACACCGCCGCCTCGGCGAAACTGCTGGCCGAGCGGAAGTGGAAGTCACTGCAGCGTCTGGAACCGCACGTCGCCAAGCGCCGCCTCGTCGGGATGCTGCTGCGGCGCGGGTATGACTGGGGTACGATCAAGCCGGTGATCGAGGAAGTGCTCGGCAACGCCGAAGACCTGCCGAGCGAGGAATGACCGTCATTTGTAGGGGCGAGGCATGCCTCGCCCGTTGAGCGTGAATAGCATTCCACGGGCGACGCATGCGTCGCCCCTACTAAGAAACGCCTTGACATTCCGGATCGGCCCCGTGTAACCTCATCTGCGGTGATTTCTTTCCCGACCACCCTTCGACTCGCCCTCACGCTGCTTCTTAGCGGCGCGATCGCACAGTCGTAGGGTCGTCGGAAACCACCGATGAGACGTCTCAACCCTGCGGCCAGTGCGGCCGACAGGGTTTTTTTCATTGGCGTTTTTTAGTTTTCCGGTCGTGATACATTTAACGACCACTTTTTGAAGGACTTGGCGATGGACACGGTACGCATTTTCGACACCACGTTACGCGACGGCGAGCAATCCCCCGGCGCCACGCTCACGCTGCCGGAAAAGCTGGAAATCGCCAAGCTCCTGGAACAGATGAACGTCGACATCATCGAGGCCGGCTTCCCGATCTCGTCCGACGGCGATTTCGAGAGCGTTCGCCAGATCGCCCAGACGGTGACCAACTCGGTCGTCTGCGGCTTGGCCCGGTGCGTGGCGATCGACATCAAGCGCTGCGGCGAAGCGATCAAGCCGGCGAAGCGCGGCCGGATTCATACGTTCATTTCCAGCTCGGACGTGCACATCGAACACCAGCTGCGATCGGACCGCGCGACCGTCGTCAAGCGCGCAATCGAGATGGTGAAGCTGGCCCGCGAGTACACCGATGACGTCGAATTCTCGGCCATGGACGCCTCGCGCACCGGCCCGCAGTTCCTGGCCGAATTGATTCACGCGGCCATCGAAGCGGGTGCGACGACGATCAACTTGCCCGACACTGTGGGGTTCGCCACGCCGCAGGATCACAAGCAGATGTTCGTCGACTTGCGCAAGGCCCTGCCGATCATCGATCGCAACGGCATCATCCTGTCGAGCCACTGCCATGACGATTTGGGCATGGCCGTCGCGAATTCGCTGGCGGCGGTCGAGGGTGGCGCGCGGCAGGTCGAATGCACCATCAACGGCATCGGCGAGCGCGCGGGCAACGCATCGCTGGAAGAGATCGTGATGAACCTGAAGGTTCGCCAGGACATCTACAAGCTGCAGACGCGCATCGATACGACCAAGCTCTATCCCGCCAGCCGGTTGGTGAGCGCGTTGACCGGCGTCAGCGTCGCCCGCGGCAAGGCGGTTGTGGGTCGCAACGCATTCGCCCACGAATCGGGCATCCACCAGGACGGCGTGCTGAAGCATCGGCAGACGTACGAGATCATGGATCCGCAAAGCGTCGGCGTCCCGCAGAACGAGCTGGTCCTGGGCAAGCACAGCGGCCGGGCCGCGTTCAAGGATCGCGTGAAAACGCTCGGCCATTCGCTGACGGACGAGCAGATCGAAAACGTCTTCGACAACTTTAAGGCGCTGGCCGACAAGAAGAAGGAAGTCTACGACGAAGATATCGAAGCCCTGATCGACGCCGAGTTCGGCCGGACCCAGGCGATGTGGGAGCTGGTTAGCCTGCAGGTGATGGCCGGCACGAATTCGCTGCCGACGGCGACGGTTGTTTTGCGGAACGCAGAAGGCGAGATCGTTCAGGACGCGGCCATCGGCGACGGGCCGGTCGATGCGGTGTATAGCGCCATCGCCCGCGTCACCGGCGTGGCCGGGTCGCTCGCCGACTATCGCGTGCAGGCGGTCACCACCGGTAAAGAAGCGCAGGGCGAAGTCCAGATCGCCATCGAGACGCCCGAAGGCAACGTCCGCGGCCGCGGGGTGAGCACCGATATTCTCGAAGCGTCGGCGCTGGCATACATGGTCGTCGTGAACCGCGTGCGCTCGAAGGCGGTGCGGAAGCGCAACGTCACGCAGCGGACGACGGTGTAAAACTTGCGGGTCGACTGACCTCTTATCCCTCCCCCTCCGGGGGAGGTTAGGTGGGGGCGGGAGCGTCAGGTGCCCCGACAGAAGAGGATTTAGCCACAGAGAACACAGAGAACACAGAGAAGATTCGAATTGTCGAAAATCTCTCTGTGTCCTCTGTGATCTCTGTGGCTTTCCATTTCGTGTTTTGTAGACGCTCCATCCCCTCACCTAACCTCCCCCCAGGGAGAGGGACCCGAAGGATTCGCCCCTTAACAAATCCCCCGCCGCGCCTACGATGCGATTGATGGCGGATGCCGTAATCGCTACCGAAGTCGGGAAACCCAGGCAAACTCTCCACATGCTGCGGGCCCTGCGCAGCCGGAATTACCGACTGTTTTTCGCGGGGCAGTTGGTGTCGCTGGTCGGCAACTGGCTCACGGCGACGGCCACCGGGTGGCTAGTGTTTCGGCTCACCGGATCGGCGGCCAAGCTGGGGATGATCGGGTTCGCGTCGCAATTTCCCACGTTTTTGCTCTCGCCGTTCGCCGGCGTGCTGGTGGATCGGTGGAAGCTGCGCCGCGTGCTGGTGGCGACGCAGGCGGCGGCGATGCTGCAATCGTTCACGCTCGCCTGGCTGGTGCTGTGGAACCACGCCACCTTCGTTCACCTGCTGATCCTGGCGCTGGTCCAGGGGCTGATCAACTCGGTCGACATTCCCGCCCGGCAGGCGTTCGTGGTGCAGATGCTGGAAGACCGCGCCGATCTGCCGAACGCGATCGCGCTGAACAGCTCGATGGTCAACGCCGCCCGCATGCTCGGGCCGACGGCGGCGGCGCTGCTGATCGCGGCGATTCATAAGAACGGCGAAGGCTGGTGCTTTTTTCTCGACGGGTTGAGCTACATCGGCGTGATCGCGGCGTTCCTGGCGATGACGATCGTCACCGCCCCGCGCCCGCCGTTGCGGGTGCCGGTGCTGCGGGCGCTGCGCGAAGGGTTCGATGCCTCGTTTGGTTTTCCGCCGATTCGAGCGGTACTGTTGCTGCTGTCGATCGTCAGCCTCGGCGGCGTGCCGTACATGGTGCTGATGCCGGTGTTCGCGAAAAACGTGCTCGGCGGCAGCGAAAAATTGTTCGGCCTGCTCAGTTCGGCCGCGGGCGCCGGGGCGTTGTGCGGGGCGATTTACCTGGCGAACCGCAAGAGCGTGCGCGGCATGGGCCGGGTGCTGGCGATGGCTTCGGGCACGTTCGGGGCGGCGCTGATCCTGTTCGCCAATTCCCGGCACATCTGGCTCTCGGCAAGCCTGCTGCCGATCTGCGGGTTCAGCATGATCGTGCAGATGGCCGGGTCAAATACGCTCTTGCAAACCCTCGCCGATGACGACAAGCGCGGCCGGATCATGGCAATGTTTGCGATGTGCTTCATGGGCACCGTGCCGATTGGCAGCCTGCTGATGGGCGCGCTGGCCAGCCGCGTTGGCCCGCAGATGGCAGTCACGATCGGCGGCATCGCATGCATTCTTGGATCGACCTTGTTCTACCTCAAGCTCGAACAACTTCGCCCGCACATCATCCCGATCTACGTGAAGCGCGGCATCATGCCGGCCGTCGAGGGCGTGCAGGAGGCGACGGTCGCGACCGAGCACGTCACCGGCTAAGATGCACAAATGGCCGCTCCTTCTGAAAAAATCATCTTCTCGATGGTGAACGTCACCAAAGAGATCAACCGCAAGCCGATCCTCAAGGACATCAACCTCAGCTATTACTACGGCGCCAAGATCGGCGTGCTCGGCCTGAACGGGGCGGGCAAATCGACGCTGCTGAAGATCATCGCCGACGTGGACAAGAACTACGACGGCAAGATCCTGCGCCAGCCCGGCTACACGATCGGCTACCTCGAGCAGGAACCGCACCTGACGGCCGGCAAAACGGTTCGCGAAGTCGTGGAAGAAGGCGCCAAGCCCACGATGGACCTGCTCAAGCAATTCAACGACATCAGCGACAAGTTCGCCGAGCCGATGGGCGACGAGCAGATGAACAAGCTGCTCGAAAAACAGGGCCAGATTCAGGAGAAGATCGACCGCATCGACGGGTGGAACCTGGATCAGCAGCTCGACATGGCGATGGACGCGCTGCGCTGCCCCCCGCCGGATACGATCGTCGACAACATGTCCGGCGGCGAGAAACGCCGCGTCGCGCTGTGCCGGCTGTTGCTGCAGAGCCCGGACATCCTGATCCTCGACGAGCCGACCAACCATCTCGACGCCGAATCGGTCGGCTGGCTGGAATCGCACCTGCAGAAATACAGCGGCACCGTGATCGCGGTGACGCACGATCGATACTTCCTCGACAACGTGGCCGGATGGATCCTGGAGCTCGATCGCGGGCACGGCATTCCGTACAAGGGCAACTATTCCGCGTGGCTCGAGCAGAAAGAAACCCGGCTAGCGATCGAAGAACGGAAGGACAAGGCGTTCCAGAAAATGCTTGCGCACGAGCTGGAGTGGGTGCGCACGTCGCCGTCGGCTCGTCGCGCGAAGAGCAAGGCGCGTCTTGCCAACTATGAACGAATGGCCTCGGAAAACGAGCGGGAGAAAGAGGTCGAGATCGACATCTTCATCCCGCCGGGACCGCGCCTTGGCACGAAGGTGATCGACGCGAATGGCCTGACGAAGTCGTACGGCGACAAATTGCTGCTCGACCACGTCAACTTTGTCCTGCCGCCCAACGCGATCGTCGGCATCATCGGCCCGAACGGGGCGGGCAAGACGACGCTGTTCCGCATGATCACCGGGGCCGAGAAGCCCGATGAGGGCAGCCTCACGCTCGGCAGCACGGTGAAGCTGGCGTACGTCGAACAAAGCCGCGATTCCCTCCAGGCCGGCGAGAGCGTGTGGCACGCGATCAGCGGCGGCGAAGAATTCATGCAGTTTGGCCAGATTCGGATCAACAGCCGCACGTTCGTCACGCGATTCGGCTTCAACGGCACGGATCAGTCGAAGGACGTGTCGGTCCTCTCGGGCGGCGAACGCAACCGCGTCCACCTGGCCCGGATGCTCAAGAGCGGGGCCAACGTCATCCTGCTCGACGAGCCGACGAATGATCTGGACGTGAACACGATTCGGTCGGTCGAAGAAGCAATCGAACACTTCGCCGGCTGCGTGCTGGTGATCAGCCACGACCGCTGGTTCCTCGACCGCGTGGCGACGCACATCCTGTCGTTCGAAGGCGATTCGCAGGTGGTGCTGTTTGAAGGCAACTTCAAGGATTACCACGAGGCGAAGCGGAAGAAGCTGGGGCTGGAGGCGGATCAGCCTCACCGGATCAAGTATCGGAAGCTGACGAAGACGTCGTAGGAGATGCGGCCGAAATCGATGCCGCGCAGCGGCGAGCTTCTAAGCCTCTCCCTGCGGGAGGACATTGACATACTTGACGCACTCGAAGCGCCTCTTGTCCCCTCTCCCGGTACTCCGGGGGAGGGCTAGGGAGGGGGCCTTGGGCGGCAAGCGTTTTCGACGCTCCGGAAGACCCCCTCCCTAACCCTCCCCCGCGAGTACGCGGGAGAGGGAACGGCCGCCTGCGTTGGCGAGTGCGTCAGGTATATCATCGCCCTCCCACAGGGAGAGGGATAAGAAAGTCACACCTGCACGTCGGGGATCTTCGCCGCGTGACTGCGGCGTTTCCAGAGGAAGTAGATCACCACTGCCACGGCTAGTAGGATCGCCCCGCCGATGAACCATTCTTTGAACTTGTGGATGTTCTGATCGCTGATGTGATCCCCCACCCACCAGCCCAGGACCATGAAGATGCCGCCGCTGACCATTGCGGCGAAGCCGTCGGCGATGATGAACTTGGTGAAATTGTACTTGGTGACGCCGGCGGTGATGACCATCGCGCCGCGGATGCCGGCGACCAGTCGGCCGACGCCGACGACGGCGATGCCGTACGTTTCGAACCAGTCGCGCACCTTCTCGATGCGCTCCACCGTCACGTGGTTGCGGATCAGCGGCAGTTGCGTCACGCGCAGGCCGATCGTCCGGCTCATCCAGTAGAGGCAGATGTCGCCGCCCATGATGCCGAGCCAGTTCAGCACGCCGCAGATGATCCAGCTTTGCACGCTGTGGCAGAGCAAAGCGCCGCTGAGGATCAGCGGCACGTCTTCCGGCAACGGCAAGCCCAGGCCGCAGCAGAAGAGCAGCGTGAACGAAGTAAGCGCGCCGCCCCAGAAGCCATGGCCGGAGGTCATGGCAACCTTGATCGCGTCAATGCTGAGCCAGTCGAACAAGCCGTCTCCGGATAGGCGGGCGATTGTAGGGGAAGGTTGCGGCTATAAAAACATGCAACGTTATGAATCGGCGCCAATGAGGCGGCGCTGCCGCGGCGTCCAGCAGCGGGCGTGGGAAGAGGTAAGGTCGTCGACCTGTAGTGCCGAGAGCAGTTTGGTGATGAGGGCGTCGATGCCAGCGCCGGTGGCCGCTGAAGCGGCCACCCCGCTGGGCGGCGCGGTCGCCAGGTCGGTTTTGTTCCAGACGAGGATCGCGCCTTCGCGCGGGGGGTTTGGGGGCGGTGCGGTGGCGTCGCGGAGTTCGATGACGGCATCCGCCTTCGCGATCACTTCCATGGCCCGCGCGATCGCTTCGGTTTCGATCGGGTCGGTGGTTTCGCGGTGGCCCGGCGTGTCGACCAGGTTCACGATCAGGCCGCGCAGGTTGGCCGGCGTGGTGACGTAGTCGCGCGTGGTGCCGGGCACGTCGGCCGTGATGCTGCGGGCCTGGCCGGCGAGGCGGTTGAGCAGGGTCGACTTGCCGGCGTTGGGCTCACCGACAATGGCGACCGTTGGCGGCCGAAGGATGTAGCCGATCGCGCGATCGGCAATGGCTAGACGGCGCTTGGCGGGGTCGTTGCGTGCCAACATCGCTTCCCACGCGGCGGGCTGAGCGAGCAGGATCGCCAACGCCTCGCGGGTGACGGCGAACGGCAGTGCGGCGGCGACCTCGGCCTCTAAATCGGTGGCTGCATCGGTGGCCGTCTGCCAACTCGCCCGTTCGAAGCCCTCCCGTTCGGCCAGCCGGAGCGTCGCTTCGACCACCCACGGGCCGCCGTGCAGGTTGAGGTCGAGGCGGTTCCCGTCGACCAGCACGGCGACGGCGTCATCGATCGTCTCGTCGCCGTCGCGCAGGTTGCAGTGAACGCAGCGATTCAGTCGGGGCGGTTTCGAGAGGTGGCGCGCTGCGAAATCGGCAACGGCAGGCCCGATCAGTCGAACAACCGCAATGGCAGCGGGCACGGGGGCGGTCAGAAGTGCAACCAAGTTTGTATCTGCGACGCCTGCGTCGCCCTTCCGCTGTCGGGCGATCGCAATTGGCGACGCAGGCGTCGCGGCTACGGAATTATCAGCTCCCATGGGTGATGTGGTGGTCGACGTACGCCAGGGCGATGCCGTACAGCGTCAGGTCGGGCGAAATCGCGTGGATCAATTCCCACCCGCCGAACAGCAGCTGGGCGTCGCCGCCGGTACAGATGATTTCGGGCCAGTTGCCGAATTTTTCGGCGTATTGCTCGACCAGTTCCTTCACCATCCCGCGCACGCCGTGGTAAACGCCCTGCAGCATCGCCTGCTCGGTGCTCTGGCCGACGGGGCCGGCGGGCTTGGCGAGTTTGACCTCGGGCAGTTTGCTGGTGTGCTCGTGCAGGCTGTCGAGCATGAGCTGGGCCCCGGGCGCGATCGCCCCGCCGAGGAATTCGCCGACGTCGTTGCAGACGTCGATGGTGATGGCCGTACCCGCATCGACGACGACGCAGGCGGCCTGCATCTGTTCGTAGGCGGCCGCGACGTTCAGCACGCGGTCGACGCCGGTCTGCTCTGGCTTCTCGGTCCGCACCTTCATCGGCAGATCCACATCGCGGCCGACGAAGGACGGGATCTTACCGGTCGCCTGCTGAATAACACGGGCGACCGCTTCATCGCGCTCGGCGTTCACCGAGGCAACGCAAACCTCCGCGTCGGCCTGCTCGGCCAGCTTGGCCCATCCCTCGGCGATGGCGGATTCGACGGCGGTGGCATCTTCAAGCGCGGCGCGGCGGGTCAGCGCCAGTTCGCCCTTCTCAAACGCGCCAACGGCCAGGCGGCTGTTGCCGATGTTGATCACCAGCAGGTTGATGTTCATGGGCGGATTGTAACGGCAAAGCCGGCCGAGGTCTTCGTGGGGGCGACGCATGCGTCGCCCGCGGTGGCACATCTCGTTCAACGGGCGAGGCATGCCTCGCCCCTACGATGAAATCATTTGCACTTCGGGCAGGTGCCATGCAGCAGCACTTCCGGGTAGTTGATCTGATACCCCGGCGCCGGCGGGACAGCGGTGAGGGCCTTGGTCGGGATCTTGATGTCGTCGACACACTCGACGGTGCCGCACTCGTCGCAGACGAAATGCGCGTGCTGGTGGTCGGCCGTGCTTTTGCGGTCGCCGGTGATGCTCCCCAGCGCGTAGCGCCAGGAGCGGTCTTCGCCGCGCACGCGGTGGACGATCTTCTTCTCGGTGAACGTGTTCAGTGTGCGGTAGACGGTGACGAGCTCTGTATGATCGGGCAGTTGCTTCAGCACGTCGGCGGCGTCGAGGGGGGCGGCGGCGGCTTCGAGAATCTTCAGGACGCCGACGCGCACGGGGGTGCGCTTCAGGGCGTGCTGTTTCAGAAGCTCGTCGGCCGTCGGCATCCGGAAATTATAGCCGGGGAGGGATTTCTTGTCCCTCTCCCTGGGGAGAGGCCAGGTGAGGGGATGGGAGCACGGGTTGATGTTGTCGGCAAAAAGCCTGGTCCTCTCTCCCCTGCGGGAGAGGGTTAGGTGAGGGGTCCGGCGCGCACTTATGTGCGTTCACGCGCTACGGCTCGCCCTCGACCCCTCCCC
>Ga0070658_10004808_pt1 | contig 10996 bp, 9 predicted proteins | sample KBSC13metaG_FD_64664 | JGI IMG/M metagenome (GOLD analysis project Ga0070658, IMG submission 64664) | Corn rhizosphere microbial communities from Kellogg Biological Station, Michigan, USA - KBS C1-3 metaG | ecosystem: Host-associated > Plants > Roots > Rhizosphere > Soil ... | reverse complement strand
CGTCCTCGGCGGCGCCTGCCGGACGACGGCGACGGTCGCCACGCCGGCGACCGTCGCGATCGGGCACTTCGCCGCCGACTCGCTCTACGATCCGTCGCGCGACCTCGGGCCGCTCTTCCACGACGTGCAGATGGCGGCGGTCTTTCCCGACTCGAAGACCTTCGTCGACGCGCGCCCGGTCGACGCGCCGGCAGTGGTCGCCGCCCGCTACCGAGCGGCGAAGGACAGCGCCGGCTTCGACCTGCGGGCGTTCGTCGCGCGCAACTTCGAGGCGCCGAAGCTGGCCGGGGCCGAGTTCACCACCGACACGACGCGATCGATGGAGGACCACATCCGCGATCTCTGGCCGGTGCTGACGCGGCACGCCGACACCCCCGACCCGCGGTCGTCGCTGGTGCCGCTGCCTAACGCGTACGTCGTGCCGGGCGGCCGCTTCCGCGAGGTCTACTACTGGGATTCCTACTTCACCATGCTCGGCCTCGTCGAGAGCGGTCGGACGGATCTCGTCGGGAGCATGCTCGACAACTTCGCGCACCTGATCAGGACGGTCGGCCACATCCCCAACGGCAACCGCACCTACTACCTCGGCCGGAGCCAGCCGCCGTACTTCGCGGCGATGGTGCTGCTCTACGCCGGAGCGACCGACACCACCAGCGTCCTGAAGTACCTTCCGGCGCTCGAGGCGGAGCACGACTTCTGGATGGACGGCGCGTCGCGCGTCGGGGCGGGGCAGGCGTACCGCCGCGTGGTCCGGCTGCCTGACGGCGCGCTGCTCAACCGCTACTGGGACGACCGCCCCTACCCGCGCCCCGAGGCGTACAAGGAGGACTTCGGCGCCGCGCAGACGCTGCCGGCCGAGCGGCGGGAGGCGATGTACCGGAACTTCCGGGCGACCGCGGAGAGCGGCTGGGACTTCTCGAGCCGGTGGATGCGCGACACCACCGACCTCCGCTCGCTCGAGACGATCGACCTCGCGCCGGTGGACCTCAACAGCCTGATGTGGAACCTCGAACGGACGATCGCGGTGCTGCGCACCTTCCGCGGCGCACCGGGTGACGCCGCGGTCGCGACCCGTTATCGCCAGCTGGCCGACGAGCGGAAGCGCGCCCTGCTCGCCGCGAGCTACGACCCGGCCGGCGGCTTCTTCTTCGACGTCCGCTGGAAGACGGGCGAGCGGGTGACCGACCGGCCGTCGCTGGCGGCGGCCGAGCCGCTGTACTTCGGGATCGCGACGCCGGAGCAGGGGAGCGCGACCGCGGCCCGGCTCGGACGCGACTTCCTCAAGCCGGGCGGCTTCTTCACCACGCTGATCGCGACCGGGCAGCAGTGGGACGCGCCTAACGGCTGGGCCCCGCTCGAGTGGCTGGCGATGGAAGGAGTGCGCCGCTACGGCCGGGCCGACGTCGCCGACGCGGCGCGCGGCCGGTGGCTGGCGCTCAACCGCCGCGTCTACCGGCAGACGGGGAAGATGACCGAGAAGTACGACGTCGCCGACGTCGAGCGGAAGGCGGGCGGCGGCGAATACCCGAACCAGGACGGCTTCGGCTGGTCCAACGGCGTCGCCCTCGCCCTCTCGGCGCAGGTCCAGGGGACGTCGAAGGTGACGATGCCGTGACCGCTCAGCGGGCCGGCGCGCCACGAGGCGCCGGCCCCATCGTCAGGCCTAACGCGCGCCGGGGGTGTCGGCCGGGGCGTAGCCGTCGGTGGCGAGGCGGATCCCCGACATCTCGTAGCCGACGGCCGGGAGGTCATGGACCCCGGTCGCGTCGATCCAGGTGTTGTAGAACTGGAAGAGCGCGCAGACGGTGATTGCGTCGTAGAGCGCGTCGTCGGACCAGCCGGCGGCGCGGACCCGGTCCACGTCGGCCTGCGTGATCGACAGCGAGTCGTGCACCGTCTTCCGGATGAAGGCGTACAGCGTGCGATCCTTCTCCGGGATCGGGGCGGTGTCGAGGTCGTCGAGGACGCTCTGCACCAGGGCCCGATCGCCGAGCAGCTCCGCCGCGACCGCGGCGTGGGAGCCGATTCAGAAGAGGCACTGATTGAGCTTCGACGTCAGCGCGGCGATGAGCTCGCGCTGCCCGGGGAGGAGCTCGGACGGGCCCCGCATCACTCCCTGCGTGAAGCGCGCGAGGTGGTCGGTCCGCTCCGGCTTCCAGGCGAAGAGGTGCATGATCTGCGGCACCGGGAGGCCGGCGGCCCGCATCCGGCGGATCGCCTGTCCGCGCGGGCAGCTGGAATCGTGCGCTTCGACGTCCTTCAGGTACATCGGGTCCATGACACCTCGGGGAAATGGGGCGGGCTGCGCCGAAAATGCCCTCTGAAGCGCGATCGCGCCACGTTGGGCTACCGCCTCGATCCGCTCGCCTTCGGCTCCCAGATGGCCACGCCGACGCGCGAATCGGCGGTACCGTAGTAGAGGAGCCATCGCCCGTTGAAGGGCACGAGCCCCTCGCAGAAGGTGGTGCCGTCCTTGTACTGCCCCGTCTTCTCGTACGCCTCGGTCGGGCGGATGAACGCGGTCGGTGACCGGTCGAGCAGCTTCACGGGATCGTGCGCATCGAAGAGCGCCTGCCCGCCGGTGTACATCCGCTCAGCGTATGACGGGTCGCCGTGCGGGCCGTTGGCGGCGTTGTAGATCACGACGATCCCGCGATCGGTGAGGATCGCCGGCGGCCCTCCCTCGACCAGCCACGAATCGAAGTAGCCGGGGCGCGGCGAGAGCACCTTGATCGGCTTTCCGTTCGCGTCCTCGAGCGGCGTCCAGTCGATCAGGTTGTCCGAGGTCGCGATCAGGATGTCGGGAACGCTGAAGTACATCCAGTACTTCCCGTTCACCTTCGTCGCGACGAGACGGTTGCCGACGACGCGAGTGAGGATCGCGCCCGACTTGTGGTCGAGGCGCTGGTACTTGCCCGCGGTATCGAGCCGCGCCAGCGCGGGGCCGTGCTTGGTCCAATGGACGAGGTCCGTCGACGTCGCGACGGCGAGCCGCGGGACGTCGCGGTTCCACTGGGTGTAGGTGAGGACGTAGCGCCCGTCCTCGCTCTCGACGATGCGCGGATCCTCGACGCCGCCGGGCCACTCCCACTTTGCCTGCACGTCCTTGTCGGGATAGAGCACGGGCGACGGTCGGCGGGTGAAGTGCAGTCCGTCGGCGCTCTCGGCGAGCCCGAGCCGGGACGTGTGCTGGCCGATCCCCATCACTCCCGACGCGTCCTCGGCGCGATAGAGCACGTTGACCTTTCCATCGCGGACGACCGCGGCGGGATTGAAGGTCGCGTACTCCTGCCAGCGGACGACGCTGTCGTTCATCGGCGAGAGGAAGGTCGACGACGGGTCGGGCACGAGCACCGGGTTTGCGGCGACCGGCTTGGTGAATGGACCGAACATCCAGCTCCGATCCTGCGCTGCGGCCGGCCGCGCAATGACCGCGACCAATGCGCTCGCGATGACGGCGGCGCGCCGCATCATCGTACTCGCCGGAAGGTCGTGTTTCCCTGCGGGCCGCCGAGCATCTCGAGGGTGTCGCCGGAGATGTGGTAGTCGCGGCAGAAGCCGTTTTCTCCCTGCGCCGCGCAGTACTGGCGTACGCCGCCGGCGCTGCGCTTCACCTCCCAGCGCAGCGTCGGCGGCACCGGATAACCCGCGGAGCCGAGCAGCGACCCGTCGGGGCGGAACTCCATCGTGTCGCCCCAGCTCCGGTCGGGGCGGAGCCGCACCCAGCGGCCGACCAGCTCCGCCGGGTGGGCGCTGTCGCGCGCCGAATCGGCGCAGGCGGCGGCGACGAGGAGCAGCAGCGTGGGGACCAGGCGCACCGCCCGCCGGCGGAACGTCAGGCAGCCGCCGGTCATCTGGCCACCTCGTCGGTGATGGTGTCGAAGATGCGGACGGTCGTCCAGGACGAGCCGCACTCCTCGCGGAAGCGATCGTGAACCGGGTGCACCTGGTAGGCGTCGTGGGCTGCCTGGTCGGCGAAGACGAGGACGAGCGCACGCGAGTACCCGCGCTCGATCACCGGGCGATCGGTCGGCGCCGCGACGCCGATCCAGCCGTCGCGGACGGTCTCGATGGCGCGCAGCGAGCGGACGCCGGCCTCGAACCGGGCCCGGTCGGCCGCGGCCAGGTCGTCGCGGAGCCAGAAGTAGACGGCGTGGATGAACATGCGATCGTCGAAAACGTCAGGCCTAACGCGCGACGTCGATCGACCGGACCGTTCCCGGCACGGTGAAGCGCAGCTCACGGCGGCCGGCATCGTAGCTGGTCGCCACCTTCCGGCCATCGGCACGGACGGTCGACGGCTTGTCCACGGCGTGCAACGTGACCACGAACGCTTTCGCCCCCGCGTACTGCCCGCTCCGCGTGAACGCGACGGTCGCCGACTTCGCGGCGGTGGACGTGCGCATCGTCGTCACCCGAAACTGACCGCTCCTGTAGCCATAGCCGTCGCCGGCGTCCTCGTAGAGCATGCTCGTCGCCGAGCCGGGGAAGACGTGCAGCTCGAGGGTATCGAGCGGCATTGCGCCGTCGTGGAGCATCGGCCGCTGCATCGGGATCACCGACCCGGCTCGGGCCCAGATCGGCAGCCCCTTGAGCGCTGTCGTGTCGCCGCCGTCGGCCATCACGCCGGGGGCGCTGGCGGTGATCACCGCTCCGCCGCTGACCACCTCGTTGCTGCCGAGGCGATACCACTGCCCGGCGGGAAGGTAGATCTTGCGCGACGCCGCGCCCGAATCGACGACGGGCGTCACGATCAGGTTGTCGCCCATCATGTACTCGTCGTCGATGCCTAACGCGAGCGTGTCGGCGGTCGCCGACCAGAAGACCGGCTTGACGACCGGCGTGCCGGTCTGCGTGTGCTGGTAGAACGCGGTGTAGAGTGACGGGAGCAGGCGATAGCGGAGGCGGATCGTCGCGCGGTTCGCGCGCTCGTAGTCGGGGCCGAAGCTCCACGGCTCGCGGCGCGGCGTCCCGTACGCGGCATGCGTGCGATAGAACGGATGGAGCACCGCCGCCTGCAGCCAGCGCGCGTACAGCTCCGCGCTCGGCGCGCCGATGAAGCCACCCATGTCGGTGCCGGTGAACGGCACGCCGGAGAGGCCGAGGCCGAGCACCATCGGGATCGTGAGCTTGAGGTGATCCCAGCTGGCGGTGTTGTCGCCGGTCCAGATGCTCGAGTAGCGCTGCACGCCGGGATAGCCGGCACGCGTTATGACGAGCGGGCGCTGGTCGGGGCGGTGACTGCGGAAGCCCTCATACGTCGCGCGCGGCATCAGCGTCCCGTACTGGTTGTGATACTCGAGGTGTGTACCGGGATGCCCGTCGCCGTTGAACTGCGCGACATCGGACATGGTACCGGCGCGGAACGAGCTCGGCTCGTTCATGTCGTTCCAGATGCCGCGGACGCCGTCGTCGAGGAGCGCCATCTGCTCGTTCCCCCACCAGGTGCGGACGTCGGCGCGGGAGAAGTCGGGGTAGGCCGATTCGCCGGGCCAGACGGTGCCGATGTAGGGTGAGCCGTCGGGCATCGTCACCCAGGCATGCCGGGCGGTGCCGCGCTCGAAGACGCCGTAGCTGCTGTCCACCTTCACGCCGGGATCGACGATGGTGACGACCTTGAAGCCTAACGCTTTCAGCGAGTCGATCGTCTGGCGCGGGTGCGGAAAGTTCTCCGGGCTCCAGGTGAACACCCGGTAGCCGTTCATGTAATGGATGTCGAGGTAGATCGCGTCGCCGGGGATGTCGCGTTTCCGGAACTCGGTCGCGAGGTTCGTGACCATCGTGTCCGGGTAGTAGCTGTAGCGGCTCTGCTGGTAGCCTAACGCCCAGCGGGGCGGGAGCGCGGTGCGCCCGGTGAGCCGCGAGTAGCGGGCGAGCACGCTGTCGAGTCCCGGCCCGGGGATGACATAGTAGCGCAGCTCGCCGCCGTCGAGGGCGCCCTCCGCCTCGTAGGCAATGGTATTGCGGATGCGTCCGACGAAATCGAACTCGCCGCGATACGGGTTGTCGTAGAGGATCGCATCGGCGACGCCGCCGACGATCCGGATGTAGATCGGGAACGTCGAGTAGATCGGCGTGTCGCCCGGCTGGTAGCCATAACGGTCGGTGTTCCAGAACGGAATCGTCGTCCCGTTGCGGATGAGGTGCAGTGGCTGCTCGCCAACCGCGGTGTAGCGCGCCCCGGCGGTGTCGGCGACGACGTGCATCACCCGCCCGTTGAACCTGCCGGCGCCGACGGTCTCGCGCACGAGCGTGCGGCCGCCCGCGTCGAGCACCGTCAGGCTGAACGGGTGGCGCGTCGCGCGAGCGACCACTCCCTCCCCCGACACGACGATCGCGTCGCCCTCCTCACGGACGGTGGCCGTGCCTAACGGCGGCTCGCTGTCGCCGGTGGCGAGCGAGTGCGGGGCGGGGAAGCCGCCGGTCGCCGCGCTCCCGATCCGGACCCGTACCCGGAGCCCGACCCCGTCGATCGCCTGCAGCATCACCGCGCCGTTCGCGCCATGAATGGTCACCCCACCCGGCGCCCGCTCGTAGCTCGACACGTCGCCGACGAATTTCCACGCCGTGTCCTGTGCCGCGGCCGCACGCAGTGGAAGACCGGCGGCGAGCAGCAGGGTGGCGAACGCCAGCATCGCGGCGGCATGGCGTGTCGCGCGGGATTCGGCGCGCGGGGCGACGATGGGCATGTGCGGACGGAGTTGGAGAGTTCGGTCGGGGGTGCGGAAATTCTACCAGCGATGACGCCCCGCCGCCATGTCGAACGCGTCCTTTCGCGGGGCCATTCAGCGGAGCTGCGGAAGGACGCGGCTCCCGAACTCCTCGATGTACTGTTCCTGATTCTTCCCGGCGTTCATGATGTAGATCGCGTCGATGCCAAGCGGTTCGTAGGCGGCGAGCCAATCGGCGTGGCGGCCGGGATCGGCCGAGATGCGAACGCCCTTGTCGACGTCGGACGGGCGCACGGCGGCGGCGGCGCGGGCAAATTCGTCGGGGAGGCGAAGCCCCGCGAGCGCGTCGCGATCGAGTGCGGCCTGCCGCCACTGCTGGTGCGCCTCCGCCCGCGCCTCGGACTCGGTCGGCGCCCACGAGACGACGTGCTGCAGCCGCACGGGCTTCTCCGCGCCGCCGTTGGCGCGAAACGCCTCGACCACCGGGCGGACTTTCTCGAGCTCGCCGCCGACGGTGATCAGCCCGTCGGCCCATGGTGCGACCGCTCGCGCGGTAGCCGCGCTGAGCGCGGCGGCGAACAACAATGGCGCACGCCGCGGCCGCGAGTAGAGGCGCGCGTCATGAACCGTGATCCGCCCGTCGTGTGTGACCGTCTCGCCACGCCAGAGGCGATGGATCACGTCGCCGCTCTCGGCCAGCCGCGCTGTGCGTTCTTCCTTCGGCGGCCACGCGAGTCCGGTGATCCCCTCGTTCAGCAGCTCGCCGCTCCCGATCGCGAGCCAGAAGCGATCGGGGAACATGATCGCGAGCGTGGCCGCGCCCTGCGCGACCACCGCCGGGTGATAGCGCCATCCCGGAGCGCACACCGTTCCGAAGGTGAGCTTCGTCGCCTGCATCGCCGCGCCGAGCCATGACCAGGCGAATCCGCTCTCCCCCTGCTCGGGGAGCCACGGATAGAAATGGTCGGAGCACATCGCCGCCTGGAATCCCGCCGATTCCGCTGCCCTGACGTATTCGAGGAGCTTGTCGGGCGAATGCTGTTCGTGCGAGGCATGATAGCCGTATTGCGTCATGCATCGCGCGATGGCGAGAGCCGTGCCGCCTTGGTGATGAGGTAGTCTCGTTCGGGAATGCTCGCCGTTCGTTCAGCGGCGGCGTGGAAATGCTCGATCGCCTTCCGCGCATCCCCGGCCATCGCGTAGAGATGTCCGCGCACCGCATCGAGGCGGTAGTGGCCGGCGACACGATCGTCGCGCGCGAGCTCGTCGATCAGTGCGAGACCAGCCTCGGGGCCGTTCACCATCGCCGTCGCGACCGCGTGGCTCAGCGCGACCATCGGATTGTCCGTCATCCGCAGCAGCAGCCCGTAGAAGGCGAGGATCTGCGGCCAGTCGGTGTCCTCGGCGCGAGGGGCTTCGTCGTGGATCGCGGCGATCGCCGCCTGGAGCTGGTACAATCCGATCGAGCCATTCGACAGCGCGCGCGAGACGAGCGCGACGCCTTCGCTGATGAGCTGCTGATCCCAGAGCGAGCGATCCTGCTCGTCGAGGGGAACGAGCTCGCCGTCGGCGCCGGTGCGCGCGGCGCGGCGCGCGTCCGTGAGCAGCATCAGCGCGAGCAGCCCGGCGACTTCGCCATCGTCAGGCAGCAGCCCCCGCATGACGCGCGTGAGCCTGATCGCCTCGTTCGAGAGGTCGCTGCGGTGCACCGTGTCGCCGGCGCTGCTCGCGTAGCCTTCGTTGAAGATCAGGTAGAGCACGTGCAGCACGGCGCGCAGCCAGCCGGCTCGCTCGGTATCGTCAGGCATCCTGAACGGAATGCCCGATGCCTTGATGGTCTGCTTGGCGCGGCTGATCCGCTGCGCCATCGTCGCTTCGGGGACGAGGAACGCACTCGCGATCTCGGCGGTGGTGAGGCCGCCGACCGCGCGCAGCGTCAGCGCGATCGCCGACGGCGGGGTGAGCGCAGGGTGCGCGCACATGAACAGCAGGACGAGCGTGTCATCCTCGCCGCCCTCGGCTTCGTCGACGCCCGGCGACGCGGTGTCCCAGTCGGCGGCGCGCTCGGCGGCGACCGCCTCCTCGCGCCGACGGCGCGCCGATTCACTGCGTGCGTGATCGGCGAGGCGTCGCATCGCGACCTGGTACAACCAGCCGCGCGGATTGTCCGGTATCCCCGCCGCTGGCCACTGGGCGACGGCCGCGATGAGCGCTTCCTGCACCGCGTCCTCGGCCGCGCCGAAGTCGTGGTTGCGCCTGGCGACGGCGCCGAGCACCCGCGGCGCGAGCTCGCGCAGCAGCTGCTCGACGGCGTCGTCACGCTCGCCTGTCCCCACGGACGTCACGCGTCAGGCAGCGGCGCGCTCATGACCTGTCGGACCTCGATCGCGAGGTTGAGCGGCTTGCCGCCCGGGCCGGGCGCGGTCGACGCGCGCGCTGCGATCTCATAAGCACGTTCGGCGCGATCGACGTCCACGATCCAGTAGCCGACGAGAAACTCCTTCGTCTCGGGGAACGGGCCGTCGGTCACCGGCGTCCCGTCCTTTCCCGCCCGCACGACCCTGGCCTGCCCCGGAGGCGCGAGACCTTCCGCCCCGACGAACTCACCGGAGGACTTCAGGTCCCGATTGAGCCCCTGCATGAACGCGATGTGCGCCTTGAAATCGTCCGGCGTCCAGTTGTTGATCTGGTAGTCGCCGGTCCCGCGCGGGGCGTGCATCATCAGCATGAACTTCATGGCTCGTTCTCCTCGGTGTGGAGCGCCGACATTGGCGCTTTCGTAGAGAAGTCGGAGCCGGCCGCGCGTTCTCTACATCGATTTCTCGAAGGCGATTATAAAGCATCTGGCACCAGCTGAGCGGCTGCCGTCTCGGACTGCAATGTCCGGTGGTGGAGGCATCGCGCGGCGACGCGGCAGGGTGGCGTGCGCCTCGCCGGGGTCCTGCGCGACATCGTCGCCCAGCAGGTTGAACTGCATTTCCACGGATTTGCGAAGCGATTTAACGGATTGCCCCGAGTGGCGGAGGGGCTCCATTCGCCGAATGAAGCCCTCACGAAAAGATGTTGGGCACGCCCGGGAAAACGATCTCGCCACGCGTGCCCGCAGGCTGTTCAGCCCCGGTGCACGGCGCCGTCGATGCTGAGGACCAATCCGTGCAATCGCTTCTCAAATCCGTGCAATTGTAGTTCACCTGTTTGACCCACGAATGCCGAGACGTGGCGGCATGCCGCACATGGCATCGGCCCAGGAACCCTCCACCCCCCGAGGGCGATCGGTCCCGGATGTTTGACAATCGCCTTCACGAAATCTTTCCGGGCGGGGGCGGATGACGCCGAAAAGTCCGTCCCGCCAGGCTAGAGCTTCGACGCTTCGGACGCGCTCTCGAGGAGGATCCCGATCTCGCGCGACAGGGCCCGCGCCTCCTGGGTCGCGTTGGTGACGTCGGTGATCGCCGAGCCGAGCCCTGACGATCGGACCTTCACCAGGTCGAGGTGGAGGTTGCCTAACGCGAGGGCGGCGTTGTCGATCTGCCGCGAGAGGGCGCCGCGCCGCTGCTGCAGCTCTTCGAGCACGGCCCGCTGCCGCTCGAGCAGGGTGAGCTGGCGGGCGCTCTCGGCGGATTGTCCGTCGCGCCTGACTTCGGCGATGCGCGCGCCGATGGTGCCCATCAGCTTCGGGTCATAGCTGTCGTCGAGGCGCTGCAGCGCCGCGGCCACGCTCGCGACGCGCTCGACGAGATGGTCGACGGTCGGGGCGAGGTCGGAGAGCAGGGCGCGATCGGTCTTCGACAGGCTGGCCGCGAGCTGGAAGATCGCCGCGCGGTCGGCGACAGCGCGGCGGATCGCCGCGCCATGCGGGCTCTCGAGCACCTCGCGCGGCGCCAGCTTCTCGAGCTGCTTCGCGCGCTGCCGCTCTTCACGCCCGGTGGCGAGCGGCGGCTTCGGAGGCGGGATGACCCACTTCGCGCGCGGCATCAGGAGCACGCGCCGCAGGCGCAGCCCACTGGCGCGAAGCGACTTGCCGCGGCGCCAGAGCTTCATCGACATGTACCACGGAATGATCGGGGCGAGGATCAGCGGAGGAATCGGCTCGCTGATGCCGGCGACCAGGCCGGTGATCCCCCCGGCGATCGCGGCGATCGTGAGCCACGTGTAGCCCCGCATCGCGTTGATGCGCTCGAACAGGTTGATCCGCCCGTGCCAGAGCCGGAGATCGTCGCGCTGCTCGGCGGTAAGCGCCGCATATTGTGCCGGCTCGACCTCGATCCCGCCGTTAGGCAGCGGCGCCCTGGCTCGATCGACATCGGGCGCCGCCGCCGCCGTTG
>Ga0070658_10004806_pt1 | contig 10998 bp, 9 predicted proteins | sample KBSC13metaG_FD_64664 | JGI IMG/M metagenome (GOLD analysis project Ga0070658, IMG submission 64664) | Corn rhizosphere microbial communities from Kellogg Biological Station, Michigan, USA - KBS C1-3 metaG | ecosystem: Host-associated > Plants > Roots > Rhizosphere > Soil ... | reverse complement strand
GCGGGCATAACGCCGAAAACGACAATGCCGCCACAGAGGGCGGCATTGTCGTGTATAGCCGGATGCAGCCGGACCGGGCCGGCCATCGCAACGCTTACTGGATCTTCGCCTTCGCGCGCAGATTCTGCTCGAACGCCTGCAGCTTTTCCTGCTGCATTTGCTGAACGATCTGGCCTTTGACCTGATCGAGCGGCGGCGGCGCAATGTCGCGGATATCGTCGACGCGGATGATATGCCAACCGAACTGCGTGTGCACCGGCGTGGCGGTCATCTGACCTTTCTGCAACTTCTCGGCTGCAGCCGCGAATTCCGGCACGTAGGTCTTGGGATTCGCCCAATCGAGATCGCCGCCGTTCTTACCCGAGCCCGGGTCCTTCGAGAATTGCTTCGCCAGATCCTCGAACTTGGCGCCGCCCTTGATCTTCGCAATCAAATCCTTCGCTTGCTGCTCGTTGTCGACGAGGATGTGATGCAGGTGATACTCCTTGCCGCCTGCTTGCTTGATGAGCTCGTCGTAGCGCGCCTTCACTTCGGCATCGCTCGGCTTGTTCTTCGCCGCGTAATCTTCGATCATCGCGCGCAGTACGACCGTCTGTTGGGCCACGGCCACTTGCGCCTTGACGTCGGCGCGGTTCGGAACGCCTTCGCGGACCGCTTCCTGCATGAGGATTTCGCGATTGACGAGTTCGTCGCGCACGGCTTGATGCAACTGCGGCGTGTCTTGCTGACCTTGCTTCACGAGTTGCTCGATCAGCGCGTCGGCACGCGATTTGGGAATGGCCGTGCCGTTGACTACGGCGACATTCTGCGCGAAGGCGGGAGCAGCCGCGAACACGGCCAGCATCACACAGAGACGGGTGTTTTTATGGATCATCGGGAATTCCTAGCGTTCCTGTCGAAAGAATCGGTGGAGGGAGCGCGCCCCCAGCTTTCCGCCTGTCGAGAGGGACGGAGGCGCTCGAGGTTCAGGTTCAGGTTCAAGTAACGACGCGGTGAATCACACGTCGCTCAGCCGAGCGGATTCCTCAGGCGTGTAGGCCGTGATGACGAGCGCGTGAATTCCGCGTTGCATCACGTCGGTCAGCGCATCATACACTAGCCGGTGCCGTGCCACGCGGGGCTTGCCCGCGAAAGCGGCGGCGACGATCGTTACCGCATAATGCCCGCCCGCGGCCGCACCCGCGTGGCCCGCATGCTGGGCGCTGTCGTCGCGCACCGCCAGCGACTGCGGCGCAAGCGCGGCCGCGAGCCGCGCTTCGATGAACGCGATGCGCGCGTCGGGCGAGGCATCGAGGAACGAGGACGATGAGTTGCTCACGGCTCATTCCTCCTTCATATATTTAGCAAGCCACAGACTTTGCGCGACGATGAAGACAAACATCGCACCCGTCGTACCGAATAGCTTGAAGTTGACCCACTGCGATTCGGTAAAGTTGCCGACGACGTAAAGATTCGCGAAGCCGAGGGCGACAAAAAAGAGGGCCCAGGCAATATTGAGCTTGTCCCAGATGGGCGAAGGGAGCGTGAGCTGCTTGCCCATCATCGTCTCAATGAGGTTCTTACGGAAGCCGTAGCGCGTCACGGCCAGGCCGATCGCGAAAAGCCAGTAAAGCGCTGTCGGCTTCCATTGAATGAACTTCTGATTGTGCAGGACCAGCGTGGCACCGCCGAACACGACGATGACCGCCAAGCTGACCCACAGCATCGGATCGACTTTTCGATGGCGAAAGGCCACCCACGCAACCTGCACGAGCGTCGCGGCGATCGCGACGGCCGTGGCGGTGAAGATGCCCCAAAGCTTGAATGCAACAAAAAAGAGAATGATCGGGAACAGATCGAAGAGAAATTTCATGAAGGCTGGGCTGAAGAGTCCGAAAGCGTCGATCGACGGGGCATGCCGGTCCGGCGCAGATACGCGCTCGCCGAAACGGCGCCCCGCCGCCTACCTACTTGGGCTCGAATTGTAGCGCAGCCGAATTGATGCAGTACCGTAGGCCGGTCGGCGCGGGGCCATCTTCGAACACATGGCCCAGATGCGCGCCGCACTGCTTACAGCGCACCTCGATGCGCAGCATGCCGTGCGTCCGATCGGTACGCTCCTCGATGACTTCGCCGTTGATCGGCTTGAAATAGCTGGGCCAACCGCAGCCGGCGTCGAATTTGGTCGACGATTCGAACAGCGGCGTACCGCAGCATACGCAGTCGTAGACGCCGCCGTCCCAGTGATCCCAGTAACGTCCTGTAAACGGACGCTCGGTCGCCGCGTGGCGCGTCACTTCGTATTCGACGTCGGACAATTGTTCGCGCCACGCTTCATCGCTTTTCAGCACCGCGTGGGTGTCGCGCTGGGCGTCGGTGGAATCGGGCATACCGGTTGGGCATTCATTCGGACGTTCATTCATGGCGATGTGTCTCCGTTAAACGGCGCGCCTTGAGGTGCGCCGGGTTGAGGCGTCTGCGGCGTCGATGGCGCGCCACGCCTCGGTCGGTTGCGGTCAGTCAGTCGTCGCTCGTTGTGCCGAGACGCTCACCGCTGCTCCACGGCATATACGTTGCCGCGCGCCCGGCGGATGCGGGGTGCGCAATACGATGCGATGAAACACCGCGTAGAAGACAGCGTGAGCGACGATCGGTTCACGACGAACAGCTCACCTCGAGCGAGCCGGCCCAATCGGGCGGCATGGCGGCATAGGCCTCGTTTTCCGGCTGTTCGTCGAACGGGCGGCGCAGCACCGCCGCCAGCCGCTCCAGTTCCGAAAAATCCTTCTCCTTCGCCTGCCGAATCGCGGTTTCGGCCAGATGGTTGCGCAGGACGAACTTCGGGTTGACGCGGTTCATCGCCTCGCGCCGCGCCGCATCGTCGAGCGAGTCGGCCCCAAGCCGGGTGCGATAGTCGGCGAGCCAGCCGTCGATGCCGGGCAGGTCGAGGAACACGTCGCGCACGGGGCCGTCGCCGCTCGCGTCTTTTTTCGAAACTTGCGACAGGCGCCGGAACGTCAGCGTGAAATCCGCGCGGCTCGCGTGCATGAGCGCGAGCAGGCGATCGGCCAGCGCGGCGTCGCCTTCCCGGCTATCGGCCAGACCCAGCTTAGCCTGAAAGCGACCCTCGAGCGCAGGGCCGAAATAGTCCTTGAAGCGCTCGAGCGCCGATTGCGCGTCGGCGACAGAACGCTCCGCACGCCCCGCTTCGTCGTAGCGCCCGCCGATCAACGGCAGCAGCGATTGCGCAAGACAGAAGCAGTTCCAGTGGGCGATCTGCGGCTGCATCCGATAGGCGTAGCGGCCCTGCGTATCGGAGTGATTGCAGATGTGGCCGGCATCGAATCCATCGAGAAAGCCGAACGGCCCGTAATCGATCGTCAGGCCGAGAATCGACATATTGTCGGTATTCATGACGCCATGGCAGAAGCCGACCGCTTGCCATTGCGCGACGAGTTCGGCCGTGCGCGCGATGACAATTTCGAGCAGCGCCAGGTAGGGATCGTCGGCTTCGCGGCAAGCCGGATAGAAGCGATCGACGATATGGTCGGCCAGCGCACGCAGCTCGCTCATGCGGTCGGCGGCGTAAAAGTGCTCGAAATGGCCGAAGCGCACGAAGCTTTGCGAGACGCGCGTCACCACGGCGGCCGTTTCGATTTCTTCCCGCCGCACCGGCTGGTCGGACCCGATCACGCAGAGCGCGCGTGTCGTCGGAATACCTAAATGATGCATGGCCTCCGAGCATAGGAACTCGCGAATCGACGAACGCAGGACGGCGCGACCGTCGCCCATTCGAGAGTAGGGCGTGCGGCCGCTACCTTTGAGTTGGAGCTCGTAGCGCTCGCTGCCGTGTTCGAGTTCGCCCAGCGAGAGCGCGCGGCCATCGCCGAGCTGTCCCGCCCAGACGCCGAATTGATGGCCTGAATAGACGGAAGCGTACGGCAACGCCTCTTGCGGCCATTCACGCGTGGCGTTGCCGATGAACAATTCGGCGAAGCCCGGATCGGCCACGATAGCAGGGGCGAGTCCGAGCATCTGCGCCGCGTCGGCTGAAAAACCGACGACATAGGGGTCGCGCAAGGCAGAAGCCGGCAGGCGGGTATAGAACGCGCCGCCCAGGCTCGCGAACGCGCCAGGGCGTGGAATGAATAAGGCGTCGGTCAAGGACGAGAGGCGTTCGGACGGTTCGGCAATGCTCGGGGAAAACGACATATTGAGGGCCTCGAAGTTACCCGATATTGTAAGTCGCCGCCTCGCGGCGCGCTGAGCGCGGTCCAACCGGGACAAGCGTTCGGCCGCGCAGGGGCACTAGTGAGCCCAGACCGTCCATTCTCGCGAGGAAAACGCCGCCATGCCAACGCCGCTGCTGGGCCAGATGATGGACGTACCGCTGAACGTGTCGACGCTGCTCGCGCATGCCGCGCGTTACGCCGGAGACACCGAGATCGTGTCGCGCCGCATCGAGGGCGACCTTCATCGCTATACCTACAAAGACTGCGAACGGCGCGCGAAGCAGCTCGCGCAAGCGCTGATGCGGCTTGGCGTTGCACAGGGCGAACGCATCGGCACGCTCGCATGGAACGGCTACCGGCACCTCGAGGCTTACTACGGCACCACGGGCTTCGGCGCCGTCTGCCACACCATCAACCCGCGGCTGTTCCCCGAGCAGATTGCCTATATCGTCAACCATGCCGACGACCGTTATATTTTGTTCGATACCACCTTCGCGCCGCTCGTCGCCGCACTTGCGCCGCGTTGCCCGAAGGTAAAGGCGTGGATCGCACTGGCCGGCGCTGCCGACCTCCCTCGAATCGATGTGCCGCTGCTCGGCTATGAGTCGCTCGTCCAAGCCGAGGACGGCGATTACGCGTGGCCGGTCCTCGACGAGCGGCTCGCCTCATACCTTTGCTATACCTCGGGCACCACCGGCCACCCGAAAGGCGCGTTGTACTCGCACCGATCGGTCTACCTGCACGCCATGGGTGCCGCGCTGCCCGATGCGATGGGGTTCTCGGCGCACGACTCGGTGCTGCCGGTCGTGCCGATGTTCCACGTCAATGCGTGGGGCATTCCGCACGCAGTCCCGCTCGTGGGCGCCAAGCTGGTGCTGCCCGGCAAGGACCTCGACGGCAAGTCGCTGTTCGAGTTGATGGAGGCCGAGCGCGTGACCTTTTCCGCCGGCGTGCCGACGGTCTGGATGAACTTGTTGTCGCACGTGAAATCGCTCGGCGCACGGTTTTCGTCGCTCGAGCGCACCGTCATCGGCGGTTCGTGCTGCCCGCCTTCGATGATCGACACGTTCGAAGACGAGTACGGCGTACGTGTCATCCATGCCTGGGGCATGACGGAAATGTCGCCGCTCGGCACGCTTGCTCGACTCAATTGGGCACAGTCGCAACGCCCGCTCGCCGAGCGCCGGCACCTGCTGCAAAAGCAGGGCACCGTTATTTGCGGCATCGACATGAAGATCGTCGGCCAGGACGGGCGGGAGCTGCCGCGCGACGGCGTCGCCTTCGGCGATTTGCATGTGCGCGGCCCCTGGGTCATCGATCGCTATTTCGGAAGCGACGAGTCGGAAGACGGCCGATCGCCGCTCGTCGACGGTTGGTTTCCGACGGGCGACGTCGCCACGATCGACCCCGACGGCTTCTTGCACATCACCGACCGCAGCAAAGACGTCATCAAGTCGGGCGGGGAGTGGATCAGTTCGACAGAGGTCGAGAACATCGCGATCGCGCACCCCGAGGTTGCCGAGGCCGCCTGCATCGCGTGTCCGCACCCGAAATGGGACGAGCGCCCGCTGCTTGTCGTTGTGAAGCGCCCGGGCGCAGCGCTCACGCGCGCGGCGCTGCTCGCCTTCTATGAAGGTAAGGTGGCCAAATGGTGGATCCCCGACGATGTCGTCTTCGTCGACGAGTTGCCGCACACCGCCACGGGAAAATTGTTGAAGCTCAAGCTTCGTGAGATGTTCCGCAGCCACGTGCTGCCGACCGCGGGACAGGATGGGACATTCAAGTGATGCGATAAAGGGGCTGCGAACCATGAAGGGACCCGAAGACGTCTTGCTCATCGTCGACGTTCAGAACGATTTCATGCCGGGCGGCGCATTGGCCGTGCCGCGCGGCGATGAGATCGTGCCGATCGTCAACCGGCTAGCGGCCGGCTTCGAGCGCGTCGTACTGACGCAGGACTGGCATCCGCGCGATCATGTCTCGTTCGCCGCGAACCACGAGGGGCGGCAGCCGTTCGAGACGATCGCGTTGAGCTACGGCGAGCAAGTGCTGTGGCCCCTGCATTGCGTCCAGGGCACGCCGGGCGCGGCGTTCCACAGGAATCTGGATGCCGTGCACGCGCGGCTCGTCATCCGCAAAGGGTGCCAGCGTGAGGTCGACAGCTATTCGGCATTCGTCGAAGCCGATCGCCGGGCGCGGACGGGGCTGGCCGGCTATCTGCGCGAGCTGGGCGTGAGGCGCGTGTGGTGCTGTGGCCTCGCGACCGATTATTGCGTCGCATGGTCTGCACTGGACGCGCGTGCGGCCGGGTTCGATGTCGTGCTGATCGAAGACGCCTGTCGTGCGATCGACCTCAACGGCTCGCTTGCGCGCGCCCTGCGGGACCTCGATGCGGCCGGAGTCGAACGGATCGGCGCCGATTATCTCATTAACATGCTGTAACAACTCGTCGTCTCCTGCGGTTTTCGAGACGATTACATTTTCCCTCCTTGATTCGCGGCGCGACGCAGTGCACGGCGCCGCGCTCCGTTGCCGCCTGCCGTCTCCTGACCGGCAGGCCGGCGCATGCTTCTGCCGCCAGGTGCGGCGCCCATTCTCCAACGCATGATCGACAAACGACACCGCCGGCTCGCGGCCGCTCTAACTGCTGCTGTGGCGCTGTTTTCCGCAGTCCTCGGCTATCGCCGATTCACGGCGGATGCCGCGCCGCGCTATCTCACCGCACACGTCGAACACGCCGATCTCGAAGACGCGGTGCTTGCCGCCGGGACACTGCATGCGCATCGGCAAGTCGATGTCGGCGCCCAAGTGTCGGGGCAGCTCAAATCGGTCGCCGTCGAGCTCGGCGATCAGGTGAAGGTGGGCCAGCACCTCGCTGAAATCGATCCGACGCTGCTCGAGCATGCGCTTAGGCAGGCGCAGGCGAACGCGCTGGCGCTCGAGGCGCAGCGCCGCGCGGCGCAAGCACGCTTGCAGCAGGCGTCGCTTGCCGCGGCGCGCGAGCGACAGCTGTGGGAGCGCGAGGCGACCTCGCGTGAAGCGCTAGAGCGCGCCCAAGCGGCGCTGCAAGTCGAGCGCGCCAACCTCGCGGAGCTCGATGCGCGCGGCAAGCAAGCGCGCGTCGAAGTCGATAAAGCGAACGCGAACGCGGGCTACACGCGCATCGCCGCCCCGATGTCCGGCGAGGTCGTCGCCATCGTGACCCGGGAAGGCCAGACCGTCATCGCCGAGCAGCAGGCACCCGTCATTCTCAAACTGGCCGACCTCGACACGATGACGATCAAGGCGCAGGTGTCCGAGGCCGACGTGCTTCGCGTCGCGCCCGGTCAGCGCGTGCATTTCACCGTTCTCGGCGCGCCCGAAACACGCTACGAAGGCACCGTCCGCGCGATCGAACCGGCACCGCAAGAGTTCGCCGAGCAGTCGGCTACGGGCACGGGCAGCACGGCCGGGAGCGCATCGCGAGCGGGCACGGCGGTGTTCTATAACGCCCTGTTCGAGGTGCCCAATCCGGGACACCGGCTACGCATCTCGATGACGGCGCAGGTCTCGATCGTGCAGGGCACGGCAAAACAGGCGCTCGTCGTGCCAGCCTCGGCGCTCGGAGCGAAGTCCGCGGACAGCACCGTCGCCGTGCGCGTGCTCGCTGACGGCGGGCGCATCGAGTCGCGCCAGGTGCGCGTGGGCTTGAACAATCAGGTCAAGGCGCAGGTGCTGTCGGGGCTGAGTGAAGGTGAGCGTGTCATCGTAGGCGAGGCTGTCCACGACGGCGCGAAGCCCGACCCCGCGCAGGGAAGCTGACGATGGCCGGGCCCTTGTTGGAACTCGTAGGCATCACGCGCCGATACGCGGCGGGCGAGAAGGACATCGCCGTCCTGCGCGATATCGACTTGACCATCGAAGCCGGCGAATTCATTGCGATCATGGGCGCGTCGGGTTCGGGAAAATCGACGCTGATGAACCTGCTCGGCTGCCTCGATCGGCCGAGCTCGGGCTGCTACCGCGTGGGCGGCGTCGATGTCGGTGCATTGGAACCGGACGAGCTCGCGCGTTTGCGCCGCGAGCGCTTCGGATTCATCTTTCAGCGCTACCATTTGCTACCGCATCTGACAGCGGCCGATAACGTCCAGGTGCCGTCTGTCTATGCTGGGGTCGCGCGGCAGACGCGCGCCGCGCGTGCGCATGTCCTGCTCGCGCAACTGGGGCTGGCCGAGCGCGCCGGCCATCGCCCTAATCAGCTTTCGGGCGGGCAGCAGCAGCGTGTCAGCATTGCGCGCGCGCTGATGAACGGGGCCGACGTAATCCTCGCCGACGAGCCGACAGGCGCCCTCGACAGCAAGAGCGGCCGCGAGGTCATGCGTATTCTCGGGGCGCTCTGCGCAGCCGGCCGCACGGTCGTCGTCGTGACGCACGACGAACAGGTGGCGGCGCATGCTCACCGCATCGTCGACATGCGCGACGGCGCGATCGTCGGCGATCGGCTCCGGATGCGCGGCGCGGCGTGCGCCGATGCAGCGCCGGCCTCGCCGCTCGCACCACCCGCAGTACCGCCCGTGGCCAGCCGTCCGATCAGCCGCCCGATGCTGGCGCCGGCGCGCGTGGCTCAAGCGCTGGCGATGGCATGGGCTGCGCTGACGGCGCATCGGCTACGGACCCTGCTGACGATGCTCGGGATCGTAATCGGCATCATGTCGGTTGTGTCGATCGTGGCGATCGGGGAGGGGGCGAAACGCTACATGCTCGACGAAATCGGCGCGATGGGTACGAATACCATCGATGTCTACCCTGGCCGAGATTGGGGCGATAGCGATGCCGACAAAATCCAAACGCTCGTTCCCGCCGACGCGGAAGCGCTCGCCCGCGAACCGTACATCGATAAGACCACGCCGCGCGTCTTTCGAACGGCGACCGTGCGCCGCGGCAATGTCGACGTACAAGCCACGATCAGCGGCGTCGGAGAGCATTTCTTCGACGTGCGCGGGCTGTCTCTCGCCGAAGGCATCCCTTTCGGCGCCGAGACGGTCCGCCGTTACGCTCAAGTCGTGGTCATCGACGCCAATACGCGCCGCAAGCTGTTCGGCACGGAATCCGACGCGATCGGCAAAACGATCCTCATCGGCAACGTTCCGTGCACCGTCATTGGTGTAACGGCCGAGAAACGCGCCATGTGGGGAGGCGGCATGAGCGACCTGACCGTGTGGGTGCCGTACACCACGGCGAGCGCGCGATTATTCGGCGCCCGACGGCTCGACGGCATCACGGTGCGTATCAAGGCGGGCCAGCCGGGCGAGGCGGCCGAGCAAGGCATCGAAACATTGCTCTCGCGCCGGCACGGCCGCAAGGATTTCTTCACCTACAACATGGACAGCGTCGTCAAGACCGTCGAATCCACGGGGCGGACGCTGACGCTGCTGCTCTCGCTCATCGCCGTGGTCTCGCTGGTCGTCGGCGGTATCGGCGTGATGAACATCATGCTCGTGTCCGTCACGGAGCGTACGCGGGAAATCGGCATTCGGATGGCCGTCGGCGCTCGGCGCGGCGACGTGATGCTGCAATTTCTCGTCGAAGCGGTGCTGGTTTGTCTGCTCGGCGGCGCCATCGGCATTGCGTTGTCTTTCGGCGCGAGCTTCGTATTCTCGGCGTTCGTCCACCAATGGAACATGATCTTTTCACCCGCTTCGCTGATGTCGGCCGTCGCTTGCTCGACGGTGATCGGCGTCGCGTTCGGCTTCATGCCCGCGCGCAATGCGGCGCGGCTCGATCCCGTCGAAGCGCTCGCGCGCGATTGAATCGGGAGGCATGATGAAGACGCTCATTCTGCGTTGCTTGGCCGTGACGATACCGCTCTTGGCCGGATGCCTTTCCCCGAGTCGCCACGGCGCTTTGCCGCTGCCTGACTTGCCGTTGCAATGGATGGCGGCGCCCGGTATGGCGTCTGCCCCATCTGGCTCGCCGCTGGAGATGCCGGCGGCGGCTGCGTCGTCGGATGAACCGGCTACCGGCCGCTGGTGGCAAGCTTTCGGCGACCCTTCGCTCGACGCGCTTATCGATAAGGCGCGCGCCAACAATATCGATCTCGCCGTCGCCGCCGTCCGCCTACATCGTGCGCGGCTCGAGGCCGAGCTCGTCGGCGCGAAAACCGGTGTCCAGGGTGCCGTCACCGCAACCGCGAATGCGACGTATCAGTTCGAAGGCGACCGTGTCGGTTCATTGAGCGGCGCCAATGGCACGGTATCGTACGAAGTCGATCTATGGGGCAGGCTTGCTGCGCAACGCGACGCGGCCGCCTGGCGAGCGCAGGCGAGCGAAGCCGATCGCGGGGCTGCCGAGTTCGCTTTGATCGGCACGACCGCTAAGCTCTATTGGCAAATCGGATTCTTGAACGAATCGATCTCGCTCGAAGCGGCGGCTATCGCCGATATCGAACGCACGTTGGCCATTGCCGAGGCCCGCTTGGCGGCAGGCACAGCCTCGCTGCTCGATGTCGCGCAAGCGCGGCAGCAGCTAGCGCAGATCCGCGCCGAGCAAAGCCAATGGCTGCAACGGCGCGAGTCGAAGCGAAACGCATTGGCGCTGCTGCTTGGCGGCTCGCCCGAGCAGCGCGGTGCGGAGCCCTCCGATCTGCGTTCCTCGGCTGTCCCCCACGTGAAGGTCCACATGCCGGCCCTCGCGCTCGCTCATCGGCCTGATCTGCGCGCGGCCGAACTAAGGTTGCGTGCCCGCTGGGCCCATGTGGATTTCGCCCGTGCGAGCATTTACCCGGCGTTCTCCTTGACGGGCGAATTCG
>Ga0070658_10004804_pt1 | contig 11000 bp, 10 predicted proteins | sample KBSC13metaG_FD_64664 | JGI IMG/M metagenome (GOLD analysis project Ga0070658, IMG submission 64664) | Corn rhizosphere microbial communities from Kellogg Biological Station, Michigan, USA - KBS C1-3 metaG | ecosystem: Host-associated > Plants > Roots > Rhizosphere > Soil ... | reverse complement strand
GGCCGCTGCGCTGGGGCTCGCCACCCTGCGCACGCGCGAGTTCGTCTTCTCGCTGGTGACCTATGCCGCCGCGGTGGTGGCGATGGAGATCGCCTTCAACTGGCCGTTCCTCGGCGGCTCCGACGGCGTCGTCGGCGTGCCGCCGCTGCAGCTCACGCTGTTCGGTGTCGGCATCACCGGCTCGAGCAACGCCGATCTGTGGCCGGTCGCCTGGGGCCTGCTGATGCTGACCCTGCTGTTCATCCATCGCTTCCGCCGCTCGCGGCTCGGCACCAGCGCGCTGATGGTGCAGATGAACCCCGATCTCGCCCAGGCGCTGGGGGTCGACCAGCGCGCCGTGCGCTTCCTGGTCTTCGTCGCCTCGGCACCGATCTCCGCGCTGGCCGGCTGGCTCTATGCCTACCAGCGCGCCTACGTCGGGCCGGACATGTTCGAGAGCTATTTCCTCGTGCTGATGCTGACGGCCATCGTCATCGTCGGCCGCCGCCTGCTGCTCGGGCCGCTGATCGGCACGGCGCTGATCATCGTCCAGCAGACCTTCTTCTCGATCGGCGGCGACGGCGACAAGATCGTGCTCGGCGCGGTGCTGGCGGGAATCCTGCTGCTGTGGCCCAAGGGGCTGATCGGCGTGTGGGACGCCCTTGCCGTCAGGCGGCGTTCCAGCCGCCCTCGACCATCAGGACAGATCCCGTCGTAAAGGACGAGTCGTCGCTCGCGAGGAAGAGCGCGGCCCTCGCAACCTCGTCCGCCGTGCCGAAACGGCCCATCGGATGGCGGTCGAGCGACCGCTGCTTCGCCGCCGCCGGATCGGGCGCGCGCGTGAACGAGCGGTGCAGGAACGGCGTGTCGATCGCGCCCGGCGCGATGGCGTTGGCCCGCACCTTGTCGGCGGCATAGTCGAGCGCCACCGAGCGGGTCATGGCGATCACCGCACCCTTCGACGAGGCGTAGCTCGCGCTGCCGCGGCCGCCGCTCAGCGGGATCTGCGAGGCGATCGTGACCACCGATCCACCGCCGCCGGCGATCATCGGCCCCAGCGCCGCCCGCACCCACAGGAAGGTGCCCCGGGCGTTGACGGCGAAAACGCGCTCCCACTCTTCCTCGGTGGTATCGAGCAGCTTCTTGCCGATCGACATGCCGGCTGCTGTGACAACGCTGTCGACCCGGCCCCACAGCCTGGTCATCTCACCCACGACCCGCTCGGCCAACGCCGCGTCGGCGACGTCGCCCTCGAAGCAGAGCGCACCGTCCGGCGGGGACGACACCTTGTCGCGATCGACCAAGGCCACCTTCGCGCCCTCGGCCGCGAACAGCCGGGCAATGCCGGCGCCGATGCCCGATGCCGCGCCGGTGATCAGCGCCGTCCGGCCGGCAAGCTTGCCGCTCATGCCACCACCCGCTCGAGAAAGCGCTTGAGGCGATCCGACTTAGGCGCGCCGAAGATCTCGTCGGGCGTACCCTCCTCGACCACCCGTCCCTGGTCCATGAAGACGACGCGGTCGGCGACGCGGCGGGCGAAGCCCATCTCGTGCGTCGCCACCACCATGGTCATGCCGTCGGCCGCGACGGCTTCCATCACGGCCAACACCTCGCCCACCAGTTCGGGATCGAGGGCCGAGGTCGGCTCGTCGAACAGCATCACCTTGGGGTTCATGGCCAGCGCGCGGGCGATCGCCACGCGCTGGCGCTGGCCGCCCGACAGATGTTCGGGAAAGGCATCCATCTTGTGCACGAGGTCGACCTTGCGCATCAACTCGTGGCCGATCTTCGCGGCCTCCGTCGTCGACAGGCCGCGCACCTCGACGAGACCGAGGATCACGTTCTCCAGTGCGCTGAGATGCGGCCACAGATGGAAGAGCTGGAACACCATGCCGATCTCGGCACGTTGCGCGGCGAGCTCCCGCCCGCCGAGGCGGCGCACCTGCCCGCCCTTCTCGACGAAGCCGACGCGGCGACCGGCCACCCTGACCACGCCATCAGTCGGCACCTCGAGGAAGTTGAGGCAGCGCAGCAGCGTGCTCTTGCCCGAGCCGCTGGGCCCGATCAGGCACACGACCTCACCTGGCTGCACGGTGAGATCGATGCCGTTCAGCGCCTTCACCGAGTCGCCGTAGGTCTTGGCGAGGCCCGCGACCTCGATCATGGGAGGATCAGCCATTGCCGCCCGCCGGCAGCAGGAGCTGCCGGCGGCGCCGGCGGCTGAGGCCGCGTTCGTCGTAGCGCAGGTACTTCTCGAGCCAGAGCTGGAGCAGGGTCAGGCTGCTGGTCAGCAGGAGATAGATCGCGCCCGCCGCGGTCAGGATCTCGATCGCACGGTAGGTGCTGGAATAGATCATCTGCGCGGTCAGCATCAGCTCAGGTACCGTGATGACCGAGGCGAGCGACGATCCCTTGGTGTGCGAGATGAAGTTCGTCATGTAGGGCACGATCGCCACGCGCATCGCCTGCGGGATCACGACCCGGCGCAGGATACGCGGCCAACTCATGCCGACCGCCTGCGCCGCCTCGATCTGGCCCGGATGCACAGACTGCAGACCAGCGCGCAGGATCTCGCAATTGTAGGCCGTGGTGCTGAGCGACATGGCCACGATCGCGGCCGGGAACGGCTCGAGCGTGACGCCGAAGGCCGGCGCGGCGTAATAGACGAAGAACAGGTGGAGCAGCATCGGCGTGCCGCGGAAGATCAGCACGTAGGTCCAGACGATGCCGCGCAGGACCGGGAAGCGCGACATCCGGCCGAGCGCCAGGAAGAAGCCCAGCACCGTGCCGATCGCCTGGCTGAGCAGCGTGATCACGATGGTCACCCCCGCCGCCTGGAACAGGATCGGCAGGTAGGGGATGACCATGCTGAAGTCGATATTCATGCCGCTCTCGCGGAAGGACCGGACGTGACGATCAGGGGTCGCGGTCGACGAGCTGGGCGCTATAGGCGTCGATACCGAAGTACTGTTTGCCCCACTTGTCGAGCAGGCCTTCCTTCTTCATGTCGCGGATCGCCTGGTCGAACGCGGCCTTCAGTTCCTTCGAGCCCTTTTGCATTGGCACGCCGACATAGCGCACCACGAAGGGCTCGCCGGTGATCTTGGCAACGCCGGGATGGGTCTTGAGGAATGCCGCCGCCGCCGTATCGGGCGAGATTGCCACGTCGATGCGGCCCGCCGCCAGATCGGAGAACAGCTCGGTATTGCCCGGATAGCCCTTGAACGAGTTGAACGCGCCATACTGTTTTTCGATCTCGCGCGCCGGCAGTTCGCCGTCCGCGCCACCCGAGATGCCGCCCACGTTCTTTCCCTTGAGATCCTTGTAGCCTTTCACGCCGGTCACGCCGGTCCGCACGACGGCCACGATCGCCGAACGCGAATACGGGATCGAATAGTCGAAGATCTTCCTGCGCTCCTCGGTGATGTTCACATTGGAGAACACCGCGTCGAAGCGGCCCGTCTGCAGACCGGGCATGATGCCCTTGAAATCGAGACGAGCGATGTCGAACGGCACGCCGATCTTCTTCTCGATATAGTGTGCGACATCGATGTCGTAGCCGACGAGCTCGTTCTTCTCGTTCACGTAGGAGACCGGCAGCAGGTTGCCGCTGGTGGCCGCCAGCAGCTTGCCACGCTTCTTGATCTCCGGCAGATCGGCCGCCAGAGCGGCGTTCGCCAGACCGGCGAGCGCGGACAGAATTCCCACAAACAGCATCGTCTTGCGCATGACGGCTCCCTCTTCCCCAATCGAAACCGGCGGCAGCTTGCCTCCGGGCGGGGCGAGAGTCATCTTTTCGATGTCGGACGCGCGCAATGCGGGATCGCACGGCGAGAGCGATCCTCGTACCGGTCGGCCGAACGGCCTGCACCAAACGGGGTAAAAACAAGGGCGCCGCCGGCCTCGCAAATTTCGAGACACCGGCCGACGGCAGGCGTAGACTCCCCCCAGTCAGTGGCGGCTCGCGGCTTTTCGTGACCGGCTCTTGGACGTGATTTCCGGTTCCGACTGGTCCGCGACCTTCGAACTTCGTTCAGGAGGAGACGACCATGGCAACAGGCACCCACATCCGAAATCCCATCGAATGGGGATGGGATCAATTGAAGCTCTCGACGCATGCCGTCGGATCGGCGGCGCACGCGCTCGATGAAGCGCTCGAGGAGCGCGAGGCTCCTCCCGCCGTCAGCCGCATCGGCCTCGCCGATCTGCGCGACGCGCTGGCCAAAGGCTTCGCCGACTTCGCCGCCTTCCGCAGCGACGTGATCTTCCTCTGCCTGCTCTATCCGATCATCGGCCTCGTCCTGTCGCGCGCCGCGTTCGGCCACGGCATGTTGCCGCTGATCTTCCCGCTCGCCTCGGGATTTGCCCTGCTCGGGCCGGCGGTGGCGGTCGGCCTCTACGAGATGAGCCGCGAACGCGAGAACGGCCAGGACACCGACTGGCGCCACGCCTTCGGCGTCGTCCGCTCGCCCGCGTTCGGCGGCATGCTCATGCTCGGCCTCTTCCTGCTCGCGATCTTCGCGCTGTGGCAGGTCGCGGCCTTCGCCGTCTACAACGTGACCTTCGGGCCGCAGATGCCGGTGTCTCTCGAGGCCTTCGTCCGCGACGTCTTCACCACGGCCGACGGCTGGACGATGATCGTCGTCGGCTGCGGCATCGGCTTGCTGTTCGCGATCCTCGTGCTGGTGATCAGCGTCGTGTCCTTCCCGCTGCTGCTCGACCGCCATGTCGGACTGTCGACGGCGGTGGTGACGTCGGTCCGCGCGGTGATGGCCAACCCGGGGCCGATGGCGGCGTGGGGTCTGATCGTCGCGGCCAGCCTGGTGGTGGGGGCGATCCCGCTGCTGCTGGGATATGCCATCGTCATCCCCGTGCTGGGGCACGCGACGTGGCATCTCTATCGGCACATGGTGCCGCGGCCCGAGGCGCCGCGGATCGCGCAACAGCCGGTGTGATCAGACGCCCAGGTAGCGGTGGAGGATATCGGGCTGGTCGCGCACCGCCTGCTTGGTGAGCGACTCGACGATATGGCCGTTGTTGATGATGTAGACGCGGTCGGCCAGGGTCAGCGCGGCCGAGATGTTCTGCTCGACCACGACGATCGTCTGGCCGGCCTCGGCCAGACGGCGGCAGGTCGCCAGCAGGTCCTGCACGATGACCGGCGCCAGGCCCTCGAACGGCTCGTCGAGCAGGATGAGCTTGGGATCGCGGATCAGCGCGCGGCCGATCGCCAGCATCTGCTGCTCGCCGCCCGACAGGTCGGTGCCGCGGCTGCCGCGACGCTCCTTGAGGCGCGGGAACATCTCGTAGATGCGGTCGAGCGGCCAGCGCTTGGGCGCGGTCAGGCCGGCCAGCACCAGGTTCTCCTCGACGTTGAGGCTGCCGAAGATGCGGCGATCCTCGTGGACCAGCTGCATGCCGGCCACGGCGATCACGTGGCTCTTCTGGCCAGCGACGTTCCGGCCGTCGAACATGACCTTGCCCGTGCGCGGCGTCACGACGCCCATCAGGCTCTTGAGCATCGTGCTCTTGCCGGCGCCGTTGCGGCCGAGCAAGGCCACCACCTCGTTGCGTTCCACGCGCAACGAGACATCGAAGAGGATGTGGGAGTCGCCGTAGTAGGAGTTCAGGCCCTCGACCTCGAGCAGGCTCATGCCTCAAGCCCTCCGAGATAGGCCTCGCGCACGGCGGGGTCGTTCTTGATCTGGTCGGGCGTGCCTTCGGTCAGGACCTTGCCCTCCTGCAGCACGGTGATCCACTCGACCAGCTCGAACAGCGAGTCCATGTCGTGGTCGATGACGATCATGGTGCGGCCCTTGGCGATCGACTTCAGCAGCTTCACCGTCGCCACGCGCTCGCTCGGGCTCATGCCGGCGAGCGGTTCGTCGAGCAGCAGCAGGCTGGGCGAGGTCGCGAGCGCCAGGCCGATCTCGAGCCGGCGCTTCTCGCCATAGGCCAGCGCCGAGACGGTGGTGTCGGCGCGCGCCGTCAGGCTCACCAGGTCGAGCGTGCGGTCGACCTGCCCGGTGAGGCCGGGGATCTTCGCGGGATTGCGGAACAGGTCGAGGCGGAACTTGCCGCGGATCTCGGCGAGGGCGGCGATCGTCAGGTTCTCGCGCACCGTGAGGCGCGAGAACAGCTGGTTGACCTGGTAGCTCTTGGTCAGGCCGAGCTGGCAGACGTCGGTCACGCTCTTGCCGGTGATGTCCTTGCCCTCGAACATGATCGTGCCCGAGGTCGGCGGGACCTCGCAGGTCAGCATCTTGAAGAACGTGCTCTTGCCCGCGCCGTTGGGGCCGATGATGCCGCGCAGTTCGCCGACCTTGACCGTGAAGTTGACGTCGCTGTTGGCCAGCAGGCCACCGTAGCGCTTGGTGAGGCCGGTCGCCTGCAGCAGCGTGCCCGCCTGCAGGTCGCCCTCGCGATGGCGCGCCGGCAGCGCCTCGTCGACGACGACGATGGGCGCCGGCGCCTCCTCGGGCGCTTCGGCCTCGACCTCGGCATGCCGGAACATCAGCGCGTAGAGATCCTTCAGGCCGCCGATCAGGCCGTGGCGCAGGAAGCAGACCAGCAGCACGAATATGATGCCCAGCACCAGCTTCCAGGCGGCGCCCAATCCCACCGTGCTCTGCAGGAAGTCGCTCAGGAACAGCCACACGGCGGCGCCGAGCAGTGGGCCGAACAATGTGCCGACGCCGCCGATGGCGGTCTGCATCACGAGCTGGCCCGAGGTGTCGAAGGAGAAGGCATCCGGCGGCATGAAGCCCTGGAGCACGCCCAGCAGGCCGCCGGCGAGGCCGGCATAGGCCGCGGCGATCACGAAGGCCGTGAGCTTGTAGGCGGCGATCGAATGGCCGAGGGCCGCGGCGCGCAGCGGGTTGTCGCGGATCGCGCTCAGGATCTTGCCGACCGGCGAGCGCACGATGCGCAGCGCCACGACGACGCCGGCGAAGTAGCAGATCGCCAGGAAGTTGTACATCGACCAGCCGGTGCCGACGTGCCAGCTCAGGCCGAGGAAATCCATCTTGGGCGTCGGCACGCCGGGGATACCGTTCTCGCCGCCGGTCCACGCCGAGAGCGGCGAGTTCTCCAAGAAGTAGAACATCTCCGCGATCGCCACGGTGATCATGGCGAAGTAGATGCCGGTGCGGCGCAGCGCCAGCATGCCGACGAGGACACCCACGACCATCGCGGTCAGGGTGCCGATCAGCAGGGCGAGCGGCACGCTCTCCACCATGCCCTGCGTCAGCAGATAGGCCGCGACGAAGCCGCCGGTGCCGTAGAACGCCGACTGGCCGAACGACAGCAGTCCGGTGAAGCCGAACAGCAGGTCGAAGCCGAGGCCGAGCAGGCCCCAGACCAGGATCTGGTTCACCGTGTTGGGCGCGAAGCCGAGCACCGGAAGCACCACGGGGCCGAGGAGCAGGCCTATCGCGGTCAGGCCTTCGACGAGGAAAGGAATGCGCCGACGGGCCGGGAGGGAAGACTTCACTGAAACACTCAATCGCGGCTGTGCAGGCCCATCAGGCCACGCGGGCGGACCAGCAGCACCAGCGTCATCGCCGCGAACAGCATGACGTAGGCGTAACCCGGATTGATCATCGAGGTGATGCTGAGGATCTGGCCGGCGATCAGGCCGCCCAGGATGGCGCCGGGGAACGAGCCCACTCCGCCGATGACCACCACGACGAAGGTCTGGACGAGGATCATCTCGCCGACCTCGGGTGTCAGCGACACGACCGGCGCGTTGACGATGCCGGCGAAGCCCGCGGCCATCGCGCCGATGCCGAACACCACCATGAAGACGCGGAAGACGTTGATGCCGAGCGAGTCGACCATCGTCGAATCCTCGATGCCGGCGCGCACGATCATGCCGAGCCGCGTGCGGTAGAGGACGAAGTAGAGCACGAGCAGCGCCACCACCACGATGCCGACCACGACCAGACGGTAGGTCGGATAGAGCATGAAGCCGAGCGGCGTCACGCCCGACGCCCACGCCGGCGGCGGAACGTTGCGCGACAGGCTGCCGAAGAAGAAGCGCACCAGCTCGACGAAGACGATCGACAGGCCGAAGGTGACCAGCAGCTGGTCCTCGTTGGGCCGGCTGTAGAAGTGGCGGATGATGACCCGCTCCATCACCACGCCGAGCACCATCACGAACAACGCGCCGGCAGCGACGGCCAGCACGTAGGAGCCGGTCGCCGTGAAGGCCAGGTAGCCCGCATAGCCGCCCATCATGAACATGGCGCCGTGCGCCAGGTTCAGGACGCCGAGCGTGCCATAGATGATCGTCAGGCCGGAGCTGATGAGCGCCAGGAGCGCCCCCAGCACCAGCCCGTTGAACATCTGCGAGACGAGGTTAGCCCATGTGAACAATGCAGACCTCGCCAACCCGTTACACTGAGTCTCGCTTGCGGAGGATCAGGTGTAGTCGCCGAGCTTGCACCCGAACTCGTCGGGCTTCTGCATCAGCGGCTCGCCGGGAAGCACCTCGAGGACGTCCCAGTAGTCTTCCTTGCCCTTCATGTCGGCGGCCTTCTTGCCGCGAACGATGATGACCGGACGGACGAGCTGGTGATCCTCGGGGCGGAAGTGAACCTCGCCGACCATCGACTGCCTCTTGGTGCCCTTCTCGTAGGACTTGATGACGTCGGGCGGATAGAAGCTGCCGGCGTCCTCGACGGCGGCGGCCCACAGGGCGAGCTGGAGGTAGGTGCACTGCGCGCCCCACTCCGGCATGTAGCCGTACTTCTTCGAGAACTCGGCGTTGAACATCTTGGCGAGCGGATACTTGTCCTCGATGCCCCACCAGTAGCTGGTCGAGGCATAGACGCCGCCCATCAGATCGCCGCCGACCTCACGCGCCAGGAACGGCACCTGGTAGGGAACGACCAGCTTCTGCTTGTCGAGCACGCCGAACTGCTTGGCCTGCTGGATCGACAGCACCGCATCGTGACCCCAGTTGATGTTGAGGAAGATGTCGGCGCCCGAGTTGGCGATGTTGAGCAGGAACGAGCTGTAGTCGGGCGCGCCCAGCGGGCAGACCTGGTTGGTGACCGTCGACCAGCCGCCTTCCTTGTTCAGGTAGTCCGACATCGACTTCTGCACGGTATGACCGTAGGTATAGTCGGGCGTCAGGTAGGCGGCTTTCTTGCCCTTGCCGAAGGCCTTCAACAGCACCGGGCCGATGCCCGCCGCGGCGGTCTGGCCGTAGAAGCACTCGCGGAAGCCGTAGCGCACGCAATCCTTGCCGGTGGTGTCGTTCGAGCCGGACACCATGGCCAGGTGGATCACCTTCTCGCGCTGGGCGAGCTTGTTGAGGGCCACGGCGACGGCGCTCGAGGTGCCGCCCATCATCAGCACCGCCTTGTTCTCGCTGATGAAGCGCGAGATGTTCTGCACGCCGTTGTTGGGCTTGGCGCCGTCGTCGGCGATGCCGTACTTCACTTCCTTGCCCAGGATGCCCTTGGTGGTCTTGGGCGAGATCGCCTTGATCAGCGCGTTGCCGGAATTGATGTGCTCGATCGCGAGCTGCGCGCCCTTGAGCTCGTCCTCACCCTGGACCGCGTAGGTGCCGGTGCGCGGCGCCGTGAGGCCGACGAACACCGAGCTGCCCGAGGAACCGGCCGGCCAGGTGCCGATCGCCGGCTTGTCGGCCGCGAAGGCGGGCATGAAGAACTGTGCGCCGCCGGCCGAGAAGGCCCCGAGGCCCGCGCCGGTGACGGCAGCCCGCTGCAGGAAGCCACGACGCGACGTCGAATTGCCTGAAGATTTAGCCATTTTACAGTCTCCTCCCGTTATTCGGTCGATCCCCGTAGGCCACTATCTCCGCCTTTGGTCGGGGTCGCCTTAGCCCGAATTATTGATGCAGATTAACAAAAAAGAAGGGCCATAGGCCAGAAGGTGGGGGAAATGCAGGGTTTGGTGCGCAAGATCGTGGGCGATCGCTGGGACGGTCCGTTCGTCGCGCGGTTGCGCCGGTACGTTGAGTTCAGTGCCTCTGACATTGACGATCTGCGCGGCCTTCTCGAGAGCGAGCAGTGCGTGCGCAAACGCCGCGACGTCGTGGTCGAGGGCGACGGCTGTGCCAAGCTGAGCTTCGTGAAGGACGGCTTCGCCGCGCGCTACAAGGTGCTGAGCAACGGCAAGCGCCAGATCGTCAACATCATCGTGCCGGGCGATGTGATCGGCCTGCCTGGCGCCTTCCTCGACACCGCCTCGTTCTCCGTCGTGGCGCTCACCGACATGAAGCTCGAGGTCTGCGCCCTCGACGACTATGTGGCGCTGAGTTATCGCCGCCCGAAGTTCGGGCTCGCGCTGGGCTGGCTCGCGGTCCATGAGGCCACGACCTATGCCGAGCACATCGTCGACATCGGCCGGCGCACCGCCATCGAGCGCGTGGCGCATTTCCTGCTCGAGATCCACGCCCGCCTCGCCGCCGTCGGCCGCGCCGCGGCAACGGCGTTCGACCTGCCGGTGTCGCAGGAGATCATGAGCGACGCGCTCGGCCTCAGCGTCCCGCACATCAACCGCATGCTGGCCGAGCTGCGCGAGAGCGGCATGATCGGGCTGGCCGGCCGGCACGTGAGCTTCGCCGACGTAAAGCGCATCCAGCAACTTGCGCACTTCGAGCCGGCACGGCTCACGCGCATCCCCACGCCGTCGCGGCCGGCGGCGGCTGCCCTGGTGACCAAGCGCGCCCACGCGGTCGATCGTCACGTGGGCCCTGTCTGAATTGTCGGCAGTCCCGCGCGGCCGCACTATGGTGCGGTCGCCTCCAGGAGGACCGCCATGGATCCCGTGATCCGCACCAAGGACGCCTATCACACGCGCACGACCGCCGAGATGAACCGGCATCTCGTCCCGCCGCCCTGGGACCTGCGCGAGAAACTGGCGCTGACCTGCCGTATCCTGGCCGACGAAGGCCATGAATCGGCGATCGCCGGCCAGATCACGGCGCGTGGCGAGACGCCGGGCACCTACTGGATGCTGAGCTTCGGCCTGGGCTTCGACGAGGCCCA
>Ga0070658_10004803_pt1 | contig 11002 bp, 7 predicted proteins | sample KBSC13metaG_FD_64664 | JGI IMG/M metagenome (GOLD analysis project Ga0070658, IMG submission 64664) | Corn rhizosphere microbial communities from Kellogg Biological Station, Michigan, USA - KBS C1-3 metaG | ecosystem: Host-associated > Plants > Roots > Rhizosphere > Soil ... | reverse complement strand
GTGCTCACCACCTATGAGGCCGAGGCCGAGGAGGTGACGAGCGACGAGATCGTCCGCCGCGTCCTCGCGACAGTCGAGAGCCCGTGAGCGCGACGCCGGGCGTCTCGCCCGAGGTACTCCGGCAGGTCAAGCTGCTCGAGCTCCAGACGCGCGGACTCGTCAACTCCCTCTTCACGGGCGAGTACCGCTCGGTGTTCAAGGGGCAGGGGATGGAGTTCGCCGAGGTGCGCGAGTACCAGGCCGGCGACGAGGTGCGCTCGATCGACTGGAACGTGACGGCGCGCATGGGGCGGCCGTTCGTGAAGCGCTACATCGAGGAGCGCGAGCTCACCGTGATGCTGGCGGTGGATCTCTCGGGCTCCGAGCGGTTCGGGACGCGCGGCCGGTTCAAGAGCGAGCTCGCGAGCGAGCTCGCCGCCGTGCTGGCGATGTCGGCGATCCGGAACAACGATCGCGTCGGCGCCGTGCTGTTCACCGACCGCATCGAGCACGTCGTCCCGCCGCGCAAGGGGCGTCGCCATGCGTTGCGCCTCATGCGCGACCTGCTCGTGTACGAGCCCGTCGGCAAGCGCACCGACCTCCCCGCCGCGCTCGAGTTCACGGGGAAGATGGTGGCGCACAAGTCGATCATCTTCGTCGTGTCCGACTTCCAGGCGCCCGACCTCGAGCATCCGCTCAAGCTGCTCGCGCAACGGCACGACGTCATCGCGGTGACGGTGGACGACCCGAGCGAACGGACGCTTCCCGACATCGGCCTCGCGCGGTTCATCGATCCGGAGTCGGGAGACACGATCGACATCGACACGAGCGACGCCGACGTGCGGCGTCGCTTCGGCGAGGCGGTCGAGGAAGAGATCAACAGCCGGCGCCGGCTGCTGCGCCGTCTCGCGATCGACGAGATCCCCGTCCACACGGACGGCAGCATCGTCGAGCCGCTCATCCGCTTCTTCCGCGCGCGCGAGACGCGCGCTCGGCAGCGATGAAGCCGGACCTGCAGAACTCCGACCGGAGGCGCGGCGCGCCGGAGGGAGGAGCGATCACGTTGCCGGACCTGCAGAACTCCGACCGGAGGCGCGGCGCGCCGGAGGGAGGAGCGATTAACGGCGGTGAAATGCTGAACTTCCACGGAAGGGGCGCAACGCCGCACGAAGGCGCGATCGGGCCGATCGCGAAGCGCGCGGCGTGGCTCCTCCTTTTCGCGCTCGGCGCGTCGCCCCTTGGCGCACAGGCGCGGAATTCGGCGCCGGCGGCTGCGTCGAGCTCCGACACGTCCATCACCGTGCAGGCGGGCGCCGTCGTCGATCACGACACCGTCACCGTCGGCGACGTCGTGCGGCTCACGGTCCGTGTGCGCGCGCCGCTCGGCGCCACGGTGAACTTTCCCACCGGGCTCGACTCGCTCGCCCCGGTGCAGGCGCTCGAGCCGCCCGTCGTGAGCGACGGCACCGACTCGAGCGTCGTCGACCGCATCGCCGTCTACCGACTCTCGGCGTGGGACGTCGGCCGTCAGCCGATCCGCCTCGGTGACGTGGTGGTGCAATCGGACGACGGCGATCGGCGCGTCGCGCTCACGCTCCCGGTGTTGTTCGTCAGGAGCGTGCTGCCTGCCGACAGCGCGCTGCGCGTGCCCAAGCCGGTGCGCGAGCTGCTTGCCGTGCGGGCGCCGATCCCCTGGTGGTGGTGGGCGCTCGCCGCACTGGCCGCCCTGCTCATCGGGCTCGGCTTCTGGTGGTGGCGCCGACGCCGCCGGCGCGCCGCCGGCGCGACCGGTGATCCGTTCGCCGACGCGGAGGCGGCGTTCGTCCGCATCGAGCGGCTGAAGCTCCCCGAGGCGGGCGAGCCCGGACGCCATGCGGCGCTCATGACCGATGTGGTGCGCCGGTATCTCGCCGGCCGGCACGAGACGGCGTCGCTCTCGCACACGACGGGCGAGTTGCTCGGCGCCGTCCGTGGTATTGGAACCGTTCCCTTTGATCAGCTGCGCCGGCTGCTCGACGAGGTCGACCCGGTGAAGTTCGCCGCGGCGCGCGTCACCGCACAGCGGGCGCGCGAGCTCGGCGAGCTGGCGAAGTCCATCGTGCGCGAGGAGCACACGCGCGCGACGGCGCTGGAAGCGTCGAAGCAGGAGGCCGCATGAGCGATCTGAGCGCGCTGCAGTTCGCGTCGCCGTGGTGGCTGCTCCTCCTCCTGCTGCTGCCCGCGTGGTGGGTGCTGGCGCGGAGGCGCACGCCGGCGGCGATCGTCTTCTCGCGCGTGTCCGTGCTCGCGCGCGGTCCGCGCGCCGGTCGCGGGCTGGCGCGCACGATCGCGCTGCTGCGCAATCTCGCGCTCGCCGCGGGCATCGTGGCGCTCGCGCGGCCGCGTGCGGGGGCGCACGAGGTGACGTCGACCTCGGAAGGCATCAACATCGTCATCGCGTTCGACATCTCGAGCTCGATGCTCGCGCAGGACTTCCAGCCGCAGAATCGGCTGGAGGTCGCACGCGACCGGATCAAGTCGTTCGTGCGAATGCGCTCGAGCGACCGGATCGGCATCATCGCGTTCTCGGGCGAGGCACTGACCCAGGTGCCGCTCACGACCGATTACCCCGTCGTGCAGGCGGCGCTCGACAATCTCCAGCCGGGACAGCTCGAGGACGGCACGGCGATCGGGACCGCGATCGCGACGGCGGCCAACAGGCTGCGCGACGCGCCCGGTAAGTCGAAGGTGATGATTCTCCTCACCGACGGCGTGAACAACCGCGGCTCGATCGATCCGCGCACCGCGGCGAAGGCGGCGGCGCAGTTCGGGATCCGCATCTACGGCATCGGGGTGGGCACCGAGGGGATGGCGCCCGTGCCGGTGGGGCGCGGGCTGTTCGGGCTGCGCTACGAGATGCAGAAGGTGGAGATCGACGACGCGCTCCTCACCGACATCGCGAATGCGACGGGCGGGCGCTACTTCCGCGCGCGCGATCCGGCCGCGCTCCAGCGCATCACCGAGCAGATCGACGCGCTCGAGCGCGGACCGGTGCGCAGCCGCACCTACGTGCGCTACGCGGAGCTCTTTCGCTGGCCGCTCTCCCTCATGCTGATCGCCATCGCGGCGGAACTCGTGCTCGTCGCCTGGAAGGGGCCGCTGCCATGATGCCGCTGGTCACCCTGCTGTACGACGCCGTCGAGCGGCCCTGGCTCCTGATCCTCGCGATCGTGCTGCCCGTCGCGTTCGTGTTCCTGCTGCGGCGCGCGCGCGCACGTCGGGCGAAGCGGCTGGCTCGGCTGGGCGCGCTCGATACGATTCGTCGGCTCGTGCCGGCGTCCGTGTTCAGCGTGAGCGGCGGATGGCGGGCGGCGCGGCTCGGCACGGCCACGCTGCTCGCCGGCATCGCCCTCGCCGGTCCGCGGTGGGGGGTCGAGCGGACGACGGTGCGCTCGACCGGGGTGGACATGGTGCTCGCCGTCGACGCGTCGCTCTCGATGCTCGCCACCGACGAACGGCCGAACCGGCTCGAGCAGGTGAAGCAGGAGATCCGTCGGTTGAGAGCGCTCAGTCCGGGCGATCGCGTCGGCCTGCTCGCGTTCGCCGGCCGCAGCTACGTGCTGTCGCCGATCACGGTCGACGGCGGCGCGCTCGACCTGTTCCTCGACAACCTCGATCCGAGCGTCGTCGGGCAGGCGGGGAGCTCGATCGCGCAGACGATCACGCAGGGTACGAGCCTGCTCTCGTTGACGAAGAGTGGCGCTGATCGTGCGCTCGTCATCATGAGCGATGGCGAAGCCTTCGAGCCGCAGGACGAGATCACCGCCGCGGCACGTCGTGCGCGCGAGGCGGGCGTCAGCCTCGTCACGGTCGGCTTCGGCACGACGCAGGGCTCGACGATCCCGGTGAAGGACGGTGGCCGCGTGACCGAGAAGCGCGACGAGGACGGACAGATCGTCGTATCGCACTACAAGCCGGACGTGCTGCAGGTGGCCGCCGCCGCGGCGCAGGGGACGTTCATCCCCGCCGAGGCGACGGACAAGGCGGCGCGGATCAAGAGCGCGCTGGCGCGACTCCGCACGCAGTCGCGTGCCTCGCTCGGCGGAGAGGATCGCACGCCGCGGTATCAGTGGTTCCTGCTGCCGGCGATCCTCCTCCTCTGGCTCGACACGATCCTGGCCGGCAGGCGAGGACGCCGGCGCCGCGAGGTCGCCGCCGCGCAGACGGCGGTCGCCGCGTCGTTCCTGCTGATGTTCCTCACGGCGTGCGGCGGCTCGAAGACGGCCGTGGACGCCACCGCAGCGTACAAGGCGAAGGACTACGGCCGCGCGGCGGCGCTCTTCGCGCAGGTCGCCCGCGACGAGAAATCCCCCGGCGCGCTGTACAACTACGGCACGGCGCTCATCGCGGCGGACTCGCTGCCGCCGGCGGCGGAGATCCTCGATCGTGCGGCGGAGAAGGCGGACTCGGAGGTGCGCTATCGCGCGCGCTTCAACTCGGGCTACACACACCTCGTGCGCGGGCTCAAGCTCTCGGGAGATTCCGCGAAGCCCGAGCTCGATCAGGCGCTCGCGGGCTACAAGAAGGTCCTGATCCAGCGTCCGAACGACGGCGACGCGAAGTGGAACTACGAGCTCGCGCTGCAGAAGCAGAAGAAGGGGGGCGGCGGCGGCGGGGGCGGTGGCTCGTCGGACGCGTCGAAGGCGCCGGCCAAGAACGAGCCGAAGCCGCAGCCGACGCTCGCGCAGCGGCAGGCCGAGCAGCTGCTGGGCAGCGCCGAGCGCGAGGAACGCGAGGTGCAGAGCAAGAAGCAGCAGCAGAACCGCCCGGAGCCACCACCAGGCGGCAAGGATTGGTGAGACAGGCGTGTTGATCGGCTTCGCGCTCCTCACACAGCTCGCGATCACGGCGCACGGACCGGACACCGCGACGGCGTGCCTGCCGCTCACGCTCACCGCGGCGAGTCGCGCCGCGGGCCCGACCGCGCCGACCCTCGAGCCGCCGCGTGGCGCAGGCATCCAGCTTCTGCGCTGGCGCGTCAGCTCGCGTCAGGAACAGGACGGCGCGGGTCGGACGAGCTCCATCACCGAAGGCACCGCCGACATCGCGATCTCCCCCGTCGGCCGCGTCACGCTTCCGCCGTTCGTCGCGACACTCGATGGAAAGCGAGCCGTCTCTGAACCAATGGCCGTCGACGTGCGCGATCCGATCGACCCGCCGCCGGTCGTGCTCGTGACCGCGCGGCTCGACGACTCGCACCACGGATCGACGCTCGATTCGCTCGTCGTCGGACAGCAGGTCGACTACACCGTCGACGTCCTGCTGAACGAGCCGGCGCGCGGGCGGCTCCGACGCAACCCGACTTTCTTTCCTCCCGAGATGGCGTCGGTGCTCGCCTACGACGTCGACATCCCGCGCGGGCCGCCGCACGGGCGCCGCTGCTTCGAGACGCTGAGCTATCGACGCGCGCTCTTCCCGCTCTTTCCGGGACGCGTCGCCATTCCGCCGGCGGTCCTCACCTATTCGCTCCCGCTCTCGTCGTCGTTCTTCTCGCGCGAGGAGAGCTTCGAGCTCCGCTCGGACAGCGTGCGTTTCGTCGCCGTGGAACCGCCCGCGGCGGGGCGGCCGGCGGATTTCGCCGGCGCGGTCGGAACGCTGCGCATCAGTGCGCGCACCGAATCGCCGACGACGCGCGTCGGGGACGCCGTCGTGCTCACCGTGCGCGTGAACGCCGTCGGCAACGTGAAGCTCCTGCCGCGCCCGACCGTCGATCTCTCGTGGGCGTCGCTCACGCCGACCGACGAGCGCGTCGAGCTGGATTCCGGAACCGCGCGCATCAGCGGCGCGAAGGAGTTCGACTGGATCATCACGCCGAAGGTCGCCGGCACGCAGGTGATCCCCAGCGTTCGCTATCCGTACTTCGATCCGGTGCTCGGCCGTTACGCGGTGATCGAGACCGCGCCGATCCCGCTCGTCGTCGCCCCCGGCTCGCTCGCGTCGAGCGACACGGCGACGGGCCCGCATCTCCCCATCCGCGTCGTGCTGCGTGACGAGCGCCGCGATCCGCTCTCCTCGCGCCCGTGGTACTGGGCGCTGTTCGCCATCGCGCCCATCCCGGCGACGCTGCGCCGGTTGTCGCGCCGGCGACGGATCGCCGCGGCGGGCTCGAGCCCGATCCGTCGCCTGCGCGCCCTCGCCGATGCACCGTCGCCGCCCCCTGCGCGCGACGTCCGCCGGCTCTTCGTCGAATCGCTGCGCGAGCGCGTGCCCGCCGTGGGGCGCGAGCGTGAGCCACTCGGGCGCGTGCTGCGCCGCGCCGGCGTGAGCGACGACGTCGCACTCGAGGCGGAGGCGATGCTGGCGCACCTCGACGATGCCGCGTTCTCCGGTGCCGGCACCCTCGGCGATCGCGCCGTGCGCGAGGCGCTGGAGATCGCCGACATGGTCGATCGTGAAGCGATCCGTCCGAGCCGTGCCGCCGTGCGCGCCGCGAGCGCGGTGGCCCTGCTCGTCGCCGTCGCGCTGACGGCGACCGCGACGGCGCACGCGGTCGACGAGAGTGGGCGGCTGTTCGCCGATGGCGTGCGCGCCTACGACCACGGCCAGTTCTCGCTCGCCGAGCGGCGCTTCCTCCGCGTGACGAGCGAGAAGCCGCGCGCCGTCGATGCGTGGGCGAACCTCGCCGCGGCCGCGTGGGAAGGCGCAGACACGGCGCAGGCCGCCCGCGCCTGGCACCATGCGCTCCGGCTCGACCCGCTCGACGACGAGACGCGCGACCGGCTCGCGTCGCTCCAGCTGCTCGGCCCTCGGGCGCCCGCGTACGTCGCGCCGCTCGCCCCCGATCACGTCGCGGTCTTCGTGCTCGCCGCGTGGGTCCTCGCGTGGCTCGTGCTCGCGCTGCCCCCTGCGCGACAGCCGCGCGCGTCACGTCCGATCGCCGGCGGCGCCATCGCCGTCGCGCTGGTCGGGCTCGTCGGGCTGTTCGAGCTCGAGGCACAGCTCGGCGCGCGCGACCTCGGCGTGTTGGTGCGGAGCCGCGCGCTGGTGGAGACGCCGAATGCCGACGCGCCCTCGCTCGCCACGGCGGGCTCGGGGGAGGCGGGTCGCCTCGGCGCGCGCGAGGCCGGATGGGTCCATATCACCCTCGACGCGACACGCGCCGGTTGGGTGCCGGCGAGCGCCGTCATGCCCATCGACCCCGTGCAGCCGGCGCGATTGACCGGGTTGGCGCCGATCCGGTAACATTCGCCCGATGGCGCGCATCGTGGTGCTTCCCTCCGCCGTGGCTGACCAGATCGCCGCCGGCGAGGTGGTCGAGCGGCCCGCGTCCGCCGTCAAGGAGCTCGTCGAGAACTCCCTCGACGCCGGCGCGACCGCGGTCGATGTGACCGTCGAGGAAGGGGGCCGGCAGCTCATCCGCGTGAGCGACGACGGCTCCGGGATGGATCGCGACGACGCACTGCTCGCCCTCGAGCGCCACGCGACGTCGAAGATCCGCAACGCGGCCGATCTCGTCGGTGTCGCCAGCTTCGGCTTCCGCGGCGAGGCGCTCCCCGCGATCTGCTCCGTGAGTCGGCTCGTCATCGAGACGGCGCCGCAGGACGGTGCGGGCACGGCGGTCCACGCCGCGGGTGGCGTCGTCACGGAAGTGCGCGACGTCGCGCGCCGCCGCGGCACGACGATCGCCGCGTCGCAGCTCTTCTACAACGCGCCGGCGCGCCAGAAATTCCTCCGCGGCGCGCGCTCGGAGTGGCGCGGCGTGCTGGAGACGATGACGACGGTCGCCCTCACGCGGCGCGACGTCCGCTTCACCGTCACGAACGACGGCCGCCAGGCGATGGCGCTCCCCGCCGCGCGATCGCTGCGCGATCGCGTTGCCGCGCTGTGGGGAGCTTCAGCGGCGGACCGCATGGTGGACGTCGAGGACGTGCGCGGCGCCGTGCACGTGAGCGGGCTCGCCGAGCGCCCCGCCGACGTCGGCACCGCGAGCCGCCGCACCTTCCTCACCGTGAACGGGCGGCCGATCCGCGACAACGGACTCCTCCGCGCCGCGGAAGCCGCCTACAAGTCGACGCTCGCGCCCGGCCTCCGTCCCTCGCTGCTGCTCGACGTGGTGCTCCCCGCCGACGCGGTCGACGTCAACGTGCATCCCGCCAAGGCGGAGGTGCGCTTCCGCGACCGCTGGACGATCGAGCGGTGCGTCGAGGAGGCGGTGCGCCGCGCGCTCGGCACCTTCGACGCGAGCGCCGCGCTCGGCGTGCGCCGGTGGTCGGCGACGGCACCCGGGTGGAACGCGGCCCGCCCCGCCGACGTCGAGCTGCTGCGCCCCGCGCCGGTGTCCGATGGCGCGCTGTTCGAGAGCGCGACGACTGGCGCCGGCGCCACGACACACGACGCAGCGCTGGAGCCTGCACGCGACGGCGACCAGGAGACGCTCCGTCCGCCGGAGCCCGAGTTCCCTTCCGCGCCCGCGCGCGAGACGCCGCCCACGCAGTACGTGCCGCCACTGCTGCAGCTGCGACGCACGTACATGATGTTCGAGCACGACGACGGCGTCGTGCTCATCGACCAGCATTCAGCGCACGAGCGCGTGTTGTACGAGCGCTTCATGGGGATGCTCGAGCGCGGCGAGGCGCCGTCGCAGCGGCTGCTCTTTCCCCTCACGCTGCATCTGGCGCCGGCCGAGGCGGAAGCGTTCGAGGCGAATCGCGAGGTGCTCGCGCGGCTCGGGTTCGAGGTCGACGGATTCGGCGGTCACACGTTGCTCGTCAACGCGGTGCCGATGCCGCACCCGCGCTTCGACGCCGAGCGCTGTCTCCGCGAGACCCTCGCCGCGCTCGCCGGCGATCGCGAGGCGTCGTCGCATGCGCGGCACGAGCGGCTCGCCGCGACCGTCGCGTGCAAGGCCGCGATCAAGGCGGGCGACGAGCTCTCGCCGGGCGAGATGCGCGCGCTGTTCGTCGCGCTCGGCGACACGACGCTCCCCGCGCACGACGTGCACGGCCGCTCCACCATCGTGCAGCTCTCGTGGTCCGAGCTCGAGCGCCGCTTTGGCCGACAGTAGCGCGGCACCCATCCGTGTCATCTGCGGACCGACGGCGGCGGGGAAGACCGGGCTCGCGCTCCGGCTCGCGCACCACGAGGACATCGTCGTCGTCAGCGCCGACTCGCGGCAGCTCTATCGCCGCTTCGACATCGGGACCGCGAAGCCGACGCCGGAGGAGCAGCGCGCCGTGCGCCATCTGGGCATCGACGTGCTCGCTCCGACCGAGCGGGCATCGGCCGCGTGGTGGGCGGACCGCGCCGACGCCTGGATCCGCGAGACGCGCGCCGCGGGACGGGAGCCGGTCGTCGTCGGCGGCACCGGTCTGTATCTCCGCGCGTTGTTCGGCGGCCTCTTCGAGGAACCGGCGCTCGATCCCGAGCAGCGTGCCGCCCTCGGCGTCGAGCTCTCGGCGCTTCCGACCGAATCGCTGCGCCGCTGGGTGCAGGCGCTCGACCCGGCGCGCGCCCATCTCGGACGCACGCAGCTGCTCCGCGCGGCGGAGATCGTCCTCCTCACCGGCCGGCGGGTGAGCGACCTGCATCGCGAGCGGAGCCGGCAGGCGCGGTGGACGGCGCGGTATCTCGTCGTCGATCCCGGTGACGAGCTCGCGCACCGGATCGAGCACCGGACGCGCGCCATGCTCGCCGGCGGGTGGCGCGACGAGGTCCGCGCCCTGATGCGCGACGTCCCCGCCGACGCCCCGGCCTGGAACGCCTGCGGCTACGACGCGATTCGTCAGCTCGAGGACGGTGCGCTCTCGGAGCGCGAGGCCGAAACGCGCGTCGTCGTCGCGACGCGGCAGTACGCCAAGCGCCAGCGCACCTGGTTCCGGCACCAGCTCGCCGGCCTCGACGTGACCCGGCTCGATCCGCGCGTTCCCGATTGGGAGGCGCGCACTCTCTCCTGGTGGAACACATGCGACGCATGAAGATCGGGATCACCTGCTACCCGACCTACGGTGGCTCGGGCGCCGTCGCGACCGAGCTGGGGATCGCGCTCGCCGAGCGCGGCCACGAGATCCACTTCATCACGTATCAGCAGCCGTTCCGGCTGCCGTCGTTCCTGCCGAGGATCTACTTCCACGAGGTGGACGTCGGGCGGTATCCGCTGTTCGAGTATCCGCCGTACGATCTCGCGCTCGCGGTGCGCATGCACGAGGTGGTGCTCGCGCACGGCCTCGACCTCCTGCACGTGCACTACGCCATCCCGCACGCCACGAGTGCGTGGATCGCGCGCGAGATGCTCCGCAACACGCGCCCGGACATCAAGGTGCTCACCACCCTTCACGGCACCGACATCACCATCGTCGGGCAGGATCCGTCGTTCCACGCGATCACCAAGTTCTCGATCGAGAAGTCCGACGGGCTGTCGGCCGTATCGGAGTTCCTGCGCACCGAGACGCGCGCGGCGTTCGGCTGCATGAGCTGCCGCATCGAGGTGATCCCGAACTTCGTCGACCCGTCGGTCTACGACCGGACGCGCTACCAGCCGCAGCTCCGCGACCAGGTGAATGGGCGCAGGGTGCTGATGCACATCTCGAACTTCCGCGCCGTGAAGCGGGTGCGCGACGTCGTCGGCATCTTCGCGCGGGTGGAGAAGGAGGTGCCGAGCGTGCTCGTCATGGTCGGCGACGGTCCGGAGCGGATCGACGCGGAGCAGGAGGCCCGCCACCTCGGTGTGCAGGATCGCGTCTTCTTCCTCGGAAAGCTCGAAGCCGTCGCGCCGCTGCTCGCGAGCGCGGATCTCTTCCTCCTGCCGTCGCAGAGCGAGTCGTTCGGGTTGAGCGCCCTCGAGGCGCTCGCCACCGGCGTGCCGGTGATCGGGACGCGCGTCGGCGGGCTCCCCGAGGTGGTCCGCGAGGGAGAGACTGGCGCCCTCTGCGCGGTCGGTGACGTCGACGGGATGGCGCGCGCCGCCGTGGCACTGCTGCGCGACGAGGCGCAGTGGCGCTCGGCGAGCGCGCTCGCCGCCTCCGATGCGCGGGAGCGCTTCTCCCTC
>Ga0070658_10004801_pt1 | contig 11004 bp, 10 predicted proteins | sample KBSC13metaG_FD_64664 | JGI IMG/M metagenome (GOLD analysis project Ga0070658, IMG submission 64664) | Corn rhizosphere microbial communities from Kellogg Biological Station, Michigan, USA - KBS C1-3 metaG | ecosystem: Host-associated > Plants > Roots > Rhizosphere > Soil ... | reverse complement strand
TTCCACCACTCGGACCAGGCGTCGCCCTCCGCCCATAGCGGCCCGCTGATTACGATGCAGACCGCGCTGAAGAACACCGCGGATAGCGCGATGAACAGTCCGAGGCGATGGATGCCGATGGTGCCGACCGAATAGCCGATCAGATCCCGAAACATCGTGTTCTCGTGCTCAGGCGTTTTCACCGACTCGCCCTTGTCGGGATTTGTCGACGACAGGATGAGGCCGCCATGCAGCGCCAGCGCCAGGCACGTCGTGAAGAAGAACGTGATGGCGATCATGTGCGCGGGATTGTAGTGGAAGTTTCCGTACTGGTAGCCGGTGTTCGACACCCAATCGAGATGGGTGATGATGCCGTAGGGGAAGCCGTAGCTCCACGACCCCATCAGCACGGGCCGGATCACCACCAGGGTGAAATAGGCGAGGATGGCGAAGCCGAAGGCGAACGGCACATGGTAGCCGATCCCGAGCTTGCGACAGATTTCGACCTCTCGCAGCGCCCAGGAAACGAAGGCCCCGAGCGCGCAGATCGTGACGATCTGCCAAATGCCGCCTTCCTGCAGCGGCGCAAAGGACAGGCCGTATTTCACGTCAGGCGGATTGACACTGATTTGCCAGAGATTCCAGGTGGGGCCAAGCGCAGTGTTCCAGAGAATCATCGCAATGCCGACGAATGAGAAGAACACCGTCGTCACTCCGAAGAACCCGACGTAGAACGGGCCGACCCAGAAGTCGAACAGGTCGCCGCCGATGAGCGTTCCGCCGCGAACGCGATATTTTCTTTCAAAGCTGAGCATTGCCATCGTTCGTTCCTCCGCCTGCGAAAGCCAGCGTGACCATCATCTCCGGGTCGCTACCGGAAGCGGACGAGACGGGCCGCTCGATCCTGCCTCGTCCGTTCCGGTACGCATTTCGTCATGCCATCAGGACGGCATGCTTGGTGGTGTGTACGGCAGAGTGATCTCTGACGTTTTCGCCTTGCGAGGCCCGTCCAGCCAGTTGAACCGGTCGGTCGAGAGCAGGATGAAGTGGATCACGATCGCCAGTCCGAACAGGAACGTGAAGAGCGCGACCAAGGCACGGCGCGGATCGAACAGAAGCCAAATTCGCCACATGATTGCCTCCCTCTATGTCAGGTACGAAAGGGCGACGCTGGCGACGTGCTGGATGCTATCCAGCGCTGTCGTCTTGTAGCCGCCCGGGCCGGGCAACCACGGACGCCACATCCAGGCGAGGATATGGGCAACCACCGCGACAGCCGTGAAGAGCAGGAAGCTCGTCATGAATATCGAATGGAATTCCTTGGCTTCGGCTTCGGATAGCCCCGATAAGGAACCGTCCTTCATTTGGTATCCTCCTAGTGATGGCCTTGCGGCCGTTCGCCGCCCGAGCGTGGGCGACAGCGAATGCCGGACCTTTCGATACGGCGCTTATCCACCCGGCGACCGCCGGACGGAATCCCGGTCACAAGCCCATGAACGACGACGTCACGATCGTGCCCGCAGCAGTGCGGGCTTCCGTGAAGATCGACTCGCAATTCCTCGATTGATCGAATCCCACCTTTTTGCGCCAGGGTGTTAGCCGTGCGACCACTGCCCGTAATAGACACGCCATGTAGCAGGCGCCGAACATCACCCGCGTTTCGACGGACTTGTCCCCGCCTTGTGTCTTCGGTCGATCGCCATAAGCATAGTCGGACATCGACATCACCTCCCGATTGCGGCCTTGCACGTGCGGATGTGGAATCGCCGGAAACAAGCCGGCTTCGACCATTCTCATGCTGGCGCTCCACTCATCAGCGCAGCGCGCGCTCTGGTCACGAAATCCGTAGTGACGCACGCCTCGCCTGCCTGGCGCGCGCCGCTCTCTGCGGCATCGCGCAGGCGCTTGGCCGCAGAGATCCGCACCAGCACCGGGTGAGCCTCAAGCACCTCGTCGAGCAGTGCCTTGGCTTCGTCGCTCCAGAGAATTCCCTCGTGCAGCCGGGTCGGCGTCGGGTCGAGGCGATCGAGTTCGGCCGCGAGCGGCAAAATGTTGAACAACGCGTCGAACAGCGCGTTGCAGACTTCCTGGACGAGATAGGTCGCGCCCGAATAGCCCATGAATGGCGTGCCGGTGTGGCGGCGGATCACCGCGCCCGGGAAGGACGCCGGCACATAGATCGCTCGGCCCCCGGCCTCGGCCAAATACATGCGTTCGTTGTAGCTGCCGAACAGGATCAGCGGCGGCTTCTCGCGCACAGCAGATCGTACGGCATCGTTGTCCGGCTTGACGCCGGCTTTGCGCGCAAAGGAGAAGGTGCATGGCAGGCCCATTTCCTTTTCCAAGAAGTTTCTCACGCCGCGCGCATAGGTCTCGTTGGCGACGATGGCAAAGCTGGCCGTGCCGAAGAAATCCTGCGTCACCGACCGCCACAGATCCCACAGCGGCTTGATGGTGGTGTGCTTCTCGCGCGCAATGAACGGCTCGGGGTCGAGCCCCAGCAGTTCGCCGAGCTTGCGCAGGAATCGGGTGGTGGAGTGCAGTCCGATCGGCGCCTGCAAATATGGGCGCTCCAGCGCTTCGCACAGCATCCGGCCGAACTCGCGGTACATGCAGACGTTGACGTCCGCATTCACCAGCTTCGGAATGTCGGCAAGGTGGCTTCCAAGCGGAAACACCATGTTGACTTCGGCGCCGATGCCCTCGACCACCCGTCGAATTTCGGCGAGGTCGGACGGCATGTTGAAGGTGCCATAGATCGGCCCGATGATATTGACGCGGGGCTTGACGCCCTCGGCGCGGGGCTTGCGCTCTGGAATCTTCTTGACGCCATATTCCTTCCAGAGCCAGACGATGGCTCGGTCGGCGCTTTGCCACTGATCCTCGTCGATCGTGCGCGGCAGGAAGCGCTTGATGTTGGTTCCCTCCGGCGTCACGCCGCCACCGATCATTTCGGCGATCGAGCCCGTGACCACCACCGCCGGCAGATAGGGATCGAGCACGCGGTGTGCGCGTTTCATCGCCCCTTCGGTGCCGGTCTGGCCGAGCTCTTCCTCGCCGAGACCCGTCACCACGATCGGCAGCTCGTGCGGCGGCAGCGCGTCGGTGTAGTGTAGCACCGATGTAACCGGCAGATTCTCGCAGCCGACCGGACCATCGATGATGACCTGCATGCCCTTCACCGCAGTGAAGGCATAAACCGCGCCCCAATAGCCACCTGCGCGATCGTGATCGAGGACGAGCATCAGATCATCTCCTCGGCTTTGCGCTTTTTGGCCTGGGCTTCGATCTGCTTCTTGTACTTCTCCCGGAAAGCCACGTTCTCGTTCGGCGTATCTTCCCAGATGCCGGCGGCGGGACCTTCGCCGACATCGCCGAAGAACTGCTTCATCTCGTCGAAGCGGCTCTGGTTGGCGAGCGCAGCGTTGACGACCTGCGCCAGCGATCCGGCACCGGCGACGCCGAAGAGCGGACGCGCCGAAATCAGATTGGTGAAATACAGCGCCGGGATCGCGAGCTGCTTTGCCTTCTGGACGACCGGCGTGGTGCCGATGGCCAGATCGGGCTTGAATTCGCCGACGGCGGCCAGATCCATCTCCAGCGATGCGCGGTACTGAACCCGCGTGCCCCTGGCTTCCAGCCACTCACGATCGGCGTCCGACCATTGTGTCCTTGGGCAGGCCGTTCCGACATAGGGCACGCGCGCGCCGCTCTCGATCAGGAGCCGCGCGACCAGCAGTTCGGAGCCTTCGTAACCAGAGACTGTAATACGCGCGTCGATCGGCCTCGCCGCCAGCGCGACCTTGATCATCGGCAGGAAACGGTTTTTGGCAGCGTCGATCTTGTCGCGCGCGACGTTGCAGGCCGTGCCGATGGATTCGAGCCAGGCTTCGGTACCGTCATGCCCAACGGGCGCGGAGCCCATGATCTGGCGTCCGGCCAGTTCGAACTGGCGGAAGCTCGCCGTGTAGAACGGATGGATCGCGGCGATCACGGAGCCATCCAGCGCGGCATAGAGCTCGCGCCACTCTCGCGTAGGAACCACCGGACCAGCCGCCAGACCGAGCGGCTCCAGCATCATGCCAATGCCGACAGGGTCGGCGGGAAACATCTCACCGACCAGAGTGACTGTCGGCCGTTCGCTCTTGCCGCCGCGCGGCGCCTGCACCGGCCCCTGCTCCACTTCCTTGCGGGCATATTCGAGCATCGCCGCCGCCAGTACGTCCTTGGCCTCGGCATGGGTCGGCACACCGAACCCCGGCACGTCGATGCCGATGATGCGCACGCCGTTGATTTCATCCGGCAGCAGATCGAGGGGAACGCCGGACGCCGTCGGCACGCAGAGATTGGTGATGATGATGGTGTCGTACAGCGCCGGGTCAGCGAGCTTGAAGACGGCTTCGCGAATGTCTTCGAACAGCTTGCCGGTGACCAATGTCTCCGAATTAAAGGGAACGTAGCCAACCGTGCGTCGCGCGCCGTAGAAATGTGAAGTGAAGGTCAGCCCGTAGACGCAGCAGGCCGAGCCCGACAGGATCGTCGCGGTGCGCCGCATCCGCAGGCCGACCCGGAGCGAGCCGAACGCCGGGCACATGCTTTGCGGCTGGTCATGCGGACCCTTGGGATAGTCGGCGGCATAGCGATCTAGAATGTCGCTCTTTCCCGCAATGCTGGCGGCGGCCTTAAGCTCATCAGCACCGGCATGACAGCCCAGCCCGTCGCTCTTCGTCGCGGCTGCGTTAGCGGCGGGCGGTGCACTGGCAGCATCCGTCGTAGTCAAATCGACGTCGACGGGCTCGTTCACGACAGACTCGGCTATGGCACCGGCATATCGCGGCAGGATTACGCTCATGTTGCGCTCCGCATCATGCTGCTCACGCCGCGTCGTAGACGACTTCGAGGGACGGCTTGTCGACGACGGACTTGCCGCACATGTCTTCCATGGTCGCAGGCTCGAGCACGACGCCGCGGCCGACCACTTCGCCCTTGAACAGGCCGAGCAGACCGTCCTGCGTCAGCGGCGCGGGACGAACCGGCGGCGCTAGGCCGACATTGGTAGCGAGTTCCTCGAACAAGGAGCTCCACTGCCCGCCAGGCAGGCCGATGATCTCGTAATTCGCGCTCTTCTTGCGGATGTCGTCGTCGGCCGGGATTGCCGCAAGGACGGGAATGCCGACGGTCTTTGCGAATGCCGCCGCCTCACCGGTGCCGTCGTCCTTGTTGATGACCATGCCGGCAACGCCGACATTGCCGCCGAGCTTGCGGAAATATTCGACCGCAGAGCAGACGTTGTTGGCGACATAAAGCGACTGTAAATCGTTGGAGCCGACGACGATGACCTTCTGGCACATGTCACGCGCGATCGGCAGGCCGAAGCCGCCGCAGACCACGTCGCCGAGGAAGTCGAGCAGCACGTAGTCGAACCCCCACTCGTGGAAGCCGAGCTTCTCCAGCAGCTCGAAGCCGTGGATGATGCCGCGGCCGCCACAGCCGCGGCCGACTTCGGGGCCACCGAGCTCCATCGCGAACACGCCGTCGCGCTTGAAGCAGACGTCGCCGATCTTCACTTCCTCGCCGGCAAGCTTCTTCTTCGACGACGTCTCGATGATGGTCGGACAGGCGCGACCGCCGAACAGCAGCGACGTGGTGTCGCTCTTCGGGTCGCAGCCGATCAACAGCACTTTTTTGCCCTGCTGTGCCATCATGTAGGACAAATTGGCCAGCGTAAAACTCTTGCCGATGCCGCCCTTGCCATAGATGGCGATGATCTGGGTTTCCTTGGTCGCCGGCGTCGTTACCGGCGCGTCCGGCTCGATCGACGCCTCCGCCCGCAGAGCGTCCTTCATGTTGATGGTTGGCACGACATTCATGAGAGCGAACTCCAGTTCAGGACCATTTTCAGGCAAGCCGGATCCTCGAATGCGATGCGATAGGCATTCGAAGCGTCCCGGGCGTCGTGGTGGTGAGTGATCAGGCCGTCGAGCGATAGCCGCCCGGATTCGATCAGGGTCTTGATCGCGACGAGATCGGACGGCTGCCATTCGGCGGCAACGCGAAGCCGCGCCTCGCGCATGAAAGCGGGCGGGAACGCAAAGGACAGTCGCTCGCTGTAGAAACCGGCCAACACGATCTCACCGCCGGGCGCGATGCGGCCGATCAGGGAATCGAGCAGGCCCGCATCGCCGCTGACATCGTAAATGCTCTTGTAGTCGCGCCGCGTATCATGCTCGGGATCGATCACGCCGTAATCAACGGCACCCCCGACGCGTGCCGGATTCTTCTCCCACACGGTCGGCGGCTCGTTGCGAAGCGCGAGCGAGATGCGCGCCAGCAGTCGTCCCAGCACGCCATGACCGACGATGCAGTCCGGCGCCGAGGCATCCCGCGCCGCGATGGCGTGATAGGCGGTCGCCGCCAGCGCCAGCAGGATTCCACGTTCGCCGAGGTTCTGATCGAGCGGCACCACGCGTTTGGCCGGCACCACTAGGCGCGAGGCGGAGGCCCCGAACAGGCCGCGAACCTCGCCAAAACACTTCGCGCCGGGAACGAAGACCCGCCGGCCAGGATGCAGATCGGTGGCAGATCCCGCTTCGACGATATGCCCGACCGACTCGTAGCCGGGCACCAGCGGATATCCCATGCCCGGAAACGGAGGCATCCGGCCCGACCAGAGCAATCTCTCTGTGCCGGTGCTGACGCCGCTCCACTCGACATCGACGACGATGTCGTCGGCGGTCGGAGGAGTCAAAGCAAGCCGATTGAGCTCGATCTGCTCAGGCTGCTTGAGAACTACCGCGATGGTCTCCATCGCTCACTCCGATCTTCGGCGGATGCGGAGGAATTCCGCGACTGTCATGCTAAACTTACATTTTAGACTGTCAAGTTTGATTAACGTCAATCTCGCTTTTTCGCGCGATGATCACTGAGGCCAGCATCGGCATCGCGACGGGCCGCAGCGCAATATCGGTAAAGCCGGCCTCGGTGAGCATCTCGCGCAGCCGCGCGAAGGTCCGAGGACGGCCGCTGCCCATCGCCAATAGATAAAAGGCGAAATAGGCGTCCCCGATCGGCTCGGCGCCGCGGACGCCCGAGATAGGCTCGGCAATCAGAAGCGTGCCGCCGATCGGCAAGGAAGAGTGAACGGCGCGCAGCAACGCCATGACGTCAGCGTCGTCGTGATCGTGGATCACCCGCACCAGCGAGACGATATCGGCTCCCTCGGGGAGACGGTTCACAAGGAAGCTGCCTCCGATTGCAACCGCACGTGATGACAGACCCTCCGCACGAAATCGCTCGCTGGCCTGGTCGGCGACCGCGGGCAAGTCGAACAGCACGCAGCGCAATTTTGGTGCCTGTGCCGCGACGTCGGCGATGAAGGAGCCGTCGCCGCCGCCGACGTCGAGCAGGCGGCGATGTCCGCGAAAAGAATGGGCCGACAGCACCTGCTGCGAGATCATCGGTTGCGACGCCGCCATCAATGCGGTGTAAGGCGCGATCTCGTCGCGCGACAGATTGGCGGCCTTGCGACTGCCTGCATAGGGCCAATACGCAGCGAGCCGCCCCGCCCCGACGTCACCGCGCAGCAGCGCGATCGGATCCCGCAAATCATCGTACAGCATCGCATGATGCTCGATCATGGCGATGACGCCGGGATTGCCCCTCAGGGCTGCGCCGAGCGAACCGAGACCGTAACGGCCGTCGCTGCGACGCTGCAGCAGTTGCAGCGAGACCGCCGCATCAAGCAGCATCAAAGTCGCATCGGCCGGCAACGGCATAAGCGATGCCAGCTCTGCCGAACTGAGCGGGCCATTTGCCAGTTGATCGAACAGCTTCAAACGGACGCACGCGAACAGGACCTGCGAATAGACGAAGCCGGCACAGAGATCGAACAGCTCGCTCGCACGCCGCCGCGCAATCGGCCGCGTTAGCGCAAAATTGCCTGCAAATCGCCGAAATCTGGGATTGGCCAGGATCGAATCGCGCCAGTCCAGCAGGCGATCATGCAGAGACAACCGCGACACGCAGTGGCCTGAAGGGGCGACATCCACACCGCGCGGCGCGTCGGATTCTCCCCCGCCCTCACGATGCGCGATCGCAGCCATGATGACTACGCAGCGAACTGGGCAAGCTTGGCAGGCACCAGGCGCCTGGCTTCCGAGAGCATGAGCGAACGCAGCTCGGCGCCATTGGGGCATGGCGGGATCGCATCGATCGCGCCGCGCACCAGATCATGCAGACGGTAGAGCGCGCCATCGAGACCCAGCTCGATCACCGCGCTGGGACGCCCGAGCGCGAGGTCGCGGCCGACGGGCTTGCCGATCTCTTCCTCGTCCGAGGCGGCATCCCGAATATCATCGGCGACCTGATAGGCCTCGCCGAGTTTCTCCCCGACGATTCGCCACGGCTCGCAATCGGCGCCGGCCGACGCAGCTCCTGCAACGGTCGCCGCAGCAAACAGAGCGCCCGTCTTGGCGCGATGGTAATGCACGAGATCGATCTTGTCTTCGCATTCCCAGGCTTGACCCGCGACGATGCCCAAGGGCACGCCGACGGATCGAGCCACCGTCAGGGTCAGCGTCGCCAGCCGCTCCGGCGTGCATTGAAGACGCGCCAGCCTCTGGAATGCGAGCACGATCAACGCGTCTCCAGTGAGAACCGCGAGCGGCTCGCCAAACGCCTTGTGCACGGAAGGACGGCCGCGCCGCGTCTCCGCCGCGTCGAAGCACGGCAGGTCGTCGTGCACGAGCGAGGCACAATGCAGGAGTTCGAGCGCCGCGCCGGCAGCCTCGGTGGCAGCGGGATGATCCTCGCCGCAGGCCGCGGCGACGCTGTGGCAGAGCCTTGGCCGCACCCGCGCACCGCGGGGAAACACCGCATAACGCATGGCCGCCGCCAGGCGGGGCGGACAGCCGGGAAGCTCGGCCTGATCAATCGCGTCGTTCAGTGCCCGTTCGATCCGGCTGGTGACGTCCATGGCAGGCTCCCGTGTTTGACACAAGAAATGTCAATTTGACTTGTCGCCAAGAGTGTAAATAAATATAGACACATGTCAATCGACAACCCGGAGCCGGTGCGCGTATGCCCAGAGATCGTGTTGTCGTTGTCGGCAGCGGCGTCGCGGGGCTGGTCTCCGCCTTCGCGCTCGCAGCACGCGGCCTCGATGTGACTGTTCTCGAACGTGCCGCCGCGCCGGGCGGCAAGATGCGGCAGATCGCGATCGGTTCGTCACGGATCGACAGCGGTCCGACCGTCTTCACGATGCGCTGGGTGTTCGACGAACTGTTCGCGGCAGCCGGCCGGAATTTCACAGACCACGTTCGCCTGCGCCCGCTGGAGATTCTGGCGAGACACGCCTGGGACGAGCACGCCCGTCTCGATCTGTTCGCCGATCAGGAGCGCACCGTCGAGGCCATCGGGAACTTTGCGGGCGCGGAGGAAGCGGACGGCTATCGCGCTTTCTGCCGGGACACGAGGCGCATCTACGAGATTCTCGAAAAGCCTTTCCTGCGCGCTTCACAGCCGAGCATGGGCGGACTGATCGGCGCCGATGGCCTGCGCGGACTGATGCGATTGCCGCAGATCAAGCCGTTCTCGTCGATGTGGTCGGCTCTGGGACGATATTTCGCCGATCCAAAACTGCGGCAGTTGTTCGCGCGCTATGCAACCTATTGCGGATCGTCGCCGTATCTGGCGCCGGCGACCTTGATGCTGGTCGCGCATGTCGAACGTGAAGGCGTCTGGAGCATCGACGGCGGCATGCACGCGCTCGCCAAAGCGCTGGCGGATTGCGTAACTTCCTTTGGCGGTACGATCCGCTACGGTGAAGACGTCAGCGAAGTGCTGATCTCCGGCGGCCACGCCAGTGGCGTCAGGCTCGCAAGCGGCGAGCACATTGCCGCCGACGCCGTCATCATGAATGCAGATGTCGGCGCCATCGCAGACGGAATGTTCGGCGTCTCCGCCCGTCGCGCCGCAACGGCGATCCCGCTTCGAGCCCGCTCGCTGTCAGCCATGACATGGAGCGTCGTCGCAAAGGCGGATGGCTTCCCGCTCCATCGGCACAACGTCTTTTTCTCGAGCGACTATGCAGCCGAGTTCGACGACATTTTCGCGCACGACCGGCTCCCTCGCGGGCCGACGGTCTATGTCTGCGCCCAGGATCGCGACAACCAGGATATCGCGCCGGGCGGTCCCGAGCGGTTTCTGGTCCTCGTCAACGCGCCCGCAAATGGCGACCGTCGTGTCTACGAAGCAGCGGAGGTGGAACGATGTGCGCAGCGGACATTCGGCATGCTGGAGCGATGCGGCCTGCGAATCCAACCGCAGGCGGATGCGATGCAAGTGACGACGCCAGCGAATTTCAACCGGATGTTTCCGGCCACCGGCGGCGCGCTGTACGGCCGCAGCTCACACGGATGGACGGCCTCTTTCCAGCGTCCGGGAGCGCGAACCAGAATTCCGGGCCTGTACCTGGCGGGAGGCAGCACACATCCGGGTCCGGGCGTGCCGATGGCGGCATTGTCGGGCCGATCGGCGGCAGCCAGCCTGCTCGCGGACCTGACTTCTCGCGGGTCGTTCCGGCGAACGGCTATGCGTGGTGGTACGTCGATGCGCTGAGCGACGACGGGCGGAACGGCATTACCATCATCGCGTTCATCGGCAGCGTATTTTCGCCCTATTACGCGTTTGCTAGGCGCAACGGACCGGCCGATCCGCTCAATCATTGCGCCATCAATGTCGCCGTCTATCGCAGCGGCGGCAATCGTTGGGCCATGACGGAGCGCCCGCGCGGGGCGGTCAGCCGCACGATCGACATATTCACGGTTGGCCCGAGCAATCTGTCCTGGGACGGCGGATCGCTGACCATCAACGTCGATGAAATCTCGGTTCCGATTCCCGGACGTCTGCGGGGCACCATCCGGTTGATCCCCACGGCGATCACGCAGCAGTCTTTCTTGTTGAATGAGGAAGGTCATCATCAATGGTGGCCGATAGCGCCATGCGCGCGCGTCCAGGTGCGGCTCG
>Ga0070658_10004800_pt1 | contig 11004 bp, 9 predicted proteins | sample KBSC13metaG_FD_64664 | JGI IMG/M metagenome (GOLD analysis project Ga0070658, IMG submission 64664) | Corn rhizosphere microbial communities from Kellogg Biological Station, Michigan, USA - KBS C1-3 metaG | ecosystem: Host-associated > Plants > Roots > Rhizosphere > Soil ... | reverse complement strand
GGTTGCAGCCCCGCGACATCGGCGGGCGAGTCCTTCTCGACGCTGGCCAGCAGCGCGCCGCGCGCCGAGGGCAGGTTCAGGGCGGCGACCAGCGACGCCTCCAGCGGCTGGGCGTCGACGCCGAAGTAGGCGCGGGGCGCCGACCCGTGGTCACGCAGCCGGGGCAGCAGCGCCTTCGCCATGTTGATGGGGATGGCGAACCCGATCCCCTGCGCCGGCTGCATGGGGTGGCCCGCCCAGAACGCGGCGCTGACGCCGACGACCTCGCCGCTTTGATCCAGCAGCGGCCCGCCCGAGTTTCCCAGGTTGATGGAGGCGTCGGTCTGGATGAAGAACGAGTAGGACTCCTCGGCGGAGCCTCGCTCGGACGAGCCCAGCGCGCTGCGCTCGACGACGCGCTCCTTCGCCGAGACGATGCCGGCGGTGACGCTGTTGTTGAACCCGAAGGGGTTGCCGATGGCGACCACCGCCTCGCCCACCCGCAGCGCGTCCGAGTCGCCCAGCGGCAAGTACGGCAACCTCTCGGGCGTGTCGACCTTCAGCAGGGCGATGTCGGTGGGCGCGTCGGTGCCCAGCACGCAGGCCCGCAGCTCGCGCCCGTCGTGCAAGCGCACGCGCAGGTTCGTCACGTTGTGGACCACGTGGTCGTTGGTGACGATGTAGCCGTCCTTGTTGATGATGAAGCCGGTGCCGATCGACACGCGCTCAGACTCGCCGTGCGCATCGTCCTCGGGCGGGGACAGGCCGCGCACGTGCACGACCGCGGGCCGGGCCCGGTCCGCCAGATCGGCCAGCGGCGCGGGCGGCCGGTGCGCCGGCCGGGGCAGCGTGGTCCAGAAGGCGGGCTCGGCGGCGACAGCGGGGGATGCCCCCAGCAGCCAGGCCAGGGGCCAGATCAGCGGGATGAGGAGCCGGGTGAGCATCCGCGGCCGCATCATAGCGGACCCGGGCCCCTCACCGGCAGGGGGGCCCCTTAGCGGGAGGGATGGCTGCCGCGCGCGGGGCGGTCGCGCGGGTGGTCGGCCTCGGCGGCGTGCGTTCCGCCCAGGACCTTCTTCAGCTCCTGGCGATCGCTGTCCGAGACCTCCTCGGCGGGCGGCGCGCCGCCGTCGGCCGGGACCACCGCCTTGTCGTGCAGGGCCTCCTCGGCCCGGCGGCGGACGGAGTCCATCAGGGGCTTGGCCGATTCGCGCGTGCCGTCCAGCAGGTCCTGCGTCTCGCGCGTGCGGCCGATGGCCTGCAGGTGCTGGAACAGGGTCCGCGAGCCCAGGGGCACGTTGGCGCCAAACCACACGAAGCCGGCCAGCGCGGCCAGGCCGAGCAGCAATTTGATGAGCCGAAACACGGCGGCGGTCAGCGAAGCGTGGTCGACGACGAGCGCAGGACGATGCGGCCCCAGGCCGGCACCGCGCGGGTGTCTTCGGGCCGAAGGTCCCGGCGAAACGCCGCCACCGCCGCACGACGCCGGCGAACGATGGCGCCGGTCGTAGATTTCGGTTTTGCGGTCATGTCAGCCATTTTTGAAAAACTCGCAGTTGAGAGTGGTCCGATCGTGCCTTGTCCCAATGTGGAGTGGGCCCCGGCACCCGTCAAATTTTTTCCATCATTTCGCGTGCGAGGACGTGATCCCTCTACCAGTGGTTGAATCGGGGGAGCTCGTGCGAGTGGGCCGGCGGCGTCCGCGCGAGGCCGGCGCCCACGACCATCACATCTGGCGCGCCGACGGCCGGACGGTGTCGAACTGATAGGTCACGAATCCGCGCACCATCATCTGATCGGTTCCGTCCGTGACGCCGAAGCAGGCCGCGGCATGGATTCCCAGCGCCGTCGTGACGTTCACGTCGGCGCTGGGCCCCAGCAGGAAATACTGCCGGCGGAAGGGGGGCCAGTCGCCGACGGCGCCCATCGACCAGAACAGCTCGACGCCGGGCTGGGCGCGCCAGAAGCGACGCTCGTAGATGCCGGCGGCCAGGCCCAGCGTCGTGGCGCGCTGGGCCTCGTCGCCCGACCAGGCGCGCATCAGGGTCGGGTTGGCCACCACGCGCAGATCGCCGAAGTCCCGCTCCAGGATCAGCCGCGCCTCCAGCTCCTCGGGCGCGCCGTAGGAGCCGCGCGGCCAGGTCCACTCGACGTACAGGGCGGGGTTCAGGACGCGTTGATAGCGATCGAACAGGCGGTAGCGCGCCTCGACCCGCGCCTGCGTGAAGGCCGGCGCGTGCCCGGTGGGGTCCTCGAAGTCGGCGTAGGCGGACAGCGCCAGCCGATCGGTGACGCCGTACTCGACCTCGAGCGAATGCGCCCACAGGTGGCGGCGGGTGACGCCCAGGCCGAACCCTTCGTAGGGCAGGTCGCTCGCCGGCAGGAACGTCTCCCACAGGCTCAGCTCCAGCCAGCCCTCCTGTGGCGTCTCCCATTGGTAGACGCGGGGAAACGTCTGCGCCTCCTGCGCGCGCGCGCCTGGCGCGGCCGACACCAGGCCGACCGCCAGCGCGCAGGACAGCGCAGCCCGATGCCAGCGCTTCGTCATTTCTGCCCCGTGAAGACGTGCACCCGGTCGAAGACCACGTCGATGGGCTGGGTGAAGCGACGGCCCAGCTCGCGATCGGCGCGCGCCCAGGCCGGCGGCTCGACGTGGATGCGCAGCCGGTACTCGCCGGCGCGCGGCACGCGCCAGTTGCGGCCGTAGTGATGAAGCCAGGGATGCCACATGAACGGGACATCCTGCGTGCCGGCGGGGCGGCCGGCGGCGTCGAGCACGCTGACCTGGACCGACAGACCGGGAAGGAAGCGGCCGGTGAGCGCGTCGAACACCGCCACCTCGACGTGCGCGTTCGTCTCGGCGCTCTGCTCGGGGCGCGCGTCGTAGACCAGGTTCCCCCCCGCCATGCGCCAGAACGTCTCGGCGTACTCGACGGCGTAGGCGACGCGATATTCGCCCACGACGGTCTCCGTGCCCTGATTGGCGACGCCGCGGGACATCTCGTCGTAGGCCCGCGCCAGCGCCGCCCCCTGCCCCTTCGCCAGCGCCAGCGCGGTCGCGGGATCGCCGGGCGGCGGCGGGGACTGGCCCGGGTCCAGACGCAAACCGGTGAACTCGGCGAACGTCGGGTTCGCGAAGCGATCGCCGTTGAAGGGATCGTGACGCCAGTAGGCGGGGGGCTGCACGTCGATGCGGACGCGCAGCGGGCCCGCGGGCAGTGACAGCCCGGCCGCGTACGCCTCCACCGGGATCCCCCAGCGGTAGGGCAGCGCCTGCGCGGCGACGGGCGCGCCTGACCCGTCCCAGACGCGCACCGATACGTCCAGACCGGGGACCAACCTGCGATCGGCGCCGTCCTGAACGATGACCGTGACCACGGCGTTGCCCGCGTCGGGCCGCCATTCCAGCGCCGCCGCGGCCGGCGCCGACGTCCACTCCCCCTCCGGTCGGCGCAGCAGACAGGTGATCTGGTACTCACCGGCGCCCATGGTGGCCGCAGCCATGCTGCCGTGGCCGGCGAACCAGGCCACGGCCGCGTCCACGGCCTGACCCTGCTCGCGCGCCAGCCGAAGCTGATCGTCGGTGGCCTCGTCGCTGGGCGAGGCCGGCGGTTTCACCGGCGCGCTGGCCCATCCGGCCTCGGTGACGCGCGTGCCCTGGCCGGCGTTGCGGGCCGTGGTCACGCACCCGCCCACAAGACCGGCGCAAGCCAGCAGTCGTATCGTTCGCGGTCCCAGCATGCGCCCGCGGGGCAGCTTGGCCACGGGTCAGGCGAAGGCAATGGCGCGGCGGCGTCCGCGGCCCGCCCGCGGCCAGGCGATGCCGCTCACGGCGCAGCGTCCGTCACGAAAGCGACCCGCGAAGGCCCCCTCGGTCGCGACGGGGCCAGGGCCTCGGGTCTACTGGCCGCTGGTGGGGACCAGGCTGGTCGACGAGCCGCCGCTGCCGTCGGAGTCGCCCTTCTCCAGATCGTCCAGCGCCTTCTTGCGGCCGCGTTCGATCAGCCACACCAGCAAGATCGAGATGTTGTAGAGCGCGAACAGCGGACCGGCCATCAGCACCTGCGACAGCACGTCCGGGCCCGGCGTCAGCACGCCGCCCACCACCGCCGACAGGATCAGCGCGTACTTGTCGAACTTCCACAGCATCTTCGACGAGACGAGGCCGATCCATCCCAGCACCGACAGCACCACCGGCAGCTCGAACGCCACGCCGGTGCCCAGCAACATGGCCAGCATGAAGCCGACCAGCTCGTCCATCATGATGGTGGGCTGGATCTCGAAGCCGTTGAAGTGCTCGGCGAACGAGAACATGTACGACAGCGCCGGCGTGCACAGCACGAAGTACCCGAACAGCGCGCCGCCGACGAAGCAGATAGCCGTGGCGCCGGTGATGGTCATCACCATGCGCCGCTCTTTCTTGTAGAGGCCCGGCGCGATGAACTTCCAGACCTCCCACAGGATGACCGGGCTGGCGAACAGCAGCGCGCCGATGATGGCGATCTTCGTGTAGACCCAGAACGGCTCGGTGGGGCTGGAGAAGTGAAACACCGCCGGCTTGCCGGCGAGCGCGATCTCCCAGGCCAGGCGCGCCGGGCGGGTCAGGATCTCGAAGTACTTCTTCACGAAGTAGAACGACACCATCACGGCGACCAGGAACACCAGGGCGCCGTTGCGCAGGCGCGAACGCAGCTCGGACAGGTGCTCGAGGAACGACATCCGCGTTCCGTCGACCTCGGCAGCGGCCGGATCGACGGCCGCTGCCGGATCGGACTCGGACGGCGGCGAAGCGGCGGGGGGAGCGGATTCCTCGTTGGTTGACAATGCGAGTGTCCTTGCGCGAAGGCTACGAATGGCGGAGGAGAGAGCGAAGTCTTGCGGCCCGCCGCGGCGGCGTTCAGGTCGCGGGGTCCGGTTTCTTCTCTTCGGCCGGGGCGGCCGGCTTCGCCGCCTCCGTCAGGCCCGGCATGGGCGGGGGCGCCGCCCGGCCCGTGCGGGTCACCCGCGGCGGGGGCGGCGGGGCGGCCGTGACGGCGATGGCGGCCAGGTCAGCCTCGGACAGCGACTGCGTGGTGTTGCTGCGATCGGCGGCGCTGTCGGCCAGCGGCGTCGTCACCGCCGCCATGTTGCGGGCCGTGTTGCGGTGGTGCGTCTCGGACAGGCGGCGCAGCGTGCTGCCCAGGTCCTCTTGCACGGAGGGCTTGCCGCTGTTCGGCAGGGTGGGCGGCGGGACAGGCGACGTCAGCGAGGGCGGGGGCGGGGGCACATGCCCCGTTGAGACGGCCGCCGCGCCCAGACGCGCCGACAGGTCGCGCGCGATCGTGCCGATGGGCGATGCCGTCGGGATCGTCGCCGCCGGTCCGCTGGCCGGGGTGGGCGCCGCCGCCGGGATACCGTTCGCGGTCACGGGGGTGGTCGTCTCGGCACCGGTCAAGGCGGGCGCGGCCGCCGCCTCCGCCTGCTCGATTTTCGCCGAGGCCTCGGCCACCGCCTTCTGCGCCGCCTCCAGCTCGCGGCGGATGCGATCGCGGCGCTTCAGCTCTTCGGGATGCAGCGTCACCGCCTCGCGCAGCTCCTCGAAGGGCTTGCGGATGGCGTCGTCCAGCTGGATCTCGTTCTTGACGTCGGACGTGGTCTTGCGGATCTCGCGAATCAGCTTGCCCAGCCCGGAGGCGAGCTCCGGCAACTTCTTGGGGCCAATGAAGATCAGGGCCAACAAGAGGATGACGGTGATTTCACCCATTCCCAGGTTGAACACGGCGACTGAATCTAGCTCCTTTTCTTGGAAAAGCGAAGGTGATCGGCCGGTTGCGCGGCGGTGGACCCGTCGATGGTCGGGCAGCATTTTCCAGGCCCGCCGGGGCGCGCGCCAGGACGGAACCCGCGCGGCGCCCCGGAGCGCGTTACTCTTCAGGGGTGCGCTTCCCGGTCGCCGTCGCGCCCGCGGCCTTGCTCGTGCTGGCGGTTGGCGCCGCTGGGCCGGGCTGCGGCGCGCGTGTGACCCACGCCGCCAGCGCCAGCGCGCCCGCCGACCCACCCGGCCTGGCCACGGCGACCGGTCCCACGTTCCGGGTCGTCTGTCACTTCCCGGATGCCCGCGTGGCGCGGACGGCCTTGCAGCTGGCCGAGACGGCCGCGCACGTCGCCGACGAGGTGTGGGGGACCGCGGTCCCCGGCCGCGCGGCGCCGCTCGAGCTTCACCTCTACCGGACGATGCAGGACTTCGATCGCGCGGCCGAGGTGCTGACCCACCGCACGAACCACGACAACCTGAACTTCTTCGTGGGCGAAAGGCTGCAGTCGCACGTGCTGGTGCAGCCGCTGCTGTCCGAGGAGGCGATGGGCGCGCTGGGCCTGCCGCTGCTGACGAAGTCGTTGATCGCGTTCCAGGCGGCGCAGCTGCTGCGCGCGGCGCGCGCGCCAGGATGGTCGCTGCAGCCCGCCTGGTACGCCGCGGGCCTGGGCAAGTGGGTGGCGCTACGCACGCTGCGCGCCGCCGGCGCGATGGCCGATCCCATGACCGATCCGCTGTGGTCCAGCAACATCCACGATCTGCAGCAGCTGCAACGGCGCTTGCCCGCGCCGGCGCCCGACAACACCATCGAGAGCGTCGCCTACTGGACGGACGCCGCGACGCCGTTCCTGGCCCGGGCAGCGCCGCGCAACACGCACCTGCCGCTGCCCAGCGAGGTGCTGGCGCGCGATCTGTCCGGCTCGCTGACCCAGAACGAGTTCTTCGGCCTGGCCTGGTTGATGTTCGAGACGCTGATGACCCCGCCGTTCGCGTCCACGACGCGCGCGCTGGTCGCCGAGCTGCAGGCGCTGCCGGCGCCGGACGGGCCGCTGTCCGCGGCCAGCGCGGCGGCCATCGCCCGCGGCGGCGGCTTGAAGCGCGTGGTGGCCAGCCGGCTGGCCGAGCGCGCGATGGCGCTGTTCGGACCGGACCAGCTGTCGCTGATGGACGCCGCCTTCGAGCGCGCGCTGGCCGCGCAAAGGCCGCGCTGGAGCGAAGAGACGCGCTCGCTGGACGCCCAGGGGCGCGACTGGGTCCAGATCGCGTTCCCGCAAAGCCTGCGGGCCAGCCGGCGCGCGGCGGCCTGGTCGCTGGACCGCATCCCGGGCGCGTCGTTCGCGATCAGCGGCCGCGCCTTGATGCTGCCCAACTTCGGTCGCCAGATGAACGTCTTCCTCGAGCTGGACGGCGACCAGTTTCTGCAGGTCTCGTTCACGGCGGACGACGGCGTCTGGTTCTGGCTGTTCGACCGCGCCCGCGGATCCAGCCGCGACGGCGGGGCCGGCCGCGACGGCGGATCGGGCCGCGACGGCGGGGCCGGCCGCGACGGCGGAAGTTGGATTGATCGCCGCCATTTGCCGGTGCCCGGGATCGCGATCGGCACGCCGTTCGCGTTCCGCATCGTCCACGCGGGCGAGATCGTCACCGTCGAGCTCGGCGGGCGGCTGGTGGCGCGCCTGCCCCTGGACAAGCCCGCCAACGGACGCTGGGGCCTGGGCGTGCAGGAAGGCACGGCCGCCATCTGGTCGGACGTGCGCGCCACGCCGCTGGGCGCGCGCTGACGGCCGCCTAACCGCCGGTGGCGAACATGTCGATCTGGCGCGGGGGACCGATCACGTACCCGTCCAGACCGCGCGCCCGCAGCGCGCTTGCCAGGTCCTCGGCGAACCCGTTCTTCACCGCCACCTCGCGCGCCCCGGTGGCCGCCACGTACTCCAGCAACCCCTCGAAGTCGGCCGCCGGCGCGTAGGGTATGGCCGCGTCGACCCGCAGCGCCGCCACGGCCTCGGCATCGGCCGCGCCGCCTGAAACCCAGATCAGACCGGCGTCGGACAGCCGCCGCAAGGAGCCGGCGTCCCGCTCCGCCGCCGGCCACAGCAACAGCTCGTCGGCGCCCAGCTTGCCGGCGAAGCGGGCCACCGCCGGCACCGCCACGCCCGCCCGCCGATAGGCGGCCGCGCCGTCGACGATCGAGCGGTGGGCGCGCAGCTGCCAGCCGTCGGCGGCCAGCGCCGCGGCGAGCTCCTGCGCCGGACCGAGCGGCGCGCACAGCACCACGGCGGGCCGCCCGGCCACGCGCATGTCGCGCGCGAACGCCCGCGCGCGCGCCTCGGCCTGGGCGCGAGACACGAAGCGAAACCGCGGATGGCCGTAGCTGGCGTCGATGCACAGCGCGTCGGCGGCGCGCACCTCGCCCGGCGCCGCGCCGTAGACGGGCGGACCCAGACGCGCGCAGCCGGCGTACAGCACCCGGCGCTCGCCGGCCTCGCAGAACAGCGCGGCGGCGCCCGGCAACACGCCCGTGGGCAGCAGCTCGACGCGCAGCGCGCCCAGCCCGAAGGGGCGGCCGTAGCCGATGGTCAGCGCGCGCCCGCGCAGCCGCTGGCCCGCCGGACCCATCAGGGCCAGCGTCTCGGGCGTCGTCAGCACCTGGGCGCGCGCCGCCCGCACGCGCGTCGCCTCGCCCACCAGCCCGCTGGCGTTCGAGAGGAAGATCAGATCGCCGCCGCCCTGCGCGTCGCAGGCGACGACGGTCCCGCTGATGCGCGTTCCCGATCGAAAGACGAACGCGCGCGGCGGCGCTTTGCGAACGGACGTGGCCATGGGGCGAGCAGGATCGCGAACGGTCCGCGGATCCGTTGAGCCGATCAGAACAGCGCGGCGCCCGTCACGCCCAGGATCTTGTCGGAGTTGGCGTTCGAGACGTCGACGCAGACGTCACTGCCGCCGTAGTCCTTCTCGCAAACCTGGGAGACCGCCCTGACCTCGAAGTTGACCAGGACGCCCAGCGACGCGCCGTTGCCCAGGGGAAGGAAGGCGCCCAGGTTCGCGCCATAGACGAAGCCGGTCGTGCTGCTCTCGATGGTGCCGACGGAGTTCTTGGCATCGACGATGGTCACCCCGACGCCCAGCTTGGGCCCGACCACCAGCTCCATCGCGCCGGCGTCGAAGTGAAACAGCGGGCTGAACGCGAAATCGACGCCGCCGCCCGTCAGATCGACGCCCGGGGGCGCGTTCTTCAGGTTCAGGATGTCGATCGTCAGCTCGCCATTGAACGAGAACTGCGCGTTCCCGCGATATCCGATCAGACCGCCCATGCGAAAGCCGGCGTTCTGATCCTGGCCCGTCACGCCCAGGTTCGCCTGCACGCCCAGGTAGGGCATCAGCAGCAAGGCCCCGTGCCCGTGCGGTCGCGTCGACGGTGGAGGCGGCGGGGGAACTGCCGGGTAGCCGGGGGGCGGGTAATAGCCCGGGGGGGGATAGCCGGGCTGTCCGTAGGGCTGCTGTGGGTAAGCGGAGGGCGGGTACTGCTGCGGATAGCCCTGCTGCGGCGGGTATTGCTGCGGATAGCCCTGCTGCGGCGGATATTGCTGCGGATACGCCTGCTGGTAGCCCTCGGGCGGCCCGGGCGGAGGGGTCGCGTTCCCCTGCGGGTAGTTGCCGGGCTGGGGCTGGTACTGGGGCGGATATTCCGCCCCGCCATACGCGGGTGGGGCAGCGGCAGGCTGTGCGGGCCGCGAATTGTCGGGCTGCTGGACGGGCGCCGGCTGCGCGGGGGCGGCCTGGACCGGCGCCGGTGGGTAACCAGGCTGCTGGGCGGGCGCCGCCGGAGCTACCGGCTGGGCCGGCGCGAACGCGCGCGCGCTGGCGGACATCCCGAGGAGCAGCGCCGTCGTCATCCCTGCTTTGCACCAGCCTGGCGCCACCTTCGTCATCGCGCGCGTCATGGGGCCATCGTCTATCACGAACGGCGGAATATTTGGTCACCTGGGTCGATTCACCGGGGAACATGACGCGCAGCCGCTCGCTCGGCCTGGGACTGCTGGCGCTGCTGGCGCTGGTCGGGTGCGACCACGTCACCAAGCAGGTGGCGAAGGCCGACCTGCAGGGCCAGCCGCCCCGGCCGATGCTCGGCTCGGTGCTGGAGCTGCGCTACGTCGAGAACACGGACGTCGCCTTCAACCTGCTGCGCGCCGTGCCCGAGAAGACGCGCGCGCCGCTGCTGCTGGTCTCGGGCCTGCTTGGGTGCGCCACATTGCTGACGCTGCTGGCGTGGCGCCCCCGCCGGCCCGCCATCCAGGCGGCGCTGGTGCTGGTGGCGGCCGGGGCGCTGGGCAACACGCTGGACCGCGTGGCGCGCGGGTACGTCGTCGACTTCATCCACGTGCCGCACTGGCCCGTGTTCAACGTCGCCGACATCTGTGTGACCGCCGGGGCGGGCCTGATTGTCTGGGCGACGCTGCGACGACCCGCGCAACCCGACACCGCCTGAAGCGGGCCGGGAACCCGCAATTTTCGCGGGAAAACCGGGGTCCTGCCTTTGTCATTCCTCAAACATGGGGTAGACCTCGCCTCCCTTGAAGTCCTTTGCCGAGCTGAACCTCCCCGAATCCGTCGCCCGCGCCCTTCGCGATCGCAAGTACGAAAACGCCATGCCGGTCCAGGCCGCGGTGCTGGACGCGCGCAGCGCCGGGCGCGATCTGCTGGTGTCGTCGCAGACCGGCTCGGGCAAGACCATCGCGTTCGGCCTGGCCCTGTCCCAGACACTGCTGGGCGACGGCAACGCGAAGTTCGCGCGCCGTCCGCACCCGGCCGCCCTGGTCATCGTCCCCACGCGCGAGCTGGCCACCCAGGTGCGGGAAGAGCTGGGCTGGCTGCTGCAACACACGGGCATGAGGATGGCGTCGTTCACCGGCGGCACGGCGGTGATGGGCGATCTGGCGGCGCTGAAGCACGGGGTCGATCTGGCCATCGGCACCCCTGGCCGGCTGGTCGATCTGGTGCAGCGCGGGCGGCTGCAGCTGGGACAGCTGGCGGCGGTGGTGCTGGACGAGGCCGACGAGATGCTGGATCTCGGGTTCCGCGAGGATCTCGAGACGCTGCTGAAGGCGGCGCCTGCCGAGCGGCGCACGCTCTTACTGTCGGCGACCCTGCCGCCGGCGATCCGGGACATGGCGCGCCAGTACCAGCGCGACGCCCTGCCCGTCGACCCGCGCGCCGAGGCGGGCGCG
>Ga0070658_10004799_pt1 | contig 11005 bp, 5 predicted proteins | sample KBSC13metaG_FD_64664 | JGI IMG/M metagenome (GOLD analysis project Ga0070658, IMG submission 64664) | Corn rhizosphere microbial communities from Kellogg Biological Station, Michigan, USA - KBS C1-3 metaG | ecosystem: Host-associated > Plants > Roots > Rhizosphere > Soil ... | reverse complement strand
CAGGACGGCCGTCGCCGGTCTCGGTGCGCGGATCGCGGCGGGGATCGTAGGGATTGAAGCCGTAGCCGTTGAGGGCGTTGTAATTCGTCGGCATCGGCGGATTGCCGGCCACCCAGTTGGCCAGTTCGGTGAGCTGCGTCTTGGCGATGATGATGGCGCCGCCGTCGCGCAGATTTTTCGTCACCGTGGCGTCGTACGGCGGGAGCAGATTGGCAAAGGCGAGCGCCCCGCCGGTGGTGAGCATGTCGGTGGTCTGGATGTTGTCCTTGATCGCGATCGGAATGCCGTGCAGCGGTCCGCGGATCTTGCCGGCCGCCCGCTCGCGATCGCGCTCGTCGGCCTCCTTCAGCGCATTCGGATTGACGGTGATGATCGCGTGCAGCTTGTCTTCGTAGGTGGCGATGCGGATCAGGTACTGCTGCACCAGCTCGTGCGACGTGACGCGACCCTCTTTCAACGCCGCCTGCATGTCGGAGATGCTGGCCTCGATGACGTTGAAAGGCGCCGGTTTCTGCTTCGTTGCGGCGGAGGCGGTGAGGGTGATGGCGAGAGTGAGGAGGGCGGACGTTACGGCGCTCTTCATTGTTTTCAAAGTCTATCCTGACGGTGACGTAAGGTCGGACTCTCCAGTCCGACCGGCTGACCAGGGCCTGAAACTAGCGTGACGAGGAGTATTCACGAGGGGTCGGACTAGAGAGTCCGGCCTACGTTTGTCTCGCTCACTTCGAGATCACCCCCCGCAATCCCCCCGAAATCAGCGCCGCGAGGTTCGTCAGGATTCGCGGCAACGCCAGGCCGCCGGGCGAGGCCAGGTACATCGGCTCCCATACCGGATCGAATTTCTCCTTGTATTGCCGCAGTCCCTGAAAGTTGTAGAAGTTTTCGCCGAATCGGTAGGCCAGCGATCCGACGCGGTTCCAGAGCGTGCCGAGAGCGCGGTTCTCGAGGCCCGACAGCGGGGCCATGCCGAGGTTGAACCAGTGGTAGCCCTGCTGCTGTGACCAGAGAATGAGGTTGACGAACATGTAGTCCATCACGCCGGCGGGAGCATCGGGGAGATGGCGCATCAGGTCGACCGACAGCTCTTCGCCGGCGCCTTCCCACAGGTTCGCAAATGCCACGATCTGATTCTCGCGGCGCACCACCGCCACCGGGCAGCGGCGGACGTACTGCTCGGAGAAGAAGCCGAGGGAGAAGCCCTTTTCGCGCGTCCGCTTCTCGGCCAGCCAGGCATCGGAGATGACGCGCAGCTCTTCGATGACCGGACCGGGGTCGATGATCGCGAACGCGCAGCCTTCCGCTTCGAGGCGGCGCTGCATCTTTCGCATCCATTTGCGGTCGCCGCCATCGAGCGAGAAGCCCTCGACCGGCACGCGGGCCTCCTCGCCGATCTTCAGAAGCGTCAGGCCGAGGTCGAGATAGAAGTGGAGATTCTGGCGCTGCACTTCGTAGAAGACCGGCCAGCCGGCGTGGAGATCGCACAGCTCACGGAAGTTCCAGATCAGCTCCTGCTTCTCGTCGTCCGGCCCGATCGGGTCGCCCATGGCGATCCAGCTCCGTCCTTCGACGCCGTACATGAGGAAGGCGTTGCCGCTGGGGCTGAACAGCAGCGGTTTGTCGCCGAGGAGAGCGAGGTTGGCCTGGCTGTTGGCCTCGGTCGTCAGGATGGCCGCCGCCCGTTCCACCTCTTCCATCGTCGGCGGGTCCGGCTCCTCGGGCGCCGGGCGAAGCAATCGTTGAATCGAGAACAGCAACAGCACGCCGCCGACGCCGACCGAGGCGCGCAGAAACCGCGGCGCATCGGCGCGGAAGGAGAAATGCCACCAGAGATCGCGCGAATACTCGACGTGCTTGTAGCTGAAGAAGCCCAGCCAGGCGAACGAGATCAGCACGAGGATGATCGCGGCGATCCATCCCGGCCCGAAGCCTTCGTTGAGCAGCGAGGCCTTGCGGTAGAAGTGCCGCCGCGACGCGATCAGCGCGAAGAGCATCACCGCCAGGATGATCGCTTCTTCGAAATCGCCGCCCTTGAAGATCTGGAAGAGGATGCCGATGCCGAGCACGCCGACGGTGAGGTGATACGCGGCGTCGAGGCGCCGCTGCAGGCCGCGCGCGAGCAGCAGCAGCGCCGCGCCGGTGATCGAGCCGAAGAAGTGCGAGAGCTCGACGATCGGCAGCGGCACGACGCGGCGCAGAAATCCGAGTCGTCCCGGCAGCGTGGGCGTGGCGCCGGAGAACAGCAGGACCGCTCCGCCGACGAAGGTGGTGAAGGCGAGCAGTTGCGGCGCGATGCCGGGAGCCCATCGTCCGAAGATCTTCCACGCTTTGACCACCCCTTCGCGCTTCTCGATGACTTCGTGCGTCCCCAGCAGAACGATGGCTACCAGCAGCGGCAGCAGGTAGTAGATGACCCGGAAGGCCACCAGCGAACCGAGGATGGCCGACGCGGAAAAGAACGGCGCCAGGAAGACCAGGATGATGGCCTCGAAGATGCCGATGCCGCCCGGCACGTTGGAGGCGACGCCGGCGATCTGCGCCAGCAGGAAGATGCACAGAAAGCGGCCGAAGGTCAGCGGCAGCGAGTCGGGCAGCAGGATGTAGAGAACGGCCGCGGCGATGATCCAGTCGAGGCACGACGTCGCCACCTGCGCCACGAACAGTCCCGCCGATGGCAGCTCGAACTCCCACTGCCTGACGCGGATCGGCTCGCGGCGAATGGCGATCCAGAGCATGTAGCCGATGGCCGGCAGCAGCAGCACGATGCCGAGAATCCGCACCGAGGCGAATGGGAGGTGGATCGAGGGCGGAATCTCCGGCGGCGTGGCCAGAAAGAAGATCCCGCCGAGCAGCACGAAGCCGAGCCAGAAGCTGATCGTGCAGAAGGCGATGACCTTCGCGATCTCGACCGCGGTGAGCCGCCAGGCGTTGTAGAGCCGGTAGCGCAGCGAGCCGCCCACGAGCCCGGAGAAGCCAACGTTGTTGTTGAAGGCGTATCCGATGAACGAGGCCAGGGCGATCTTGAAGTACGGCAGCGGATGGCGGATGTAGCGAAAGGCCAGCGTGTCGTAGCCGGTCATCACCAGGTATCCGAGGAGGGTGAGCGCGGCTGCGAGGAGGAGCTGATCGCCGGGAAGGGCGTGCAGGTAGCCGATGACGTCGCGATAGCGATATTGCGCCAGGGTGTCGTGCAACACCCGCAGCGCCACCGCGAACAGCGCCAGAATCAGCAGCGGCTTGAGGAACGGGGCGAGCCGTTTGAGTCGGTCCATTCCGGAGAGGGAGTCTATCTCCGGTTACCTGTTACTGCCGATCAACGCTGCCGAAACGAACGGCCCGTGCCGCTCCGTTATCGATGGAGCGATCGACGAGCTGCCACAGTTTCCGCTCGGCGATTCGCTCCAACTCTTCCTCGCGCTGGTCCAGCGCTTCTTCGCGGCGGCTGAGCGCACGCTCCTGGGCGTGCAGCTCTTCGAGGCGGGATTGCTCGGCGACGGTGAGGGCGCGGTCGTCGACGTCTTCCAGCGCATCGCTTTCCTTCTCCAGCTTCCTGGTCTGTCTCGAGATTTCTTTCTGCTCCGGCCGCAGCGCCCGTTCCGGCGCGAAGTACTCCCAAACCTCGGCGAGCTTCGCGCGATCGGTGATGACGTAGCTTTTCCCGGCCCGCCTGACCCAGAGATAGTCGCCATCGAGCTGCCCGCGAATGGCCATGAAATCCTGCAGCGAGCCGCTCATGGTCATCGAGTTACGGTCGCCGCCGAAGTGAAAGACATAGGAATCGTGCGCGGCACTGACGGTGCTCGCGACGAGAAGAAGGGCAAGTGCCAGGAAAGCTTTCATGATTTCCTCCGAGGGTTTGACGGTGGCGGAGGGTGGGGGTTAGGTGGACTGTTGTCATCCTGAGCGTCGAGCGAAGGATCTCAAACTACGGTTTCTGCGATGAAACCGTGTGACTGCGAGAGGGATTCAATGCCGCAATGCCGAGCTTGAGATCCTTCGGCCGCGCTGCGCCGGCCTCTGGATGACAGTTTTGGGGTAGGGAAATCCCTCCGTCGATCCTCACCTCGATAATGCCCATGCGTGGTACGGCCCGGCGGGCGCGGTCTGCGATCGCGATCGATCTTCGTACGTTCGGATGGGACCGCGCCGTCATCGCCACGCTGCGTCATTCGACGCTGCCGTGGATCGATGGCTTTGCGCCGTCGATTTCGCTCGACGCCGTGCCGCTGGCCGAGGCGGGGGAGTTGGGAGCGAGGGACCGGCTGTCGCTGGTGGCGCAGTTCGCGGCGCATCAGGCGTTGCTGCACTTCGCCGGCTTCTCGGATGCGGAGCACGATCCTGACGAATGGGCGGTGGTGCGAAAGCGCGGAACCGACTGCCGGCTGGTGCGCGTGGCGGCGCGGGCGGCGGGAGACGAAGCGCCGCCGGCGTTGACGGTGATCCAGCAGTTTGCCGAATCGATCGACGCGCCGCCGCTCGATACGTTGCGGCAGTCGTGGGGACGCGCGGAGTCGGTCTACCTGGAGATCGACGCCCGTCTGCGCGGCGATGCCGTGGCCGATCTTCGCTGGATGCGCGGCGCGGCATGGGGCGAGATCGCCTCGCCGGGACCGGAGGCGCTCAACGAGATTCTGCGCGGGAAGACGCGCTCGTTTCGAGGCGATGCGATCGACGGCATCCGCGCCGCGGCAGCCCTCGGCGGCGAGCGACTCTTCGAAATCGGGCCGGATGCCTCGCCGCTGCAGCGCTACTCGGCCATCCGCGCGCTCGCGGACATGACGCAGCTCGATAGGGAGAGCGAGATCGCCGAGCGCGTCGTCGATGCGGCATCGCGGCAGCGGCTGATCTTCTCCGTCGCCAACCGTGAGCGCTTCGACTCCGCCTCGGCGCGCGTGATCGAGATGCTGGAAGCGGCAGGCGCCGGCGTCTGGATTTCGTCCGATCGCGGCGACGTCGATCTACCGCCGTCGCGCTTCTTCGTCATCGCCCCATTCCTCAGCGCGCGGCGCGCGCTGGAAGCGCGCATCGAGAGCCGTTCCTGGCTCGAGTCCTTCATCACCTCCGATGCCTTCCCGCGCTTTCTCGATGCCGGGAGTGTTCCTGCCGATGATCACGTCCCCGCGCTGGCGTCACTGCGCGAGCCCCTCCGCTCCTACATCGCCGCCATCGCCCTCCTCGGCACGCGCGTTCGCCTCGATGTCGCCGCGGCCTTCTTTCGCCAGCTGATGTTCGGGGAAGGAGCGGAGGATCTCGTCGTCGAGGGGATTACCTCGATCGATGACGGCTGTCTCGTCTTCGCCTCGGACGCAGTTCGCAACGCGGCACGGCAACTGATTCCGCAGTCGTCGCGGCCGACGCTTTGCCGTGTGGCGGCGGAAGTGTTGTCGGAGCGCGATCTTGCCGCGGCCGCCTCGCTGTTGATCGATGCCGGCGATCCGCGCGCGGCGGCTGCGCTTCTCGAACGCGCACCGGCATCCGACGCTTTGCCTGCGCTGCGGGAACTGCCGCGGCATGCATTGACGCCGAAACTGGCGGAGATCTTGTCTCGCGCCCTGATCGACGGCGGCCACTATCGCGATGCGCGCGACGTGGCGCACATCGTTACCGGCGATGCGCGCGAGTTTCTTCTGGCAAAGATCGAGCGGCGCCTGGGCGACTACGGCCCGGCGCTGGCCAGGCTCGATCGGATGACGGCGCGTACGTTCGAAGCCGGGCTACTGCGCGCTGATCTTTTCTCTCTCGAGTCGCGATACGACGACATGCGCGCCGCGCTGGCGGAGTGCACGCCGTCGACGGATGAGGATCGCGCGCAGCTTGCGTATCAGCGCGCGTTGCTGGCCTGCGAGACCGGCGCGCCGGCCGACGAACGGTTGCCCGAAGATCACTACCTCGAAGCGCGGCTGGCTACCTATCTCGCGCTTTCGCGCAACGATCTCGATGCCGCTGCCGGCCACGCCGCCCGCTCGCTCGATCGCGCGCGCTGTGTGGCCGAACGGATCGACGCCGCGCTCGACCGGGTCTACATCCTCTTCAGCGCCGGCGCCTGGCCGGAAGCGCGTGATGAAGCGTTGCACACGCTTGCGCTGACTGAGGAAACGCAGGGCGATCGCGCGGCCGGCGGGATCCTCTTCATCCTCACCTATCTGGCTGCCGACGACGGGCAGTGGGCGCACGCCACGCAGCGGCTGCACCGGTTGCGGCATTTCTTTCGCGGCACCGGCGATGAGCGGCGGCTGCGCGAGCTCGATCTCCTCGCCGCGCATCTGGACTTCTCGCGCGGACGCTTCGCCGAGGCTGTGCGCGCGGCGCAGACGATCGTGGAGGGCGATGTTTCGAGACAGATCCGCGAGGCGGCGGCGCTGATCCTCGACGAGATCGACTGGATCGAAGGCCGCCAGACGCCGCTACGTTCGAACGGCAAGTCCGGCAATGTCGAGCTGACGAAACGGCACGAAGCGATGCGCATCCGCCGCGATGGCGGCACCGCCGATGCCGGCGACCAGAAACTGAAGCGCTTCCGCGATGCGCTCGGCCGCGGGATGCATGACGTCGCCACATCGCTCGCCGCGGAGATGAAGATCGATGTCCCTCGCCGCGAGACCAGCGCCTCGGCACTGGAGCTCCGATTCCTGCGCGATGCCGCGATGCGCGAGTTTCCGTTCACCGCTCGCGACTTCGTCCCGACATCCTGGCGCTTCGCCACGCGCAATCGCCTCGGGCAGTGGCAGGAAATCGGATCGCTTTCGCCGCTCCCCGGCGCGGAGCTGGACATCATCGCCGCCGCGGGCGGGACCGACTGGATCGTCTGCAGCGATCGCGAGCTGCTCTTCGTCGACGGCATCAACCGCTGGTCGCACGAATCGCGCGACGCACTGGCGGCGCTCTTCCGCACGCGCGCCGAGCATCACCGCATGCGCCGCGTGATCGAGCAGAACGAGAGCGTGACCGTGGCCAGGAGCGAGGCCATCGACGGGATCATCGGCGACTCGCCGGCCATGCGCGAGATCTTCACGCTCATCACCCGCGTGGCCCGCCGCGACGTCCCGGTCTGCATCCTCGGCGAGTCGGGCACCGGCAAGGAGCTGGTCGCGCGGGCCATGCACCGGCACTCGCCGCGGCGCGGGAAGACTTTCACGCCGGTCAACTGCGCGGCTCTTCCTGAAAACCTCATCGAGAGCGAATTGTTCGGGCACGTGCGCGGCGCGTTCACCGGCGCCGACCGCGATCGCGCCGGACTGATCGAGACCAGCGATGGCGGCACGCTCTTTCTCGACGAGATCGGCGAAATGCCGCTGGCGGCGCAGGCGAAGCTGCTGCGCTTTCTGCAGGAAGGGGAGTTCCGCCGCGTCGGCGACACGGTCAATCGCTCCGCTGACGTGCGCATCGTCAGCGCCACGAATCGCAAACTGGAGTCGGCGGTCGAAGACGGCCGTTTCCGCGAGGATCTCTACTACCGCATCGGCGGGATCGAAATCGCCCTTCCGCCGCTGCGCGATCGCGCCACCGACGTTCCGACGCTGGCCGCGTACTTCCTGGCGAAGGAGCGGGAGAAGAGCCGCGGCGGGCCGTCGAAGCTGACGGCCGATGCGGAGTCGGTTTTTCTTTCGTATCGCTGGCCCGGCAACGTGCGCGAGCTGCAGAACACCATCCGCGCCGCGCATGCGCTGGCCGGCGAGGCGTCGGCGATCGACGTCGAGCATCTGCCGGAACGGATGCGCAACGCGGTCGTCCGCGGCGGCGGCAGCATCAGCTCGTACCAGGATGCCGTGACGCGCTTCCGCCGTGAGCTGATCGAGAAGTCGCTGGTGCAGGCCAATGGCAACCAGAATCGCGCCGCGGCATCGCTGAACATGTCGCGCCAGGCGCTGGCGTATCAGATTCGGGAGCTAGGGATTCTGGTGCGGGCGAAGTAGAGAAGTCAAAGCACAGACAGGAGTGTCTATGCCACACCAATTGTCCAAATTAGTTCTCATGGGAGATATCGTCGGACGACATCGCCGCGGAGCGGCTTCAGAAGGTAGCCAGAGGTGAGAGCGAAGCGAGCACCCCTGGTTTCTGGAATTCCAGGAAATTGTGCCGCGTCAGCGGCACTGGATGATCGCCGGCATTTTCCAGTGCCGCTAAACGCGGCACAATCGTGGCGTTTCTTCTTCCAGGGGTGATCGCTTCGCTCTCACCCCTGGCTACTTTCCGATGCCGCTCCGCGGCGGTGCAGGCGTTGAAAACCAATTTGGACACGTGTGGTCTGTGCCACATCGGTCGTGCTACTTGCTCAGCTCCGCCCTGTTGCGCCGAGCAATGTGGCACAGACACTCCTGTCTGTGCTTCCCGGCTACTTGTTGATGTTGTGACAGACCGCTGACCCTCCCGAACCGGCAGTGTTTCGCGTTCATCCGTACAATGCCCTGAACCGAATGCGCCAATTACCCCTGATCGCTGCCGTTGCAGTCGTCGCCGGATGCGCGCTGTACTCCGACGTCTCCATTTCGCCGTTGATGATCAATCCCGGCTCGATCGAGCGCGGAAGCGACCTTCCGTCGATGGTGCGCAAGGCCGATTACGTCCGCGCGATCGAGCAGGCTTCGCTGGTCGAAGCGAGAGGCTCGCGGAATACCAGCGATCTGGTGTTTCTGGGACAGGCGGAGATGGCCGCAGGACGTTTCGAGGATGCGCGCCGCCATCTGCGACTGGCGCTCGACCTCGAACCGTTTCGCACCACGTACGCCGACGCGGCCTGGGCGCTCTCGCAGCTCGAGTATCTGCGCAACAACTTCGACGCCAGTCTGGATTGGGCGCACGTGGCCGCGGACCATGGCCTGATCGTCCGCAAGTGGCACATGGACTTCCTCGAGTCGCTGAAGAACGTCGACGTGTATCACTTCCACGGGCCGGCCACGGAGCGCGTGCCGCTGCGCACTGGCCGGCCGGATGTGCCTCGGGTCGAAGTGACGGTGAACGGAACGAAAACGGGCATCGCCATCGTCGACTCCGGCGCGGTGATGTCGATCGTGTCGCGCAAGTTCGCGTCCGCGGTTCCCATCCGCAAGCTGGGCGATTTCGAGGGGACGTTTTCCGGATTGCTCGGCGAGCCGATTCAGGTGGAGTTCGGCCTGATCCAATCGCTGCAGATCGGAAAGATGACCATCGAGAACGTGCCGGTGGCGATCATGCCGGACGACAAGATGAAGTTTCTCGTGGCCGGCAAGAACGAGTTCGCCATCGAGTTCCTCCTCGGCGCACATTTTCTGAAAGAGACCCGCATCGAGCTGGACTTCCGCCGCGAGCAGCTGATCATCACGCACCTCTCCGCGGCGGACCGCGTCGTTTCGCCCGATCAGAACCTCTTCTGGGATCACTTCCGCCCCGCCGTTCGCGGCGTGATCAATCGCAAAGGGTGGTTCACGTTCATCCTCGACACCGGCTCCGAGGTCACGTTTCTCGATTCGACCAACTCGCTGCCGATCCAGGTTTTCACCAAGGTCCATAACGCCACGCTCCAGGGCCTCGGTGGGGCGGAGAAACACGGCGACAAGGTGGACAACATCGAGATCGGCATCGACCGCTGGGCGGGCACGTTCCGCACGATCCCGATGTACGACCCCGGCAAGGGGGAACACGATCAAACGTCCGGCATCATCGGCGAGAACTACCTGAAGAACTTCATCGTCATCATCGACTTCGGCCGGATGCGGCTCGACCTCGCGCCGGTCGTGCGCGTGCCGATCGGCGACACGGAGCTGTCGACGGAAGTGGCGGGCGGCGCGATGCCTCGGTAGCGGCGCTCTGCGATACGATTCCCGCTTCATGACTGAACCTCTCAAAATCCGATCGACGACTGTCCTCTGCGTCCGGCGCGATGGCGCCGTGGCCATGGCGGGAGACGGGCAGGTGACCGTCGGCACGACGGTCATGAAGCACGGCGCGGCCAAGGTGCGGCGCCTCTATCACGACAAGATCCTGGCCGGATTCGCCGGCTCCGCCGCCGACGCCTTCGCGCTTTTCTCCCGGTTCGAGGCCAAGCTCGAGGAGTACCGCGGCAACATGGAGCGCTCGGTAGTCGAGCTGGCCAAGGACTGGCGGATGGACAAGTATCTGCGCCAGCTGCAGGCCTTTCTCATCGTGGCCAATGCCGAGCGCGCGTATCTGATCTCCGGCACCGGCGATCTGATCCAGCCGGACGACGGCATTCTGGCCATCGGTTCCGGCGGCCCGTATGCGCTGGCGGCGGCGCGCGCGCTGATGAACCACACGGAGATGGGCGCGGCTGCGATCGCCGAGGAAGCGCTGCGCATTGCTGCGACCATCTGCATCTACACCAACGACCAGATCACCGTAGAAAGCCTCTAATCCTCATGGTCATCCAACTCCCGGGCAGTATCGATGAATCGAATCACTCCGAACGGCTGACGCCGAAAGAGATCGTGCGCGAGCTCGATACCTACATCGTCGGCCAGCACGCGGCCAAGCGCGCCGTGGCCATCGCGCTGCGCAATCGCTGGCGGCGGCAGCAGCTCCCGCCGGAGCTTCGCGACGAGATCGCCCCGAAGAACATCATCATGATCGGACCGACCGGCGTCGGGAAGACGGAGATCGCCCGCCGCCTGGCGCGATTGACCCGCTCGCCGTTTCTGAAAATCGAGGCTTCGAAATTCACCGAAGTTGGTTACGTCGGGCGCGACGTCGAATCGATCGTCCGCGACCTGACCGAGATCGCCGTCAAGCTGGTGAAGGATGAGAAGACTCGCCTGAACCGCGAGACCGCCGAGCGCAATGCCCGCGAACGGATCCTCGACCTTCTCCTCCCCGATTCCCGCCGCCCCGCCGCCCGCCCGGCGTTCGTCGGCGCTCCCGCCGAGGAGCAGGCGCCGTCGACGGAGACGCGCGAGAAGCTGGGAAGCTGGCTCGATGAAGGGCGGCTCGACGAGCGGGAAGTCGAGATCGACGTCAAGGAGCAGAGCTACCCGTCGTTCGAGATCTTTTCGGCGCAGGGTGTGGAAGAGATGGGCGT